>Ga0070741_10006240_pt1 | contig 25770 bp, 21 predicted proteins | sample Coa_R1_4_FD_66440 | JGI IMG/M metagenome (GOLD analysis project Ga0070741, IMG submission 66440) | Surface soil microbial communities from Centralia Pennsylvania, which are recovering from an underground coalmine fire - Coalmine... | ecosystem: Environmental > Terrestrial > Soil > Unclassified ... | reverse complement strand
ACCAATCGCCGCTGGCACACGACTGGCACCAGGCGGAAAGGCGACGTGCAGCCAAGTCACAATGTGCCTTTTGGCCAGGCAAGGTTTCGAACTCATCGGAAAGAAGTTCGTCAATTGTTGCGGCGCGGACCCCCAGGCGCTCAAAAAACGCATCCACCGACAATTGGACCTCCCAATTTGCGTTGATCCCGTTGACCCCATGACAGAAACGCAGAGCAAACCCAGGCACGCCTGACCTCACCCATCAGGCGGTGGTGCTGCGATCTGTGTCGTCCCCCTGCCTTGGGCTGCGCTCCATGATCCTGCCTTCGTCCATACGCAGCCGGCAGGCAGGAAAATCCAGCTCGGCAAGATAGCGATCGTCGTGCGTGATCATGACAATCGTCAAGCCAGCCTGCATCAGTTCCGGCAGGACTTCATGATAGAATTTGTACCGAAATTCCGGATCCTGATCGGCCGTCCATTCGTCCAACAACAGGATGGGACGTTTTTCAAGCAAGCTCACGAGAAGCGCGAGACGCTTGCGTTGGCCACCCGACAGATCGAGCGTGCGAAATTCGCCATTTGACAATGCTGTCTTATCGGTCAATCGAAATTTCTGCAGCAGATTCTCCGCCTCGGCATCACACGGCTGCGATATTCCGTAGAGATGTCGAAACAAATGGTAATCGGAAAAAATCGCCGACATCAGCGAGCGGTACGCCTCGCGTGTATCGTCGTCCACGAGCACGCCGTCGAAGGTGATCATGCCTGAATCCGGAGGATATAATCCGGCTAGCAGACGCATGAAAGTCGATTTCCCCGATCCGTTCCCCCCCGTCACGAATACGAGATCGCCGCGTCCCAAGCTCAGATCTATCGGTCCGACTTGGAATATGGCATTTGACGACTTATCGACGTAACGAAACACGACGCCTTGCATCTCGATCCGTTGGAAACGCCTTCTCGCCTCAGTTTCCGGTGCATCGGCCGAGACAACGGCGTCCATCAATTCGATCTCCAACCGGGCAATCCGACCGGCCGCGGCATCCGCAGCGATCAGAACCGGCATCGATTGCACGAGACCGAAGCATGCTCCGACGACAAACAGCAGGGCCGTGGCTGTCATCACGATGGACCCGCCCTCAAGCGAGGAGGCGAATCCGGGCGCCACGAAGACAACGGCGCCGAGCGCAAGGTACATTGCTGTCTGCGCCCACACGGTCCGTCTGTGGTTTTCGCTCTGGCTGGATATTTTCGCGTTGACCGCCGCTCTCGATACCTCGAACGTATCGTCAAACAACTCTGCGCTTCGTGAGGCGTTGAGCCGCACCTCCTTGAAGCCATCCAGGAAATCGTTGAGACGATCAAGCAACTCGCGTTCCCGCTCGGCTGCCTTGTCTGTCTCCTCGCTAGATCGGCCCGCCGAGTGGAACATGAACACGCCGACGCCGACAATAATCACGCTCAGTACGAAGGCTGCAATCGACAAATACGCCACGTATACCGCCACGCAAAAAACTAGAACGACCCCCTGAATCGCAAAGATCAGCGTTCTGCTCGATTGCGTTAGCACGGCAGTATCGCTGGTGATTGCAGCAACGACGTTTGCTCGACCAATCCTTTCTATCGCGAGAAGCTCAGAGTGCCTGATTTGATCTATGAGGCGCAGGCGTAGCCGATGAACAATAGCTTCGATTTCAGCTGTCGTTGTGATCATTATGTATTGCTGAGCATTGATGGAGAGCACAAGCGAAACGACGAAGAGCGCAGCCGCCCATTTCCCGAGTCCACTGCCCGTTCCGACAGCGGAAGCGCCCGTATTGATCGCTGCGAGAATGGCGGCGTCGCAGATTCCACTCAGGCCCGCCATGAAAACGAGTTTCGGGAGCGAGGCGCGCATTTCGCGACGAACAAGCTGGAGGAAGGTCGTCAGCTTGACGTCTGCCGGCGAGGCTCCATCTTGGCGACGCGACGGAATCTGCGTGCAACTGCCCGCAGACGCGCTGGGTATTTCTTCTCTTGCTATGATGAACTCGCGATAATTCGGCAAATTAAAGCTAAGAATTCCCGTGATCGTATCGATCACTTTTTTCGCAATCTTACCGAGAGGCTTCTCCTTCTGGGGCGAGTCTGAATTACGCCGATCTGTCATGGTAGCGAACTCTGCCCTGCTAAAGATCGGCGGATACTTTTCGGCTTGGATCCCGACGGGCCTACCGGAGTCGACGGCGATTCGAAGCGCTGCTTACACGCCAATTCTGTCGTCGGCGATGCCAGCGACCTCTCGTCCTCGAACCATGTCTAGTCGATGGCGCACTCGGCCGGCCTGACCCACACGCTCAGTCCCGCCGATCAACGGAATCATCGTGAAGACCACCCCTACACTCCATAACGTCCGATAGCCCGAATGGAGGACTGAAACGCCGGCAAGTTAAAGCTGCGTCATCTGGAAATCAACTCTGCAACCGTCCAATGCTGGTGTGCGTACCGAAAACTCAGATGTCCTGTCCGCCGTTGCTTGCAATGTCGGTGGTGACACGCTGGCGGGCTAGGTTTTCCTGCATCACAACGCATGCAATTCCGTATTATCCCAGCGACGCCAGTCAATTGTCCGCGTTGAGAATGACTTTTCCAGTTCCGGCATCAAATATGTGCGCCCGCTTTGGATCTATCCTCAGCATGATTTGCGAACCGGGTGCTGGCCGATTTGTCGGGCGTACCCTCGCGGTCACCGACGCGCCAAAGACGTTGGTGAATACCAAAGTATCCGATCCCAGCGGTTCGACGACCTCGACGGTCGCAAGCAAATCCACCCAGCCAGGCGGCAACTCGCCGGAAGCGATTTCGACTTCCTCAGGCCTTATCCCGAACATGACCTCGTCGCCGCTGCCGCCCTTCTTTCGTACCCGGGTCGTTTCGATTTCACCGAGCCGTAGCGTATCGCTTTCAAAGCGTGCCGGCAGCAGGTTCATCGTGGGAGCGCCGATGAACGTCGCCACGAACAGGCTAGCGGGCGTGTGATACACCTCGTCCGGCGTACCGATCTGCTCGATATGGCCACTGTTCATCACGACGACGCGGTCGGCGAGCGTCATGGCCTCAACTTGGTCGTGGGTGACAAAGACGGTCGTTACACCAAGCCGCTGGTGCAGCTTCTTCATTTCCACCCGCATGGTGCCGCGAAGTTTCGCGTCGAGGTTGGACAATGGTTCGTCGAACAAGAAGACCTGGGGCTTGCGGACGATCGCCCGTCCCATGGCAACACGCTGGCGCTGGCCGCCGGAAAGCTGCTTTGGACGACGGCTCAGATACGGCGTCAAACCAAGAATTTCTGCAGCCTCACGGACCCGCGCATCGATCTCCTTGCGTGGCATTTTTCTGTACAGAAGCGAAAACGCCATGTTGTCGTAGACGGACATGTGCGGATAGAGCGCGTAGTCCTGGAATACCATCGCAATGTCGCGATTGCGCGGTTCGATCTCGTTGACCTTGCGGTCGCCAATCAGGATTTCGCCGTCAGATATGTCCTCAAGGCCTGCAAGCATACGCAAAGTGGTTGATTTGCCGCAACCCGAGGGCCCGACGAGGACGATAAACTCGCCTTCTCCGATCGAGAGATCGATCCCATGCACGACCGCAAGCGTTCCGTAGCGCTTGACCAGTTTTCGAAATTCAACTGTCGCCATCCCCACCTCGTTTCACGTACGCGCGCAGCGTCAGCTCTACGCCGGGGCAAGCCGGCACGATTGCGCTTCCGCCATCGCCATGCCGCAGGAAAAGCTAGACCGATCCAGAATGAAAGCGGTTTCACATTGCTGTCAATCAAGGATGCGTCGCAAAAGGCGTGCTACTTCAACACAAGTAGCGTTCCCATTGACCGCCCTTCCGCAAGCGCTAACATTCACCGAAAGGAGCGCCAAGGCGCCGCGAGCGATTCCGGACGATCTTCAAGGTCGCCACACGCTCGAAATCTGGGAGGATATGATGGATCGCAGGAAGCTTCTCAAGACAGGCCTGGCCGCGGCCGGGACCCTGGCAACGCCGGCCTATCTTCGGGCCCAGTCGAACAAGAAACTCAGCATCCTGACCTGGAACATCGCCGACCAGGAGGCACTCTTCAAGGAAGAGTTCGAGGAATTTAAGAAGGCCAATCCTGGCGTCGAGATCGAGTGGCTTGACAAGAAGGGGCCCGACCTTCCGGCTTTCTATCAGACCCAGTTGGTGGCGGGCACCGCGCCCGATGTAATCGATATCCAGGGCGCGCTATGGGTTGAATGGGCCGCCAATGGCGCGCTGCTCGATCTGACGCCGTACTTTCAGAACGATCCCGCGTTCGTGAAGATGTTCAACCCGGACTACATGTCCTCCTTTGTCTATGACAGGAAGAACTATCTCGTCCCGTTCTACGTCGCGAAGACGCTGCTCTACTACAACAAGACGATGTTCAAGGAAGCGGGCCTGTCTGCGCCACCCAAATCGTTCGACGAACTCCTCGCCTTCTCGCAGGCCATGGCGAAAGGCGAGAAGACCGGCTTCCTGACGCTAAACTTCGACTGGCTGTACTGGCCGCTCATGAAAATGAACAGCATCGAGCTGCTGACGCCCGACTACAAGAAGCCGGCCTTCAACACGACCGCTGCCGCCGAATTGCTCGATCGGCTCGCCAAATCGACCGCCTCCGGCGCGATCAACAAGATCGCCTGGACGGGTCGATGGGTCGAGCCGAACGGCGCGTTCGCATCCGGCACCGTCGGCATGATGCAGGCGCATTCAGCGTCCTACTTCTTCGTGAAGGGACAGGGGCGCTGGATCAACCCTGATACGCTGGGCGCGGCGCAAGCGCCGGGCGACTGGTCGACGCCGACCAATCACGGTTTTGGTGTCTCAAAGAGCTCCAAGAACCCGGAACTCGCCTTCGCGCTGGTCAAGCACATGACCAGCGTGAAGTGGGCAACTCGGCTTGCGCAAATCCGCCGGGTGCTGACGGCTAACATCGAGGCCGACAAGGCCGGCCTGGATTCGGTGAAGGCCGACGATCCGTTGGCCTACGCCGTGCTCCAGACCCAGCTCGAGCATACCGACAAGATGACCGGCAACTGGCCATTAGCGAATGACGCCCAGATCAAGGAAGCGTTCTGGCCGGAATTCCAGAATGCAGTTCTTGGCCGCAAGGACGGAAAGACTGCGCTCGCCGACGCTGAGCGCGCCGTTATGCGGGTTTTGCGCAGGTCGTAACATCGATGCCATCGCACCATGCCGCCTGCAGGGCATCGCGGCGTACCGGGGATTGGTGATGTCGGTAACGGCAGTGGAGCCTTCGGCCACGCGACCTCGCTTTACCGAGCGACGATCGACGCGCAGGGCTGTTCTGATCTGGAGCTTCCTTGCGCCCTCGCTCCTGATCTTTCTGCTCTATCGGATCCTACCGCTCGGCTGGAATGTGCTGCTTTCCTTCGAGGCCTGGTCTCCGCTGAAACCCGCGGTCTTCATCGGGCTCGACAACTATCAGGAGATGTTATCGGACGATGACGTGTTCTGGCAGGCGCTCTGGAATACGCTTGGGATCATCGCTTCCGCCCCCGTCGGCATCGTTATCGCGCTTGGGCTCGCGCTTCTGGTTAATTCCAACATTCGCGGCCGCGACGTCTATCGCACCGTGATTTTCCTGTCCTATCCGCTCATGACGGTCGCGGTTGCAATCATCTGGCGCTGGATGTTCGATGAGCGCGTCGGACTGATCAACTACGTGATCCGATCCTTGCACCTCGCGGACCAGCCAATTCCCTTCCTCAATTCCTTCACCTGGGCATTGCCTTGCGTCATAGCCGCCAATGTTTGGCAGATGCTCGGCTTCTACATGATCATCATTCTCACGGGACTCCAGACTATCCCCGGCAATCTGTACGAGGCAGCCGAGATCGACGGCGCAAATTCGTTCCGCCGCTTCCTTCGCATCACGCTTCCAATGCTGAGACCCTCGCTGTTCCTGTGCTTCGTGATCGGCATGCTGAATTCGGTCACAAGCTTCGACCTCGTCTACGTCATGACCAACGGCGGCCCCGGCCACGCCACCGAAATCCTCGTGACCTATATCTACAAGCTTGCCTTCAACCAAACTCGTTTCGACTATGCAGCGGCCATTACTGTGGTCTTCTTCCTTCTCCTGCTGGCCGTAACCTGGGTGGCGAACCGGCTTTCGGGCGGCGATGTCGGCGCGGTGGAGCACAATTGATGGTCAGGCACCAACGGAGCTGGCCGATTCACCTCGCATTACTCATCGTATGCCTTGTCATGCTGGTACCGTTCTATTGGGTGCTCAAGACATCGATCTCGGGAGAAAACATCTTCTCCTATCCGCCCAACATCATCCCGCGCGCTCCGCATCCCTTTTATTATGTCGACGTATGGTACGCGATACCCTTTGCGCGATACTTCCTGAACAGCGTGGTCGTGTCGGTCCTGACAATTGTTGCGAACGTCGTTCTGAACGCGATGGCAGGCTATTCGTTAACTCAATCCTTCCCCGGGAAGCGTGTGGTGTTGATGCTTTTCCTGTCCTGCATGATGATCCCGTTTCAGGCGACGATCATTCCGGCCTATCTGATCACGGGCAAGCTCGGGCTTCTTGATTCCTATCTCGGCCTCGCCCTGCCGATGTTCTCAACCATCATCTGCATATTTGTGTTCAAGGCCAGCTTCGATGCAGTTCCTCGCTCCTTGATTGACGCAGCGCGCGTTGACGGCCTGTCCGAGGGGCGGATCATCTGGAAGGTAATGATGCCACTCGCAAAATCAGCGGTTGCCACCAATGTCATTCTCTCGTTCATCTGGTCCTGGAATAACTTCATGTGGCCGTTGATCGCCACTCGGTCCCAGGACATGCAGACCTTGCCGCTCGGGCTTGCCCGGTTCATCTCCTACCAGGAGGACACCACTGGTGCGCTTTACGCCTTCTGCATCATGGTCCTGGCGCCCGGCATCCTGCTTTTCCTGCTCGCGCAAAAGGAGTTCGTTCAGGGGCTGACCACGGGAGCGACCAAGGGATGAGCTTCGAGGGCGATCCTGCACGCTCTGTGCGGAAGCGATGGTTTGTCAGTCGCTTCGTTCTCGTTCCCTGCGCTCTCGTATTGATCGCCGTCCTCTGGAACGCTTGGGTCTTCACCCACAATCATGGGGTAGTCGCGGGCCGCGTGGTCGATGCAGCCGGCGCACCGGTCGAAGGCGCCGAGGTCAAATTATGGGTCTTCAACTTCACGACTTTTGTCGAGCAGGCGTCCACAAAAACAAGGAGCGACGGCTCGTTCGAGTTCGCCAAGAATCCATCGCACAACATCCAGCTCAGCGCGGAAAAGCTCGGGGTTGGACGCTCCCGCATTCCAGTCAGGCTTTATTTTCAGTCGGAAGATATCGTCCTGAAGCGACCACTGCAGCTTTCGAGCGCCGACGCCGACAACAAGTGACCAAGGCAACCGAAGGCCAAGGTCATTACCACGGCAGATGCTGATCATGATAAGTCACGAAGCTGCCGGTGTGATGCCGACCCGCGCGATGGATGACGCCCCGCATGCCGGAAACACTCTCGGCCACGGATACGCGGCCCCCGGGTTCAGTCGCCACCCATCCTGGATGCAGCGCAAGCACACAGATGCCACGCGGCGCGAGATCCACGGCGAGAGTCTTGACGATCATGTTGAGGCCCGCCTTGCTGGAACGGTAAGCGTAGGATCCACCGGAATTGTTCAGGGCGATCGACCCCATGCGGCTCGACACAAACGCCATCATCTTCAGCTCGCTGCGACCGACCTGCTCGACGAAGCTTTCGGCCATCTTCATCGGCCCGATCAGATTGGTCGCAAGGATACGTTGCCACAACGCGTAATCCGTCTCACCAAACGGCGGATGCGGGCGTGCGATGCCGGCATTGTTGAGGAGTATGTCGATTGCATCGTGCTTGAGCCGTTGTGACAACGCCTCGATCGCAGCTTGATCCATGACGTCGAGCTTCACGACCTCGATGTCGCCAGCGATTGCGGCTGTTTCCCTGGCCCCGGCAGGGTCGAGGCAGGCCGCGATCACGCGATGTCCATCCTTCGCATATTGCCGGGCAAACTCGAGGCCCAACCCCCTATCGCAACCTGTAACGAGTACTGTCGCCATCTTCCAAACAGGCCCTTGCAAGAGACTAATCCAGGCGGACCGCAGCCCCATTCCGGGCCGAACTTTCCAGGCATGCGGTCACAAAGGCAAGCCCCGCGACACCATCGTCGATGGTCGGAGCAAGCTTTGGCGCGCCGGAGGTCGGATAACCGCGGCGCGCGAGCATCATGTCGGCAAGGCCGCAATAGAGATTGGCGACCGCCTCCTGCAACCCCTCTGGATGACCGGGACGCATCAGGCGCGATGAATGCTGCGCATCGGCGGTCAACAGCGGCTGACCACCGGCAATAATGCGAATCTCACCATCGAGAGAGGCGATCGCAAGCTCATTATGCTTGCTATGTAGCCACTCCATGTGACCGGTCTCGCCATAGACCCGCAAGCGAATATGGTTCGACGTACCCGGCGCCGCATTGCAAACATCCATCTGCCCGCGAATGTCTCCCACAAGGCGGAAACGCACGTGTGCCACGTCGTGCACCTTGCGGCCCGGCACCAGTGTCCCGACATCGGCCGATACCGTCTCAAACGGTCGCCCCGTAACAAACGATACGAGATGGTGTGCGTGCGTGCCGATATCGCCAAGAACCAGGGACGGTCCGCTGCGCTCCGGCTTCAGCCGCCAGCGCTGATCTGCGTCGGGTCCAAGCTCGACGGCCGTCGCGAGGCCGCCCGCGAGATACTCGACCTGGACCAGACGGACGGCGCCGATCGCACCTGCAAGACATCGGGCGCGCATCTCACGCACCATCGGGTAACCGGAGTAGGTGTGTGCGATCGCAACCGCACAGCCAGTCGAAACGACAAGCTCGCGCAGCGCTTTGGCCTCATCGAGCGCATTGCATAGTGGCTTTTCGATCATCACGTCGAGCCCGGACGAAGTCGCGAGCCTTAGGTACCGCGCGTGGCTGTCATTCGGCGTGATGATCGCGATCGCTTCGATGCCATCGTCACGGGCGCGTTCTTTTGTGAGGAGATCCTCGACGCTGCCGTAGCAGCGCGATTCAGGAAGGCCGGCTGCAACGCCCTCAGCACGTGACCGCTCCGGACGCGAGGAAGGCACGCCGGCAACCAGTACGAAGCGCTGGTCCATGCTCGAGGCGATACGGTGAACCGGACCGATCATGGACGGCGGCGCGCCCCCGACAATGCCAAGGCGAAACGGCCGCCCGAACGCCGCCAACACGGGGTTGGTCATCAGCGCCTCGCAATACCCAACAGTTGGTCGATTCGGTCCGCGGACATGGATGCGTCGAGCATGGCGTCGAACGATCGTTCCGACACGCGAATAATGTGCTCGGCTATAAACGTCGCCCCTTCGCGTGCTCCATCGTTTGAATTCTTCAAACAGCACTCCCATTCCAGGACGGCCCAGCCGTCATAGCCATAGCGTGTCAACCGATCAAAGATGCCGCCAAAGTCGATCTCGCCGTCGCCGACGCTACGGAAACGGCCGGGTCTATCAAGCCAATCCTGATAGCCGCCGTAGACCCCGCTCGCAGCACTTGGCGTGAACTCGGCGTCCTTGACATGGAAGGCGCCGATTCGCTCGTGGTAGCGATCAATGAAGCCGAGATAGTCCATCTGCTGGAGCAAAAAGTGGCTTGGATCGTAGTTGATCTTTGCGCGCGGATGACGATCAACGCACGCAAGGAAGCGCTCGAAGGTGGTGCCGTCATGCAGATCCTGCCCTGGGTGAAGTTCGAAGCAGAGATCGACGGCGGCACGGTCGGCTTCGTCCAGCAGCGGCCGCCACCGGCGTGCGAGCTCGTCGAACGCACGCTCGACAAGGCCAGCGGGGCGCGGCGGGTAAGGATAAAGATACGGCCACGCTAGCCCGCCCGAAAAGACGACGACCTTTTTGGCTCCCAAGGTTGCGGCTCGCGCGATGGCGCGCTGCAAATCCCGCTCGGCCTGCGCCCGTCGCGCGGCGGGACGGTTGCGGACGTCCGGTGAGGCCAGAACATCCATCGTCTGGTCATAGGCTGGATGCACGGCCAGCAGCTGGCCCGAACGCTGCGCGGCAATCTCGCTGACGACTAGGCCGGCTTTCGACATAACGGATTCGATCTTGGATATCGCGTCCTTGTCCGACAGGCCTGCAAGATCCTTGAGGCGCGGATCTGCGACGGGGACCTGCAGGGCTTTGAACCCAAGCTGTTTTGCCCATTCCGCGAGACCACTCAGGGTGTCGAATGGTGGCTCCGCGCCGACGAATTGGCTGATGAACAGTCCGGGTCCATGGATTGTTCTTGGTTTCATGGACCACTTTCCTCACGGCGTTGACACCCAATCATTCTATACCGCGTCCCAGGAAGCATCTCAACTTTGCAGGCAGTCGCGCTCCCGAACCGACGTCGGTTCGTTTCAAGCTCCTGAAATTAGCGCATTCTCCTTTGTTAGAAGGTCGTTCTACAACAGACGAAGAAAGTATGTTTGATAATCGGTCGACGGGCTGATTCCGTTTGTGCAATTTTCCCATGAGTTCGCCAATCGAGGGCGGATCGAGCGCAATTTGGTCAACGCTCCGCAAACGCCTTCTCGACGACGAACTGCGCCGGCTCGCCATGGTTGCCTTCGGCAAAACCACGGCCGTTCAACAGCGTGCGCGTATCCGCGACCAGCGCCGGACTGCCACAGATCATCACCCGATCATGTGCGGGATCGAGCTGGGGAAGCCCGATATCGGCAAACAGCGCACGCGAGGTGATGAGATCGGTGATGCGGCCGCGGTTGCGGAAGGGATCGCGCGTCACGGTCGGATAATAGATGAGCTGGTCGCGCACCATCTCGCCGATCAGCTCGTCGGCCGGCAGCCGCTCGGTGATCATCTCGCCATAGGCGAGCTCCTTGACGCGGCGGCAGCCGTGCAGCAGCACGACCTTCTCGAAGCGGTCATAGGTTTCGGGGTCCTTGATCACGCTCAGGAACGGCGCGAGCCCGGTGCCGGTGCCGACGAGATACAGATTGCGGCCGTCCTCGAGATTGTCGATCACGAGCGTGCCGGTAGCCTTGCGGCCGACGATGATCTCGTCGCCCTGCTTGAGATGCTGAAGACGCGACGTCAGAGGACCGTCCGGCACCTTGATCGAGAAGAACTCGAGCCTGTCTTCGTAATTGGCGCTGGCGACGCTGTAGGCGCGTAACAGCGGGCGATCGCCGACCTTCAGCCCGATCATCGTGAACTCGCCGTTGCGGAAACGGAACGAAGGATCGCGCGTGGTGGTGAAGGAGAACAGCGTGTCGGTCCAGTGGTGGACGCTCAGCACGCTTTCCTGGTTGAAATTGCTCATGTCGCCGTTCCCTGACCTGGTTGACCAGCCAATTCATTTGTGTACGATCATTCGTATACAAATGAATAATCCAGCTTGATCGAAAGGTCAAGCCGGGCTCAAATTCGTCAACGAATTCATCAGAGAACAGAAGGGAACATCCCCATGGCTCATGACGCACCTCAGGCGAGCGGCCCGAGCAAGCTCGTGGTCCGCAACATCGGCCTGATGCTCTCGGGCGCCCTGGAGAAGCCGATCCTCGATGCCGACACCATCGTCGCCGAGAACGGCAGGATTGCCGCGATCGGCCGCCTCAAGGACGTCGACACCGAAGGCGCCACCACCATCGTCGATGCCAACGGCACCACGGTGGCGCCCGGACTGATCGATAGCCACGTCCATCCGGTGGCCGGCGACTGGACCCCACGCCAGAACCAGTTCAACTGGATCGACAGTTACCTTCATGGCGGCGTCACCACCATGATCTCGGCGGGCGAAGTCCATATGCCGGGCCGGCCGCGCGACGTCGTCGGGCTGAAGGCGATGGCGATCTTCGCGCAGCGCGCGTTCTGGACGCTGCGTCCCGGCGGCGTCAAGGTGCATGCCGGCGCCCCGGTGATCGAATGCGAGATGGTCGAGGAGGATTTCAAGGAGATGGCCGCCGCCGGCGTCAAGCTGCTCGGCGAAGTCGGCCTCGGCGGCGTCAAGGATGGCCCGACCGCACGCAAGATGGTCGGCTGGGCGCGCAAATATGGCATCCAGAGCACGATCCACACCGGCGGTCCGTCGATCCCCGGCTCCGGACTGATCGACAAGGACGTGGTGCTGGAAGCCGACACCGATGTGGTCGGCCACATCAATGGCGGCCATACCGCGCTTCCCGACGATCAGATCCGCTGCATCTGCGAGGGCTGCAAGCGCGGGCTGGAGCTGGTCCATAATGGCAATGAGCGTTCTGCGCTGTACACGCTTCGCATCGCGCGGGAGATGGGCGACCTCGCCCGCGTCATCCTCGGCACCGATGCACCGGCCGGCTCCGGCGTGCAGCCGCTCGGCATCCTGCGCATGGTCTCGCTGCTGTCCTCGCTCGGAGATCTGCCCGCCGAAATCGCCTTCTGCCTGGCCACCGGCAACACCGCGCGCATGCGCGCCCTCGATTGCGGCCTGATCGAAATCGGCCGCGCCGCCGACTTCGTCATCATGGACAAGGCCCAGCATTCACCGGGCAAGAACATCCTGGAGAGCGTTCGGCTCGGCGACTTGCCCGGCGTCGGCATGACCATCATCGACGGCATCGTGCGCACCCAGCGCAGCCGCAACACCCCGCCGGCCGGCAGGGTACCGGAGATCGTGGGGCATTAACGCAGCTTGCCCAATAACGCGAACAGCGTCTCGCGCTCCCTGGCATCGAGCGGCGCCAGCGTCTCCTTCGAGATGGCGAGCGCATTGGGCGCAGCCTTCTCCGCCATTTGCTGGCCCGCGCGCGTCAGACTGACGAGCAGGCGCCGTCCGTCCTCGGGATCGGGGCTCGTCTCGGTCAGGCCGCGCGCCGTCAGGCGATCGATCACGCCCTTGATGGTCGCGTCATCCATCGCAGTGAGCCGCCCGAGCTGATTCTGTGAACATGTCCCGGTCTCGTTCAGCTTCGCCAGCGCCGCCCATTGCGTCGGCGTCAGGTTGATGCCGATGTCGCGCGCGAAGATGGCGGCGTGACGCTGCCAGACCTGGCGCAGAATGAACCCGATCTGCTCGTCGAGGATGTAGGCCGGTCTCGACGGCTTGACGTTCTTTTTCAGCGCGGCGCTCCTGCCCATTTCCGTTCCTCGCCTTCTCACAATGACAGATGCGCGTCGCGGATATCCGGGCGCGCATCCAGCTCGGCCATCGAGCCACCGAAGCAAATCCGGCCGCGCTCGATGATGTAGGCGCGGTCGGAGATCAATTTCGCGAAATGCAGGTTCTGCTCGGACACGACGATGCTGACGCCTTCCTTCTTCATCGCGAGGATGGCGTCGACCATCTGCTCCACGATCTTGGGCGACAATCCTTCCGACGGCTCGTCGAGCAGCACCAGCGACGGATTGCCCATCAAGGTGCGCGCGATCGTCAGCATCTGCTGCTCGCCACCGCTCATGCGCCCGCCCGGACGATCGCGCATCTCGGCAAGATTGGGAAACAGCCCGAACAGCTTGTCCCGCGTCCAGAACGGCGCGTTCGGCCGTTTCGGCTGCCGGCCGACTTCCAGATTCTCGTCCACCGTCAAGTCGGTGAAGATGCGCCGCTCCTCCGGCACGTAACCCAGCCCGTTGCGTACGATCGCATGGGTCGGCTCGACCGACACGTCCCTTCCTTCGAAGATAATTCGTCCCGAACGTGACGCCACCAGGCCCACGATCGAGCGGAAGGTCGTCGACTTGCCGGCGCCGTTCCGCCCAAGCAGGGCCACGACCTCGCCTTCACCGACGTCGAGCGCGACGTCGAACAGGATATGCGCCGGACCATAATGGCTGTTGAGATTCTGGACGCTGAGCTTCATGCCGGCAGCCCCTCGCGATGCCGGGCGTCGTAGACGAGGCCCTCGCCGAGATAGACCGCGCGCACCTGTGGATTGCCGCGCACCTCCGCCGGCGTTCCCTCGGCGATCAGGCTGCCGCGGTTGAGCACCAGGATACGATCGGCATGTTCGAACACGACGTCCATGTCATGCTCGGTGAAGAGCACGCCGATCGCCTGCTCACGCGCGATCCGCGCCGTGAGCCGCATCAGGTCGATCCGCTCGCGTGGCGCCATGCCCGCTGTCGGCTCGTCCATCAGCAACAGCTTCGGCGTGTTGGCGAGCGCGACGGCCAATTCGAGCCGCTTGAGATCGCCATAAGCGAGCTCGCCACAGGGCCGATCGGCATAACCGCTCATGCCGACCAGTTCGAGCAAGCGGGCGGCCTCCTGGCACGCCAGCTTGGGCATCGAATGCCAGAGATTGAAGAGCCGGCCGCGATGCGAAACCAGGGCGACCTGCACGTTCTCGCGCACCGTCATGGTCGGGAACGTCGCCGTGATCTGGAACGTGCGCCCGACGCCGAGCCGCCAGACCACGCGCGGCGCCTTCCCCGTCGTGTCTCGACCGAGCAGCGTGACCCGGCCGCTATCGGGTATCCTCTGGCCGTTCAGCATGTCGAAGCAGGTGCTCTTGCCTGCGCCGTTCGGGCCGATCAGCGCCAGGATCTCGCCGGAACGCAGCGCAAAGGACACGCCGCGCACCGCGTGAACGCCGCCATAGGATTTAGTCAGACCTTCGACCGACAGCAGGGTTTGCGCGCTGTTCATTCGGCGGTCTCCACGCGGTGGGAGAGGACCGCCGGCGTCGACGCGCGCCTGAAACGCAGCCTGATCGTCTCGATCACGCCCACAATGCCTTTTGGGAAGGCGACGACGATCAGGACGATGAAGGCGCCGAGCACGAGCTTCGACAGGTCGGTTTGGCTGACCAGCCAGATGTTGAGCGCCTTGTAGACGACCGCGCCGACGACCGCGCCGGAGATCGTCTCGACGCCACCGAGCAGCACCATGACCAGAGCATCGACCGAAAGCGAGATGCCCATGACATCGGGGAATACGCTGCCCTTGAGATAGGCGAACAGTGCGCCGCCGACACCGGCGACTGTGCCTGCGATGACGAAAGCTATCCACTGGATGCGCTTGCCATTGATGCCGATCGCCTCGCCACGAAGCGGCGAGTCCCGGCTCGCGCGCAGCGCGAAGCCGAACGGCGAGAAGATCGCGACACGAAGTGCGACGACCGTCAGTGCGGCAATCCCAAGTGAGAGCCAATAGAAATGCGACGGGCTCGCCGCCCATTTCTCCGGCCAGACGCTTAGAATGCCGTTGTCGCCGCCTGTCACCTCCACCCACTGGAACGCGATCGACCACACGATTTGCGCGAAGGCCAGCGTGAGCATGGCGAAATACACGCCGGACAACTGCACGGCAAAGAAACCGAAGATGGCCGCACCGAACAAACCGAGCAACGGTCCGAGCAGCAGACAGGCGATCATCGGCAATCCCGCCATCTTGGCGAGGAAAGCGACGCCATAAGCACCGAGACCGAAATACGCGGCGTGGCCGAACGAAGCGAGGCCGCCGACCGACATCAGGAAATGCAGGCTGGCGGCGAAGATCACGAAGATCGCGATTTCCGATCCGACCGTGAGTGCATAATTGCCGGCAAACAGCGGCAGCGCCGCGGCGACCATGATCACAGCGAGAGCTACAAATCGCTCTCCGGACGTCAAGGGCCGCCAGGGATTGACCGTGAGCCCCGGCGTGCGCCGCGCGGCCACCTCCGGCTTGCCGAACAACCCCCAAGGCCGCGCGATCAGCACGACCGCCATCACCAGGAACACCAGGATGATGGATATCTTCGGGAAGATCAGGATGCCGAAGGCATTGAGCTCGGAGACCAGCACGGCGGCGACAAAGGCGCCGATGATGCTGCCGAGACCGCCGATCACGACGACGACGAACACGTCGACGATGATGCGCAGGTCCATGGCATGATTGACCGCATCGCGTGGAATCTGCAGCGCCCCGCCGAGCGCGGCCAGAAAGACGCCGAGCGCAAACACTGAGGTGAAGAGCCATTTCTGGTTGACGCCCAGCGCCGAAACCATGTCGCGGTCCTGCGTCGCAGCACGGACCAGTACGCCCCAGCGCGTGCGCTGAAACAGGAGAAAGAGAATACCGAGCACGACCGGTCCGAACACGATCAGGAATAGATCGTAGCTTGGGATGTTCTGGCCGAAGAAATCGACCGCACCCTTGAGGCCCGGCGCCCGCGGTCCGAGCATGTCGCTGGGTCCCCAGATCAGCACCACGAGGTCCTGGACCATGAGCGTCAGGCCGAAGGTCGCGAGCAGTTGAAACAGCTCGGGCGAATGATAGATCCGCCGCAACAGCACCATTTCGACGATAACGCCAATCGCCGCGATGATCAGCGCCGCGGCGACGATCCCGCCCCAAAAACCGAGCGCGCCGGAGAAGCGTTCGGTCAAGGTGAAGGCGAGATAGGCGCCGAGCATGTAGAAAGCACCGTGCGCGAAATTGACGATGCGCGTCACGCCGAAAATAATCGACAGTCCCGACGCCACCAGGAACAGCGACGCTGCTCCGGCGAGGCCCGTGAGGAACTGGACGATATAAAAGGCCATCGGCGGTCCGTCTGGTGGTCACCTCTCCCCGCAAGCGGGGAGAGGTGAAGGATTCCTCACTCCTTCGGACGCATCTTCTCGACTTCGGCGTCGCTCGGCAGATAATCCGAGCCCTTGCGATAGGCCGCGTCGACCATGATACCCTTGCCGTCCTTCAACGCGGTCTTGCCGGTGAACGCGCCGAGCGTGGATTGATGGTCGATCTTGCGGAAGGTGATCTCGCCAAACGGCGACGGCACCGAGAGACCCTCGGCCGCGGCAATCAGCTTCTCGGGATCGGTCGAGCTCGCCTTGGCGAGAATTGCCGCCGCCGACTTGATGGTCTGATAGCCGACGACCGAGCCAAGACGCGGATAGTCGTTGTACTTGGCCTGATAGGCCTTCAGGAACGCGTCGTGCTCCGGCGTCTTGATCGAATACCAGGGATAGCCGGTGACGATCCAGCCTTCCGGCGTCTCGTCCTTCAACGGGTCGAGATATTCAGGCTCGCCGGTCAGGAAGCTCACCACCGCGCGGCCCTTGAACAGGCCGCGGGTATTGCCCTCGCGCACCAGCTTCACCAGATCGGCGCCAAACGTGACGTTGAGGATCGCTTCGGGATTGGCAGCGGCAGTCGCCTGCACCACCGGGCCGGCGTCGATCTTGCCCTGCGGCGGCCATTGCTCGTCGACCCATTGAATGTCGGGGCGCTTCGCCGACATCAGCTTCTTGAATACGGACACCGCGGACTGGCCGTATTCATAGTTCGGCGCGATCGTGGCCCAGCGCTTCGCCGGCAGCTTCGCCGCTTCTTCCACCAGCATCGCCGCCTGCATGTAGTTGGACGGACGGAGGCGGAACGTATAGCGGTTGCCCTTCGACCAGGTGATAGCGTCGGTCAGGGGTTCGGCCGCCAGGAAGAACACTTTCTTCTCCTTGGCGAAGTCGCTCACGGCAAGTCCGATATTGGACAGGAACGTGCCGACCAGCATCGTGACGTTCTCGCTCGACACCAGCTCGTTGGCCGCAGTCTGCGCATCCGCGGGCTTGCCGCCGTCATCCTTGGAGATGACGACGAGCTTCTTGCCATTGATGCCGCCGGCGGCGTTGATCTGCTCGACCGCGAGTTGCCAACCCTTGCGATAGGGATCGGTGAAAGCGGGCAGTAGCGAATAGCTGTTGATCTCGCCGATCTTGATTTCGCCTTGCGCCATGGCCGAGTTCGCCATGCCGGCCACGGCGATTGCGATGCTCGCCCCTACAAAATGTCGTCGCAGCATCCCATACCTCCACTGTTGAATACTCTTTGTCCTGCGTTAGCGTAGGCCGTCCTCGCCCTTGATCTCCGCGACCGTGAGCCCGCCGACTCGCGGCAGCGGCCGGCCAGAGTCGGTGACTGCGACCGCAACCATGATCTCGTTGGCGCGCGGCGCGTCGTTGATCTGGACTTCCATGCCGTCGAAATGGCTGCGCACGAAGGCCGCGTCCTTGTGCCCGAGCGGAATATCGAGGGTGGTGCCGGGACCGCTGCGTTTCTTCGATGAGGGAATCAATGCCGCTCCCTTGCTCAATACCTTGCGCACGGGCGTTCCCATCTTGGGATGCAGAATTGCCGCCGCGTGCTCGAGCTCGCCGTTTTCGCCGACGGCGGCCGCCTTGCCATAGCTGTGGGCTTTCGCGCCGTCGATGCCGAGCGCGGCGACTGCCTTCTTCGACAGCAGTTCGCCGAGCTCCTCGCCGATCGCGATCAACGGCGAGAGATCTTCAACGTAGCGTCCAGCGAAAGGATTTTCGATCACGGCAATCGCCGCGGCGCGGCGTGTCGGCGGCGCGATCGTCTTGCCCATTTCCAGATGGGTCTCTTCGACGACGGTCACGATCTTGCGAATGACGGCGCTCATTTGCTGTTCTTCCCGGTCAAGCCTGTATTTCTTCGAGCCGGCGATCGTGATGCACTCGCGAACGAACGTCGCCTGCTCTCACCATTGTCGCCTCACTCTGCAACAGCAATGCGGCGCTTTCGATCAATCCGGCGCCGAGCAGCCGGCGCGCACAGTCTGCACCAGCCTCCAGCGCCTGTTCAATTTCACTTTCGGTCAATGCGGCCACGTCGCGCGTCACCAGCCGCGCGCCCAGATCCGTGTCCGGCTGCAACTCGTTCGCGGGCCGGCGGACGACGCCGGGGTGGCCGGGCAGATCGACCGCATTCGCGATGATCGTCGCAGCCGCATCCGCCATTGAGGCCGTCCTCGCCAGCACCGTGACCGCATCGGCAATACCGAGCGAGAAGCTGCGGCCGTAACGGCCGCTGGTCGCGATGCCGCGGATCGGGTCATCCGTGCCGATTACCATCGTGCGCATCACGCCGGAGCGGTCCGGCCGATCCATCAGGCCTACCGTCAAATGCTCGCCCTCAGCCAGGTGCAGCGCGATGTCACCGCCATTGTTGACATAAGCGCGGTCGAGAGACGCCGCGTCGAGCATTGCGTCCAAAATCTCCTCGGCAACGCTGCCTGCTACCGCCGCCATCGGCGTGATGAAGCATTCGGCGGCAAAAGGCGCGACCGCGGCGTACATGCGGCGGGCAACGACGCCCTTCAGCGCGCAATGAGACGGCTGGGCAGCACGGCGCAGCTCGGCCAGTTCTTCGCAGAGCTCATCCAGCAGGCCAGTGAAGCGCGTCGCCGCGGCATCGTAAGCGGCGCGCGACGCGTGCGTACGCCCCTTTGCCTCCACGATCAGATCGATCGGACCATCCTGCAAATGCAGCCGCTTGCCATCGGGAAGAAACGCGATTTGCGGCAGCCGTTTCATGGACGCCGCCCCGGGATCAGCATCGGCCGGAACTCGGCGCTATCCTGTATCGACGACAGCGGGCGGACATAGTCCATGTGACCGCCGAGCGCGGCATAGTCCGACAGGCGCATGGTGAATTCGATGGGAGCAACGAGTGCCGGCGTCGGCACATAGCCAAAGGCACCCGCCGGCATCTGCGTCACATCGACCATGAAGGTGATGCCGCCGCCGGGCCAGACATAGACGGGCGCGCCGCCACTGGTGACGCGGGTCAACGCATCCTTCACCGAGCGCGTCAGTCGCACCGGGTTGTCGGTGACACCGGCGCGCAGAGAGCCGCCCGCCCCGCCCATGAACAGCACCGTGCACAGCGCGGGTTCGCAATTCTCCTGGATGCGCTCGACAGAGAATCTCAGATCGGAAGGCATCTCGGTCTCGATCGGCCGCAGCGCCTCGTCGAGCACGTAATAGGCAGCGTGCTCCCCAGTGGTGGACACCATCAGCATGGTGAGGCCCGGGCGTGCTTCCTTCGGGTTGAAGGGACCGAGCACGGAAAGCGGATCGGAGATGTTCGTTCCGCCCCAGCCAGTGCCGGGCTCGGCGACCTGGAAATATCGCCCGGGCGTCGAGCGGCGACCCTTCATCTTGATGCCGGTGTCGGCGATGTCGAGCAGCTTTCCGGCCTGGTGCTCCGAGAGCACGCCGGTGATGTGGTCGTCGACCACGACCACTTCATCGACCTTGCCATGCCATTGCTTGGCGAACATACCGATGGTCGCCGAGCCGCAGCCGACCCGCATCCGCTCTTCCATCACGCTGTTGACGATCGGCGGCCGGCCGGCCTGCACGACGACCGTCGCGCCACCGTCGATCGCAAGTTCGACCGGCTTGCAGTTGGACAGATCCATCAATGTGTCGCAGGTGACACGGCCCTCCTTCTTCGAGCCGCCGGTCAAATGATGCACGCCGCCGAGCGACAGCATCTGCGAACCGTACTCACCCGTCGTGACATGACCGACGGCCTCGCCGTCGGCGCGCACGGTCGCGGTCTCCGGACCGAGATGCCGATCCGTGTCTATCTTTACCTTGACGCCGCAATAGGAAAAGATTCCCTCGGTGACGACCGTAACCATGTCCACGCCGTCGATCTTGGACGAAACGATGAACGGCGCGGGCTTGTAGTCGGGATAAGTCGTGCCCGCGCCGATCGCCGTGACGAAGACATCGGGTTGTCGGACGATCTTGCCGTCCCAATCCTCACCGATCTGGAACGGCACGAGGCGGCCGCCATGCTCGACGGTGCGCTCCAGCACGACATGCGGATCGACGCGCACCAGCTGACCATCGTGATTGGCGTAGCGATCGCACGCGCCCGCCGCGCCCGGCTTGATGTAGCACATCACCGGACAGGCATCGCAGCGGATCTTGTCACCGATCGCGGTTGTCGCTTCAGTCGACATGAACAGGCTGTCCTCCGGCGCGGCCGTCCGGGCAATTCGTTCGTATACGAATGATCCTGCGCGCAAAGCCCAGGACTGTCAAGCGGGGCAAAGGCGAAAACCACGCCCTGCCGAATAATCACTCACTTGCCTGCCGTATTTGGCTGCGAAGCATGCAGCTTTTGCGCTGCAAAAGGCGCGCCGCTTGCACGTTTGTACACAAACGGTACTGTTCGAAGGTCAAGCGCAGTGCACCGGACCCATATGACGCAGCCACCGATCCGACTGACCGTCAACGGCAAGAACCACGATATCGATGCCGCGCCGGATACCGTCCTGCTCTATGTGCTGCGCAACGACCTCGCTTTGAACGGACCGAAATATGGCTGCGGGCTCGGCGAATGCGGAACCTGCACGGTGTTGATCGACGGCGCTGCCGCCCGCTCCTGCGTGATTCCGATCGAAGGTTGCGAAGGCCGCGACATCGTGACGCTTGAAGGTCTGGGCTCGCGGGAGCGCCTCGATCCCGTGCAGGCCGCCTTCATCGCGGAGCAAGCCGCGCAATGCGGTTATTGCCTCAATGGCATGATCATGACCACCAAGGCGCTACTTGCGCACAATCCGCATCCGTCTGAGGCCGAGATCGCCGAAGCGCTGCGCTACAATCTTTGCCGCTGCGGCGCGCATGTCGAAATCATGCGCGCGGCGAAGCGTGCGGCGGGCCTCCTCGTCGAGGCGAACGACTGATGCCGGGTTCAGGAACCCTGTCGGTCGGTCGTCCTGCCGGCAGCGCCGGGCAGTTCGAGACTTTCATCAGGATCACCGCCGACGGCTCGGTCAACGCCTACAACGGTCATGTTGATCTCGGAACCGGCATTCGCACCGCGCTTGGCCAGATCGTGGCGGAAGAGCTCGATGTGTCGTTTGCGCGAGTGGTCGTAGTGCTCGGCGACACCGCAGTCGTACCGAACCAGGGCGCGACGATTGCCAGCGAAACCATCCAGATCACAGCGGTACCGCTGCGCAAGGCTGCCGCTCAGGCGCGGCATTTCCTGATCGCGCGCGCGGCCGAGCGTCTCGCGCTGCCGGCCGAAGAGCTGACGATTGAAGACGGTCTGATCCGCGGCAAGGACAACCGCAGCGTCTCCTACGGAGAACTGATCGCAGACGACACGATTCGGCTCGAACTCGCCGACGATGTCGTCATAAAGCCCGTCGAGACTCACAAGATCGTCGGGCAGTCGGTGCCGCGCGTCGATCTTCCCGCCAAGGCCACGGGTGAACTCACCTATGTCCACGACGTCCGCGTGCCCGGCATGCTGCACGGTCGCGTGGTGCGCCCGCCCTATGCCGGGGTCGATGCCGGTCCATTCGTCGGCACCAGCCTGATCGCGGTCGACGAATCCTCGGTGCGGGACATTCCAGGTCTCGTGTCGGTCGTCCAGATCGGCGATTTCGTTGGCGTTATCGCCGAGCGCGAAGAGAACGCAGCCAAGGCTGCCGCCCAACTCAAAGTGAGCTGGAAACCGGCGCCCGCTTTGCCCGACTTGAAGGACCTGGAAACCGCGCTGCGCGCCAATCCGTCGAAGCCGCGCCTCCTCAAAGACCAGGGCGATGTCGACGCCGCCCTCGCCTCGGCCGCCAAGCCCATGCAGCGGACCTACATCTGGCCTTACCAGCTTCACGGCGCAATCGGCCCGTCTTGCGCGGTTGCCGACTATCGAGACGGCTACATCAAGGTGTGGTCGGGCACGCAGAACCCGCACCTGCTGCGCGCTGATCTCGCGCTTCTTATCGAACGGCCGGAGACGGAGATCGAGGTCATCCGGCTGGAAGCTGCCGGATGTTATGGCCGCAACTGCGCTGACGACGTCACGGCGGACGCGCTGCTTCTGTCACGCGCCGTCGGTCGACCCGTCCGCGTGCAGTTGACGCGCGAGCAGGAGCACGCCTGGGAGCCGAAGGGCACCGCGCAACTGATCGACGTCAACGGCGGCCTCAATGCCGACGGTGGCATCGCCGGTTACGACTTCGCCACGCGCTATCCGTCCAACGGTGCGCCGACACTGGCGCTCCTACTCACAGGCCGCGTAACACCGACACCGGCTGTCTTCGAGATGGGCGACCGCACCGCAATCCCGCCTTACGATTATGAGCATCTTCGCGTAACGGCGCATGACATGCCGCCGATCGTCCGCGCCGCCTGGCTGCGCGGCGTCTCGGCGTTGCCGAATACCTTTGCCCACGAATCCTTCATTGACGAATGCGCCAGCGAGGCCGGAGTCGATCCGATCGACTATCGCTTGCGCTATCTGAAGGATCCGCGCGCGGTCGACCTCGTGCACGCGGTCGCCGAGCGCGCCGGATGGCAGAAACGGCCCGTGCGCGAGGAGAAGATTCCCGAAGGCGACGTCGTGCGCGGGCGCGGCTTCGCCTACGCGCTCTATGTTCACAGCAAGTTTCCGGGCTACGGCGCGGCGTGGTCGGCCTGGGTGGCCGATGTCGCGGTCAACAAGGCGACCGGCGACGTCAGCGTGACTCGCGTTGTCGCCGGCCAGGATTCTGGCTTGATGATCAATCCGGATGGGGTGCGGCACCAGATCCACGGCAATGTCGTGCAGTCGACCAGCCGCGCGTTGATGGAGGACGTTGCCTTCGGCCGCAGCTCGGTCGCGACCCGCGAATGGGGCGCCTATCCCATCATCAAGTTTCCTGAGGTGCCCAAGATCGACGTGCTGATGCTGCCGCGGCGGGATCAACCGCCGCTCGGCGTCGGCGAGTCTGCCTCCGTCCCAAGCGCGGCGGCGATCGTCAACGCGATCTATGACGCAACCGGCGTGCGTTTTCGCGAGATGCCGTTGACGCCTGAGCGCGTCCTGAAAGGTCTTCGCGAACATAAGCCGGCGGCGCCTTCGACACTGGCGGCGCCGCCTCGCCCCGAACCAAAATCAGACATCTGGCGGAATCCGTTCGTCAAGCGCACCGGAATTTTCGCCGGCATAGCCGCCGTCTGCGCGGCCGTGATCGGCATGGGCGCCGCCGTGTTACCTTGGCGCGCGATCTCGCCGATCGCGCGTCCGGACCCATCGGTCTTTTCCACGGCGACGATCGCACGGGGGAAGCTCCTTGCCGCGCTGGGCGACTGCGCGGTCTGCCACACCGGCACGAACGGCATCGTCAACGCCGGCGGACGACCGCTCGAAACGCCATTCGGCATCATCACCAGCACCAACATCACGCCCGACGTCGATACCGGCATCGGCGCGTGGTCCTATCCTGCTTTCGAGCGGGCGATGCGCGAAGGCATTCATCGTGACGGGCGCCATCTCTATCCCGCGTTCCCCTACACGCATTTCGCCAAGGCCAGCGATGCCGACCTACAAGCGCTCTACGCCTACCTGATGGCGCAGCAGCCGGTGCACGCAACGGCGCCAAAGAACGAGCTGCGGTTTCCGTTCAATCTGCGTCCACTCATGGCGGGATGGAACGCGTTGTTCCATCGATCCGAGACGTTCCAGCCCGATCCGGCGAAGTCAGACGTCTGGAATCGCGGCGCCTATCTCGTCGAAGGCCTTGGCCACTGCGCCGCGTGTCACTCGCCACGCAATGCGCTGGGCGCGGAGCGGGCGAACGCCTATCTTGCCGGAGGCTTCGCGGAAGGCTGGGAAGCACCGCCGCTGACCTCACTGTCCCGGGGGCCGATCCCCTGGAACGAGGACGAGCTGTTTGCCTATTTGCGGACGGGCGAGTCGCGTCACCACGGCGTTGCAGCGGGCCCGATGGCACCCGTCGTCAGGGAACTCGCCGCCCTGCCCGACGACGACATCCGCGCGATGGCGGTCTATCTCGCTTCGTTCAACGCGGCCACCGACAGCTCAGCCCAACGCGCGCTCGCCGCCAAGCTGGAGGCCGCGACCAAGGTATCTTCGGCGGCCGGTGCCGGCGCGCGACTCTATCAAGGCGCCTGTGCGGTCTGCCATGAGGTCGGTGGTCTGCCGCTGTTCGGAAGCCGGCCGTCGCTTGCGCTCAACAGCAACCTGCACAGTGCCACACCCGATAATCTGATTCAGGTGATCCTGCACGGCATCGCCAAGCCTGCATTTTCCGACCTCGGATACATGCCGGCATTCAAGGACAGCATGAACGACGCGCAGGTCGCCGAGCTCGTGTCCTATCTTCGCCGGCAGTTCGCACCGGACAAGCCGATCTGGGTCGACGTGCCGTCGACGGTCAGCCGGCTACGACGATCGGCCGCGAATCTCGACCCTCTTGCGAACTAAACGCCTTCCACCAGGTCCTCCATTCAATTCACCGACGAACGCATTGATTTTTGATCGGCCCTCGTCGATTGCAGCTCTGACCCCACGGGTTCAGATCGTTGTGGGGCAAGCTCTCGGACCGCGCCGGCGTCGCTGGCCGGACCTTGCACGACCTCAGGGGCACGGCTGTCGTGCGCTTGGCCATCGCCGGCGCAACCGTGCCGCCGATCGCGACGTTCTCGGGCCACAGCCTGGGAGACGTCGAGCCATCTCGGTGCGCACTATCTCGGTCGCGATATTCGACTTGCCGAAGCTGCGGTGCTGAAGCTCGAAGCGAGAACAAAACCGCAAAATGAACTGTAAGACGGTACGCGTTCAGTATCTATCTCGGTAAGTCTCTGAAAAGCTTGGTGGGCGCACCAGGGCTCGAACCTGGGACCCGCTGATTAAGAGTCTGATCTTCTACAAACAACACCAGACACTTAGTTGTAAAAGATGCTCAACACAGGGGCATATAGATCAATAGGTTACATCCGAAATGTAAACTGCAAACAACCTGCGAGGCGGATAGTCCCTCGATCAGCGCAGCGGCTTGCGGCGCATCGCCCTTCTGACCTGCGGTCAACGTGAACCGCACGGGGCATCCCAAGCCTCGAACGGCCATATGAATCTTGGTGCTCAG
>Ga0070741_10006239_pt1 | contig 25772 bp, 21 predicted proteins | sample Coa_R1_4_FD_66440 | JGI IMG/M metagenome (GOLD analysis project Ga0070741, IMG submission 66440) | Surface soil microbial communities from Centralia Pennsylvania, which are recovering from an underground coalmine fire - Coalmine... | ecosystem: Environmental > Terrestrial > Soil > Unclassified ... | reverse complement strand
TGTCGACAGATGTGAGCAACGACTGAAAAACGAACGGATGTCGTTGTGTGAGTCCAATCCACGGTCAACCAGACTCAAACCCTAAGATTCTAAAATTATTAGTTTAGATAAGAGCGCTTCACGGATATCTCTCAGCGAGACGGGAGACAGGATGTCGTTCAGCTCGATATGACTAAGCGATCTATTTGCCAGGCAAGCTTCGAAAGGTGAGGTGCAAGTGTACGAGTGGATCAAGGCGCTGCACATCATCGCGGTCATCTCCTGGATGGCCGGCATGCTCTATCTGCCGCGGCTGTTCGTTTATCACTGCGAGGCAGAGGCTGGCTCCCGGCAGTCCGAGACGTTCAAGGTGATGGAACGGCGGTTGCTGAAGGCGATCATCAATCCGGCGATGATCGTGACCTGGCTCGCCGGGCTTTACCTGGCCTGGGCCGGTCATTGGCTCTTCATGAGCTGGTGGATCTACGGAAAACTTGTCCTGGTGCTGGTGCTTTCTGGTGTGCACGGGTTTTTTGTCCGCTGGGTGAGAGATTTTGCCGCGGACCGGAATCGGCACTCACAGAAATTTTATCGTTTAATCAACGAGATACCGACCGTCCTGATGATCGGGATCGTCATTCTGGTGGTGGTCAAGCCGTTCTGAGCGCTATATCGAGCGAAGACGCCGTCTTGCGGAAACGGAGCCGATTTTCTATATTGTTGCCATTCCCACCCTACGCAGGCGGATGTGGTTGCGTCCCGGTTTCCTCATTGGGCCGGCCGCTGCATCAGGTTTGAAGCCTTATCAGGCCCTTTCCTTGCTCAGACCTGCGGACTTCCTGACTTCAGGCTCCGCATTCCAAGAAGCCACCCTGCACTCCCTCCCCTCTTAAGCACTCCACAGGACCATCCCAATGCGGGAAATCAAACTCCAAGACCTCAAAGCCCAGACGCCGGCGGAACTCGTCGCTTTTGCGGAGGAAAAAGGGGTCGAAAACGCCAGCACCATGCGCAAGCAGGAGCTGATGTTTGCCATTCTCAAGCAGCTCGCGATCCAGGAAATCGACATTATCGGCGAAGGCGTCGTTGAGGTTCTCTCCGACGGCTTTGGCTTTTTGCGATCGCCCGATGCGAACTACCTGCCCGGCCCCGACGATATCTACGTTTCGCCCTCGCAGATCCGTCGTTTCGGCCTGCGCACCGGCGACACCATCGAAGGCCATATCCGCAGCCCGAAGGAAGGCGAACGTTATTTCGCGCTGCTCAAAGTCAACACGCTCAATTTCGAAGATCCGGAAAAGTCCAAGCACAAGGTCAATTTCGACAACCTGACGCCGCTGTTTCCGGATGAGCGTTTCCGCCTCGAACTCGAGGACCCCACAAGAAAAGACCTTTCGGCGCGTGTGATCGACATCGTCGCCCCGATCGGCAAAGGCCAGCGCGCCCTGATCGTGGCGCCGCCGCGCACCGGCAAGACGGTGCTGATGCAGAACATCGCTCATTCGATCACCGCCAATCATCCCGAATGCTATCTGATCGTGCTTCTGATCGACGAGCGTCCGGAAGAAGTCACAGACATGCAGCGTTCGGTGAAGGGCGAGGTGGTTTCGTCTACCTTCGACGAGCCGGCCGTGCGTCACGTTCAGGTCGCCGAGATGGTGATCGAGAAGGCCAAGCGCCTGGTCGAGCATGGCCGCGACGTCGTGATCCTGCTCGATTCGATCACGCGATTGGGCCGCGCCTACAACACGGTCGTTCCGTCATCCGGCAAGGTGCTGACAGGCGGTGTCGACGCCAACGCACTTCAGCGGCCGAAGCGGTTCTTCGGCGCCGCGCGTAACATCGAGGAGGGCGGTTCGCTGACGATCATCGCGACCGCGCTGGTCGATACCGGCAGCCGCATGGACGAAGTGATCTTCGAAGAATTCAAGGGCACCGGTAACTCCGAACTGATTCTCGACCGCAAGGTCTCCGACAAGCGGACCTTCCCGGCGATCGACATTTCGCGCTCCGGCACCCGCAAGGAAGAGCTCATCACCGATCCGCAAGTTCTGAAAAAGATGTACGTGCTGCGGCGGATCCTCAATCCGATGGGCACGATGGACGCCATCGACTTCCTGCTCGACAAGCTCCGCAACACCAAGAACAACGCGGAATTCTTCGAGTCCATGAATACGTAAAGCACTCGGCCACTGGCCTACCTTCAGGCGTCCTTGCGCGAGCAGGGACGCCTTTTTGTTGCGTGACCAGCCGCAGCATGAGCTGCAGCATTTCCGCGTAGGCTCTACGACAAGCTCAAATCCCGTTGCCTTTTCAGGGGCTCGCGACCAAATAGGCCAATGCACCCTCGCGAGCAGACCATTTTTGCATTGTCGTCCGGCCGGCCGCCGGCTGCGATTGCAATCGTCCGGGTGTCGGGTCCGCAAGCCGGAAAGGCGCTCGCGGAGCTGGCGGGCAGGGCGGTCGAACCGCGAATTGCCACGCGCGTCCGGCTTCGAGATGGCGAGGGCCGTGAAATCGACGACGCGATCGTACTCTGGTTTCCGGCTCCCGCGAGTGCCACCGGAGAAGACGTCGCCGAATTTCACATTCATGGCGGCCGCGCAGTACAGGCGGCGTTGTTCGCGGCGCTCTCGGCGTTCAACAATGTTCGACCCGCAGAGCCCGGCGAGTTCACCCGGCGTGCCTTTGAAAACGGCAAGCTCGATCTGACCGAAGCCGAAGCGCTCGATGATCTCATTCACGCCGACACGGATCGGCAGCGGCGCCAGGCGTTGCGTCAGCTCAAGGGACTGCTCGGCGACAAGGCGCGGGATTGGCGTGCGCGCATCATTGAGGCGTCGGCATTGATCGAAGCCGGCATCGATTTTGCCGACGAAGGCGATGTGCCGGCGGAACTGATCGCGCCGGCTTTGGCGACGATCAGATCATTGCTTGCCGAAATCGAGGAAACGCTTGAAGGGCAGGGGCGGAGCGAGCGATTGCGCGATGGCCTGACCGTTGCGATCTCGGGCCCGCCCAATGTCGGCAAGTCCACCTTGATCAACCTGCTGGCGCGGCGCGAGGTTGCGATCGTCTCGCCGCACGCCGGGACCACGCGTGACGTCATCGAGGTTCAGCTCGACCTCGACGGTTATCCCGTCACGGTGATCGACACGGCCGGCATCCGCGACACGGAAGATCCGGTCGAGCAAGAAGGTGTGCGTCGTGCGCGGGCGCGGGCGGCGGAGGCGGACCTTGTGCTGTGGGTCACGGATTCCGACCACGAGCTGGACGAGAGCATGATCGCGGCCGATGCGGCCGCGCCCTGGATCGTTCGCAACAAGATCGATCTCGAGCCGACACGCGAAGTCGATGCAGGGCAGGGCAGGCTCTTCAAAATTTCCGCTCGTCAGGGCGAAGGTGTCGGCGAGCTGGTCGCGGCGCTCGCAGCATTTGTGCGCGATTACTTCGGAGCGACCGAGGATAGTTTGATCGGTCGCGTGCGGCAGCGGCAGTTGCTGCAGGAGTCGGCCGCTGGACTACGCCGCGCCTTGGCCATCGTGGGGCAGGGCGATGAGTTGATCGCCGAAGAGCTGAGGTCGGCGTCGCTTGCACTCGGGCGGCTCCTCGGCCGCGTCGACGTCGAAGACGTTCTGGATAAAATTTTTCGCGAGTTCTGCATCGGAAAGTAGTGAATAATAATTCATTACTTGGACTTGGCTAACGGCCCGTTTCACGTGAAACAAGTGGCCCGTTGTCACTTCCGAGTTTGATGGCTGCGGTATAGAAGATGCCGCATGAATTCCCACTCCGACTCTTTTGACGTGATCGTCATTGGCGGCGGCCACGCCGGCTGCGAGGCAGCCAGCGCGGCTGCGCGAATGGGCGCGCGAACGGCGCTGGTGACCCATCGCTTCTCGACGGTCGGCGCGATGTCCTGCAATCCGGCGATCGGCGGTTTGGGCAAGGGCCACCTTGTCCGCGAAGTCGACGCGCTCGACGGCCTGATGGGCCGCGTCGCCGACGCCGGCGGTATCCAGTTTCGTGTGCTCAATCGGCGCAAGGGTCCGGCGGTGCGCGGCCCACGCGCCCAAGCTGATCGCAAACTCTATGCGGCGGCGATGCAGGCTGCGATCCACGAGACCGCCAATCTGACCGTCGTCGAGGGCGAGGCCGACGAGCTCAGGGTTGTCGATGGCAAATTGCGGGGCATCCGTCTCGCCGACGGCCGCGAGCTCATCGCCGGCGCGGTCGTCGTCACGACCGGGACTTTCCTCCGCGGCTTGATCCATCTCGGTGAGAAGAATTGGCCGGCTGGCCGGGTCGGCGAGGCGCCGGCGCTTGGCCTATCCTCATCCTTCGAGCGGATCGGCTTCACGCTGGGCCGATTGAAGACCGGGACTCCGCCGCGACTGGACGGCACCACGATCGACTGGTCGGCGGTCGAGATGCAGCCGGGTGACGATCCGCCTGAGTCGTTTTCCGTTCTGACTGATCGGATCACGACGCCGCAGATCCAATGCGGCATCACGCGGACGACGGCGGCAACCCATGAGGTGATCCGCGCCAACGTGCATCGCTCGCCGATGTATTCGGGGCAGATCAAAAGCACCGGACCGCGCTATTGTCCTTCGATCGAGGACAAGATTGTCCGCTTCGGCGATCGTGATGGTCACCAGATCTTCCTGGAGCCCGAAGGCCTCGACGACACGACGGTTTATCCCAACGGCATCTCGACCTCGCTGCCGGAGGAGGTCCAACTCGGCATCCTCGCCTCGATCCCGGGGCTCGAGCGGGTGCGGATGGTCCGTCCGGGCTATGCCATCGAATATGACCACGTCGATCCCCGTGAACTCGACCCGACGCTTGAGGCCAAACGGCTTGCCGGACTGTTTTTGGCTGGCCAGATCAACGGTACCACGGGCTATGAGGAGGCCGCGGCTCAGGGTCTCGTGGCAGGTCTCAATGCCGCGCTCATCGCCGGCGGATCTCGGCCAGTCGTGTTCGATCGCGCTGACGGTTATCTCGGCGTGATGATCGACGATCTCGTGACGCGAGGGATCACCGAGCCCTATCGGATGTTCACCTCGCGCGCTGAGTATCGCCTGACCCTGCGGGCTGACAACGCCGATCAGCGCCTGACCGACAAAGGAATTGCGCTCGGATGCGTCGGGCCGGCGCGGTCTGAAAGGCACCGCGCCAAGATGGCCGCGTTGAATGCCGCGAAGGCGAGGGCGCAGTCGCTGACCCTGACCCCGAACGAAGCGGCCCGGTACGGCCTATCCCTCAACAAAGACGGCCAGCGCCGGTCCGCCTTCGAACTGCTCGCCTACCCGGAAGTTGGCTGGGACCAGGTTCGGACCATCTGGCCGGACCTCACGGCCGTCGATCCCGCGATCGCGGTCCATCTGGAGATCGATGCCAAATACGATGTCTACCTGAAGCGCCAGGTCGCGGATGTCGAAGCCTTCCGGCGTGACGAAGGTCTCGCGCTGACGGGCGTCGACTTCGACGAGGTCCCGGGCTTGTCTAATGAGGCCCGTGGCAAGCTCAAGGCGGCGCAGCCACGAACGGTGGGGCAGGCGGGCCGGCTCGACGGCGTGACGCCGGCTGCGCTCGGCATTCTGGCGGCCTACCTGAAGCGCGAAGCCCGGCGGAAAACCGCCACGGCGGCCGCGGGCGCCTAAGCCCAATGGAATTTTGTTTGATGCGTTTTCTTCTCGCGGACCGGTATCCGCTCCGCTCGAAAGCGCTACGGTGTTTCACGTGAAACAAAGCGATTCGCCATGAGCGCCGCTCACCCCCACCAAAAGCCTTCGCTCGAAACGTCCTTGGAGCAACGCCTCACAGCCGACCGTGCGGCGGCGCTGTCCCTGACGCCTGTTTCACGTGAAACAGCGGCACGGCTCGATCGCTTCATCGACCTGCTCCAGACGTGGCAGGCCAAGACCAACCTCGTATCGCCCGCGACACTGCCGATGCTTTGGAGCCGGCACGTCTCGGACTCGCTGCAGCTCCTCACCCTCGCGCCGGACGCCAAGGTCTGGGCCGATTTCGGAAGCGGCGGCGGCTTCCCTGGAATGGTGCTCGCCTGCGTCCTCGCCGACACGCCCGGTGCAGTGGTTCATCTGATCGAGCGCAATGGCAAGAAAGCCGGCTTCCTGCGCGAGGCGCTTCGCGTGACCGGAGCTGCCGCTGTCATCCATCTCGCCGATATCAAGGATATTGTGGATAGGCTCGCTGGCCCGGTCGATTGCATCACCGCGCGCGCAGTTGCTCCGTTAAATCAACTGATCGGTTTCGCGGAGCCTTGGGTGAAAAAGGGCGCAAAAGCCCTGTTTCTCAAGGGCCAAGATGTAGAAGCGGAATTGACCGAGGCCACTAAATATTGGAAAATTGAACCACATCTTCACTCCAGCCGCACGGGGGGACACGGCTGGATCGTCGAGCTCGACCGGATCGAGTGCCTCAACCCGTCCCCAAGCGTCGATGGCAGGCCGCTATGAACGAAATAGATCAGGTATTTCAAGAAGATAGTTCAATGGCCCAGCCGGGCCATCCGCGCATCCTGGCGCTGGCCAATCAAAAGGGCGGCGTCGGCAAAACCACCACCGCGATCAATCTGGGCACCGCGCTTGCCGCGATCGGCGAGCGCGTGCTGATCGTCGACCTCGATCCGCAAGGCAACGCGTCGACCGGGCTCGGCATCGATCGCCGCAATCGCAACTGCTCGACCTATGACGTCTTGATCGGTGAAGCCTCGTTGCGCGAGGCGGTGGTGCCGACCGCCGTGCCGCGCCTGCACATCGCCTCGTCGACCATGGACCTGTCGGGTCTGGAGCTCGAGCTTGGTCATACCCAGGGCCGCGCTTTCCGCCTGCGTGATGCGATCGCAGCTCTCAATCACAACGTCTCGCCGGATTCCGACTACACCTATGTGCTGATCGATTGTCCGCCATCGCTCAACCTTCTCACCGTCAACGCAATGGCCGCGTCGGATGCGATCCTTGTGCCGTTGCAGTGTGAGTTCTTCGCGCTCGAAGGTTTGTCGCAGCTTCTGCAGACGGTCGAGCAGGTGCGCTCCACGCTCAATCCGAATCTCTCGATTCACGGCATCGTGCTCACGATGTTCGACTCCCGCAACAACCTGTCGAACCAGGTTGTCGCCGACGTGCGCCAGTTCATGGGCAGCAAAGTCTACAAGACCATGATTCCGCGCAACGTGCGCATCTCGGAGGCGCCGTCCTACGGCAAGCCGGTGCTGGTCTACGATCTCAAATGCGTCGGCAGCGACGCCTATCTGAAGCTCGCCACCGAAGTCATTCAGCGCGAGCGCGAGCTGCGCCCGCATTGAACGGGATATCGTCGGTACCGAATATCAAACGGGAGTAGCGTGAGTTGAATCCAAGGGAGTTGGCGATGGCGGACGAAGCGCGTTCGCGACTGGGGCGAGGTCTTGCAAGTCTGATCGGCGATGTCGGCGGCGAAGCCGCCCACGTCGATCGGCCGCGCGCGCAGCGCAAGGTGCCGATCGAATTCCTGAAAGCCAATCCGCGCAACCCGCGCAAGGAATTTGCCGACGCCGAGCTGAAGGAGCTCGCTGACTCGATCAAGCAGCACGGCGTCATTCAGCCGATCGTGGTGCGGCCGGTGCGCGGCGCGCAGGATCGTTTCGAGATCATCGCCGGCGAACGCCGTTGGCGCGCGTCGCAGATCGCGGGCCTGCACGAGGTTCCGATCGTGCCGGTCGATGTCAGCGATTCGGACGCGCTCGAGATCGCGATTGTCGAGAACGTGCAACGCGAAGACCTCAACGCGATGGAAGAGGCGCAGGGCTATCATGCGCTCGCCAACGAATTCAAACGCAGCCAGGAAGACATTGCCCGCATCGTCGGCAAGAGTCGCAGCCACGTCGCAAACACCATGCGGCTGACGAAACTGCCGGCCGAGGTGCAGGCCTATATCGCGCTCGGTCAATTGTCCGCGGGCCATGCCCGCGCGCTGATCGGCGTGCCCGATCCGCTCGCCGCCGCCAAGCGGATCGTCGAAGAAGGTCTCAACGTGCGTCAGGCCGAAGCCCTGGCCCACGAAGAAGGTGTGCCGGAGCGCAAGCCGCAAAAGGCGAGGGGTGGGGGCGGCAAGACGAAAGACCCCAACACGGTGTCGCTGGAGAAAACCGTCAGCGATGCGCTCGGTCTTGCCGTCAGCATCGATCACCGCGATTCCGGCGGCATCGTTCACATCCGCTACCGCGATCTCGATCAGCTCGACGAGGTCGTGAGACGGCTGAGTTCGAAATCCTGAGAAGGGCGGTTAGGCGCGCCGCTTCGCGTTCACGGCAATCGACAACAGCGCGCGCTGCGCAATGACGGCGGCGAGCCCCGCCTGCTTTCGCATCTCGAGCGCGGCCGTGGCCAATTGATCGATGATGGTTGTCAGTCGCGCTGCATCAAAATTGCGAAGCGCCATCTCGACATTGGCTTTCCGTGAAAAATGCAGCCTCGGAAATCCGCCATCCAGCACGGCCGATGCCGGTGTTCCCTCTGATATCGCCAGTGCAGACTTGTGTAGCCACGCCGCCTGGCGCTGGGCTGCCGAGATGATCACGCCGGGATAGGTGCCGGCGACCATGGCCTTGGCGAATTCGGTCTCGACCGCGGCCGGGTTTCCGGCAAAGGCACCGTCGACGATGGGATCGATCTTGAGCTCTGAAGCGTCAGCCACGACCGCCATCACGTCATCGAGCGTCACCTCGCCCTTGCCGTGGGCGTAGAGCGTGAGCTTGCGCAGCTCGTTGCGCGACGCCTGGCGGTCGCCGCCGAGCAGACCCATCAACACCGCGCGCGCGTCGGACGCGATGCGCAAGGCCGACAGCTTGAGTTCGTCGTCGATCAATTTTGCCAGGTCGCGTTCGGTGTCGGGATAGCAGGCGATGGCGACCGCCGTCTTGGCGCGCTCGCAGGCTTTGCGCAGCGGCGACTCAGCCCGCAACTCGCCGGCCTCGATCACGATCCGGCAATCCCTGAGCGGCACCTCCGCCAGCGCGTCGATGCCGCTGGCAAAACTTCGCGAGCCGGCCCTGACGCGAATCGCGCGGCGGCCACCAAACAGCGGGATTGTCAGCGCCTCATCGACCAGCCGGGACGGCTCGGCCGAAAGCTCGTCGCCATCGAGCCTCACCAGCGAGAATGGATCGCTCGGGTCGTCAACCGCGGAGGCCAGCAAGGCTTCGGCGCGTTCGCGAACCAGACCCGCGTCCGGACCATAAAGCAGAATGATCGGACGCGCCGGATCTGGCCGGGCTAGATAGGCATCGATTTCTCTGCCGCGCAGGGCCACCATAACGGGATTAATTTAATACCTGTGATGTCCGGATATGCGTAGCCGCATCGTGCCGAATTGCAAAGGCTATCGAGGAGGCGCCGGCTTTCGCCGCGGGCTGATGAAGTCTCAGGCGCCTGCGAAGAAATAAGAGGCGAGCCGCGTCTGGATGTTTTCGGCGATTTCCTGACTGGCGCGATCCTCGGCATCGTGGAATGCGCGGGCGCGGGCATAGCGCTGGAAGGTGCCGGGGACGTCGTAGGAGACACGCGACGCGGTGGTTCCGGTCATCACCGATTTATTGGTGGCGATGTCGATCAGGTTGAATTGCGCGTTGATGCCGTAATTTTCGCTGGTCGGCAGCCCGGTGTTGGCATCGGTCATCAGCGTCGAACGCGTGGTCTGGATCCTGATCACGAGCCGGTGGGTCGGCGATGTTCCGGTGGCGTTGCCGTAAAGCTTGAATGCCAGGGCATTGCGGATTTCGACCCCAAGCCGCGCCTCGCGCGATGAATTAGGGACATCGAGGGGTGGCAGATCAACGCCCAACAGCTTTTCGCGCAAGCCAGGCGTGCCATCGGTGTGCTCGGCATACATCGGCTGGAAGCAACCAGCGGTCAGTGCCCCCAGGACAGCAACGGCGAAAAGCCTGGCGACGATTCGAATCCTAGCCGACGACATTGACGATCCTCATGGGAACAACAATCACTTTACGCACGGCTTTGTCCCCCAAGGACTGTTTTACCGCATCGAGGGCTAAAACGGCAGCCTCAATTTCCGCATTCTGGGCGGTGCGGGCCACAGTGACCTCGCCCCGCTTCTTGCCGTTGACCTGAACCACCAGGGTGACCGTCGCTTCAACCAGCAAATCTCGTTCGATTTTGGGCCAATTTGCTTCTGAAACCAGACCCGGCTGGCCGAGCACGCCCCAGCACGCCTCGGCCAGATGGGGCATCATCGGCGCGAACAGTTGAACGAGGATCACGGCGGCTTCGCGGATTGCCCAGGTGAGGTCGGGCGAGGGCTGTCCGGGACGGGCCATGACGTCGGCCAGCGCGTTGGAAAATTCGCGGATATGGGCGAGGCACACGTTGAAGTGCAGCCGTTCGATGCCGCTAGAGACTTTGTCGAGGGCTCCATGAGCCGCCTTGCGCAAGGCAGTGGCATCGGCCCCGAAGTAAGCGGGCCTTGCCGCGGGCGCGGCCGTGGTGATCTCGGCGGCTTCGTGCACGAGACGCCACAGCCGTTGCACGAAACGCGAGGCGCCCTGCACACGCTCGTCGCTCCAGATCACGTCGCGGTCGGGCGGAGAGTCCGACAGCATGAACCAGCGCGCGACGTCGGCGCCATAAGTCGCGATGATGTCGTCGGGGTCGACCGTGTTACGCTTCGATTTCGACATCTTCTCGATCGCGCCGATCGCAACCGGCTCGCCGGTCGCGAGCAGCGTCGCTTGCCGATCAGGGCCCGCGCTCTCGACCTTCACCTCTGCCGGCGTGACATAGGAGCCGTCGGCTTTCTGATAGGTCTCGTGCACCACCATGCCCTGGGTGAACATGCCGGCGAACGGTTCATTCATGTCGATATGGCCCGTCGCTTTCATGGCGCGCGTGAAGAAGCGGCTGTAGAGCAGGTGCAGGATCGCGTGCTCGACGCCGCCGATATATTGATCGACCGGCATCATCCGGTTGGCGACCGCGGGCGTCGTCGGCGCCTTTTCGTTCCATGGGTCGGTGAAGCGCGCAAAATACCAGGACGAATCGACGAACGTGTCCATGGTGTCGGTTTCACGCGTGGCCTTGCCGCCGCACTTCGGGCAATTGACGTGCTTCCAGGTCGGGTGGTGGTCGAGCGCGTTGCCCGGTCTGTCAAAAGTCACATCTTCGGGCAGGACCACCGGCAAATCCTTGTCGGGCACCGGCACCACGTCGCATTTCGGGCAATGAATGACCGGGATCGGACAGCCCCAGTAGCGCTGGCGTGAGATGCCCCAGTCGCGCAGGCGGAAATTGACCTGCCGCTCACCGACGGCTGCGTTGCCGCGCACTTCCGTCTCCAGCCGTTTCGCGACCTCTTCCTTGGCTTGATCGATCGTCATGCCGTCGAGGAAGCGCGAATTGATCATGCGGCCATCGCCGTCATAGGCGGTGTCCGTGATCACGAACGTCTTCGGGTCCTGGCCTTGCGGACAAACCACCGGCGTATTGCCGAGATTGTATTTGTTGACGAAGTCGAGGTCGCGCTGGTCGTGCGCGGGACAGCCGAAGATCGCGCCGGTGCCGTATTCCATCAGCACGAAGTTGGCGACATAGACCGGCAGCTTCCAGTTCGGGTCGAATGGATGCACCGCGCGAATGCCGGTATCAAAACCCTGCTTCTCGGCGGTATCGATGACTTCCTGTGCGGTGCCGATCCGTTTGATCTCGGCGATGAACTCGGCGAGCTTTGGATTTTTCGCGGCTGCCGCCTGCGCCAGCGGATGATCGGCCGAAATCGCCATGAACTTGGCGCCGAACAGCGTGTCGGGCCGCGTCGTGAATATCTTCAGTTCGCTCTCGCCGGCCGGCGTCGTCGCCTTGTCGAGCGCAAAGCGGATCAAAAGACCTTCACTGCGTCCGATCCAGTTGTGCTGCATCAGCCGCACTTTTTCCGGCCAGCGGTCGAGCGTGTCGAGGGCGTCGAGCAGTTCCTGCGAGTACTTGGTGATCTTGAAGACCCACTGATTCATCTCGCGCTGTTCGACCATTGCGCCCGAACGCCAGCCGCGGCCGTCGATCACTTGCTCGTTCGCGAGCACGGTCATGTCGACCGGGTCCCAGTTGACCTTGCGCTTCTCGCGTTCGGCGAGCCCCGCACGCAGGAAGTCGTTGAACATCTTCTGCTGGTGCTTGTAGTAGCTGGGATCGCAGGTGGCGAACTCTCTGGACCAGTCGAGTGAGAGCCCAATCGAGCGCAACTGCTTCTTCATCGCGGCGATGTTGTCGTAGGTCCAGGCCTTCGGCGCCACCTTGCGTTCGATCGCAGCGTTTTCCGCCGGAAGGCCAAAAGCGTCCCAGCCCATCGGGTGCAGCACGTTGAATCCCTTGGCGCGCATGAACCGCGCCAGCACGTCGCCGAGCGTATAGTTCCGCACGTGCCCGATATGGATGCGCCCGGACGGGTAGGGGAACATCTCCAGCACGTAGTATTTCGGCCGCGGGTCGTCGTTTTTGGCGGAAAAAATCGCCTTTTCGTCCCATTGGCGCTGCCAATGGGGTTCGGATTCGCGGGCGTTATAGCGTTCGGAGCTCATGGAATCAGTTGGCCTTGGGCCGTCCTTAAAAAGACGGCGGAATAGGCCACAAAAGCAGCTTTCCGGTCAACGGGTCGGACAGGCCAGTCTGCCTACTGATTGTAACCAGGCCGGTAGATTGTAACGGGCTATCCCGGCCAATGTGGTGGATTTGACATTCGCTACAACGTAGCCGCGACTTCTCCCAGCGAATGTCAAATCCGAAACCACACTGGAATCTAATATTTGCTGGTCTCCCTGAGGTTCGGACATTCGTAATAGTGCCAGCCGCGACGGAATAGGAATGTCAGAACCCGGACACCAGCGCGATGTCGCCCGTCTCGCCGGCCTGTGCGAGTCCGTGTTCGGCGACCCGGTTGCGGCCGCTGCGCTTGGCGACATAGAGGCTGGCGTCGGCAGCTTCCAGCAGGTCGTTCGGATTCAGTGCCTCGTTTGGCTTGAGACTGGCGACGCCCACGCTGACGGTGACGATCTGATGGTTCGAGGTCACATGGGGGATGACGAGATCGAGCACGGCCACGCGAACAATCTCGCCGATTTCGAGCGCACGGTCTGCGCCTACGTTCGGCATCAACAGGCAGAATTCCTCGCCGCCGTAGCGAGCGGCGACCCCTGCCGTTGCAAGTGCAATCCGGTTCAGCGTCTCGCCGATCCGCGACAGGCAGGCGTCGCCTTCGGGGTGGCCGTACGTGTCGTTGAACAGCTTGAAATGGTCGACGTCGATCATCAGAAGCGACAATTGACCGCCACCCTGCAGGGCCTTCGCCCATTCGAAATCCAGCCGGCTCTGAAAGCCGCGGCGGTTTGCAAGGCCCGACAGCATGTCGCTCGAAGCGATCACGGTGAGGCGGTCGTTGGACGCGATCAGTTCGCGTTCCCGCTCCGAAAGCTGGCTCGCCATCTTGTCGAACGCGCGGGCGAGCGGCGCGAACTCGGCCGGCAATCGGCTATCGGACGCCCGCGCCGACCACTCGCCGTCGCCGAGACGCCTAGCGACTGCGACAAGCTTGTGGATGGGCCGAATGATGAGTTGCTCCGCTGCAAACAGCGCACCAAGCAGCACCATCAGGCAGACCAGTCCGAGCTGCAGATAGGCGTTGCGAATGTCGAGATTGGTCGCGGCAGCGATCCTCGCTTCGTCGACAATCAGGATCAGGCGCGATTCCGTGCCGAGAATGCGTGAAAAGCGCAACGTCAGCTTGGCGCCATCAGGAGACGCGAACGAAAACGATCCCGTTGACCGCTCCGGATTGATCGCCCGGGTCACCGCCGCCGCAAGCGCCGGGACGCTGCCGAGCGGATGGCCGATCAAGCGGGAGAGATCCGAGGGCGCCGCCATCACGGTTCCCCCACTATCGACCAGAAAGGACATGACGCCGCGACGACCAGAGAGGTCGTTCATGATCTTCGACATCCAGCCGAGATTGATGCTGGCGACGATGACGAGATCCGATTCGGGATTGACCGCGGCGACGGGATAGGCGGCCAGCGCGACTGGTTCATTGTCGTACTTGGACAAGAGGAAATCGCTGAAGATGAGGTCGCGGGCCTGCCGCGCCCGCTTGAAATAGTCGCGGTCGCTGAGGTCGAGCCCGATCAGCGTATCAAGCGTTGCACATTTGATTCGTCCGTCACTGCCCGCGATCGTCAGATTGCGGATCCATGGCAGGCGGACCGGAAGGCTCGCCGACAACGTGTCACAGCTTGCGTCCGCAGTTTGCCTGGAGGCCTGGATGTGAGCGGCCGACTTGAGCACGGTCTCGACCGAAGAGATGGCTTCGCGCTGGCTGTCGGCGCTTTGTTCGGCGATTCGCGAGAATTCGGAATAGGCGAGCGCAATCTGCTTGTTGCGGGTTTCCTCAAGCGAGCGGGCGCGTTCCAGCATCAGCGGTGCCACCAGGATCAGCGCCAGCAATGCGAGCCGCGCGCGGATTCCAAATAGCTTGCCTAAGTCAGTGGTTTTGCGCTTGAAGGCTGAGCTCGACATGGTTCCCTTGTCCCAGCGCACGGTACAGGGGAGGGTTCAAGAAGCCCTGCTCGGATTATATAAAAATGGAACGATCCCCGGATTACCCCGATGTCTTCTGAGCTAACCGAAAATTTACCAAGCGGACTTGCCGCCGTTGAAGAAGCGGTCGCGCGGGCCTGCCGGGAGGCGCGCCGCGATCGGGCATCGCTGACCTTGGTTGCAGTTTCCAAGACGTTCGCTGCCGATGCGATTGCCCCGGTGATTAAGGCGGGCCAACGCGTATTCGGTGAAAACCGCGTCCAGGAAGCCAAGGCCAAGTGGCCAGAGTTAATGTCGGCTTACGGCGGCCTCTCGCTGCATCTGATCGGTCCATTGCAATCCAACAAGACCAGGGAAGCGGTCGCGTTGTTCGATGCGATCCATTCGGTCGATCGCCCGAGCCTCTGCGAAGCGCTGGCCAAGGAGTTCCGTACCCAGACCCGGCGGCCGCAACTGTTCGTTCAGCTCAACACTGGCGAGGAGCCGCAAAAGGCTGGCGTCGCGCCCGCCGACGCTGACGGCTTCATTGCCGACTGCCGTGAGAAATATGGTCTTCCGATTTCGGGCTTGATGTGCATCCCGCCGGTCAATGAGGCGCCGGCGCCGCACTTCGCACTGACCGCCAAAATCGCTGCGCGCAACGGCTTGAAGAATTTGTCGATGGGCATGAGCGCCGACTTCGCCGTCGCGATCCAGATGGGCGCGACCCACATCCGCGTGGGATCTGCGATTTTCGGGCATCGAGGTTAGCTGAAACCTACCGACACTTTGCCGAGCACGCCGAAATCGGCGGCGAACACGTCGCCGGCCTGGATCGGCAGCGGCGTGCAACAGGTTCCTGTCGTAATCACCTCGCCTTCCCGGAGCGTGATTCCGAGTGCGCGCAATTCGTTGACGCACCAGGCAAGCGCCACGCGGGGATCGCCGAGCACGTTCTTGCCATGGCCAACGTGTTTTTCGCCGCGCAAGCTGACAACCGGCCGCTCCTCGACCAGATCGCGGCTGCGCCAATCGGCTGATGTCGCGTCGCCCAGCACAAAGAGATGCGCACAGGCATTGTCGGCGATCAACTGGGCTTCGCCGGCGCTGACGAAATCGGCGAAACGCGAATCGGGGATTTCGATCGCCGGATGCAGCGCGCCGACGGCGCCGAGGACGTCCTGCACGGAATAGGGGTTTGGCCGCGGCGGTAGATCGCGGGCGAAACGGAAAGCGAATTCGGCCTCGCCGACCCGCATCTCGTTGCCTTTCATCGAAGCCGTGCCGCCGTCCGCGATGACCTTTTCGGTAAAGATGCGCCCTGCCAGCGGACCGGCGACGTTGATGTGCCTTTGTCCGGCGACGCTCGTCGCGGCGATCTTCCAGCCGAACAACGCGCGATGTGGATCCTTGCCGAGCGCCGCCTGGATCGCATAGCCCTCGAGGCGATCCTTCGGCCGGATCGAGGCCTCGAGCTGTTCCAGCTTGGTGCCGGCGCGCCAATGGTCGTTCAGCGTCTTAGCCGCTCGCGCGATCTTGTCATTGTCGAGCATGCTGCTGCCTCCCCTACCCGATGATGATCTTGGTACCCGGTCCGATCTGCCGCAACAGATGCAGCATGGCCGCCTTTGTCATCGAAACGCATCCTGCGGTGGGCGAAAAGTTCGGCCGCGCCAGATGAAGAAACACCGCGCTGCCGCGGCCGGCGATCCGCGGCTTCGTGTTGTGATCGATCTCGATGATGAAATCATAGAGATGGTCATCACGCATCAGCCGGTCGCCGCCATCGTCGCGGCCAAGCTTCACCGGCCGATTGTAATGACGGCTTGAGGGATCTTCGCACCAGGCGTCGTCGGGACGGATGGCGCGAACGGTCAGGAAAGTTTGCGGCCTCGGCGTGCGGTCGGCGCGCCACCACAAACGTCGCGGCCGGAACGTCCCTTTCGGGGTTCCGCCATCGCCCTCGCGCTTGTTGGCGATGATTCCCCCTCTCCCAAGCGCCACCGGGATCGCGTGCAGGCCGGCTATGAGCCAGCCGCGGCACGGGTTGTTGGCAGCAGCATTGACGCGGATCGAATCAAGCGGCCGGTCGCGCTTTATTTTCCGGTAAGTATCTGAAAAACGGGAATTATCCATAGGCGTGGAGAGTCTCCAGATCAGCTACCATGGGACAATTCGCCCGCGCCGCATTACAGGACATTCATCTAAAGAGGCGCGAATCCTGAGGTAGATTGCCTTTCGGCTTGTGAATTCGTAACAGCCACATACCTCATGACGTAAGTCTTGACGTCCCCCGTTTGACCCATACGACCCGGCCCGTTCCCCTCGGGCCCGCGCCGACGCCCTCATAAGGACTGTACCCATGGCCAATGCCCGCAAGATCCTGATCGTAGATGACGATACCGATCTGCGCGATACGCTGGTGGAGCAATTGTCGCTACACGACGAATTCGAGGCTTCCGCCGTCGACACCGGCGCCAAGGGCGCCACTGCCGCCAAGACCGATGCCCCGGATCTGGTGCTGATGGATGTCGGACTGCCCGATACCGATGGCCGTGAAGTCGTGCGTTCCCTGCGCAAGGGCGGCTTCAAGGCGCCGATCATCATGCTGACTGGTCATGACACCGATTCGGATACCATCCTGGGACTGGAATCCGGCGCCAATGACTATGTCGCCAAGCCGTTCCGTTTCGCGGTGCTGCTGGCGCGCATTCGCGCCCAGCTCCGCCAGCACGAAGCCAGCGAAGACGCCGTGTTTTCGGTCGGCCCCTACAGCTTCCGGCCGGGCTCCAAGATGCTGACGGGCGCCAACGCCAAAAAGGTGCGGCTCACGGAAAAGGAGACCGCCATCCTCCGCTTCCTGTATCGTGCCGGCCAGGCGCCGGTCTCGCGCGAGACGCTGTTGCAGGAAGTCTGGGGCTACAACTCGGGCGTCACCACGCACACGCTGGAAACCCATATCTATCGCCTGCGCCAGAAGATCGAAAAAGACGCCGCCAATCCGGAAATCCTGGTGACGGAGGCCGGTGGCTACAAGCTGGTGCCGTGATACGGTCCAGCTAACGATTCGTCGCGCAACTGGTCTTTCATGTCGATCGAGGATGATGTTGCCCTGCTGGAGCGTGTCCCGACCCTTCGCGTATTGGGGACGGCGTCGCTGCGAATGCTGGCCATCGGCTCCGAACAGAAGAGCTGCGCGCGCAATTCCGCCCTCTTCCATGCCGGCGAAGATGCCGACGCTGGTTTCGTCGTTCAGCGCGGCAGCTTTCGCATCGAGGACGGCGGCGCCTCGGTCGTCGCCGGTCCCGGTGCATTGATTGGGGAACTGGCGCTGATCAACGCGATGAGGCGGCCTTCAACTGCGATCGCGCTGGAAGATTCGTCCGTGATCCGTGTCGCGCGCAGCCTGTTTCAGCGCGTGCTCGAAAGCGATCCTGCGGCGGCACGCCGGCTGCGCGACGAATTCGCCCGGCGCACAAGCCAGATCGCCAGCGACATTCTCGTGGCGAGCGGCAAACTCAGCACCTGAGACGCATCAAATCTCCAGCGTGACCGTCACCGGAACGTGGTCGGACGGCCGCTCCCAGCCGCGGGCGTCGCGCGCAATGCGGAAATCGCTGACCTTTTCTTTTAGCGCGCGCGAGACCCAGATGTGATCGAGCCTCCGGCCTCGGTCGCCGACCGTCCAGTCCGCTGCGCGATAACTCCACCAGGTGTAGACCTTTTCTGACAACGCAATGCGGTCGCGCGCGACATCGATCCACTCGCCCTGGCTTTGCGCCGCCAGCAGCTTCTCGCACTCGATCGGCGTATGCGAAACAATCTTCAGGAGCTGCTTGTGCGACCAGACGTCGTTTTCGTGCGGCGCCACGTTGAGATCGCCGACCAGGACGTGATGATCCTCGCGGCGTGGATGCAGCGGCTCGCAGGATTTCATCTCGTCGAGAAAACGAAGCTTGTGGTCGAATTTCGGATTGAGCGCGGGATCCGGAATGTCGCCGCCGGCAGGCACATAGAAATTATGCAGCACCAGTGGCTTGGTGAGCTGTGCGCGCTCGCCGAACTCGACCGAGATGTGACGCGAGTCGAGCTTGTCGCAGAAGGTGCGGATATCGGTCTTCTCGAACGGCAGTCGCGAGATCACCGCGACGCCGTGATAACCCTTCTGGCCGTTCAGCGCGATATGCTCGTAGCCGAGCCGCTTGAAGCGCTTGAGCGGAAAGGCGTCGTCGATGCACTTGGTTTCCTGCAAGCACAGGACGTCAGGCCTCACCGACTTGATGAATTTGGCGACGAGGTTGATGCGCAAGCGCACCGAATTGATATTCCAGGTTGTCAGGGAAAGACGCATGCGCCCAGAGATGACGCATGTCTCCATCCGCCAATCAAGGATGAATTTCCAGATTGTCGCAGGGAATAGTGGATTGTTCGATTCAATCCGGTTGAAAGATCAGCCGGGCGGAAAGGTCTTCTCTGAAAAGTCGATCTTGAACATGCCTGGATCGATCTTCCTGGACGTATCCAGATTGTAGACGGCGACCGTGGTGTCGTAGCCCTGCGGATCGGTCACTGTCCATTGCTTGAGCTGGCCGTCCTTGGCGCCGACCATCAGCATCAGGCGGCTCGTGCCCGTCAGCAGCTGCCGTTCCTCGATGGTGATGCTGACATACATGTCGTCCGCGGTCACGCTGACAACATTGGTGTCCTTCATCAGGTCGATACGGTCCGACAGCAGATACCGTAGCGGCGTCTGCGACAGCGGGTAGAGGTCCTGGGTCGAGAGACTGCTGTTGCGGACCGCCACCATCGATCCGTCCGCGACGATCGCGATCGGATTTGGCGCGTCATATTCGAAGCGCACCTTGCCCGGCTTCTGGATGAAGAACTGGCCCTTGGTCTTGGTGCCGTCGGGCCCGACCTGGACGAAGTTTCCGATCAGCGTCTGGAGCGACGACAGATAATTGCTGACCTTGGCGGCCTGCGCCTTTTGCTTGTCGTCGAAGGTCGCAAACAGACTGAGCGGCAGATTGCGATGCGGATCGGGAATGAATGGGGTGGGCGGCGTTTGCATGGCGCCTGTCGTGGACGGCCCCCTCGAGCCGTCCGGTGCGCCGTCGCGGCCCTTTGGTGCGGACTTCGGAACTGGAACGCTCTGCGGCGGGATCGGCTGGGCGATCGCCGTCGTCGAGACGACGCCAACAGATGAGGCGGTCGCAAAAAAAGCCAAAGCGACCTGAGCGAGAGCAACGCCCCTGAAGGGGAGAGGGAATCGTTTGGCCATTCGAATTTTCTGATTTTCGATCAACGCATCGTCCCCTAGTGGTCCGATTCTAACATCGGCATCTCGGTCCGGCTCACACTGTTGCAAATGTTAGAATCAAAGGACCACTAGCAAATATGGTTTTCTAGTGGAGTTTAGGATTTGACATTCGCATTACGCATTCCGGGCGACAGGGTAGCGAATGCCAAATCCACTCCACTGGTTGGTCGCCCTTTTATCCTGCTTCGCATCAGGGCGATATCGCTTTTCCGTGAAAATAATCCAGCAATTGGTGGGATTTAGAGGGGCGTAAGTCGGCGACTAAAAGCCGCCCTCTTCCTCGGGGACCAGAATCTCGCGTTTGCCTGCATGATTGGCCTGTCCGACGATACCCTCGAGTTCCATTCGCTCCATCAGGGATGCCGCACGATTGTAGCCAATTTGCAGCCGGCGCTGAATATAACTGGTCGAGGCCTTGCGATCGCGTTTGACGATCGCAACCGCCTGGGCGAACAGGTCGCCGCCGCCATCTGATCCCATGCCGGTGGCATCGAATACCGCTCCGTCTTCCTCGGAGGGCTCTTCGGCCGTAACCGCCTCGAGATATTCGGGCGAGCCTTGCGTCTTGAGGTGACGCACCACTTTCTCGACTTCTTCGTCCGACGCGAAGGGACCGTGCACGCGGCTGATGCGTCCGCCGCCTGCCATATAAAGCATGTCGCCCTGGCCGAGCAGTTGCTCGGCGCCCATTTCGCCCAGGATGGTGCGGCTGTCGATCTTCGACGTCACCTGGAATGCGATACGGGTCGGGAAGTTCGCCTTGATCGTGCCGGTGATCACGTCGACCGACGGACGCTGCGTCGCGAGGATCACATGCAGCCCCGCGGCGCGCGCCATCTGGGCAAGGCGCTGCACCGCGCCTTCGATGTCCTTGCCGGCGACCATCATCAGGTCGGCCATTTCGTCGACGATGATGACGATATAGGGCAACGGATCGAGGTCGAGCTTTTCTTCCTCGTAAATCGCCTTGCCGGTTTCCTTGTCGAAGCCGGTGTGCACCGTGCGCGTGAGCTCTTCGCCCTTGGCCCTGGCTTCGACGAGGCGCGCATTGTAGCCGTCGATATTGCGCACCCCTAACTTGGCCATCCGCTTGTAGCGTTCTTCCATTTCGCGCACCGCCCATTTCAGCGCGACAACGGCTTTCTTGGGATCGGTGACGACCGGCGTCAAAAGATGCGGGATGCCGTCATAGACGGAGAGCTCGAGCATCTTGGGATCGACCATGATCAGCCGGCATTGATCGGGCCGCAGCCGGTACACGAGGCTCAGGATCATGGTGTTGATCGCGACCGATTTGCCGGAGCCGGTGGTGCCGGCGATCAGCATGTGCGGCGTCTTGGCGAGATCGATAATGACGGGATCGCCGCCGATGGTCTTGCCGAGGCAGAGCGGCAGCTTGGCGATGGACTCGGTCGCTTCCTTCGCGACGAGCAGTTCGCGCAGGTAAACCTTCTCGCGATGCGAGTTCGGCAATTCGATGCCGATGGCGTTGCGGCCGGGCACGACAGCGACACGCGCCGAGAGCGCGCTCATCGAGCGGGCGATATCGTCGGCGAGGCCAATCACGCGCGACGACTTGATGCCGGGCGCCGGTTCGAGCTCGTACAGCGTGACGACCGGTCCGGGATTGGCTTTCGCGATTTCGCCGCGCACGCCGAAGTCTTGCAGCACGCTTTCAAGCCGGCGCGAATTGGCTTCCAGCTCCGTCTTGGACAGCGGCCGACGATCGGTCGCCTTGGGCGCTGCGAGCAACGACATCTCCGGGAAATCCCATTTTTCGGATCGCCTCGAAGGCGCCTTGGGAGCGGCCTTCTTGCGCGGCGCACGGGCGGCCGGCTCTTCCTCGTCCCCTTCTTCCTCCTCTTCCTCGTCCTCGTCTTCGGCTTCATCCTGAGGAGCGAGCGAGGGAGCGCCGCGGCCGCCAAGGTTTGGCTCATGGCGATCGAACGAAGTGGTGCGCGGAGCGTGGGCGCTCGAGACCAGCCAGCGATAGGCCGCAACCAATCCCCAGGACAGCCTTGCCCTCAAGCTCATCAAAGCGTGCACCATCCATCCGAGCGAGATCGAGCCGCCGTCGTCGTCGCCGGTGATGTCGTCGTCGTCTTCTTCGATATCGGCTGGGTCTTCGTCCCTCGCCTGCGAGCCAACGCCGCTGGCGATGTAGAAGGTTGCAAGCGTCGCTGCGCCGAGGATGATTCCAAGTACAAGGCTGTAAAAGAAGCCGGGCGGCCCGAAGACGACGGCGGGCGCGCGCACCAGCGCGTCGCCGACGACACCGCCAAGCCCGGTTGGCAGCGGCCACCTGCCGCCATGCGGCCAGCAGCTGGCAAATCCCGCAGCCGCACACGTGCACAGGATCCAGCAGCCGAGCCGCAACGCCTCGCGGTCGAAGGCGCGGTGGGTCATCATGCGCCAGCCCCAGACCGCAATCGGGAGGATCAGCATGATCGCGCCGAGACCCAGAATCTGCATCAGGAAGTCGGCGCCAATCGCGCCGACATAGCCGGCAACGTTGTGGATTGGACGCGAGGTGGCGTGGCTGAGACTCGGGTCCTGCACCGACCACGTCATGAGGGCAGCTGCCGCGCCTGCGGCGAGCACCAGCAAGCCGAGACCTGCGAGCTCACGCAAGCGGCGGACCAGCGCCTCGCGGATCGCGACCGGCAACTGGTTGACAAGAGGAATGACACGTTCGATCGCCGGCATGATCTTCAGCCCAGGGTCTGAACCAGCCGATGCAACGCCTCGGCCGTGATTTCACTGTCTGCGACAAGCGCGAGCCGGATATAGCCCGCGCCGGGATTGCTTCCGTCCGGCTGTTGCCGGGCGAGGTAGCTGCCGGGGATGACCCGCACACCTGCGTCCCGGTAAAGCCTGACGGTGACTGCCTCGTCGCCACCTATCGCCGAGACGTCGAGCCAGACACAGAAGCCGCCGGCGGGACGCCGGTAGCCGTACCTCGATCCAAGAATCTGGTCGGCGGAGTCGAACTTCAGGCGGTAGAGCCTGCGGTTTTCCTCGACATGAGCTTCGTCGTTGTAAGCGGCGACCGCGACATGCTGGACCGGAACGGGCACCTGCGGCGCGGCAACATTGCGCAGCTCGTGAAAGGCGGAAAGAAAGTGTTTGTCGCCGGCGGCAAAGCCGACGCGCATGCCAGGCAGGTTCGATCGCTTCGACAGCGATTGAAACGCCACCACATTGGCATAATCGTCGCCGGCGCATTCGAGCATGCTGCCGGGCGCTTCCTGCGTGTAGATTTCCGAATAGCATTCGTCGCTGAAAATCATGAAGCCGAAGCGGTCGGCGAGTTTCTTCAGACGAATGAAATAGTCTCGTGATGCGACCGAGCCTTGCGGATTGGCGGGGGAGGCGATGTACATGGCGACCGTTCTCGCCAGCGTCGCCTCGTCGAGCGTATCGAGGTCAGGCAGGAATCCGTTGGCAGCGGTGGCCGGCAGATGGATCGGCTCGCAACCGGCGGCGCGGGTGCCGGCGCCATAGGCCGGATAGAACGGATTGGGCATCAGGATCGCCGGCTTTCCCTTGCGCTCGCCGACCAGGCGCACGGCCGCCAGCGCCGCCAGAAAGAGTCCTTCGCGGCTGCCAGAGAGCACCAGAAGTTCGGTCTCCGGATCGATCGGGCGCGGCAGCGTGAAGCGCCGAGAAAGCCATCCCGACGCCGCGCGCCGAAAGGGTTCGATGCCCTTGGCGATCGGGTAGCGGCCGAAATCGGCAATGTGCTCGGCCAGGACCGGCCCCACAAAGTTCGGCACCGGGTGCTGCGGCTCGCCTAAAGATAGCGTTATCAATGGCTTGGAAGGCTGGTAGGGCGCCAGCAATTCGGCGACCCGCAAAAAGGGCGAACGCTCGCTTTGCGAGTTTTCACCGCCCAAGGGCGCGCGGGATGATGCGGTCATGGCCATGCTTGTCGCGCCAGCACTCTTTTACGCAGCCGATCGGGTTTTTGGACCGGCGGAAAACGGATCAAACCACCATAGATACGGCGAGGTTAAGACGCGATTAACCATCGGTTTCGGCGACCGAAATCCGCCTTGCCGGCCACACGAAAAAAAGGGGCTCCAGCTTGCGCTGAAGCCCCTCAACGGCCGGAGCATTGCCGGGTATGTGCTCCAAACCGTAGTTCTGGACGCCCCTTCCGGGGAAGGAGCGCCCTCGGGAGAACTCACATGTTGTAGGCGCGCTCGGTGTGGTCGGTGAGATCGAGGCCTTCGCGTTCGCTTTCGACCTTGGCGCGCAGGCCGACGACCACGTCGACGATCTTGTAGAGGATCGCCGAGCCGACGCCCGACCACACCAGCGTGGTGCAGACGCCCCAGATCTGTGAGACCATCTGCGTGCCGAACTCGTAATCGGCGACCTTGCCGGTGACGTAGTCCATGATGCCCGAGCCGCCGAGCGCCGGATTGACCAGGATGCCGGTGCCGAGCGCGCCGACGATGCCGCCGATGCAGTGGACGCCAAACACGTCGAGCGAGTCGTCGTAGCCGAGCGCATTCTTCACGGTGGTGACGAAGAACAGGCAGACCACGCCGACCACAAGGCCCAGCACGATCGCGCCCATCGGACCGGCGTAACCGGCCGCAGGCGTAACTGCGACGAGGCCGGCGACCGCGCCGGAAATGACGCCGAGCACGGATGGATGGCCCTTGGTCATCCACTCGGCGAACATCCACGACAGTGCCGCGGCTGCGGTTGCGACAAACGAGTTGGTCATGGCGAGCGCCGCGCCGCCATTGGCTTCGAGGTTGGACCCGGCGTTGAAGCCGAACCAGCCCACCCAGAGCAGCGAAGCGCCGATCATCGACATGGTCAGCGAATGCGGCGCCATCAGATCCTTGCCGTAACCGATGCGCTTGCCGATGATGAGCGCGCCGACGAGGCCGGCGATGCCGGCATTGATATGCACGACCGTTCCGCCCGCGAAATCGATCGCACCCTTCTTGTTGATCCAGCCGGCATCGGCCTGCACTGCGGCGAGCTTGGCCTCGGCCGCGGCCTTTGCCGCAGCGTCGCCGCCGGCGGCGGCAATCGCCTTGACCGCATCCGAGATCGCATCCGGGCCGGCCCAGTACCAGACCATGTGCGCGATCGGGAAATAGATCAGCGTGACCCAGAGCGGGATGAACAGCGCGATCGCCGAGAACTTCATGCGTTCAGCGAAGGCGCCGACGATCAGCGCGGGTGTAATCGCCGCGAAGGTCATCTGGAAGCAGACGTAGACGAGTTCGGAAATATTGGCATCAACGCTGAAGGTTGCGGCCTTGGAGTCGGGTGTGACGCCCGACAGGAAAACCTTCGAGAGGCCGCCGAAGAAATCGTTGCCGCCGGTGAAGGCGAGGCTGTAGCCATAGAGCGCCCAGATGACGACCACGACGCAGACCGTGTAGAACACCTGCATCAACACCGAGAGCATGTTCTTGGAACGGACGAGGCCGCCATAGAACAGCGCGAGCCCCGGGATCGTCATCAACAGCACCAGCACCGTCGACGTCAGCATCCAGGCATTGTCGCCCTTGTTGACGGTTGGTTCCGCATAAGCAGCGGTCGCGGCGAACATGCCGACGGCGAGGGCCGCCAATCCCGCGCTAGTGGGACGCTTGAACGTCATTTCGTTTTACTCCTGATTGGAAAAGGTTGTGCGCGCCATCACAGCGCCGCAGCGTCCGCCTCGCCGGTCCGAATCCGGACGGCGTTTTCGAGGTTGATGACGAAAATCTTGCCGTCGCCGATCTGGCCGGTCTTGGCCGCCGAGGTGATGGCCTCAATGGTCTTGTCCACCTGATCGGTCGCGATCGCGACCTCGATCTTGATCTTGGGCAGGAAGCTCACCGCGTATTCGGCGCCACGATAGATTTCGGTGTGACCCT
>Ga0070741_10006238_pt1 | contig 25777 bp, 23 predicted proteins | sample Coa_R1_4_FD_66440 | JGI IMG/M metagenome (GOLD analysis project Ga0070741, IMG submission 66440) | Surface soil microbial communities from Centralia Pennsylvania, which are recovering from an underground coalmine fire - Coalmine... | ecosystem: Environmental > Terrestrial > Soil > Unclassified ... | reverse complement strand
CAGACCAGTTCCAACTTGCAGAGGATGGTGGCGGCGGTCGAAAACCTCACCGATCAGATTTCCCGCATTTTGCCTCCAGTGCCGCTGCGGCTCGAACCCAAGAGGGAAACCACGGCGGCCGCGGCGGCGGGTTGAAGCGCCGTTCATGCACGTTGATGCTCCGATGACCTAATTCCCGGGCTGCGGCGGCCAGTCCTGTCCCACAGCACAAACGCAAAACGCCGCGGCCCGCGATTCCGGCGCCCCGGTTCCTGGGCTGGCTTGTTATGCCGTCATTCCTACTGTGTAAGGCGCGTCGGGCATGACGATAATGTGGGGATTCGGATACTGCGCGGCGCACTCGCGAATCGCCTCTTCGGCCGACTCAACTCGGGTAATTCCGGCCGCGGCGAGCGGCTCATAGGGCACATTCGGCGAAACCACTGTGAGCCGCCGCATTTTCTTCAGGTGACTGGCCCAGGCTGTCGCCAGATCTTTGTGCCGGCCGCTGCCGCCGAACTCGGATCCCAGACCTTCGCGAAATTCTCCCAGCAGGATCACGTGCCCGTCCTCTTTCACCAGCGGTTTGCGCAGCCGCACCACCGAAGTCAGCGCGTTAATTCCCTGGTAAAGAGAAATATCGCTCGGGTACCCGCCGGCGCAGGCAAGCACTACATCGGCGGGCCGGGATACCGGTACAGTTGCCCGTTTTGCGGTCTCCGCTACAGCCGCCCGATGAGCTTCCATAGGGTCGCCCGCAAAAGCTCGCACGATCTGCTTCCGCCGGTTGATCATTACATTCAAGAGAAAAGTCGGCGCCGGGACCATCGGCCCCATGGCGTCCACCTCGGTCCGGAACGGGTTGTCGATTTCTCCCAAGCGGCAGGGCTCGCCCGGCAGCTGCTGCAAATCGTGCAGGCCAACGATCGTGTCCATGCCGGAGACGGCGGGAAAATATGCTTTGTATCCTCCGGAATAGCCGGCAACATTGTGGGGCTTGATGAAGCCGGTTAAAACGGCCAGATCGGACTCTACAATCGCGCGATTGATCGACGCCGGGATTCCCCGGGGCGAGCGGCCAATGTCGGCCAAATGCCGCGCGTCGCGCGCCTGGTGATTCATCACCGTATACCGCGCAAAAATATCGCTGCCCACAATTTCTTTCATTTCGGCCGGCGTCATCGTGCGGTGCGAGCCGACCCCCACCACGATGCGAATGCCTTCGGCTGCAACGCCCGCCGCGTGAAGCTCGCTGATCACCGCAGGGAGCATCAGTCTGGATGGCGTTGGCCGCGTAATGTCGTCAACAACGATGGCCACCCGCTTCGCTCCCCGCGCCTGATCCGCCAGCGGGCGCGAACCGATCGGGTTGCGCAAGCACTCGGCAAGCAAGGCAGAAGGATCCGGCACGCCGGGACCGTAATCAGGCTGCACCCACTCTACGCTCAGGTCTTCCGGGAAGGAAACGGATAAAGTTGCCCGGCCATAGGGAAGTTGTTTTCTCATCGACACAATTTTCCCACAGGCGCCGGCCCGGACAGCGCTCTGGCAAAGGCTGCCAGAGCTCGTTTCAACAATGTTGCTGCGAAGAGGAGCGAACTGCCGGTTTTCTTGCCACGGTGCTTTTAAAGCCTTCGATTGCGTCCACGACCTGCTCCGCCATTGACTCGGGCATGCCAGGCCACAGCGGCAGAGAGAGCACCTCGTCGCACGCACGCTCGGCATGCGGCAAGTCTCCCTTCCGCAGACCGCAGCTTCGGAATGCAGGATGCAAATGCAAAGGCGTCGGATAATGGACGCCGGAAGCGATGCCGCGCTGCGCCAGCCATTCGCGAAGTGCGTCGCGGTGCGGCGTCCGGATGACATAAAGGTGGCACACGGAATCCGGACCGCGTTCCACCGGCTGGACAATCTCGCAGTCACGCAGCAGCGCATCGTAGACAGCGGCTATTCTCCGGCGCTCGGCGTTCCACTCCTCCCCATGAGGCAAGAAGGCCCGCAGAAAGCAAGCCTGCATTTCGTCGAGACGGGAGTTGATTCCGCGAACCCAGGCAATCTGGTCTCCGCGCTGGCCGCCTTCTCTAAGACAGCGCGCGCGCTCGGCGGTCTGGATGTCATTAGTGACAATGGCGCCACCGTCCCCCAGGCAGCCCAAGTTTTTGGTTGGATAAAAACTGTAAGCCACGTAGGACGAAAAATCTGCCAGCGGCCGGCCGCGATAGCACGCGCCGTGCGCCTGGCACGCGTCCTGCACCAGCGCCGCCGCCGGCATGCGAGCCAGATTCAGAAAACGATCCAGCGCGCAAACCTGGCCGTAAAGATGAACCGGAAGGATGGCCGCAGTGTTCGCCGTGATTCGTTGTCCTGCATCCTCGGCGTCGAGCAGCAGAGTTTTCGGGTTTATATCGGCGAACCGCGGCGTTGCGCCGGCGGCCAGGACTGCCAGCGCCGTATATGGCGAGGTCACCGCGGAGGTGAGCACCTCTTGCTCCGCTTGCGAAACCCCCGCGCAGCGCAGGCTGATCTCCAGCGCATCAGTTCCCGACCCGACGCCGACCGCATACCTCGCCCCCAGCCATTGGGCGAACTCCCTTTCAAACGCATCAACCTGCCGGGCCAAGATGAACTGGCCCGAGTCGAAAACTTCCTGAATATAAAGTTGCCACTCCGGCGCCGCATCCAGCAGAAGCCGGAGATTGCACATGGGGACGCTGACGCCGGACGGTGCTTTCTGCGCTCCGGCAGTTCCTAGCGGCTTAAGCTGATCCGGGCGGCGCCTCATGCCATGGCCCGATCTGCCTCGACGTCGATCTGGTCCGGATTTGCCGGCGTCTGAGGAAGATACTGCCGGAGCGAACCGCGGTAGTACGCGAGTGTGCGGCGGATGCCGTCGGCGAAATCAACTTCCGGCGCCCACCCCAGTTCGCGCAGGATCCGGGTGGAATTCGTGTAATAGCTGCCGATATGGATCGCCCTCTGCTCGCGGGGAAAAGGCTTGAAAACCGCCGGCGGCGCATTGCCCGCTTGCCGCGCGATTTCCGCGATCTCCCGGATCTGGAGGGGCCGCGGGCCGCCGACGTTGTACACCCGCGAGGGCAGCCGGGGCGCGCTGCCGGCCGCCAGGAACGCGCGTACAGCGTCGTCAATGTAGAGCGGGTCGCGCAACTGTTCCCCATCTCCATAGATTTCGGGCGGCTCCCCAGTGGCTACCCGCCGGATGTACGCGCCCAGGAATCCCTGATGGGAGAGGCGTATGGCCATGCGCGGCCCATAGACGTTCGTCAGATTGAGAACAGCGGCATCCATACGGTTTTCACGAGAGTACAGCAAGTGGTACATCATGGCGGCCCGCTTGTGTACGCCGTTGAAGTCAATTGGGTCAATCGGGTGGTCTTCGTCCACGGGAAGGTACTTGGGGATGCCATAGATCTGGCGCGTGCCCGCGTAAACGACTCGGATGCCGGGCGCATGAGCGGCGCATTCTTTGAGAAACCGCAGTTGGGCAGTAGCGTTAAGAATGGCGTCGCGCACCGGGAATTGCATGCTGTTGATGTGGCTGATCTCTCCCGCCAGATTGAAGATCACCCGGGTTTCCTGGAGAACGTCGCGGAACTTTGCGGCCTCAGCGATGTCCTCGCGGATGATTTGAACTTGATCCGCCACGCTCGTCACGTTGTAAAGATTGGCTCCGCAGCCCGGGACCATAGAGTCCACGATCACCACCCGCGCGCCCAGTTCCACCAGGCGAATCGCCAGATTGCTGCCAATAAAACCCAGACCGCCGGTAATGAGCACACGCACGCCACTATAGGGAACGGGGCGGGCTTCGTTGGTCGCTTCCTTCCACGTACTCACGGCCTTTCTCCTCGCGTACCCGAGTAGGGCGCGGCCGAGCAATCCCCGGGGGCCGCGACGAAACGGAAGCCGCGAAAGTCGAAAACACGACCCGGGGCCGCTCGTGTAAATGACACGGGATAGCGCCGGCGCATTGCCGGTCCACCAGCGGTGGTGTTGGGCTGGGCGTCCGGATCAACCCAAACCAGCAACCCGCAGGAGGGGACTTGGATGAGCCCGTCTTTGCTGCTCCACTCCTGGGCCCGCTTGTGGCGGAACAGCCACCCGGCCGGAAGCCCCGAGTCTTGAGCTTTCACGACAATGATCTGAACCTCGGGAAAGTAATACGATAGATTTCTCCAGCCTGTAATCGGGCTGTAAAAAATCGCTGTCACCTTGTCCTGCTTCTGTAAATCGCTCACTGTATCGAGCAGGTTCGCCATATAGCCGTCCAGCCAGCGCACGGGCTTATAGGTGCTGGCCTTTGCGGTTTGGCTGATCGGTTTGAAGAACAGAAATACATTCAGCGCGACAGCGAGCGCCGCCACGGCGCCGGTCTGCTTGGGAAACTCATGCCCAAGCGAGACCAGCACGGCTGCGCCGGTCAGACAGACGGCCGGGATAATGGATAACGTATGGTCGGCGTCGCCCACATGGAATGTGGCGTAGAACAGAAGGCCGGGAATAAACCAGAACATCAAAAAACGGCCGGTGAGCGCGTCAAGGCCGATGCCGCGATTCCGGCGCGCCAGCCAGGGAATCGCCCAGATCCACGATAGAGCGCCCAGGCAAGACCAAACGAGGGCTTCCCACGCCATGTGCGCCGCCGGGCCGAGGGGCGCGCCGAACAGGATCGAGGTGGCCCGCGTCTCGCCGTACGAATACGAGCGCAGCAGCTTGCCGAATGGAATCCATCCACCCGCCGCCGCCGCCAATTCGGGCAGCCAGGTGGCTACAAACAGCAGGAACAGAAAAGCTGCCCGGGCCGCAGCCCGCCATCCGAGCCGGATACGCAGCCCAGTCCACAACGCCAGAGGCGCGAGGAGGATCGCAAGACTCGGCCGAAACCCCGAGGAGACCCCCAGCAGAGCGGCGGCGACCAGAAACCACCGCTCCGAATGCTTCCGCAGGGCCTGGAACAATGCCAACGCCACGCCCGTAGCGCCGGCAGCGTAACAGAGGCGCACGGGATTCGTTAAGGCAGCCAGCCAGAACGCAGGATTAAAAAGCAGCAGCAGGGCGGCGATCCTCCCGCCGGCGCCTCCCAGCAGCGATTCTCCGAATGCCCATATCAGCAGCACCGCTGCAAAGCTGACCAGCAGAGCGGCGCTCAGAAACAGCGTTTCGACGTCAGAAGTTGCATGGGAGAGCAGCTTGAGCAGCATTACGAACAGGGGATCGCCCGGCGGCTGGGGCTGGTGAAGCGCGGGATTGAAGTTTTCCACCGCGAGCGCAAAGTTGATTTCATCAAACGTGATGAGGTAACGCGGAGCGAGAGCCCACCGGGAGGCCAGCAGCACAGCCGCGAACCCGAGGGCGCAAAACACTCGGCATCCGGCGCGCGAGCGCATGGCTGTCATTCCGCCGATGCTGTGTTTATGATCCCGGCAAGTTAGTTCACTCACCCGATCCCCATCCAACTTCCCCGCCATCCGCCGGAGCCCCGTTTACCCCGGGCGGCGCTATGTGACGTCCACCTTATAATACAGAAACCTCGCTGCCCGGCGGTACTCGAAAAACGCGCTTTGTCCGGATTCGGCGGCGGGTCTGGCTCCGAAGGCGAACCCACGGGCGGTCCATCATTTTTCGTCCTGAAGAGGGATAAGCGAGTTCTTTCGGGCAGGGCGCCACGGAAAAGCGCGTGCAGGCTTCGATGGGCCGCGATCGAACGATCGAACAGGGGCCGCGGCGTCCGGCGGTCCCTGGTCATCCGAATCCTTGTTTCGAAGAACGCCGCTCGCAAAAAGCGGCCTGAGTAAGCCGGTCTCTAGCCGGCATCCTCCTTCTGCTGGCGAATCACGAGGTTCCAGTACAGCGCGGTCAACTGCCGCACGGTGCTCAGCAGGGAGGGAAGTCGAAAAAACTGGGATCGCCCGTGTGTGCGCGGATAATGATGCACGCCCACCTCGGCGACGCGCCACGGAGTCAACTCGATTTTGCGCACCAGCTCGACGCAGATGCTGCCCGTTGTGGATGTGAGCTGAAGGCTGTTGAGTAGCTCCCGGCGCAGCAGCCGAAAATCGCAATCGATGTCTCGCAGGCGAATCCGAAACAGCTTGCGCGCCAGCCGGTTGTAAAGCCATCCGATGCAGATGCGGTGCCATGGATCATGGCGATCCAGCTTATAGCCGTTTACCAGCCCGACATCGGGTGACATCTTCGCCAGCAGCAGCGGCAGCTCGCCGACGTCGTATTGTCCATCCCCGTCCGTGTAGAACACGAGATCATAACGCGCCGCGGAAAATCCACTGCGCAGCGCGCCGCCATATCCGCGATTTTTGTCGTGCTCAACCACGCGCAAGCGCGGGCCGTAGCGGGAACAAAGCCGGCGCAAGACAGCGGCCGTGTCGTCCTGGCTGCCGTCGTTGACCACGATCACTTCAAACTCGTCCACATTCTCTGAAAGCACTGCGAAGGCCTTTCCGATCAGGGCGGGTAGTGACGCGGCGTCGTTATAGGCCGGAAAGAAAGCGCTGAGCGATGGTATTTTGGAAATCACCCGGCTTTTTCCCCAACGAAAATCAGGGATTGCCCGATAAAAAAATTCCGCCCAGCGGCGATCCACCGGCTTTCGGCCGCCAACGGCAACATCAGCAAGCGATTCAGCCACGGGCTTACCGGACGCACGCCGCTCTGTGGAGCTTGTCGGGTGAGCGGCTCCCAGAGCCGGAATTTCGCCAGCGCGACCGGGAGCAGCAAGGTATTGGCATAGGTGCAGCGCAGCAGCCGGATTCCATGTTTCGACGTCAGCGCAACCAGCCGCCGGCGCGTGAAGCGCTGCCTTTCGCAGGTGAACTGCGAATGCCTGCTGCGGAGCGAATCGAGCGCGGCAACGCGGAGCACCAGCAGGCCTCCCGGCGCGAGCACTCGTGAAAACTCCGCTACAGGCCGTTCTTCCTCGCCCCGGGGAAAGTGGACGATTACATCCAGGCTGAGCACGAGATCGAATGTCGCCGGAGGGAATGGAAGCGCCGCCACGTCGCCTTGGCTCAACCGGAGCAAACCGTAGGAGCGGCCGTATTGCAGCCCCTCCCGTTGCAGGTCCAGCGGAAAGATTTGCCAGCCGCAGCGCTCTTGCAGGATCAAGGCGTCATAGCCGGTGCCGCATCCCGCTTCGAGGACCCGATTGACCGGCCGCTGGCCCACCGCCGCGCCGAGCACGTCGAAAAGAATGCGCCGCATTCCCCGATACCACCAAAAATCTCTCTCGGCTCGCGCAATATTTTCAAACTCGGACGGGTTCATCATGCGGCGGCCGCACTATCGCCGGTGGCGTTGCTCCTGTATGTTTATATCGAGCCGCAACCTACCGCTGCAACCATCGTCCTGGCAATGCCTGACAGATGAGCCTTCCGGCTGCGGGTAACTTCCGCCGCCGGGCGAGCGTCCTGCTATGCAATGAGACTATTTTCGCTTGCCGGCGCCCTGCTCTTCGCTCTGGCCGGCGCGGCGGAGTCACAACAGGTTGTTGTTCGTCCCGCTCCGGCAGTTTCTTTCCCGGCGCCCGTCGATTCCAACAGTCCGGCGCTTTGGATGGGCGGCCAGTTCACCCTCTATAACTCCACCGGTCTGGGGCCCATTCGGAATATCGGCGCCAACCAATTTAATCTCTGGCAATCGCAGCCTGTTGTACTGGGGCCCTCCATTCATAGGCCGTATTGGATCGAGGCCACGTGGGTGGACGAAGACGGCTCCATTTTCGCCTGGTATCATTATGAGCCTCCGGGAGTGTGCGGCAGCTTGCCGCTGACCGCCCCGGAAATCGGCGCGCTTGTCTCGACCGACGGTGGCGCGAGCTTCATGGATCTGGGAATTATTCTCCAGAGCGGCTATGCTCCCGACTGCTCTTCGCAGAATGGATACTTTGCCGGCGGCCACGGAGATTTCTCCGTGGTGCTTGGCAGAACGCGAAAATATTTTTACTTTTTATTCAGTAACTACAGCGGTCCGCCGGAATCTCAAGGCATCGCCGTAGCTCGCCTGCCCTTCGAGCGCAGGAATAATCCTTTCGGTGCGGTGCAGAAGTATTGCCAGGGGGATTGGTTGGAGCCAGGCATCGGCGGCAACGTCACGGCTATTTTCCCAGCCAACGTCATCTGGAGCCGGCCGGATGCAGATGTTTTTTGGGGACCTTCCGTTCATTGGAATACTTACCTGAAGAGCTTTGTAATGCTTCTGAATCATTCGTGCTGCTCGCCGGGATGGCCGCAGGAGGGAGTCTATATCAGCTACAGCCGCAGCTTGGCGGAACCTGCCGATTGGACTACGCCGGTAAAAATCCTGGACGGTGTCGGCTGGTATCCGCAGGTGCTCGGCTTAGCCGGGAATGGAACCGACAAGCAGGCCGGCAGAGTGGCGCGCCTCTACGTAGACGGCGCCTCAAACTGGGAACTCCAGTTTGAGGGACAGGCCACCCCTGTTGTTCCGGGCGGCGAGAAATACTAAACAAAACCGTGGCTCCCGGACGGGCGCGCTATAATGTGCGCTTTTTTGCGGCGGAGCGTGAGCGGCTCAGCGGCGCCGCACCCGGTCGTCAACACAGCGCGGCGGTGCGCCCCGGTTGTTGAGCGCTTGCAGCCAGGTGACGCAGGAAAAGGAACCAGAGCCCCAGACACGCAAAGGGCGCTATGGACGTCCATAGAAGCAAAGTAGAAGGCGATCCTGCGCTCCAGCCGCCCCAGCGGTGATAATACTTTGTGAGCACCGCGACCGGTATCCCGTATAGCAGGGCCGCGAGCATGGCCAGCGCTGCAACTGACCGTGTCGCACGAGCCCGTGCAAAACTCGAGCCAGCGAAAGCTAAACCGGGGTATTGCAGGAGCTGGTAGTGTGTCCAGCAGATCGGAGAAGCTGCGAGGCTGAGCGTTGTCAAAGCCGCTAAAGCCCACGGCATCTGCGCCTCCGAAAGCATTCCGCGACAGACTTTTGCCAGGATGCAGGCGCAGGCCGCGAGCAGAATCGCACTCACAGTAACCGAGACTATTGCATAACCACGAGGCAAGTTTACCCCGCCGGCAGTGTTTCCATAGATCCAGGACGCTGGGATGCATCTACATTGGGACGCATCCAAAGCTCGCAGCATAACTGCGGGGATTGACCAGTTTAGCAAGGCGGGTGTGCCCATCCAATAAGAGGATTTCGATGGGAGGGCAGGTCCCGTCATCCACCCCGCCAGGATTGCCCAGGGAGCAGCCAGGCATGCGCCTGCCACAGCGCCCATCGCGACGATGGCCCGCCGCTCGCGACGAAGCACGAACGCCAGAGCTAGCACTCCCGGAAGAAATTTCAATGCGAATCCCAGCCCAACGGACGCCCCGCGGACGCCGCCTGTTCTCACGTACGCAACGGTCACGAGCAGCAGCAATAGCGGCCCGATTTGCCCCAGGGCTAGGTTTTCGGCAGCCGGACCGCCAAAGGCCCAGACTCCAGCCACACAGCATGCGGCAATGCTATCGCCGCCGGTGTAACGCCACATGAGAAACGCCGCATACAGCAGACAAGCGTGCGATATCAGGAACCATACCCACCTTGCGGCGGCGTATTTCAGGTGAGCGAGCGGTATGACCATGAGCGCAGGGAGCGGCGGATAGTCGTAATCGGCATCGCGAAACGGATTCGTCCCGGCTAACAGATCATGCGCCGCTTTGTAATAGTGCGAAAAGTCGCTCGGCTGCGGGAGGCCTTGTACCGGTTCCAGAACACTCGTTTTCAGATACCACAGAGCACACGCGCTTACGAACAGCCACAACAGAGCCCGCTCTGTGCGGGGGCCCTCCAGCGATGTTGCTTCATAGACTGGCGGCACCGTATTTCACGCACCTTGCGCGGTATTATACCAAGCGATGCCACGCGACCCGGTTCCAGAGACTTCAACTCGCGGTGTTAGGGTCCAGGACGGCTCGTTCTTCGCCGCTGCGTACGGTTTCCCTGCCAGGCGAGCTCTGGCCGCTACAAACCATGTGCCATTTAACCTGCCATCACGGAAGGCCGCACTGCACTTATAATGCTTCCGGTTCTGCGCGGGAATGGCATTTTTGCGGCCGAAAGCAGCAAAGGCTCGGGCCGCGGCCTCATCGGCGGTTGGGCAGTGGAGAAGCCGGTGGGGCTGTTTAAAAAAGGCGCCGGGAGTTGCAAAATCCGGCCGGCGCCGGCCAGCTGATGTCCGCTCTGCTTGTGGTCCGTGTAAAATGAAAGACTTGCCCCGGAATTCTTCAGGTTATCGAGGAGAAGCTATTGTGATGTACAAGAAGTTTACCTTGCCCGCCCTTGCCGTAGCAGGGGCTTTGGCATTTGCCGGCTCGGCGCGCGCGCAACTTAAGATTGCGGTGATCAACAGCCAGCGCGCCGTGTTGGAAACTGCGGAGATAAAAAAAGCCGCCGCCGATCTCGAGGCCAAATACAAGCCGCAGCAAGCCGAGATTGACAGGCGAACCAAGGAATTGCAGGCAATCCAAGAGAAGCTGGATTCCCAGCGCCTGACCCCGCAGCAGGTCGCAGAATTGCAGGCGGATGGCCAGCGCAAGCAGCGCGCCCTACAGCGGCTCACAGAAGACGTGCAAGGCGATGTGGACCGCGAACGCAGCGAGATACTCAACCGGGGCGGCCAACGCATGCAGGAGGTCGTAAAAAAGCTGGCCGAGGAGAAGGGCCTGGATTTGGTGGTAGACGCCTCCAACACGATTTACTTCAAGCCGGCCATGGATATCACGAATGAAGCCATCGCCGCTTATGACAAGCAGTATCCGCTGGCCAAGACTCCCTAGAATCGGGCGGATATGGGCTACCTGGATGAGTATGCGGAAAAGGGCCTGGCGGAGGAACGGCGCGCCCGGAAGATCAAGCGGGCCCTGCTCTCGTTGCTGGTTTGCCTGGTGATAACCGGCGCGCTGTACTATTGGTTCAAGAACTACAAGGAAGAGAAGCGGGTACAGGAGTTCATGACTGCGCTTGAGCGCGGTGATTACGCCGCTGCTTATTCCTACTGGGGCTGCAAGGTGGAGGCGCCCTGTCCCAACTACGACTACAAGAGTTTTCTCGAGGATTGGGGGCCGAACAGCCCGGTTGGGAAGGTCCAGTCATATCGGATGGGCATCTCACACGAGCGAGGCTCGGGAGTAGTCATACCGGTCTCAATCAACGGGCGCAAGCCGGTCGTGCTGTGGGTGGAAAAAAGCAACGGCGTGCTCGGCTTCGCCCCTCCTTTTTAGTGATCCGGCAAATAGAAGGCAAATCTCAAGCCGGTTGCCGCCGGAGCCGCAAAACCTCTACGCGGTGGGTGTTGCGTGGCCTGAGGCGTTTTCTCGCGCGCTCAAACCCCGTTCTCGACGATTTTCCCGGTTTTTAAAAAACTGAGTTGCACGTTGCGCTCCTGCGAAGCGTCGAATCTTAGTTGATGCTCCGAGTACTGGCGTTGCTCCTGTTGGCCTCAGCCGGCTGGGCCGATCAGGCATCTCAACTCTACAAGCAGGCCCGGCGCCTCGAAAAGGAAGGGGACGATCTGCGTGCATTCGCCGTGCTGACGCGAGTCATCGGCATGCGGCCGGAGGTGCAAAAGTACCAAGTCGCAGTCGAGCGGCTGCGTGTACGCGCGGCGCAGAGCTTGGCAGCCTTGGGACTCCCGCAGCAGGCGCAGGCTCTGGATCCCGTGAACCGCTATCTCCCCGCCGCTCTGGAAAAGCGCCAGAGCCTGGGGCCGCCGCCAACCGATGCCGAGCTCCGTGAGGCCGAGCAGGCGGCCCCGCCGCCCGAGCTCCGGCCCGCTCCCGGACCACGCAGTTTCCACTTGCGCGGGGATGCCCGTGTGCTCTATGAACAGGTGTTCCAGGCTTACGGCCTGAACGTGGTATTCGACTCCGACTTCACCGCCGGTCCGCCTTTGCGGTTTCAATTGGATCAGGTGGAGTTTCGCGACGCTCTGCATGCCCTCATGTCGGTCACCGGGACCTTCGTAGTTCCGCTGCACGAGAGGGTCGCTCTGGTGGCCAAGGACACCCAGCAGAAGCGCACGGAACTCGAGCCGACGATGGCCGAACTGCTGCCGATTCCGCAAACTGTTACTCCGGAAGAAGCAAATGAAGTGGGCCGGGCTGTACAGCAGGTATTGGACATCCGGCGGCTCACGGTGGATCCGGCCCGCCGCCAGGTTCTGGTGCGCGATACGGTCTCGCGCGTGCGGCTGGCAAGGGCGCTTTACGAAGAGCTGGCCCGTACCAGAGGCGAAATTATGCTGGATGTGGACCTGGTCTCCGTAAGCCGCGAAACCATGGCCAACCTCGGCTTGACGCCGCCCACTACGGTTCCGGTGACTGCCGGCTCGCGCGGTCCGGCGAACCTGGGCGGAGGCGAAACGCTGTTCGGCATCCAGGTGGCGAGCGCGGCGTTTGAGGCCGACAGCCTGCTATCCGAGGCCCGGCTCCTGTCGCGCTTCCAGTTGCGGGCCTCGGACGGGCTGCCAGCCAGCCTGCACGTCGGCCAGCGGTATCCGGTCGCCAACGCGATCTTTTCGCCGATCGTGATCACGCAGCAGATCCAGACATTGCAGCAAAACGGGCAGTTGATCCAGCCCTTCCCTTCGATCAACTTCGAGGATTTGGGTTTGGTGTTTAAAGTGACGCCCCGCGTCCACGACAGCCGCGAGGTCTCTCTGGCGCTCGAAGGGGAATTCCGCCAGCTCACGGGCCAGAGCTTTAACGGAGTGCCCGTAATTTCCGACCGCAAATTCAGCTCGTCGGTGCGGGTTCGGGAGGGGGAAATCAGCGTCGTTTCCGGACTGGCGGTCTTGCGCGCTACGCGCACGCGGAGCGGCTATGCCGGTCTGGCCCAGATTCCGATTTTGGGGCATTTGTTTCGCCGCGACACTTGGGATTTCGAGCAGGATGATCTGCTGATTACGATCACGCCTCATCTGATGATTCCGCCTCCGGGCGATCAAATCGCCCAGCGCACGCTGTATTGCGGAACTGAAACGCGAATTGTTTCGCCCTTGTAGCGCTCCGGTTGGTAGCTGGCCGGGTAAGCCGCGCGGTACACTACCCTTCACCGCACTTCCTGTCCTTACTCCTATGTCCCTGATGATTCGCGAAATTGAAGAGCAGCCGGAGACCCTGGAACGGACGCTCCGCGAGGAGCTGCCGCATGTGCGGCGGTTTCGCAGCTTTCTGGAGAAACGCCGCCCGCCGGTGATCGTGCTCGCCGCCCGCGGCACGTCGGACAACGCGGCGTTGTTCGGCCGCTACCTCCTAGAAACCACTACTGGCATCTTGTCGTCTTTGGCGGCCCCTTCCGTCCTCACCCTCTATCGATCCCAAATCCAGTGGCGCGGGGCGCTGGTCGTCGGAATCTCGCAGTCGGGCGAATCGACGGATACCAACTTGTTTCTCGAAGCCGCCCGCAAGGGCGGCGCTACGACGATCGGGGTGACCAATTCGGCTTCCAGCTCCATCACACGCCTGGTGGACGAGCTGTTTCTGGTTCGCGCCGGCAAAGAGCGCAGCGTGGCCGCCACCAAGACCTATACCGGTCAGTTGCTGATGATGTACCTGCTCGCCTATGCCTTGGGCGCTCCGCTGGAGCCCGCCCGGATGGAGCGGCTGCCGGCGGCTGCCGAGCGTGCCCTGCGGTTGAAGCCTGCTATCGCGGAAATGGCCGAACGTTACCGCTATATGGACCACGCCGTGGTGGTGGGTCGCGGGCTCAATTACGCCAACGCGTTTGAGTTCGCCCTGAAGATGATGGAAACGTGTTATGTGGTCGCAGAGCGGTTTTCGAGCGCCGACTTTCTGCACGGGCCGATCGCCCTGGTCGAGCGCGCCTTTCCCGTATTTCTCTTCGCCCCGCCCGGGCCGACCCGGAACGCCACCCGCACGATACTGGAGAAGCTGCGGAAGCTCGAGGCCGAAACGATCGTGATCGGCGAAGCTGGAGACACCACAAACGTCCCTTACGCGACAAGGCGCATCTCCGTGCCGGGCGGGGTCCGCCCTGCCAAAGGGCTTCCGGCAGACCTGTTCACCCCGATCCCCTACATCGTTCCCGCCCAGCTATTTGCCGCAACACTGGCCGTTCAAAAAGGCCTGAACCCCGACCGGCCGCGGACTCTCACCAAGATTACTCGAACGATCTAGATGCCCCGTTTAACAGCCTTGATTCCGCGGGCTGGCGCGGCTCGCAACGACACCCGGCGCCGCAGCCTAGTCATACAGCGCAGCCATCCCGATCCGCCAGCCCCCCCATTTCTACAACAGCTTTGCTACAGCGTTACTCTTTGGCGACAGCAAGCATTTTATTGAACCGCTTGCTGAAATCGGTCCAGGCCTCGAGGCTGGCCTCCAGCCGCGCCCGGCCTTGGCGGGTGAGACGATAATACTTCCTGTCCGGACCACCGCTGGCGGAATCTTTCCAATATCCGGCGATGAGTTTCGCTTCCTCCATCCTTCGCAGAGTGGGATACAAAAACCCCTGCTTGAATTCGAAAAACCCTTCGCTCCGTTCCTTTACTTCCCGGGATATGTCGTAGCCATATCTGTCACCTTTCGTCAGAATGGCCAGGATAAGGATCTCAGTGGTCCCCATCTTGAGTTGCTTCAAGATTTTCTTTCTTGGTTCCATTTCCCCTCGTCCATGACTTTGTCGATAAGAGCTTCTTGCGCGAAGCCCCTCGGCAGCCATTCTTGATGAATGCGCTACGCAAAAGCAAGTCTTTTATGAAATTAATCTAATTGCGCGTGCGGCCGGGAAGGCAAATCACGGCGGGCCGGATGCAGCCGGAGCGGAGGATCACTTCTTTTCGCTGAGGAGTCCCCAGCCCATGCTGAAAAGGCCGCTGATCATCATGGCTACACTGACCTTCAGCGGCAGTTCCTGGCAGAAGAAGCAATAGCCCCAGACGATCAGAATGACGGCTCCAAGTTTGAACATCCCTGGCTCCTACAAGAGTGAGCTTTGTGGCAAAGGCGGTACCAAAAAACAGTGTCTATCAAAACAGGCCGGGACTGCAAGCACTTGGGAACATATCTTTGCCTTAGAGTGGATAGTACTAAAGTTGGAATTTTGAGCCCAGTGAATGTCTGAGCAACGCGAAATCTCGGTTTTCCGGCCGAAGATCCTGAATCGATCCCGGCGCAGCCAACCGGCGCGCGGGGCAGCGTCGGGCGTCACGCGCCGGCCGGGCGGGAGTCGGCGAGCTTCTGGGCCTGGGCCACCAGTGCGTTAAAGAATTTCTTGATCATCATTTTCGTCGTCATATCGAGCATGCGCTCGCCGACGCTTGCCAGCAGCCCGCCCACTTGAACGTCGCCGGCGAAACTCACCTTGGTCCCATTGCCATCCGGCGCAAGCTGCAAGACGCCGTTGCCGCGGACGTGACCAAGCTTGCCCTGGCCCTGAATCTCCAGGCGGTAGCTGGCCGGGGGTGTTTTCTCCGAGATGCGAACCTTGCCTGCAAACAGCCCCTGGATGCTCGAGACGGCGATCTTCATTTTCATTTCGTACTCATCGGGCGCCGCAGGCGCCAGGCTCTCGCAGCCCGGTATGGCCCGGCTGAGAACCTCGGTATTGAGCAGCAAGTCCCAGGCCGCCGGCTGGGGAAGCGGAAGAGAGTACTCGCCCTGTACCTTCATTTCACCCGCGAAAGAGCGGTGTCCAAAGCGCGCCGAGTCCAGACCTGAGCCAGATGCGCGCGGTACTCGGGCGCGGCGTAAACATCCGCGAGCGGCTCGACCCCCTGCGCCGCCAAACGGGCTGCCTCTCCCAAGACGGCCGGTGTGGCCGGTTTGCCTTGCAGCGCGGCTTCAACAGCCGTTGCCGCATAGGGCCGCGAAGCCACACCCGTGATGCCTACCCGTGCAAAGGAGATGCTGCCGCCCTTCACGCCGAGTTGGGCTGCCACGCCGGCGACGGCGAAACCTGAGGCCGGCTGTTGTTGCTTCAGGTAAGCCCATCCCGTACCGGGCGGGTCCACAGGCACGAGGACTTCATATAGGATTTCCTTCGGCTCGAGCGCGGTGCTGAACGCATCCACGAGAAATTCGTCGATGGGCAGCGTGCGCTCCCCTTTGGCGCTTACCAGCCGCACCTGCGCCCGCAGGGCCTGGAGGGCTGCTGGGTAATCGGCCGCGGGATCGGCATGGGAAAGGCTTCCGCCCATAGTGCCCAGGTTTCGGACTTGGATGTCGCCGATCCGCCCCGCGGCCTCCGCCAGCAGTGGGCACCTTTGGCGAAGGGTTTCGGAGGTCTCAATCTGATTGTGAGTGCTCATCGCGCCGATGCGGATCGAGCCGTTGGTTTCAACGATGTAATTCAGCTCCGCGATATGGCCCAGATCGATCAGGCTTGCCGGGGCCGAAAGACGGAGCTTCATCATCGGAATGAGGCTCTGGCCGCCGGCCAGCACGCGGCTGTCCTCGTGAGCTGCGAGCAGGCGCAGTGCCTCGGAAACCGACTCGGGGGCGTAGTACTCGAATGGCTGGGAGATCATGCCTGGCTCCTTTCCGAAATCAGCCGCCAGATCCTCTGGGGCGTCATGGGCATGTCTACGTGCAGGACGCCGAGCGGCGAGAGGGCGTCCACGACCGCATTGACCAGGGCGGGCGAGCAGCCGATCGTTCCCGCCTCGCCGACGCCTTTCACGCCCATCGGATTCACGGGCGAGGGCGTTACGGTGCGGTCCAATTCGATTTCCGGAACATGGTGCGCTTTGGGAATTGCATAGTTCATCAGTTCGCCGGTGATGAGCTGGCCGTTCTCATCGTAAATTGCTTCCTCGAGCAGCGCCTGGCCCAAGCCCTGAGCTACGCCCCCGTGCACCTGGCCGTCCACAAGCAGCGGGTTGATCACATTGCCGCAATCATCCACCGCGATATAGCGCAGTATTTTGATTTCTCCGGTTTCTTTATCGATCTCGACCACGGCGATGTGCGCTCCGAAGGGGAAGGCGAAATTCGAGGGTTCGAAGAACCGGGTCGCCACCAGCCCAGGCTCCAGGCCTGGCTGGGGATGCCGGACGATGTGAGCCTCCAGGGCTACCTCGCCGATGGTGGCTGTTTTCGAACTCTTGGGGCTCGAGAAAACGCCGCCCTCAAACCGCACGTCGTCCGGCTGCACGCCCAGCATCGGGGCTGCGAACCGGATGCACTTGGCGCGCAGGTCATCCAGGGCCTGATAAACTGCCGCACCTCCGACCGCCGTCGCCCGGCTGCCGAACGTGCCGATGCCATACTGCACGACGGAGGTATCCCCATGGATGACGACGACGTCATCGGGCGTTACGCCAAGCTTATCAGCCGCAAGCTGGGCGAAGCTGGTCTCCTGGCCCTGGCCGTGGGGCGAAGCGCCGGTCATGATGGTTACCTTGGCCGTCGGCTCGATCTTGACCGTGGCGCTTTCCCAACCGCCGGCCGGCGTCGCCGGCGATGGGCCGAAAGCGCAGATTTCGCCGTAGGTCGATATGCCGATGCCGTAGTGCCGCCCCTGGCGCCGCGCTGCGCGCTGTTCCTCGCGCGTTTTGGAGTAGTCGAGAATCTCCAGCGCGCGGTTCAGCGGTGCGGCGTAGTCGCCGCTGTCGTAGTTCAAGCCCGTAGCTGTGGTGAACGGAAAAGCGTCTTTCGGCGGGAAGTTCTTCAGCCGGATCTCGGCGGGATCCATTTTCAGCGTGGCCGCCAGAATGTCGACCATCCTTTCGATGACGTGCGTGGCCTCGGGCCTTCCCGCCCCGCGATAGGCGTCGGTCGGCGCCGCGTTGGTGAACACGCCGATCACATCCGCCTCGATATTGTGAAAGTCGTACAGGCCGGGCATCATCAGCACCGACAAGGTGGGAATCAGCGGGCCGAGCAACTGGTGATAGGCGCCAAGGTCCTGGATGAGCTTCAGCTTCATCCCCGTAATCCGGCCGTCCTTGGTGGCCGCCAGTTCGGCGTAATCGACGTGGCCGCGCCCGTGAATGGTGGTTTGGAAGTTTTCACGGCGGCTCTCTATCCATTTGATGGGCTTGTTCACCCGCATGGCGATGAACCCCATCAGGGCCTCTTCAGCGTAAACATTCAGCTTGCTGCCGAAGCCGCCCCCGACTTCGGGCGCGATGACGCGCAGATGGTTCTCGGGAATCCCCAGCATCAGCGCTACCTGGGTCCGCATCAGGTGGGGAATCTGCGTCGAGGAATAGATGGTCAGATACTTGTCCCCCGAGCGCCATTCCGCGACGACACCCCGCGTCTCCATGGCCATCGGCACCAAGCGCTGGCTGACGATGCGCTGCCTTACAATCACGCCGTTCTTTTCCGCCTCGGCAAACGCCTTCTTGCAGTCGCCGCCCTCGGTATGCTGGGTGAAGGCGATGTTGTCGGGCCACTCCGGGTGGACCGCCGGCGCCCCCGGCTCAAGCGCCTTCTCCGGGTCCGCCACTGCGGGCAGCGGGTCGTAGTCTACCTCGATCAAATCGGCCGCATCCGCCGCCAGGTAGCGGTCGCTCGCGACCACTACCGCGACCGGATGGCCGACATAATACACGCGGTTTGTAGCCAGGATAGTGTGCTTGGGCACACGCAGGCCAGGAAGCGCTGCCGCGCAAGGAACCGGCCCCACGCCCTCCACGTCCGCACCGGTAAAGACGGCGTGTACGCCTGGGGCCTTCGCTGCCGCTTCGGTCCGTACGCTCTTGACGCGTGCGGCTGCGTGCGGGCTGCGGACGATCGCGGCGTAGAGCATCCCCGGCAGCTTCACGTCGTCCACATAGGTGGCCGTCCCCGTGATCAGCCGCGGGTCTTCGCGCCGCCGGAGGCGCCGTCCTACATACGTTTCAGTCCTGGTTGGTGTTGTTGTAGCCATCGTGCCACCTCTCGGATCGGAAGTCGATATCGGGATTTTTCTTCCCCGCGCGCCGATCAGGCCCGGGCGCTGAGCTTCTTGGCCGCCGCCTGAACGGCGTTAACGATGTGCATATAGCCGGTGCACCGGCAAAGATTGCCCTCCAGCCCATGGCGGATCTCCTCCCGGCTCGGGTTGGGGTGGTCCGAAAGAAGCTGGCAGGAGGTCATGATCATGCCGGGGGTGCAGTAGCCGCACTGTAAGCCGTGCTCATTCCAGAACGCCTCCTGCACCGGATGCAGATTCCCATTGGTCGCCAGGCCTTCCACCGTCTCCACCTTGCGTCCATCGGCCTGGACCGCGAATACCGTGCAGGACTTGACCGCGCGGCCCTCCAGCAGCACCGTGCAGGCTCCGCACACGCTGGTTTCACAGCCCACGTGGGTTCCCGTAAGGCCCGCAATCTCGCGCAGGAAATGCACCAGCAGCAGGCGCGGCTCGACGTTCGCTTCGACCGTATTTCCGTTGACTGTCACACGGATCCGTTTCTGCATGGTGAGCTCCTATGGATAGGGATTTCATCATGCAGCAAACATCGTCCAAAATCAAGGGCGCGGCGCGGGTTTGTCCGGTGTTTCGCGGGCCGCAAAAAGGGTACGGAATTCGGCTCAGGAAGAAAGGCTCGGAGAGGGATCCGGGCCGTTTCCTCCGCTTGCTAGCGGATCATCCGAGCCTGGGCAAGATCTTGGGCGGCTTTCGTATAAGAATTTGGATCAGGAGCCGGGAAAGCAAAAAACCAGTTCCGCCCGGCCCATATCCAGGCCGCGTCAGCGAGAGCCGATAGCCACGGGGTTTTAGCGGTACCGGTAGGTAATGCGGCCGCGGGTCAAATCGTACGGCGACAGCTCGATCGTCACTTTGTCGCCGGCAAGAATGCGAATCCGGTTCTTGCGGAGCTTGCCGGCGATGTGCGCCAGCACGACGTGCTTGTCCTCCAGCTCCACGCTGAACATGCCGCCCGGAAATTTTTCTACTACTGTGCCTGTAACCTCGATACCCTCTTCTTTGCTCATCCGCCCATATCATACCGAGGTTCGCGGGCCCCAGGCAACAACCGGCTGCGTCCCAACGGCCGCGGCCCGACGAATTCTCCGGGCTGCGAACGGCATCGCCCGGGGCGTTCCCTGTTGGACGGACTGCGTTGTGGCAATCGGGAACGCGCCCCACCGCAGAGCGGCGCGCGCTCGCCTCCGGCCGGACGCTAGAACACAAAACCGATCTCGGCGTTGTATGTCCGCGGAGGGACGAAATGCGTTCCGCTGAACGTCGAGAGAAAGTTATAAAGCGCCGCCTTGTTTGTCAAATTGACGACCATCCATTGCACGGTGATCCGCCGTGGGCCGTCGCTCCGGAACAGATTGTCCGTACCGATTCCGAGATCGAACAGATGGCGCGGGGCTACGCGCGGCGGGTTGTGATCGTCGTCGGCCGCGCCGGGGGAGGGAATCCGCAGCAGGGCCGCTCCGTATTGCGGCGACCCACAGGATGTGATTGGGCTGCCCAGGCTCGCGCGCTGGCTGCCGCAGAAAAAACCGATCGCGGCTTGCTGGGCCGCCGTCAGGCTGAGCGCCGCGTGCAGATCAGGCACAGACCCGGCCACTTCGCCGCTGTCATAGCGCCAAGTGAAGCCGAACCACCATCCGTTTCGGGGCCTCTGATATCGCAGATTGGTCGTTTGCTGAAAGGCCTGATCATGGTCGATGCGGAAGACTCCCGTATTGAGGGGCGAATTGAAGATCAGGCCGCCGTTTTCCGGACCGAAGTACCGCGCGCGTGTGTGGCCGATGTTAGTGTAGGCCTGCAACCCATGTAGATTGGGCGTGCTGAAGCGGACCGAAACGCCGTCTATCTTCGATTTGCGCCAGGAAATAGGGAAAGCGATCGGCGTGTTAAACAGCGTATCGAAATCAAAGGCGTTGGCGGTGTACTTCCAAAAATAATCAGAATCCACCAGCAGAAAGCGCCCGAAACTCTGCTGAAGACCAACATTGTATTGATTGCGCCGGCCTGGCTGGAGCGGCTTGCTGGCAAACGCCCCGAAGACGTTGGTGGCGAGGCCGCCCGCTCCTGTGGCGCTCGATAAAACGAGATTCTCGTTGTACGGGGTCTCGAACGTGCGTGAGTATGCCGCGCGCAGAACGGTGCTGGTCGGCTTGAGGCGATAGGAAACACCCAGGCGCGGCTGAACGCCCGAGGCCTGACTGAGACCGTCGTATTCGTCGACGCGCAGGCCGGGGTTTAACGTCCAGTTTCCCCAGGTGATCGAATCCTGCACATAGAACGCAAACTGGTTGATATTGGCGGCTCCGGCAAACCGGAACAAGCTGCCGCCACGGGTCAGATCAAAAGGCACGAGCCCAAGGTTCAGATCCGGGTTCGCCTCCAGCCCGAAGCCGGGGCAGGCGGCCGGGTCCGTCACTGAAGGCGGGCCCTGCGGAGTCCCGGTTGCATCGACGCAGACCGGGTTAAAGCCCGGATCGGTGATGCCGAGGCGGAAATTTTCCTTGAGGCGCGTCTGCATCAGTTGCACTCCGATTTTCAGATTGTGCCCGCCGCGGACATAAGAAAAGTCAACCTTCCCGCCGTAATTAAGCAGCCGGCGTCCCTGGCCCAGCGTGGCTGGAGAGTCTGCAAAGGGATCGGCGCTGGGAAAGTAGCTCACCTGGTCCTCGCGGATGAACGGGCTCACGGTGAGGAGCGCCTGCGGGCTGAAGGTGTGCTGGTAGCCGGGTGCGATATTCATGGTGATGACCCGCTGGCGCTGGTCCTGCTGCGGCTGATCGTAGGTATCGGGTATTTGAAACCAGTTGCGCGCGGCGAACAGATTCAGGTGCAGGGCGTCGCGGCCGCCCGGCTGATAATCGATCCGGTCGAAAAACGTTCCGTTGTTGCCGATATCGTGCATCGGGTGAAACTCCGGCGAGTCCAAAAACCGCCCCGACCGCTGGGCGTTGAATACCAGAAAATTCCCGAATTTGGCTGTTCCCAGACCCAGGGATGCCTGCTCCCCGGCTGTGCCAAAAGATCCGTACTGTGCATTGAAGCTGCCGTGCGGCGGTTGCCCCAGGCCGGATCGGGTCACCGCGTTCACCACCAGACTCGTTTTGTCCCCGTACTCGGCGCCCGGGGCGCCCGTGATCAATTCCATGGATTGAATGGCGTTCAACGGCAACTGCGTTGAAAACTGCTTGCTCTGCTGATCGCTGATCGGCTGATTGTCCACAGAAAAGGTCACCTGCGCGTGATCGCCGAGAGGATGGAAGAAACCGTTCGAGTCGGAGACGACGCCGGGACTGCCCAAGATGATGGCATCGCTCAGCGCCGACCCCGGCGATAGCGCCGGGAGTTTGGAAAAACTGCTCTGGTCAATATCGTTGTGAGCGTATGGCACGTTTTCCAGGGCCGATCCCTCGGCCTCCACCGTGACGGTGGTCTGTCCGCCGGCCACGCTAAGGGAGAGCTTTAGGGTTAACGGCACAGCGGAACGCACGGATATTTCCTGTTCGCTTGGGTTGAACCCGGGAGCAGAGGCCGTCACATGATACGAGTTCGGCGGAACGTTGCGGAACCGGAAGGCCCCTGCGGCGTCCGTCGCAGCCGACCGCTGGTAACCGGTAATGCGGTTTTCGATTGTGACGCTTGCTCCTGCAATGGCTGCTCCCGTGGGATCCAGGATCGAGCCATCGATAGAACCGCCCGATTGCGCAACGGCGCTGGGCGGCGCGGCCAAAAAGAAAGCACAACTTGCGGCGATAATTTGTAGCGCCGCGCAAAATTTCCACGCACTATCCAAAACAGGCAGTCTTGCCGGCATAGTCAACTCTCCCTTTCGATCGGGCGGAATAGACAACGAAAGCTCTGCGGGCTCTATGCCGCAGGCCAGGGCGCAGTTGCATCGATTCGGGGGAAGCGATTATGCGGGCGGTGCTCGAGGGGGATTCGGGCGGGCGGCCGCCTCGAGAATCGGGCTCAGTTCACTGCTCTCGATGCGCCATTCCACGAGTTGGGCGGCTTGGACCTGGGTGCTAACATACGGCTCCAGCGTGGGCATGTGGCCGCTGCGGCACAGCGCGCACGTGCGGTCTTCGAAGGAGCCGTGGGAATGGGCGGGCAGGAAAACCGCGTTAGAGACGACTAGAAACGCCAGCGTTGCAAGCAACGCGAGCCACGATTTCCACGAAGGTCGGCGGTACGCGGCCATCCAAAGGCTCAGATCTGTCGGCCAATGGACGCCAGAAAGACGCCGCAGGTTTCCGAAAAAGATTGGGTTCAGAAATCAGCGAATCGCTCCGGGAAAAAAACGGCATGCTGTGCTCGTGCGCCGCCGGAAGGTTGGCGGCGCCTGCCCTCAGGGTGAAGCGGAGCCGCTACCCGCACCCTCAGCGCAATCGGCGTGTGGCGATTGATCCGCTTTCCTCCCACGCAGCCAGAACCGAGCCGTCCGAAAGCGCCGTGAGCGCCGGGAAGGCGCCGGACTGAGACAACGTAACGGGAGCAGCCGATCCCGGCTCGCTCACTTCGATCCGGGAGCCGTCGTTCCACGCCACATAAGGCCCTTTCTTGCCAACAGTCATGGAAACGTCTTTGCCGCGGCCGAGCGGGATTTCCCGCCCGGGCTCGGCAAGAAACACCCTTTCTTCCCGGCGCCACGCGCTGACAACCCTGCCGTTTTCCAGCGCGACCGATCCCCCGTCCATCGGGCAGGCTTTCAGAGGCCAGAAGTTGACGCCTGTTTTCTGCGGCTTGGCGACGACCTTGCCGTTGCGTACCCGTACAACGTACATGTCCCGCATTCCGTCAAGCACATTGCGGAACATCACCACGAACTCCCCGCCACCCGCCGAAACCAGCGAGGGGTGGCAGCACTCGCAGATGGTGCCGGCCGGGGACTCATAAACCAGTAGGTTCTTCGACCATGTAAGGCCGGCGTCGTCGGAAAACGCGCCATAGAGACGAGTTCCCTTAGCCCGCAGATCGAGCCACACGGCCGCAGCATGGCCCTGCGCATCGGCGGCCATGGCGTGCAAGCCCTCCCGCGCCGATCGCGGCACGTCGTTGATCGCGACAGGCTGGGACCAGGTGCGCCCGCCGTCTGTGGACCGCCACAGTAGCAGATCTCCGTCTGCCGCCAGGCCGTGCGCATGCTCGTCCGTGGCCGGCGTCTGGCCGCTGACGGCGCTGATCAAAATCGTTTTCCCGGCGAAGGCGATGCGCGGCCCGCGATGATGGCCCAGCGCGAGCACGGGCAGCGTAGCGACGCGGACCGGCGCCGAAAAGGTTTCTCCGTTGTCCTTCGATTGGGCAAACAGGATGGAGCCGCCGCTGCCGAACACCATGCCGACCTGGCCGTTCGCCGCAGCCAGTTGCGGCTGCCGGTTCGGAGCGCTCTCCGAGAGCGGGCGGATGTTCATTGCCAGCAGGAACAACAGGATCCAAGCCATGACGGGCCTCCTCTAAGACTATACCCGAATCTTCGACTATACCCGAATCTTCCTGTCCCATGGCCCTTGACTGGGCGGGATCTCGAACCGCACGGCGGCTGCCGGGCTGGCAGGGGCGGGCCGCCGCCGGATTCCCGGGAATGCCAAACCTGCGCCGGTCGAGTCGCGCTCCGCCGGGCGCCGGAAGGGACCTTGTAGCGCTCTAAAGTAAAAAACATATTGTAAATGTTTTGTTTTTCGGCGTGCCGCTCCTGCCTGCCGCTGCTTCAGCCGAGCAATTGATACCGCTCCCCGCCGCCGCGCCGGCGATTCCTCTGGGACTGGATTTCCGCCTCCGGTCCCGGAGGAAAACCCGCTCACCGCCGAAAGATCGAAATCGGGCCGCTGGCTGTTTTTTAATCCCGTCTCTCGCCCGACGGGCTCATTGCCCGCACGTGATGGCCACGATCCCAGAGCGCCTTCTCTGACGGCCGCCCGACCGCCGTGGGTGTGGGCCGGGGCCGCGGGAATGCTCCGGCCAGGGCGGAGTGCGGTCTTGTGAGCGGGGGTACATGCCGGGGGCGCACCTGAAATTTTCCCTTGCATCCTGCGGCGACCTTTGGTAATCTCATGTTGTATCAGTTGACCGCTGGCACCTCTTGGTGTCTGCGGTTTGGAAGGTTAGGTAACAAAATCCCGGTCATGCGCCACGCAGCCGGGACGGAATACGGCCTACCTGAGCGGTCTTTCAAGTTTTTCGAAATTCTGGTGCTCGGTTTTTCCCCGCGAGCGCGAGTTCTGTGCGGGGCCGGGCGCTGATTAGTTTCGAGGCCAGTCAGGCCTGGGGAGTTGTAGCTGCCCGAGAAGGGCAGCGGCAGCGGCGATCCGGCTGGGCGCAGATCTTTGACAATCTGGTTGGATGCAAATTCGTAATTCGTCATGTTTTGAGTTCAACCGGGCGAACGAAACTCACGAGTTAGTTGTGCTTCCGCCGTGCGGGGGTCTCCTCGCAACGTGCCGCAGCCGCAAGGCGGCGGCCGGGGTGGAAGGTGCAACGACAATTTTTTTCGAGAGTTTGATCCCGGCTCAGAATCAACGCTGGCGGCGCGCCTAACACATGCAAGTCGAACGAGAAAGCGGGGGCAACCCCGTGAGTAAAGTGGCGCACGGGTGAGTAACACGTGGATAACCTACCTTGGAGTGGGGAATAACCTGGGGAAACCCGGGCTAATACCGCATACGTTCCCTGGAACACAAGTTCCGGGGAGGAAAGGCGCAAGCCGCTCCAAGAGGGGTCCGCGGCCGATTAGGTAGTTGGTAGGGTAATGGCCTACCAAGCCTGGGATCGGTAGCCGGCCTGAGAGGGCACACGGCCACACTGGCACTGAAACACGGGCCAGACTCCTACGGGAGGCAGCAGTGGGGAATCTTGCACAATGGGGGAAACCCTGATGCAGCGACGC
>Ga0070741_10006237_pt1 | contig 25788 bp, 23 predicted proteins | sample Coa_R1_4_FD_66440 | JGI IMG/M metagenome (GOLD analysis project Ga0070741, IMG submission 66440) | Surface soil microbial communities from Centralia Pennsylvania, which are recovering from an underground coalmine fire - Coalmine... | ecosystem: Environmental > Terrestrial > Soil > Unclassified ... | reverse complement strand
TGCAGTCCTATGCGGAGGACGAGGCGCGCTTCACGCAGCAGGTGTACGAGCCGCCGCTGCAGTACCACTATCTCAAGCGGCCCTACGAGCTCGTCGCGCTCACGGCGCTGGAGGTGCCCAAGCCGAAGGCGATCGACGGCGGCCGGTTCACGGTATACGAGGTGCGCATCCGGCCGGGCATCAAATACCAGCCGCATCCCGCCTTCGTTTCCGAAAACCTGTCGCTCGACCGCAAGGCCGTCGAACGCCTGAAGACGCCCTACGAGTTGCCGCTCGGGGCGCGCGAGCTCCTGTCCGACGACTACATCTACCAGATCAAGCGCCTCGCGCACCCGCGGCTGCATTCGCCGATCTTCGGCCTGATGGCCGACTACATCGTCGGCCTGCAGGAGCTGGCGAAGGCGGTGCGCCAGGCGCCCGCGGGCGAATGGCTCGACCTGCGGAAGTACCCGCTGAAGGGCGTCGAGCGCGTGGATGCGCACACCTTCCGCATCACGCTGAAGGGCAGCTATCCGCAGTTCGTCTACTGGCTGGCGATGCCGTTCTTCGCGCCGGTGCCGTGGGAGGCGGACCGCTTCTTCAGCCAGCCGGGCATGGCGGAGAAGAACTTCACGCTCGACTGGTGGCCGGTCGGGACGGGCGCCTACATGCTGACGGAGAACAATCCGAATGCGCGCATGGTGCTCGAGCGCAACCCGAACTACCACGGCGAGACCTATCCCTCGCAAGGCGAGCCGGCCGACGCCGCGGCCGGCCTGCTCAGGGATGCCGGCAAGCCGATTCCCTTCATCGACAAGGTCGTCTTCAGCCGCGAGAAGGAGGCGATCCCGTACTGGAACAAGTTCCTCGAGGGCTACTACGACGTCTCGGGCATCGGCTCTGACCAGTTCGACCAGGCGGTGCGCGTCTCCATAGAAGGCGATGCCGCGGTGACGCCGGAAATGGAGCAGAAGGGAATCCGCCTGAGCACCTCTGTGGACATCTCCACCGGCTACCTGGCGTTCAACTGGGAGGACCCTGTGGTGGGGAGCGCGGCGGGGGAGCGCGGCAGGAAGCTGCGCCAGGCGATCTCGATCGCGCTCGACATCGAGGAGCAGATCTCGATCTTCGCAAACGGCCGCGGCATCGCGGCGCAGGGCCCGATCGCGCCGGGCATCTTCGGCTACAGGGAGGGCAGGGAAGGAATCAACCCCGTGGTCTACGACTGGGTGGACGGCAAGCCGCGCCGCAAGCCGATCGAGGCGGCGCGCAAGCTGCTCGCCGAAGCGGGCTACCCGGGCGGGCGCGACGCGAAGACGGGCCAGCCGCTCGTGCTCTACCTCGACACGGTGGCGCGCGGCCCGGGCGACAAGTCGGCATTCGACTGGTACCGCCGGCAGTTCGAGAAGCTCTCCATCCAGCTCGAGATCCGCACCACCGACTGGAACCGCTTCCAGGAGAAGATCCGCAAGGGCGCGACGCAGCTCTTCCGCCTGGGCTGGAATGCCGACTACCCGGACCCGGAGAACTTCCTCTTCCTCCTCTATGGCCCGCAGGCGCGCAGCAAGAGCCAGGGGGAGAATGCGGCCAACTACGAGAATCCGGAATACGACCGGCTCTTCGAGCGGATGAAGGACATGCCGAACTCGCCGGAGCGCCAGAAGATCATCGACCGCATGGTGGACCTCGTGCGCCGCGACGCGGTGTGGGTGTGGGGCATCCACCCCAAGCAGTACAGCCTCGAGCACGCCTGGCTTTTCAACGACAAGCCGAACAACATGGCGCGCAACAACATCAAGTACCTGCGCCTGGACCCGGCGCAGCGCGAGGCGCTGCGCGAGCAGTGGAACCGGCCGGTGGTGTGGCCGCTCGGCCTCGTCGTTTTTCTGCTGGTCGCAACCGCCATTCCGGCCGTGCTCACGTACCGGCGCCGCGAGCGCATGGCGGCGAAGCCCGCGGCGTAGATGCTCGCCTACATCGTCCGGCGGGTGCTGTACGCGATCCCCATCCTCGTCGGCGTGAACCTCATTACCTTTGCGCTGTTCTTCGTCGTCAACACGCCCGACGACATGGCGCGCATGCAGCTCGGCACCAAGCGCGTCACGCCCGACGCGATCCAGAAGTGGAAGGCCGACCACGGCTACGACAAGCCCATGCTGTGGAACGGGAGCGAACGGGGGCTGGCCAAATTCACGAGCACCATCTTTTTCGAGAAGTCGCTGAAGCTCTTCGTGCTCGACTTCGGTCCCGCCGAGGACGGGCGCGACATTGCCGGCGAGATCCGCGCCCGCATGGGGCCGAGCCTGGCGCTCGCCATCCCGGTCTTCCTGGTCGGGCTCGCGGTCAACATCACCTTCGCGATGCTGATGGCATTCTTCCGCGCCACCTACCTCGACTTCTGGGGCGTCGTGCTGTGCGTCGCGATGATGTCGATCTCGGCGCTCTTCTACATCATCGGCGGCCAGTACGTCGCCTCGAAGCTCTGGCACCTCGTGCCGATCTCGGGCTACGACCGCGGCCTCGAGGCGGTGAAGTTCCTCGTGCTGCCGGCGCTGATCGGCGTCATCGGCGGCATCGGCTCGGGGGGGCGGTGGTACCGCACGCTCTTCGTCGAGGAGATGAGCCGCGACTACGTGCGCACGGCGCGCGCCAAGGGTCTTGCCGAAGGCACGGTGCTTTTCCGCCACGTGCTGAAGAACGCGATGATCCCGATCCTGACCGGCGTGGTGGTGGTCATCCCGCTTCTCTTCATGGGCAGCCTCCTCTCGGAGTCGTTCTTCGGCATCCCGGGGCTGGGCAGCTACACGATCGACGCCATCCAGGCGCAGGACTTCGCCGTGGTGCGCGCGATGGTGTTCATCGGGTCGGTGCTGTACATCGCGGGGCTCCTCCTCACCGACCTCTCGTACACGGTCGTGGATCCGCGCATCAGGCTCGAATAGATGCCGTTCCTGCCGGTCCTGCTCATCACCGACGCGCTGCTCTGGCTGCTCGTCGGCGCGGCGCTCGTCTACGCGGCCTACTGCGCGGGCCGGCCGCACCTCGCCGCGCCGTGGCGGCGCGTGTTCCAGTCGAAGGCCGCGCTGGTCTGCGCGGTGATCCTGCTCGCCTATCTCGCCGTCGGGCTCGCCGATTCGCTGCATTTTCGCCTGCGGCTCGAGCAGGTGGAGGGCGCGAGCGGGGCGGCCTATTCCCCCGAGGTGCTCTCCGTCCTCGACCTCGCGCTCGAGCGCCTGCGTACCCGGCAGGAAAAGACGTATTCGGCGCCGCTCGCCTCGCGCCTCTATGCGAGGGAGCAGATCGAGCTCGCCGGCGGCAAGGTCGAGCGCGGCTTCCCGCGCCTGCGCTACGGCGGCGCGCATCTCAAGGACGAGGGTGGCCGCTGGCAGGACATCGGCGGCTCGATCCTGCTCGGGGTCTTCGCCGCCGCGGTCCTGGGCGGGCTCTTCTCGATGGGCGCCAAGGGGCTCGAGAGAAGGAATCCCCGCGTGCCGTGGCGCGCGGCGGCCGGGACGCTCTTCGCACTCGCCCTGGTGGCACTGCCGGTCGCCTTCCTCGCGCGCGACTACCACGTGCTCGGCACCGACAAGGTGGGGCAGGACGTCCTCTTCCAGGCGCTGAAGTCCATCCGCGTGAGCCTGGTGATCGGCACGGTGACGACGCTCGTCCTGCTGCCGCTCGGCGCGGCGCTCGGCATCATGGCGGGCTACTTCAAGGGCTGGGTGGACGACGCGATCCAGTACCTCTACACGACGCTGAACTCCATCCCGGGCGTGCTGCTCATCGCGGCGTTCGTGCTGATGCTGCAGGTCGTGATCGAGCGCAATGCCGAGCTTTTCCCGACCGCTGCGCACCGCGCCGATGTCAGGCTGGTCGCGCTCTGCGCGATCCTCGGCCTCACGAGCTGGACCGGCCTCGCGCGGCTGCTGCGGGGCGAGGCGCTCAAGCTCTCGCAGCTCGAGTACATCCAGGCGGCGCATGCGTTCGGCGTCTCGAGCGCGCGCGTGCTCTCGCGCCACATCCTGCCGAACGTCGCGCACATCGTGATCATCACGCTCGTGATGGACTTCTCCGGCCTCGTGCTCGCGGAGGCGGTGCTTTCCTACGTCGGCGTCGGCGTGGACCCGGCGACCATCAGCTTTGGCACCATGATCAACGCCGCGCGCCTCGAGATGGGCCGCGACCCGATCGTGTGGTGGTCGCTCGCGGCGGCTTTCTTCTTCATGTTCGCGCTGGTCCTCGCCGCGAACCTCTTCGCCGACGCCGTGCGCGACGGCTTCGATCCCCGGGTGCGCATGGGCACGGTGCCGGTATGACGGCGGTGCTCGAAGTCCAGGGCCTGCGAACCGTCCTCGATACCTCGGGCGGCGTCGTGCGCGCGGTGGACGGGGTGAGCTTCGATCTGGCCAAGGGCGAATGCTTCGCGCTCGTCGGGGAGTCGGGCTGCGGCAAATCCATGACCGCGCTGTCCCTCGTCCGCCTCCTTCCGGAGGCCGGCCGCATCGTCGACGGCCATGTCGGCCTGGATCGCGTGGACCTGCTGGCGCTTCCCGAGGCGGCAATGCGCGCGGTGCGCGGCAAGCGCGTCGCGATGATCTTCCAGGAGCCGGCCACGGCCCTCAATCCGGTGCTCACGGTCGGCCGGCAGGTCGTCGAGGTCATCGAGCGCCATTCCGCTCTGTCCGGCGAAGCGGCGCGGGAAAAGGCGCTCGCGCTGCTCGCCGCAGTCGGCATCCCGGAGCCCGGGCGGCGCTTCGAGGAATATCCGTTCCAGCTGTCCGGCGGCCAGAAGCAGCGCGTGATGATCGCGGGCGCGCTCGCGGTCGAGCCCGAGGTGCTGATCGCGGACGAGCCGACGACCGCGCTCGACGTCACCATCCAGGCGCAGATCCTCGACCTGCTCGCGCGGCTGCAGGCCGAGCGCGGCATGGCGCTGCTGCTCATTACGCACGACCTCGGCATCGTCGCGCGCATGGCCCACCGCGTGGCGGTGATGTACGCTGGGCAGATCGTTGAGCTGGCCGGGCGCGAGGCGTTCTTCCGCGCGCCGCAGCATCCCTATTCGCAGAAGCTGTTCGCGGCGCTGCCTTCCCCGCAGCGGCGCGCGGGCGAGCTCGCGGTGATCCGTGGCCAGGTGCCGGCGCTGACGCGCGCGTTCCGCGAGTGCCGCTTCGCCGAGCGCTGCGACTTCGTGTTCGAGCGCTGCCGCGTCGAGGCCCCCGCGCTGCTGCAGCCGGCGCCGGGGCACTTCGCGCGCTGCCACCTGCGCGAAGAAGGCCCGGCAGGCCCGCGTGCGCCGGGAGCGGCCGGGGAAGGACGCGACGAGGCCCCGGCGGAGGGCGGTGTGCTGCTGGAAGTGAAAGAGCTCAAGGTCCACTTCCCGGTCCGGCGGGGGCTCCTGCGGCGCACGGTCGGATCCGTGCGGGCCGTGGACGGCGTGTCCCTCGAGCTCAGGCGCGGACGCACGCTCGCGCTCGTCGGCGAATCGGGCTGCGGCAAGACGACCACCGGCAAGGCGATCCTGCAGCTCATCCGGCCCAGCGCCGGCGCAGTGCTGTTCCGCGGGCAGGACCTTGCCGCGAAGAGCCGGACGGAGCTGCGGCCGCTGCGCTCGGCGATGCAGATCATCTTCCAGGATCCTTATTCGTCGCTCAACCCGCGCATGCGCGTGGCCGAGATCCTGCTCGAAGGCATGCGCAGCCTGGGCGTGGGCGCGGATGACACGCAGAGAAAATCCCGGCTGGAGGAATCTCTGGGGGAGGTCGGGCTGCCCGCGGACTCGCTGGAGCGCTATCCGCACGAGTTCTCCGGCGGCCAGCGCCAGCGGATCGCCATCGCGCGCGCTCTCGCCGTGAATCCGGAGCTCATCGTCTGCGACGAGCCGACGAGCGCGCTCGATGTCTCGGTGCAGGCGCAGATCCTGAACCTGCTGCGCGGCCTGCAGCGCCGCCTCGGCATCGCCTATCTCTTCATCACTCACAACATCGCGGTCGTGGACTACCTCGCGCACGAGGTGGCGGTGATGCGCGAGGGACGGATCCTGGAGCGCGGCAGCGTGGACGACGTGCTGCGCCGGCCGCAGCATCCTTATACGCGCGAGCTCCTCGCCGCGGTTCCCGCCGTCGACTGACGGGCAAGGGACTTCAAGGCTTCCAGGGCGATGGAGTGATGCCCTGCGCGCCATACGAGCTGCGTGCGCGCATGGGCGATGTGCGCGGGGAGCGGCGTGACGCGAAGCTGCGGCTTCGCGCTCGTCAGGGCGAGCACCGAGCGGGGGATCAGCGCAATGCCGGCGCCCGCGGCGACGCAGGCGACGATCGCGTGGTAGGACTGGAATTCCAGCACGCGCTGCGGGTGGATCCTCGCTTCGCCGAGCCACGCTTCCAGGCGGCGACGGTACGAGCAGCCGCTGGCGAAAGCAATCACGGTCAGGTTGCCGATGTCCCGCGGGCTCCGGATCCGGCCCTGGGAGCGCGGCGTGATGAGCACGATCTGTTCGGCGAACGCTGCCTGCGACTCGAGTCCCGCCGTATTGAAAGGCTCGGCGACGAACGCCGCCTCGATGTCCCGCGCGAGCACCCGGTTCACGAGGGCCCCCGACGTGCCGGTCGTGAGCTCCACCTGGACTTCGGGATAGAGCGCATGGTATTTCGCAAGCACGGCGGGCATGCGGGCCGCCGCGGTGCTCTCCAGCGCTCCGATCCGCAGCGTACCGCGCGGCTTGCCGCTTGCGAGGGCGGCCTGGGCCTCGGAAGAGAGCCTCAGCAGCTGGTTCGCGTACGAGAGCAGCAGGCGGCCTTCGCCCGAGAGCGCGAGCCGGCGGCCCTCCCGGATGAAGAGCTTGGCGCCGAGGCGCGCTTCGAGCTGCTTGACCCGGGTGGTGACGTTGGAGGGCACGCGGTGCAGCCGCGCCGCAGCCTTGTTGACGCCGCCGTGCTCGGCTACGGCCTTGAAGATCTCCAGCGCGGCGAGGTCCATGGGTTCTCCGTAAGAGAATGATGCGTTCTCAATTATTCACTTTTCAATGGAAGGTCGCAAACCTAGACTGCCCGGATGAAGGCTTCTGCGCGCACGGTAGCGCTGAGCGGGCTCGCCGCCCTGGCGGTGGCCATGGGAATCGGGCGGTTCGCGTTCACGCCGATCCTTCCGATGATGCAGGACGACGCCGGCGTCACGCTGCGGCAGGGCGGCTGGCTCGCCTCGGCCAACTACGTCGGCTACCTGCTCGGTGCGCTGGCGGCGACGCGGCCCTGGGTCCCGCGGGTTACGGCGATCCGCGGCGGGCTCGCGCTCATCGCGCTCGCCACCATGGCGATGGCGTTCGAGCGCAACCTCGCCGCATGGATGCTCCTGCGGGCGCTCCCGGGGTTTGCGAGCGCCTGGGTGCTGGTGCAGGTCTCCGCCTGGACGCTTGAGCGTCTCGGGCAGGAAGGCCGCCCGGCACTGGGCGGCGTGGTCTATGCGGGCGTGGGCGCGGGCATCGTATTCACGGGCGCGGCGTGCCTGGCGCTCTCGTCCGTGCACGCGGGCTCCGCAATCGCGTGGCTGGTGCTCGGCGTCTCGGCTGCCGTCGCCTGCGCCTGGGTCTGGCCGCTCGTCGGCGAGGCGCAATCGGTCCAGCCCGCGAGACAGCCGCGACCGGCCGCTGCCCGGGCTGCGCAATTCTGGCCGCTCGTCCTCTGCTACGGCGCCTTCGGATTCGGCTACATCATCCCGGCGACCTACCTGCCCGTGATGGCGAAGCAGGTGATCGCGGATCCGGCGGTATTCGGCTGGGCGTGGCCCGTCTTCGGAGCGGCTGCGCTGGTCTCGACCCTCGCTGGCGCGAGACTCGCGGCCGCGCTGGGCGCACGACGCTTATGGGTCCTCGCAAACCTGGTGATGGCCTTGGGCGCCGTCCTTCCGGCCGTGCTCGACGGGCTCGGCGGCATCGTGGCCGGGGCGCTGGCGGTTGGCGGCACATTCATGGTGCTGACGATGGTGGGGATGCAGGAGGCGCGCCGGGTGGGCGGCGAGGGCGCCCCTGCGCTCATGGCGGCAATGACCTCTGCCTTCGCAATCGGGCAGATCGCCGGCCCCGTGCTGGTCAGCGGCCTTGCGAGGCAGCCCGCCGGAATGTCGCTCGCTCTGGCTGTGGCCGCCGCATGCCTCGTCGCTGCCGCCTACACCGTGCATGCCATGGAGGAGATATGAACGCGAACACCTGCAACGCGCCTGAGCACTACGTCGATCGAATGCCGGCGCTTGCCCCCGAGCAACTGGACGACGAGCAACGCCGGCTCGCCGAAGAGCTGACGCGCGGCCCGCGGGGAGGGGTGAAAGGCCCGTTCATCCCGCTGCTTCGCACGCCGCAGCTCGCGGACCGGCTGGGCAAGCTCGGCGAGTACTTGCGCTTTGGCAGCAGCGTTCCTCCAGCCATTGCGGAGCTCGTCATGCTGATCGTCGCGCGAGAGTGGAGCAACCAGTTCGAATGGGCCGTGCACGCGCCGCTCGCGCTGAAAAGCGGCCTGTCCCGGGAGAAGCTCGATGCGCTCGCCGAAGGCCGCCGTCCGGACGCCATGGCGCAGGACGAGGAGGCCGCCTACGCGATGTGCGAGGAGCTCTCGCGCACGAAGGGACTTTGCGAGACGACCTATCGTCGCGTGCTTGCCTGCTTCGGCGAGGCGGGCGTCGTCGAGCTTCTCGGCGTGTGGGGCTACTTCGCGACCGTATGCGCGATCATGAATGTCGCGCACACGCCGCCCGCCGCGGCCGGCGAGCGGCTGCGGGCATATCCGTTCTAGACGCGAAACCTAGTCGAAGGCGGCGAGCAAAAGCCGGTTGAGGTCGGAAGGCACGGGCAGGACGTTCTTCTCGATCGCCTGGCGAACCTGCACGAGATCCTCCGGGGGCAGCGCCTTCACCTCCTTCTGGAACTCGTCCGCCAGCACCTCCTTCTCGCGCGACGAGAGCTTCTCGAGGCGCTGCTGCGCCGTGCGCACTTCGGCCGCCCGGCGCGCGAATTCCTCGATGATCGGCCCGCGCAGGGCCGCGTTCTGCGGCTTGAGCAGCTCCGAGTTCAGCGCGTCGAAGACCTCGGTTCGCTGCGCGGAGGAGAGGTAGGCGAAGCTCTCGTCGATGAGCTGGCGCAGCTGCGCCGGCTCGACGGCGGTCCCGGGATAGGTCTGCGGCAGGGGCTGCGGCGCCGCGGGGGTGGCCGGCGGCAGGGTGGCGATCTCCCTGGCCACGCTGAAGAGGAACATCAGCAGCGGGTCGGCGCGGGCAGGGAGGGACGACGCCAATAGAACGGCAAAGAAAAGGCTCCCCCTCAGGACCCTGGCCATGCCGCTATTCTAATCCTCGGACTAGCTTTAACTAAGTACTCTAACCGTTTGCTTTCTTGTGAGGTTTAGGCTTTGGTCGAGGTTTGGCCTTGCCGCGCACCGGGGCGCGAACTTCAAGCGTGACGCGCTGCCCCGGGTGTACGCGGCCGACGTGGTTCCAGCGCTTGATGTCGTCCACGCTAACGCCGTAGTGGCGCGCGAGGGTGGCGAGGGTCTCCCCGGGGCGCACCGTATGGAACACCCGGCGCATCGTCACGGGGATGGGCGGCGCGTACATGATGGGCAGCTTGCGCACGCCTGCGGTCGAGGCGCCTTTGACCGGCACCACGATCAGGCTCGGGACGTGGCGGCTGCGCGAAGCAATGCCGTTCACTTCCTTCAGCTGGGCGAGGGAGAGGCCGTGCTTTCTGGCTATGGCGTCCAGCGTCTCACCCTTCTTCGGATAATAGGGCTGCCAGGAGACCAGCGACTTCTCGTCGTACTTCGCCAGGTTGGCGTGGAACACGTCCACCTTGTCCGCCGGCAGGATGATGCGCGGGGTCACGGCTGCGCGAATCAGCGGGCGGCTGAAGCCCGGGTTGAGGGCGATGAATTCCTCGACCGGCATCTCGGCGAGCTTGGCGGCGAGCTGCACGTCGATGTCGCGCACCGAGTCGTACGTGACGAAATAGGGCTCGTTCGGGATCGGATCGAGCACGATGCCGAAGGGCTTCGGGTCGCGGATGATGTTCTTCAGCGCCTGCAGCTTCGGCACGTACTGGCGCGTCTCCGGCGGCATGGTGAGGTGCGAATAGTCGGTGGGCAGGCCCTTCGCGCGGTTCTTGGCGATGGCGCGCGCGACGGCGCCTTCGCCCCAGTTGTAGGAGGCGAGGGCGAGGTGCCAGTCGCCCTGGATCTCGTAGACGTTCTTCAGGTACTCGAGGGCGGCGGCGGTCGAGTCGACGATGTCGCGCCGCGCGTCGTACCACCAGTTCTGCTCGAGCTCGTAGCGCCTGCCGGTGCCGGGGATGAACTGCCACAGGCCGGAGGCGTGCGCGCGCGAGTACGCCATGGGGTTGAAGGCGCTCTCGACCATCGGCAGGAGCGCGAGCTCGGTCGGCATGCCGCGCTTCTCGATCTCCTCGACGATGTGGTACAGGTAAAGACGGCTGCGGTCGAAGATGCGCTGCAGGTAGTCGGGCCGCGCGGCGTAGTACGCCATCTTCTCCCGCACCAGCGCGTTGTCGAGGTCCGGCATCGCGAAGCCGCGGCGGATGCGCTCCCAGAGATCGTCGGGCTGCGCCGTGCGGTCGACCTTGGGCAGGCCGCGCAGCGGCTCGTTCAGCTCGCGCTTCTCACCCTCGAAGGGCGGCAGCTTGGCCGCGTCGATCGCCGCGGTGCCGGGTGCCGGCGGCGGCCGCGTCGGCGGCGTCTGCGTGCTCTGCTGCAGGATCGGCCCGGGGGTCGAATCCTGCGGCAGCGCGCCCGTGCTCGTCGGCTGCGTGCCGCACGCCGCGACGAGCAGCGCGAGCGCTGCGGCGAGGAGAAGCTTGCTCGTCTGGATCAAAATGTGTTCTTCCAATCCCGGATGGCTGCGAAGACTCTAACCGGGTCGGACAGGCGGCTGCCAAGGTACTTGTTGGCGGATTCGATCACCGCGGGCTCGCTGCAGCGCAGGAAGGGATTGGTGGCCTTTTCCTCGCCGAGCGTGCTCGGCAGCGTCGGGCGCCCCGCGTCGCGCAGGCGCCGGTCGCGCGCCTCGCGCTCGGCCAGCGCGCCATTGCGCGGCTCGACGGCCTTCGCGAAGCCGATGTTCGCGAGCGTGTACTCGTGACCGCAGTACACCTTCGTGTCGTCGGGCAGCGCGACGAGCTTCTGCAGCGAGGCGTACATCTGCGGCGCGGTGCCCTCGAAGAGCCGCCCGCAGCCGCAGGCGAAGAGCGTGTCGCCACAGAAAAGAGCCCCGGCCCCATAATAGGCGATGTGTGCGCGCGTATGTCCCGGGATGTCGAGAACGGAGAAAGATGCAGAAGCGCCGAGCTGCGGGATCGCCACCTCGTCGCCCTCCGAGACGGGATGAGTGAGGGTCGGGATCGGCTCCTTGCGCGGCCCGTACACGGGCACCTTCCAGCGCTCCAGCAGCTGCGCGACGCCGCCGACGTGGTCGGCATGATGGTGCGTCGCGAGGATCGCGCAGAGCTCCAGCTTCTCGCGCTCGAGGTAGTCGAGCACCGGGCGCGCATCGCCGGGATCGACCACGGCGGCATGGCGGGCGTTGCGCAGCGTCCAGACGTAGTTGTCCTTGAAGGCTCCGACCGGAACGATTTCGAGCGCGTTTCCCGACACTTTTTCAGCGAGCATGGACCGGCAATCTTTCGTGCAACCTGGCGCGCAGAAGTATAACGGCGGCCGTTCGTCGCTCTCCGGGTGGTTCGGTACCCCCCAGGGCGCCTACGCTCTCGACTGGGAGCTCGCCCAGTTTGACAGCGCCGTAGAGGATGTGTTCGGGTTCCGGGCTGTGCAGGTCGGCCTACCGGAGGTCGATTTTCTGCGACAGAACCGCATCCCGTTCCGCTTCAGCCTGGCCCTCGAGCCCGGCGCGGGCGTCGCCGCGGACGCGCTGCAGCTGCCGCTCGCCGCGCAGAGCATCGACCTCGTCGTCCTGCCCCATGTGCTCGAATCGCATGCCGACCCGCACGAGGTGCTGCGCGAGGTCGAGCGCGTGCTCATGCCCGAGGGACAGCTGGTGATCTCCGGCTTCAACCCGGCGTCGCTCTGGCGGCTGAAGCAGCTCTTCTTCCCGGAGAAGGCGCACGCCCCCTGGGACGCGAAGTTCATCGGCCTCTTCCGGCTGCGCGACTGGCTGCGCCTGCTCGGCTTCGAGCTGAACGGCGGCAAGTTCGGCCTGTACGTGCCGCCGCTGCGGCAGCGGCGCTGGATCGACCGCTTCGCGTTCATGGAGAAAGCGGGCGCGCGCTGGTGGCCGATCGCCGGCGCGCTCTATGTGGTGCGCGCGGTGAAGCGCGTGCAGGGCATGCGCCTGGTCACGCCGGCGTGGCGCCAGGAGCGGGCGCGCCGCCGCGCCGTAGCCGCCGTGACGCAGCGCACGCACAAGACCCCGCGCCAGAATCCATGAGCGAGGTCGTCGAGATCTACAGCGACGGCGCGTGCAAGGGCAACCCGGGGCCGGGCGGCTGGGGCGCGCTGCTGAGGGCGAAGGGCGTGGAAAAGGAGCTCTACGGCGGCGAGGCGCAGACCACGAACAACCGCATGGAGCTGACCGCCGCCATCCGCGCCCTGGAGGCGCTCAAGCGGCCGAGCCGGGTGAAGCTCTATACGGACTCGATCTACGTCATGAAGGGCATCTCGGAGTGGCTGCATTCGTGGAAGCGGCGCGGCTGGCTTACCGCGGACAAGAAGCCGGTGAAGAACGTGGACCTGTGGCAGCAGCTCGATGCCGCGGCGTCGCGCCATGAGATAGAGTGGCACTGGGTGAAAGGCCACGCCGGCCATCCGGAGAACGAAAGAGCCGACGCGCTCGCCAACAGGGGAATACCGGAAGTTGACCAGACAGATCGTCCTTGACACGGAGACGACGGGGCTCAACGCGAAGCTCGGCGACCGCATCATCGAGATCGGCTGCGTCGAGATCCTGAGCCGGCGCATCACCGAGCGGCATTTCCACGTCTACGTGAACCCGGAGCGCGACATCGACGAGGGCGCCTCCCGGGTGCACGGCCTCACGCGCGAGGACCTCGCCGCGAAGCCGAAGTTCGCCGAGGTGGCGCGCGATTTCCTCGACTACGTGCGCGGCGCCGAGCTGATCATCCACAACGCCGACTTCGACGTCGAGTTCCTCGACCAGGAGCTCAGGCTCGCCGGGCTGGGGAAGCTCGCCGACTACGCGGCGAAGGTCGTGGACACGCTTGCCTTTGCGCGCGAGCTCCATCCGGGCAAGAAGAACTCGCTCGATGCGCTGTGCGAGCGCTATTTCGTCGACCATTCCAACCGCACCCTGCACGGGGCGCTGCTCGACGCGCGGCTGCTCGCCGAGTGCTACCTCGCCATGACGCGCGGCCAGGAGAGCCTGGTGATGGAGCTCGAGGCGCCGGCCGCGGCGGCCGCGGGCGCCGCCGGATTGATCCTCGACGCGGCGAAGCTCATCGTGCAGCGCGCGAGCGCCGAGGAGCTGGCGCTGCACGAGAAATACCTCGACGCCATGAGCAAGGAGGCGAAGGGCGCCGTCGTCTGGCGTCGTATACTGGAGCCGTCATGACGGCCGGCATGTACGAGCGCGACCTCGGGAAGAACCCGGCGAACTACGCGCCGCTCACGCCGCTCTCGTTCCTCGAGCGCGCCGCCGGCGTCTACCCCGACCGCGTGTCGGTGGTCCACGGCGCGCAGCGCTACACCTGGAAGCAGACCTACGAGCGCGCGCGGCGCCTGGGCTCGGCGCTCGCGAAGCGCGGCATCGGCGCCGGCGACACCGTCGCCGCGATGCTGCCCAACATCCCGCCGATGTACGAGATGCACTTCGGGGTTGCCATGTGCGGGGCGGTGCTGAACACGCTGAATACGCGGCTGGACGCCGACGCGATCGCGTTCATGCTCGAGCACGGCGAGGCCCGGCTCCTCGTCACCGACAAGGAGTTCTCCGGCACGATCGAGAAGGCGCTCTCGCTCGTCAAGCGGCGCATCGCGGTGGTCGATGTCGAGGACCCCCAGTTCAGCGGCGGCAAGCGGCTCGGCGAGACGACCTACGAGGCGCTCCTCGGCGAGGGCGACCCGCAGTTCCGCTGGCGCTGGCCCGAGGACGAGTGGGAGGCGATCTCGCTCAACTACACCTCGGGCACGACCGGCAACCCGAAGGGCGTCGTCTACCACCATCGCGGCGCCTACCTGAACGGCGTCGGCAACATCCTCGTCTGGGGCATGCCGCACCACGCCGTCTACCTCTGGACGCTGCCGATGTTCCATTGCAACGGCTGGTGCTTCCCCTGGACGATGGCGGCGAACGCGGGAACCAACATCTGCCTGCGTCGGGTGGAAGCGGAAGCGATATTCAGCCTGATCAAGCAGCACCATGTGACGCACTACTGCGGCGCGCCGATCGTGCACCAGAGCCTGATCAATGCGCCCGCCGAGCTGCGCAAGGGCATCGACTGGACGGTGAACTGCCTGGTCGCGGGCGCGGCGCCCCCTGCGGCGGTGATCGAGGGCATGGAGAAGATGGGCTTCTCCATCACGCACGTCTACGGCCTCACCGAGACCTACGGGCCGGCCACGGTCTGCGCCAAGCACCCGGAATGGTCCGCGCTGCCGTTCGACGAGCAGGTGCGCCTCAACGGCCGGCAGGGCGTGCGCTACCACGTCGAGGAGGGCCTCACGGTGATGGACCCCGAGACCCTGCAGCCCGTGCCCGCCGACGGCGAGACCATGGGCGAGATCGTCTTTCGCGGCAACATCACCATGAAGGGCTACCTGAAGAACCCGAAGGCGACGGCGGAGGCCTTCCGCGGCGGCTGGTTCCACTCCGGCGACCTCGCCGTGATGCAGCCCGACGGCTACGCCAAGATCAAGGACCGCTCCAAGGACATCATCATCTCCGGCGGCGAGAACATCTCCTCGCTCGAGGTGGAGGACGTGCTCTACCGCCATCCCGCGGTGATGGCGGCGGCGGTGGTGGCGATGCCCGACGAGAAATGGGGCGAGACGCCCTGCGCCTTCGTCGAGCTGAAGAAGGACTCGACGACGAGCGAGAAGGAGATCATCGAGTTCTGCCGCGGCCACATGGCGAAGTTCAAGGCGCCGCGCGCAGTGGTGTTCGGCGAGCTGCCGAAGACTTCCACCGGCAAGATCCAGAAGTTCGTGCTGCGCGAGAAGGCGAAGTCCGCGAGCGCCATCGATACCTGAGGCCGCCATGAGCGCCATCCCGAAAAGCGAGGAATCCATCCTGCTGCGCGAGGACCGCGACGGCGTGTGCACGCTGACGATGAACCGGCCGCAGCAGATGAACCTGCTGACGCGCGAGATGCTCGAGGCGCTGCAGGAAGCCCTGGAAGCCATCGCGGGGGACGCGCGGGTGCGCGTGGTCGTGCTCGCCGCGAACGGCAAGGGCTTCTGCGCGGGCCACGACCTCAAGGAGATCCGCGGCCTCGGCGAGCAGCCGAAGATCGCCGAGCTCTTCGACCAGTGCAGCCGCATGATGCAGACCATCGGCCAGCTGCCGCAGCCGGTGATCGCGCGCGTGCAGGGCGCGGCCGCCGCCGCGGGCTGCCAGCTCGTCGCGCAGTGCGACCTCGCCGTGGCCTCCGAGGCGGCGAAGTTCACCACGCCGGGCGTCAACTGGGGCTTCTTCTGCTCCACGCCCGGCGTCGCCATCGGCCGCAACCTGCAGCGCAAGCACGCGATGGAGATGCTCCTGACCGGCGACGTCATCGACGCGCGTCGCGCCCTGGAATGGGGCCTGGTGAACAAGGTCGTTCCCGCCGATGCGCTCGCGCGCGAGACGCAGGAGCTGGCAAGGAAGGTCGCGGAAAAGCCGCCCGCCACCGTGGCGGCGGGCAAGCGCGCCTTCTACCAGCAGATGGACCTCGGCATCTCGAAAGCGTACGAGCTCGCGAGCCAGGTCATCGCCTCGAGCTTCGCGCACGAGGAAGGGCGCGAGGGCATGGACGCGTTCATCGCGAAGCGCCCGCCGCCGAAGCACTGACCCGCCGGTCTAGGGTTCCTTCCGGTACGGGAGGAGCGCGTGCCGCAGAGGCGCGGGCACCTCGACCGGCTTCGCGTTGCGGCGGCCGAGCGCGACGATGACGAGATGGCCTTCGGCCGACAGCGCGCCCTGCGCATTGCGCATCGCGAACTCGAGGCGGATGGAGCTGCGGCCGAGCTTGCCGACCCAGATCTCGGTCTTCAGCGTTTCGTCGAGCCGCACCGGGCTGCGGTAGTCGATGTGGAACTGCACGCGCGGCAGCCAGATCTCGAGCGTGTCGTAGAGCGTGCCGAAGGGAAAGCCGGCCTCGCGCAGCAGCTCCGTCTCGGCGAGCTCGACGAGCCGCGCGTACGCGTCCCAGCGGATGAGCCCGGCGATGTCGATGTCGCTCCAGCGGATCCGCTCCTCGATCGAGTATGTGATGCTCATGCGGCGCCCCTCGCGGCGCGCGCGGCGCCTTCGCCGGCGAGCCGGCCGAGCACGACCGCCGTGAGAAGCCCGTTGCCGGACAGGTAGCCCCAGACCCGGTCGCCGGAGAGCCCGCGCGCAGCGCCGCCCCCGGCGAAGAGGCCCGCGATCGGCCTGCCGCCCGCGCCGAGCACCCGCGCGCGCTCGTCGACCTCCAGACCGCCCTGCGTATGAAAGAGCGCGCCGGTCACCTTCACCGCGTAGTAGGGCGGCTGCAGGCCGGGCTTGCTGCTGAAGTCGCGCCCGAACGGATCCTTCGCGCCCGCGACGCAGGCCTGCACTTGCCGCAACGTCTCCTCAAGCTGCGGAAGCGCGGGCGCCGGCTTGACTGCTCCCGCCTTGAACGCATCCCGGTAGTCGGGGAAGGTCATCCCGAGCTGGTGCAGCCGCTCGTCGTAGATGCACCACGCGACGCCGCCCGGCTGCTCGAGCACCGGCAGGCACTGCTCGGAATAGCCGGCGTGCTCGTTCGAGAAGCGCTCGCCCTGCTCATTGACCTGGATACCGCCTTCCATCATCAGGGCCCAGGTGATGAGGATGCCATGGGGCACGGCGACCGAGCCGTGCCCCTGGTAGGCGCTCATGTCGCGCAGGCTCGCGCCGAGGGCTTCGCCCCAGCGTATCGCGTCGCCCTGGTTGCCGGAATGGCCGAAGTAGAGCGCCTCCTGCATCTCGGGAATGTAGCGCCGCACGAGCTTCGCGTCTCCGCCGAAGCCGGAGCAGGCGAGCACCAGCGCATCGCATTGCATTTCCTCCCGCGAGCCGTCCGGCCGCTCGACGCGCAGCCGCGGGCGGATCTGCGTCACCCGGGCCGAAGCGACGATGTCGATTCCCGCCCCGGAGACCGCGCGCAGCAGTGCGCCCATGAGCGCCGCGCCGGTCTTCTCCGGCACGCAATGCATGCGCAGCGCGCTGTGCCCGGGATAGAGGAAGCCTTCCAGAAGCTGGAACGGCACGCCGTGCCGGTCGGCCAGCCATTCGATCGCCGGCCCGGACGCGCGGCATACCGCCTCGACCATGCGTGCGTCGGCGCGCCCGTGGTTCTTGCGCTGGATATCGGCAACGAACCGCTCGACGGAATCCTCGACTCCCGCGGCGCGCTGGAAGCGCGTATCCGCGGCCGGGACGAACCCGGAAGAGAGCGCGGTGGAGCCCGACGGGCTCGAGTCCCGCTCCAGCACGAGCACTTCCGCGCCGGCGTCGCGCGCCGCGAGAGCCGCCACCAGGCCGCAGGCACCGCCGCCGACGACGGCGACCGGGATCTTCAAAGAGCGCTGGGACGGTGCAGGTAGCGACCGCGCGGCTTGCCGACGACATTGCCGTTCTCGCACACGAGCTCGCCGCGCAGGAACGTCGCCTTCACCCTGGCGGACAGCTCGATGCCCTCGAAGGGCGTGTAGCCCTGCGTGGACTCGGAATCCTTCGCGCGGATGGTCCAGGTGTCGGCCGGGTCGACGAGCGCGAGATCCGCGTCCAGCCCCTCGGCGATGTCGCCCTTGGCGTTCAGCCCGAAGCGCCGCGCCGGATTCAGGGAAGTCAATCTGGCAATCCGGTTCAGCGACAAGCCGCGCCGGGTGCCTTCGGAGATCAGCGCCGGGAGCAGGTACTCGGTGCCGCCGAAGCCGGACTTCGCCATCCAGATGTTGCCGAAGTACTTCTTCGCCACCTTGGTCTCGTGCCGGCAGCAGGCGTGGTCGCTCACCACCCAGTCCACCTTGCCCTCGAGCAGTTTCTGCCACAGGAATTCCACGTCCTCGCGCGGCCGGATCGGCGGGTTGACCTTCGCCAGCACGCCCGCCGCGGAATTGATGTCGAGCACCAGGTGCCCGATGGTCACTTCTCTGCGGAAATCGATGTGCGGAAACACCTCCGCCATCTGCAGGGCGGCGGTCAGCGCTTTGCGGGAGGAGAGATGGAGGAGGTTGATGTTGGGCAGCGCGGTCTCGTTCGCCAGGTAGGACGCCATGAAGACCGCGAGGCCCTCGGAGTGCGGCGGCCGCGCGGCGCTGTAGGCCGCGAGCCCCTTCAGCTTCCGGTCCTTCTCCACGCGGGCGGAATAGGCCGTCATGATCTCCGGCGTCTCGCAGTGCAGCGACAGGCTGAGCTGCGCCGCCTTGTCCGGCAGGCGCTCGCGCGCGCGCTGCAGCGAGCGCATGATCGCCTCGAAGTGCGCGAGGTCGTAGCGCTCCTTCGGCCCGATCATGAGGAAGCCGCGCTGGTCGTCGGAGCGCCCGTGCAGGCCGTGCGAGCCGTAGAACATGAAGATCTTGAAGGACGCGACGCCGTGGTTTCTGATCAAGAAATCCATTTCGGAAACTTGCCGGGCGTCCATCGGCGCCAGGTGGTAGCCGTAGTCGACGTGGAAGCGCCCCGCGGAGAGCTTGAGCACCTCGGGGAAGAACGTGCGGTACGGGCCGCCCTTGTTGAGGTAGTACTGCCCACTGCGGAAATAGTTCAGGCTGGACGTCACGCCGCCCTGCGCCGCGGCGCGGCTCTCGCTCACCGCGTCCTCCGCCAGCGGCGCGTAGATGCCGGTGTGCATGTGCGCGTCGACGACGCCCGGAAAGGCGAGGCGCCCCTTGCCGTCATAGGTTTTCCGGGAAGCAGACGGCGAAAGGCCGGGGGCGATCTTTGCGAACTTGCCGTTGCTGATCGCGATGTCGGCTTCGTGAACCGCGTCGCCCTGCGGCCGCACCACGCGCACGTTCTTGATGACGAGGTCGTAGGTCTTCTTCATGGCCTAGTTATACCGCATGGCCGGCTCGAGGACGGCGCGCAACGGCGCGGTTTCATCCGCCTCGAGCAGGCGGACGGCGAGGCCCTCGGCCGCCGCCCTGCCGAGCGAGGGCGAGGCCGCATGCATGAACTTCGCAGCCACTTCGCCGTCCGTGAACGGCCGCGCCGGATCGCCTTTCAGCACGGATACGCGCTCCTCGAGCGCACCGATCCGCAGCACCGCCTCGCGGCGGCCGCCTTGGCCGAGCGCCTCCTCCGCGCGCACGCGCACGAGCCCTTCCAGGCGGCGAAGCTCCGCGTCTTCGAATTCGGGCGCGCGGTATACCGCGGCGTCGAGCCTGCCGAAGCGCAGCGCGGCCGCGACGCCGAAGCTCAGGCTGAACTGCGCCTGGATGGGCGTGCGCGGCGCGCGATTCCCGCAGTACTGCACCGCTTCCGGGTAGATCGCCAGATTCGCCGCTTCCACAGTCCTGATTCGGGAACGCAGCCGCAGGGCGGCTTCGGCGCCGTAGTGCACGTGCCGCACGGCGGCGTAGCCCTTCAGGTATGCGTCGAGGATCAGGTAGCGGTCGCCGCCCGCGTATGCCGGCAGGCCGGCGTTTGAGAGCGCGAGCGCGGCGAAGCGCTCGATCGCGCCTGAAGGCGCAGCGACCCCCGAGCACGCCGCGCTGGCGGCGAATGCGCCGAGCCAGGCGGCATGCGCAAGATAGGTATTGCGCGCGTCAGCGCCTTGCTCGACGGGCAGGTAGAGGCTGAAGGGAAGCTGCGAAGCCGCGATCTCGATCGCGGCGCGCGCCGTCGCCGGCGGCTCACCGAGCAGCCGGCTCGCCCCGGCCGCCGCGCCCAGCGCCGGCCAGCAGCCATCCACGTGCATGCCGGGCCTGATGCGCAGGCGCTCGCCCATTCGCGCGCCGACCTCGTAGCCGGCAACAAGGGCCTCGATGAAATCCTTCATGGCGACATTCAACTTCAGGCCCAAACCCATGCACGCGGCCGCGACCGGCACGCCGGGCCGTCCGTGGGCCCGTGCGAGGCCTTCGCAGGCCTCGTCCCAGCATGCAGCGGCCGCGAGGACGGCGCACGCGGCGGAGGGCGCGAGGCGCGCATCGAGCGAGCCGAGGGCGACGCGGCCGTCGTCCATCTCCCCGAGTCGGGCGGCAAGGCTGCGCACCGCAGGATGCTCGAGCGCTGCGAGCGCGCAGCCCAGCGTGTCGAGCGCGATGCGGCGCGCCTTGCGGCGGACCTCGGGTGGGGCCGGTGTCGACCAGAGCCGCTCGAGGAGCGCGTCGAGCGGCTCCACCTAGCCGTCGTACCGCTTGCCGAGCGCGAGGAGCTCCGGCGTGCCGATCAACTCGTTGATGCCGGTGAAGTCGAGCATCTGGCCCTGCAGCGAGGCGGTGGTGCCATCGCGCTTCAGCGCGGAAAAGTATTCGCGCGCGGCGAAGGCGAGGCGGCGGGCGAGGCCGCCGGGGAAGATGGCGATGGAGAAGCCGAGCCGCTCGAGCTCGGCGGCGGGAAGGACCGGCGTCTTGCCGCCTTCCACCATGTTCGCGAGCAGCGGCACGCGGGACGAGAAGCGTGCGGCCGCAGTCTTCATCTGGTCCTGGGTGCGCAGGGCCTCGATGAAGAGCACGTCGGCCCCCGCCTCGAGGTAGCGCTCGGCGCGCTCGAGCGCCGCCTCGAAGCCCTCCACCGCGACGGCGTCGGTGCGCGCGACGATCAGGGCTTTCTTGCGCGTATCCAGCGCGGCTTTGATCTTGCCCGCCATCTCGCTCGCGCCGACGAGCGTCTTGCCCTCGAGGTGCCCGCAGCGCTTGGGCATCGCCTGGTCCTCGAGCTGGATCGCCGCCGCGCCGGCCGCCTCGAAGGCGCGTACCGTGCGCATGACGTTGAGCGCATTGCCGAAGCCGGTGTCGGCGTCCACGATCACCGGCCGCGAGACGCGCGCGCAGATGCCGGCGAGCGTGTCGGCGACTTCGCTCATCGTCACGAGCCCGACGTCCGAGCGCCCGAGCCGCGCGTAGGCGATGCTCGCGCCGGAAAGATAGAGCGCCTCGAACCCCGCCTGCTCGGCGAGCAGCGCGCCCAGCGCGTCGTAGACGCCGGGCGCGAGGACGATGCGCTTCTCGCGCAGGCGCTCACGCATGGCGCAGCCGCTTCTCGAGGTGCGGCACCAGGCCGCCGTCGCGCACCATCTGCATGAGGTGCGGCGGGATCGGCTCGCAGGCGAGCGTCTCGCCGGTCGTGAGGTTCTTCACCTTGCCGCCCTCGGCGTCCACCTCCAAGCGGTCGCCGTTGCGGATCTTCGCGGCCTGCGCGCAGACCACCGCCGGCAGGCCGAGGTTCAGCGCATTGCGGTAGAAGAGGCCGGCATACGACTCGGCGACCAGCGCGGCGACGCCGAGGTGCTTGAGCGCCGCGGGCGCCTGCTCGCGCGAGGACCCGGCGCCCATGTTGCGCCCTGCGACCACGACGTCGCCCGCCCGCACTTCCCGGACGAAGGCCGGCTCGACCGACTCGAGGCAATGGCGCGCGATCTCCTCGATGCCGAACTTCATGTAGCGCCCCGGCGCGAGCACGTCGGTGTCCAGGTTGTCGCCGAACACCCAGGCCCTCATTGCAGCATCCCGCGCGGATCCTCGATGCGGCCCGCCACCGCCGAGGCGGCGACGGTGTAGGGCGAAGCGAGGTACACCTGCGAAGAGGCCGCGCCCATGCGGCCCTTGAAGTTGCGCGCGGTGCTCGAGATCGCGACGCAATTCTCCGGCAGGAGGTACGCGCCATAGCCCGCGCAGATGCCGCACGAATTGGCGAGCACCTCGGCCCCCGCGTCCACGAGCGCCTGCATCACGCCTTCCTTTTCCGCGGCCTGCTGGTCGCGCAGGCTGGCCGGGGCGACGAGCAGCCGGGTCTTCGCCTTCTTCCCCTTGAGGACCGCGGCCGCCATGCGCAGGTCCTCGAGCTTCGCGCCCGTGCATGCGCCGATGTACGCGAGGTCGAGCTTCACAGTGCCGAACTCCGACGCCGCGCGGGCGTTTGCGGGGCTGTGCGGCGCCGCGACCTGCGGCGGGATTTCATCCGCCTTGAACGAGTGGGATTCCAGCAGCGTCGCGTCGGCGTCGCTCTCCCACACCTGCATGTCCTCCAGCTTCAGGAACTGGCGGGTGGTTTCATCGGAAGCGATCAACCCGGTCTGCGCGCCCAGCTCGGCGGCCATGTTGCAGAGGGTCATGCGCTCCTGCATCGCGAGCGCGCGGATCGCTTCGCCGCGGTATTCGACGGCCTGGTAGCGGCCGCCGTCCAGGCCGAAGCGCCCGAGGAGGAAGAGGATGAGGTCCTTCGCCGCGACACCGGGCGCGAGCCTGCCGCAGAACTCCAGCGCGATGGTGTGCGGCACCTTGAGCCAGATCTCGCCGGTGACGAGGACGCCGAGCATCTCGGTGGCGCCGATGCCGAACATGTAGGCGGCGAAGGCGCCGCCGGTGGGCGAGTGGCTGTCGCCGCCGACCGCGAACATGCCGGGTCGCAGGTGGCCGCGCTCGGGAAGCACGACATGGCAGATGCCCTGCGCGTCGTGGAACGCGTGCACGCCGGCCTCGCGCACCCAGTCGCGCGCGATGCGCACGATCCTGCGGCTGTCGTCGTCGGCCTCGGGAAGATAGTGGTCGGTGATCACGACCACCTTCGACGGATCCCAGACTTTCGCGCCCAGCCGCTCGAGCATCGGCTTGACCCGGCGCGGGCCACCCGAGTCGTGCATCATCGCCAGGTCCACCTTGCAGGTGACGATCTCGCCCGGCGTGACGGCTGCGCGCCCGGCGGCGCGGGCGACGAGCTTCTGCGCTAAAGTCTGTCCCACGATTGCTAGAATGTTACCCGCTTGAAAAACCTCGGGAGGAGGGAACGATGAAACGAATTGTCGCCATGCTCGCGATGGGCGCGCTCGCGCTTCCCGCGCTCGCCGCCGATACGATCACCGCAACGCACGTGTTCCCCGCGTCGCTCGTGTATTCGCGCAGCTTCCTCGAGTTCGTGAAGAAGGCGAACGCGGCGGGCAAGGGCGAGTTCACCATCCAGGTGCGCGGCGGCCCCGAGGCGATCGGCATGATGGAGCAGCCCGGCGCCGTGCGCAGCGGCGTCGTGGACATGGTCTATACGCCCTGCGCCTTCTATGCCGCGGTGGTGCCCGAGTGCGACGCGGTGTCGGCCTCCTCGATCGACGGCCCGACCGCGCGCAAGAACGGCGGCACCGAGCTGCTCAACCAGATCCACCAGAAGCGCATGGGCGTGTATTTCCTCGGCTGGGTGGACAGCGGCATCCGCTTCTGCCTGTGGTCGACGAAGGAGCCGAAGTTCGACGCGAAGGGCGCGCTCGACATCAAGGGCTTCAAGGTGCGCGGCAACCCGATCTACAACGCCTTCCTGACGAACTACCTCGGCGCCCAGGTGATCAACCTGAACTCCACGGAGCTCTTCACCGCGCTCGAGCGCGGCACGGTGGACATCACCGCGTGGACCCAGATCGGGGTCATGGACCTCAACTGGGACCGCTTCCTCAAGTACCGCATCCTGCCGGACTTCTTCTCCACCGACCTGGTGATCCTCGTCAACCAGAAGAAGTGGGCGTCGCTCTCGCCGAAAACGCGGGACATCCTGCAGAAAGTCGCGATCGAGCACGAGGTCGCAAGCCTGCATGAGCTGCAGGACCTGTGGAAGAAGGAGCAGGCCGAGCTCGCCAAGCGCGGCCTGAAGACCGTGTCCGAGTCCCCCGAGGAGGCGAAGAAGTTCGTCGCCGGCGCCCGCGCCGCGAGCCTGCAGCGCATGAAGGAGCGCATGGAGAAGTCGGGCGGCATGGAGAACTACGACAGGGTGGTCCAGCTCCTGTCGCCGGGCTGAACTTGCCGCACGGCGAAGCGGTGTGGATTAGATGCGCTTGATCGTCCGGGCGTACGACGCCGCGCTCTACGGCCTGGCGTTCGTCGCCGGGCTGCTGATGGTCGCGATGATGACGACGATCTTCATCGACGTGGTGCTGCGCAACCTCGGCTACCAGAGCTCGGCGCACTTCTTCACCTTCACGGAGTACGCGCTGCTCCTCATGCCCTGCATGGGCGCGCCCTGGCTGGTGCGCGAGCGCGGCCACATCTACATCGAGATCCTGCTCATGCACATGGGGGAGGCGGCGCGCAGGCGCTTCACCGTCGGCATCGCCGTCGCCTGCATCGCGGTCTGCGCGGTGGTCGCCTGGTACGGCTTCGAGGTCGCCTTCACCGACTTCGTGCAGAACGAGAAGGACGTGCGCTCCTTCGACATGCCGCGCTGGATGATCTCGGTGTGGATCCCGGTCTCGTTCCTGATGATGGCGATCGAGTTCGGCCGCTTCCTGTGGCGGCGGGAGAACTTCCTCGCGCCGCTGTCGGAGCTCTCGGGAAGCAGCTGACCGGACATGGCCTGGTATTGGGCGGCGCTGCTGCTGTTCGGCTCCGCGCTGGGGCTGATGATGCTCGGCATCCCGGTGGCGATCGGCTTCTTCATCACCAACGTGCTCGCCGCGGTGATCTTCATGGGCGGCGGGCCGGGCATCATGCAGGTGATCAACAACGGCTTCGGCGCGATGACCAACTTCGCGCTGGTGCCGATCCCGATGTTCCTGCTGATGGGCGAGCTCTTCTACCACACGGGCCTCGCCACCCGCTGCTTCAACGCCGCGGACAAGCTGCTCGGCAACATCCGCGGCCGCCTCGCGTACGTGACGCTCATCGGCGGCACGGCCTACGCCGGGCCGGCGGGCTCCTCGATGGGTGCCTGCGCGCTGCTCGGCAAGCTGATGGTTCCCGAGATGATGAAGCGCGGCTACAGCAAGTACCTGTCGCTCGGGCCGATCATGGGCGTCGGCGGCCTCGCGGTCATCATCCCGCCCTCGGCGCTCACGGTGCTGCTCGCGACGCTCGGGCGCACCGACGTCGGCGACCTGCTCATCGCCGGCGTGGTTCCCGGCTTCATCCTCGCCGGCATGTACGGCGTGCTGATCTGGCTCTGGACGGTCATCGCCCCGGAGTCCGCGCCGCACTACGACGCGCAGGAAATTTCGACCCGGGAAAAGCTGCGCCTGCTCGTCTTCGACGTGATGCCGATGGTCTTCATCATCGTGTTCTCGGTCGTCATCATGGTCACCGGCTGGTCGACGCCGACCGAGGCGGCGGCGCTCGGCACCATCTCGGTGATCGCGCTCGCGGCGGCCTACCGCGAGCTGACCTGGAAGGCGTTCGTGAAGTCGCTGGACGGCGCGCTGCGCGTCACGGTGATGGCCTTCCTCGTCATCTTCGGCTCGGGGACGTTCGCGCAGGTGCTGGCCTTCACCGGCGCCTCGAGCGGGCTCATCAACTGGGCCATCGGGTTCGACGTCACGCCGGTGGAGATGCTGTTCATCATGATCGGCGTCATCATCTTCCTCGGCAGCTTCATGGACCCGCTGTCGAAGATGCTGCTCACGGCGCCGATCTTCTTCCCGCTCGCCAAGCAGCTCAACTTCGATCTGACCTGGTTCGGCCTCATCATGCTGCTGTCGCTCGAGGTCGGCTACACGACGCC
>Ga0070741_10006236_pt1 | contig 25788 bp, 22 predicted proteins | sample Coa_R1_4_FD_66440 | JGI IMG/M metagenome (GOLD analysis project Ga0070741, IMG submission 66440) | Surface soil microbial communities from Centralia Pennsylvania, which are recovering from an underground coalmine fire - Coalmine... | ecosystem: Environmental > Terrestrial > Soil > Unclassified ... | reverse complement strand
ATGTCCCGTCGGAAGTCCCAGCGACACTTCATTGCTCTGCCCGCTCTCATCTTTGGGAACGATGCCAATGGAAAAGGATTCCGCGACCCAGTCTGCACGCTCGATGTCTCGGCTACCGGTGCCCGAATCAGCAACTTTCATCGTAAGGTCAAGGTGGGGCAGGAATTAACACTCGACTATAAGAAGCACAAAGTCCGCGTCCGCGTGGCATGGGTCGGCCAGGATGGTGGAAACAGGGCAGGACAAATCGGACTTCAGGCCATCGATCCTTTGAACAGAATCGCCGATCTAGACGGGCTGTTCAGCGCCACATACGTGGACACCTTCAAGCTTTCGCTCGCTGACACCGCCAAGGTGTCCAGCTAACTGTCCGTCGTTCCAACCGCATTTTCCCGCCTAAAACGGCAAATCTGGCCCGGTTGATGATCTCTGCAAGCCTCACAACCGGGTCCGCGTTTGTGGGTTTAATGAGATAGCTCTGTTAGAGCTGACGAGGCGCGCCAGTCATTCCGCGCATCAAACAGAGTAACTGCTTTAACCTAGCTATCCGACATGAACGTACGACCATTCAGGCAACGAATTCTGGCAGCGTGTTTGACGCTGCTGCTCACTCAACCTTCGTGGCTGCTCGGCGCTACCACTGGACCCGAGCTGCCGGATCCTGGCACCACGAGCATCACGCGCGACCAGCAGATCCAACTTGGACGCCAAGCTGCCGCAGAGGTGTACAAACAAATGCCGGTGTTGCCGGATTCAAGTGCACTGACGCAGTACGTGAGGCGGGTTGGCGAAAAGCTGGTGGCACAGATCCCTCAGGAATATTCCTGGCCGTACGAGTTCCACGTAATTCCCGAAAAAGAAATCAACGCTTTCGCTCTTCCGGGCGGCCCGATGTTCGTGAATGCCGGCGCGATTGTGGCGGCCGACAACGAAGCCCAACTCGCAGGCGTTATGGCGCACGAGATGTCGCACGTGTACATGCAGCACTCGGCCAAGCAGGCTTCAAAGCAGGCGTTCACGAATGGCATTCTGGGAGTTCTCGGGGCAATTGTCGGTGGCGGCACCGCCGGAACGCTTGCGCGTCTGGGCATGCAGATCGGCGCCGGGGCGATCTCGCTGAAATACTCGCGTAATGACGAAGCGCAGGCCGATGCCGTGGGCGCAATCATTATGTACCGGGCCGGGTACGATCCTCGCGCGCTAGCGCAATTCTTCGAGAAGCTGGAGTCCGAAGGTTCCAGCGGCCCGCAGTTCTTGAGCGACCACCCTAATCCCGGAAACCGCAGCGAAGCCATTGACAAGGAAATCGCTGAGTGGCCTCCGCGCAATTACCAGAACAATAGCCAGGCGTTCGTGCAGGCGAAGCAGGAAGCCAGCCACATGCGGCTTTATACGGCGCAGGAGATCGCAGACGGAGCCAAGCAGGGACGTTGGGCGCAGCAGAACTCATCGAGCGGAGCCACTCCGGCAAATCTGCCTGCTGCTACCAGCGGTTCGCAGGGAAGTGCGAATGCAGGTGGAAACGCAAATATCGGCAGCGTGACTCCGCAGCAGGTGAAGCCCAGCAGCAACCTACAGCCGCTACAGCACAACGCCTTCACCATTTCCTATCCAGATAACTGGCAGGTATTCGGGGATCCCAATTCCAGCGTGACTATCGCGCCTTCAGCTGGTGTAGGACAAAACGCAATCGCCTACGGTGTGGTCATCGGCGGCTCTCAGGATCAGAACGCCGACAGTCTCGATCAGGCCACTCAGGACCTGATTCAGAGTCTGCAACAATCAAATCAGAACCTGCGAGTTTCCAGCAGTGCGCGGACGATTCAAGTCAATGGCGTCGACGGCAGATCTGTCGATCTCACCGGAACTTCACCCGTTCAAAAGAACGGCAAGCCGCTGAATGAACGCGACTGGCTGGTTACTCTACCGCGTCCTGAAGGCGGCCTGTTGTACGTAATCTTCATCGCGCCGCAAAACTCATTTAATCAATTTCGCGGGACATATCAGCGCATGCTGAATACTTTGCAGCTCAAATGAAATGTGAGTTTGGTAGCATGAAGGGTGATGAAGGCCCGGTCCGCGGTCGTGGTGACAGTGTTGCTGATGTGGACCGCTGTGCCTGCACTGCACTGCCTCCCTTCCAGCCAAATCCTCACGCGGCAAGAGCGCACTTGTTGCCAGGCTATGGGCAACAACTGCGGTGAGATGCAGATGGAGAACCACTCCTGCTGCAATAAAGCCAGCCAGGCATCTCAGACAGCTGTTCTTGTTTCGAACGCCTTCTCCTTCGATTTCTCGCCTTGCGCCGTCGCCACCGTGTGTTCCTTGATCGCTCCCATTTTGGAACACACGCGAGGTGTCTCGGCCACGTCCTCTCCGCCACTATCCATCGCGCAATCTTCCGTTCTGAGAATCTGATCGTTTCCTTCCGTCGTCGTGTCGGCGCACGTGTGTGCCCGAAAGGAAATGAGTCAAATGCGAAGCTTTGCGATTTTCAATTTCTGTCCATTTTTGGTCCTGATCCCGAGCCTGTCGGTGCTCGCGCTGGCTCAAGGCCCTGCGCCGGAGACAGCGCCGCCTATTTTCCCGGGTGGAGCATTTATCTCTTACAACTCGATCGTCACAAGCCGCGGAGGGGCTGCAAATTCCGCTATTCCCGCGACTGCCCGGCCCACGTTGTCGCATGAGGCAGATATCAATTTCACTTGGGGCTTCCATCCTGATCTCGATTTGAGCGTTGTCGTGCCGGTTGTCACGAATCACTTTCATTCAGCGGGAACGATGGTCGGAGGAACAGGACTCGGCGACGCTATGCTGCTGCTGAAGTACCGCTTGTACCGTCGCGATTCGCCGCGAGGCACAACGCAGGCCTCGGTAAGGCTAGGCCCGAAGCTTCCGACCGGGCGCACCGGCTTGCACGCAAATGGCGCTGTGCTGCCGGTGAGCCTTCAGCCAGGATCGGGCTCCACTGATTTGTTTGCGGCCGTGAACTGGACGTACACGGGCTTGTTCAATTGCAGACGTCTGGTTGCGGACGAGGATTTTCATTCGTTGATTCGCTCTGACGGAGCGCAGGCAACCCGGCTGGGCAACAGTCTCGAGTCCCGCTTCTGGCTCTCCTATCGCCCATATGAAGCCAAGGACGGCAGTCGCGAATGGTTCATCGGACCTGTGTTCATCTGGCTGCATTCGCAGGATGATCGACTCGCTCATGTCACGCAGCAGGGAAGCGGCGGCGATGATCTGCTGGCAGGAATCACAAGCTATGTAGGTGTCCGTCCCGGCATGCATGCTTGGCTCGGCATCGATTGGGATGCCGCACACTCAAGTGGAGCGAACTTTATGCCAGCGCGCCACCACATCAGTTTTGGTGTCACTCAACAATTCCGATTGCATCTCTGAGAAAGGAGGATTCGTGAAAAATAAACTCGCAATTTTTCTTGTGCTGCTTGGTTCCATTGTGGTCCTGCCACTAGCGAAGGCGCAGGTCAAGCACATCGAAATGCGCGTCGAAGGCATGACTTGAAACTTTTGAGCATACGGGGTGAAGCAGCACCTCGGACGCCAGTCTGGCGTTCAAAATGTCGAGGTCAGTCTGATCGATGGCAAGGTCGAGATCACGCCGAAAGAAGATGGCCAGATCGATCCTGCCGAGCTACTCAAAGCAACCTACGATAGCGGCGTGACCGCCGCCGAAATGGATATCACTGCGCGCGGGAAGATCAGCAAAGAAGCGAACGGTGAACTTGCTCTGCAGTTGGCTACGAACCGTTCTTATGTGCTCGCCGATACCGAGCTGGCGAAGCGACTCGAGCCTCTTGCCGGCACGGCAACTTCTGTCACGGTGCGAGGACAGCTCTATAAGAAGCCGCCGGGGGCCAAGCGGTCCAAGCCTCCAAGCTCCTTCAAACTGGTGGTGCTCGAAGTACAAAAAAAGGAATAGATGGTGAGGGCGTCAATTCTCGTACTCGTGGCTGTGATCGGATTCGCCGGATGTCATCAGGCCCCGGCGAATCCGCTCCAGCGGCGGCAACAGGCGGAGCAAACAACGACTCCGGAATCTCATCTGCCGGATTTTTCAGTGAAGGATTTGCAAGGCAAACAGATCTCTTCGTCCGATCTGCGTGGCAAAGTGGTGCTCGTAGATTTCTGGGCGACGTGGTGCGGTCCCTGCAAACAGGAGATGCCCGGATATCAGAAGCTCGAAGATCGTTATGGCTCGCGCGGCTTCCGGGTGATCGGACTAAAGCTGAATACCATGGCAGATACGCAGCCGCCCTTGCAGTTCGCAAAAAGCATCGGCATTCACTATCCGCTGGCGGCCGCGGCGGAAGACCTCATCAACAAGTTTGGCGGAATCGAAGGCCTGCCCACGACGCTGCTCTATGACCGAAATGGGAATCTGCGCAAGAAAGTGATCGGATTCGAGTACACGAAAGTTTTCGAATCCGAACTCAAGCCACTGCTTTAGGCTCAGCTGACACCAGATGGAACCGTAAAAGCACCAGCGTCCCCGTACATCGCTGCTTTGGAACACGGTTGACGAAGTTCGGAACCGCGAATAGGCTACCCGAGAAAACGCTTTCTCAATTTTGCTCTTTCTGGTCATAGGGCCTGAATTCTTGGTCTGAGCAGAATGCTTGGAGGAGATACATCCGTGTCCAACGTCAGCCGAAGGGACTTCCTGAAAAGAGGCGGTCAGGCGGCACTAGCGATTGCCATTGCCGATGCGGCGCTCGCCCGCAGCTGGGCTCAGAGTGCATCCGCTACTACGCGTGTCGTCATCGATCCTGCTTTCTCAAGCGCGCCGCTCGATCGCCATATCTTCGGTTCCTTTTTGGAACACCTTGGACGCGCCATCTACGAAGGCATTTATGACCCCGGCTCTCGGCTGGCAGATGCAAACGGATTTCGCACAGATGTCATGAGGGAGGTTCACACGTTGGGCGTGCCGATCATTCGCTACCCAGGCGGGAACTTCGTTTCCGGATATCACTGGCTCGACGGAGTAGGTCCAAAGAAAGATCGTCCGCAGGTGCTCGATCGCGCGTGGAATACTCTCGAAACGAACCAATTTGGAACCAACGAATTCATCGCCTGGGCAAAGCAAGTTGGCGCCGAACCTCTGCTCGGCATGAACTTTGGAACCGGCACCGCGGAGATGGCGGTCGCGCTTGTCGAGTACTGCAATTATCCGAGCGGCACAAAATGGAGCGATCTTCGTCGCCAGCATGGATACGAACAGCCTCACAACGTGAAGTACTGGTGCTTAGGCAACGAGATGGACGGTCCATGGCAGATCGGCCACATGGATGCTCGCGAATATGGCGAGAAGGCCGTCGATGCGGCGCGTCAGATCCGCGTGATCGATCCCAATGTGAAACTCGTCGCCTGTGGTTCCAGCGGTCCGTTCATGCCGACCTACCTGGAGTGGGATCAGCAAGTGCTTGAAACCTGCTATGACCTGGCAGACGGAATCTCCTTGCATCGCTACTGGGGAAACAACGAAGAGACCGGCGGCAACAGCTCGATCTATCTCGCGATGAACCTTGCCATGGATCGGCAGATCGAAGAAATCCAAGCGGTGTGCGACCTGGTTCGCGGCATGAAGCGAACGAGTAAAACTCTCTTCCTATCTTTTGATGAGTGGAACGTCTGGTATCGAGCGCGCACCGGCGACGCCGTCAATGGTCACGGCAAGCCAGCACCGCATCTGCTCGAAGAGATTTATAACCTGGAAGACGCATTGTTGGTTGGCGGGCTGCTGAACTCACTTATTCGTCATTCCGACCGCGTGCGCCTGGCGTGTCTCGCACAACTGGTGAACGTGATTGCGCCGCTCATGACCAATGCTAACGGAGTCTTGAAGCAGACGATCTATTACCCATACTCCTGGGCATTGCAGTACGCGCGAGGACGCGCAGTGCGGATCGTTCCCGAGGGACCGACCTACGAAGTTGCTCACCTGGGCCGTCCCACCGAGGCGATCGGAATCACGGGCCCAGGTCTTGGCTCAGTGCCTTATCTTGATGTGGTCGCCACCATCGACAACGAAAGCAAATCCGCCGCGTTGTTCATCCTCAATCGAGATTTAGAGAAGCCACGCGACGTGGAAATTACCTGGCGCGACATTGTCCCCGCAAAGATCAATAGCTGCCAGACCATAACGGGAAGCGACCTGAAGGCCATAAACACCTTCGAGCAGCCAAGGAACGTCCTTCCCCAGAACCTGGAAGCTCCAAGGCTCGGATCCAAAATGATGCTTCGAGTGCCGGCGCGCTCGTACAGCGTCGTGTCACTCGCAGTTTGAACTGAAACGTTTTTACTTAGTCCGCAGCTTCGAGGCTGGAAGCTTAGCACCTTCTGGTGCGGAGAATTACAACCACGCGGCAAGGACTTTTATGTACGTTCCCACCCTCGAGCTGCATCGAACAGGGTAGATGTTCGATTTCACTCTTTCGGTAAAGGCGCGCGCACGCGCGATAGCCGTGGCGATTATTGTTTTGTTCCTGGCTGTGAGCTCCAGTCCGTGGTCGCAACAGCAAAGCACGGCTGGGCTGACTGCATATACAACGGCTGTACAAGTCTACGATCCCGCCAAACGACTCGTCGGCATGGAGCAGTTCTTGCGGAACGAGCCCGGCAGCAGCCTCGCCCAAGACGCCCTTGAATGTGCAACCTGGGACTCGATTCGCCTCAGAGATACCGCCCTCGCCGCGCGTTGGGGTAATGAGCTACTGAAAAGATCGCCAATGAGTCCTCTGGCGCAAGCCGCTCTAGCGACCTCGGCGCCTCCGAGAACTGCCCAAGAGATCGAGAAGCTAAGGAACGCTCTTGCCGGTCTCGATCTTATTCACAAGCCCGAGGGATTTACCGAAGCTGAGTCTTCAGAGATGCGGCGTCAAGTATGGCTTCTGCTTGATGGCACCATCGGGCTCGCTTACCTCGACCTTCAGCAATATGAAGATGCTCGGCCGTATCTGAAGCTAGCAGTTAGCGTTGCCCCCAACGATCCTCGCTTCACTTATTCCTATGCTTTAGCTCTGCTCTCCGGCAAGAACCCTGACAGGAAGAACGGCTACTGGCAGCTTGCCCGAGCAGTGAATTTGAATGCCGGATCGCCGGCCGGAACCAAAATCGAGCAATACGCTCGAAGCAAGTACCTGCAAGACGGCGGCAGCGATGCCGACTGGAAGCAGTTCGTTGCTGTCACCTCGATGGGCACGCGGAACCAGAAGAGAGCAATGGCGGCCTATTCTGCACAGCCGACATCCGCGATGACCGCGAACACTGCGGAGAGCGTACCCGTCCTGCCTCCCAAGTCGCAGCCTTCGATCGCTGCCACTCCGCGATCCAAATTTCCGCCTGCTACCGATCCCGTGTCACTCGGAATCCTGCTTCAGACCAGTTTGCTGAAGGGGGAAAATCACAAGGCCATCGTCGACACGTTGCGCGATCTGGTCGGACATCTCCGTCGGGATGACGAAGCTTTCCTTATGGCGTATAGCGACCAACTCGACTTCCAGCAAGACCTCACTCGACAAGACATGCTGCTCGACGATGCCCTGGAACACCTGAAGGCCGGATCAGGCGCCGCGCTCTTCGAGGGGATCAGCTTTGCAGTCGGTCATCTGGACCGAATCGGGAAGAACCGCAACCGTGTGCTCCTCGTGATCTCGGATGGAAGAAACACCAAGCAGCCCGAGAATGCTCCTCCGCTGAGTTCTCAAATTCGCGATGTCCGTATCGACTGCGTAGGACTCGACGCCCTAGGCCAAAATCAAAGCGTGCTGCAGCGATTGGCGCGGTACTCAGGCGGCCGCGCCGTCTTCGCATCCGATCCGGAGGAGTTTCGCAGCGCCACCCTGCAACTCGCGCAAGGCATCGGTATCGATTTCTCACCATAACCATAGAAGGCGGCCAGAGCGAAAAGGAGCGGGGGCATCAACGATCCTCTCCTTTGCTGCTTGCGGCCGTTAAGAGCCTGTGATTTTCAGAACAGTCGCATTACCGATGCTTTTCTGCCGAGAAGTTGTACCATTTCAGAAATGCGAGTCCCTGCTCGGGACCATGCGCATCCCTTCAGTCGAGGTTGAAAACAATGCATAATTTCACGCGACGCATTTTGGCAGTTCTGATTGTGATCCTTGCAGGCAGCTGTTTCACATGGGCGGGTGCGGATCAGTTGCAGGAAGTCACCTGCGCTTTCGAGGATGGTCACGGCATGCGCCTTCAATACACGCGGCAGCCATACGAGGTCGATAAGGGACATATCTGGACGCCAGGCAATCAGGCCATGGCTTTGTTTTTGGATACGAGCGTTTCCATTGAGGGTGTTACGCTGCCGGTTGGAGCTTACGGTCTCTACGTTTTGCCGGAAAAGGGTCGCTGGCAGCTGATTGTGAACCGCACCGCAGCCAAAGCAACAGAATACGATTCCAAGAACGACGTCGTACGCACCACCATGGGCTCCAGTCATCTCGATCACAAAGTTGAGCGTCCGCAACTGGTACTCGTACATATCGCTCCGACCCAGTGCAACCTCAGGGTATACGCCGATTCGACCATGGCATGGGAGGAAACGAAAGAAACGAAGTGACCTTTCAGGCTTACATCGACAACATTAAAGCGAAGACGGGCAAAACACCGGAAGACTTTAAGACGCTCGCAAAGAAGCAAGGCTTGCTGGAGCCTGGAGTCAAAGCCGGCGATATTGTCGCATGGTTGAAACGCGACTTCGGATTAGGGCACGGCCACGCCATGGCAATCTATGCAACTTTCAAGGGACGAACAAAATGAACGAATCTAGCAGCATGGATGACCAGGCCCCGCTCTCGTGTTACATGAGAGAAGACTTTCCAAAAGAAGTTTAGAAGCTCAGTAGCTTAGAAGCTCAGAAGCCTGTTTCCGGTAAAACTAGAAACGCGGGACAAACGTGCCTGGCAGGGGAACCAGGGCACGGGCCCTTCCGTACTTCATTCGGAGATTGACATGATTTCCCACGGAGGAATTTAGTGAATAAAAGACTTTGTTTTGCATTGGCTGCCGTGATGGCGCTCCCCGGTGCTGTACTCGCGCAGGAGAAGGCACAGGCGCAATCCGCGCCACCGGCGAACCCAATTACAGCGAGCGAAAGAGGTCTGTATTCGTTTGTGAGCGGGGCCGTGGTCGCTGCGGCGCAGAAGATGCCCGAAGAAAACTACTCGTTCAGACCAACACCCGAAGTCCGGAGTTTTGGGCAGATCGTTGGCCACGTGGCCGACGCTCAGTACATGTTCTGCTCGCTAGCATCCGGCGAACCCAATCCGGCAAAGGGGATTGAGAAAACCAAGACCTCAAAGGCCGATCTGGTTGCCGCGCTGAAGGACGCCGTTGCCTACTGCAACAAAGCATACGATGGCATGACCGACGCAAAGGGCAGCGAGATGGTGAAATTCATGAACTACGACCTTGCGAAGCTCACCGTTCTCTCGCTCAATACAGCACATGCCGATGAGCACTATGGAAACATCGTTACCTATCTGCGAATCAAAGGAATCGTGCCGCCAACCAGCGAAAATCCGCCCGGGCGACCGCCGAAATAAACAAGGGCATTCGCCGAAGTAAACAAGGGCATTCGAAGATCACGACAAAACCGGCGGCGGCAACGCATTCTCAATATGTTTTCCTGATTTAGGAAAACCCTCCACTCTCCGCCGGTTTTGCTGTTTCTTGGGGAGCGATTCTCTTAGCTTATTCTGTCTTATAGGCGTCGAAATAGTGGTTTTCGCCTACGGCAAGCCTGGTTCTCACGCGTTTTCTGCGGACAAGTTTGGACCGCGATCCAATTACCTTCGCCGCCGTTCTCGCGGTACTGATCAGGATTGGACTGCTGGCATGCTTCTTACCTGCATACCGCGCGACACAGTAGATCCGCTGGTTGCGTTGCGCTATGAAGAGTGAATTACTCGTTCGGCGTAATTTCTGTCGGTACAGAAATTAATGCAATCACAAGCTTCTCGTCTGGGTAGCCAACAACTCCAGGCCCGAAGCAGCGCTATTCGATTGCACGGTGAGCTCGTAAGATTGCCACCGTTTTGTCGATCGGGAGTGCTTGAACCGTGTGCCCGTTTCCACTCACTGTGATGGCGCGAAACATGGAGTTGTAGATGGCTTCCTCGGTGGCTTCGATCACCGCCTCAAAGAGAGGAGACATGGCGTCGTTGGTCAGAACTTCGATGCGGCCTGTGGGCGACTTATCTGAGGCACGGACTCGTGCCTGCGATGCGGTGGAGAATGCGATTGCGTAGTCTCCGCTGCCGTTTGACGCCGAGGTGCCGGTCCGGGCCATTCCCAGCCACGCACGCGCTGCGAGCCGCTTGAGGTTGCGTGCATCGAGCGGCGCGTCGGTGGCAATGATCATCATGCAGGAGCGGTCCGCTTTGTCTTTACTGTTGCCCGGCTGCTCGATTTGTTTGCGCAGGTAGAACTGCCCGAGTTCCTGGCCAACTGGAGCACCAGCGATTGTGAGCACGCCGCCGAAATTGCTTTGCACAAGCACACCTACCGTGTATCCGCCGAGGCTCGTTGGCAGCCTGCGCGACGAGGTGCCGATGCCTCCCTTCCAGCCAAAGGCGACCGTTCCGGTGCCGGCGCCGACGGCGCCTTCATCCACAGGGCCGCTTCTCGCATTCCTGATTGCGGAAAAAACATCTTCGGGTGCGATGTGCCGTCCGCGGATGTCGTTGAGATATCCGTCGTTGGTCTCGCCGACCACTGGATTGATCGACAACACGTCTCGATTGTCGGGCAGCGCGAGCATGTATTGGATGGCGGCATCGGCCACCTGCGGCACGCTTAAGGTGTTGGTCAAGAGGATCGGAGTTTCGATGTCTCCCATTTCTTCCACCTGGGTTGAGCCCGCGAGCTTGCCGAAGCCATTGCCGACAAAAATCCCTGCCGGAACTTTTTCCCGAAATAGATTTCCCGAATGCGGAAGAATCGCCGTGACACCCGTGCGAATGTTGTCTTCACGAATGATTGTGGTCTGCCCGACTTCGACGCCCTCAACGTCGGTAATCGCGTTGAGCGGACCTCGGGCGAGCACCCCAATCTTCAGCCCGAGATCCGAAGTTCGAGGCCGCGTGTTGGAAGCAGTGTTCTGAGCCGGAATGAACGAACTCAGCAGGAGAGACGTAGCGATAACTTTGAGCATGACAGCGAAACAGGTTACCAGCAGCGAGCATGCTTGTTCGCTCCGGAAGCATACGGCATCGCGGAAATCGCTACCTGTTTGCTCTAGCTTTGATCGAAACCTGTTGTATCCCGCGGCACGTTTGTAGTTGCTGAATGGATTATCGATTTCCAGATTCTGGACGGTGAAGGAGCACGCAGGTCTATGAATTCATGCACGACAGCGACACTTGCCGATGCACCTGTGTCCTTCTCTTGTCGAAGTCCGTAGGGATTCCTCCACCGCAAAAACCGCGGTTCGGAGTCACAAATCAGGTTTAAGCCGCTTTTGGAAGCTGCGCGACCTCTCCAGGAGCGATTCGCTGCTGGCCTTGGAGCTTCTTGCCTTCGACCTTCAATAGCTCCGAATTCAGCTCGGCCCCGATCAGAATCGCGATGCTGCTCACGTAGAGCCAGAACATGAGCGCGATGACTGCTCCGATCGTACCGTAAGTCTTGTTGTAGTTGGCGAAGTTGGAGATGTAGATGTTGACGGCCAAGGAAATAAGGATCCAGAGAATCGTTCCGACAATTGCTCCCGGCAGCGTGCGCTTGAATCGCTGTTTCACATTGGGACCGAAAAAATAAAGCAGTTCCATCGAGAGCACGATGCAGGCCACGATGATGCCCCAGCGTATCAGTCCCCAGCTTTGCGCGAAAACGCGGGAGAGATGAAGCACATTGCTGAGGAAGTATCCGGCGCGATTTCCGAGCAACGTAAGAACCATCGCGAGCGCCATGAGGCCGCCGGTCATGAAAGTAAGACCCAAGGCGAGCAGTCGCTGCTTCACCATTGGACGGCTCTTACGTGCGTCGTAGGCAATGTCGAGCGCGTCAATCATCGCTGAGAACCCTCCTGAAGCCGCCCAGAGTGTTCCGACGATCCCGAACGACAACAATCCGCCTCGGCTTGGGGTTAATACGCTCTGCAGGATCTTGCGGACCAGACCCATGGCATCGTGAGGAATGAAACGTGCCGCGAAGTCGAGTATCTGGTTGAACAGGTTCGGAATGGGTAAGTAACCCAACACGGTGGCAAGCAGGATCAGGAGTGGGAACAAAGAGAGCAGGAAATAATAGGCGAGGCCGGCAGCTACGCTGAACGTGCGCGTGCGCTGCACTTCGTTGTACACCGAAACGGTGACCTCTTTGGCCTCGCGGAGTCCAATGCCCATCGCAATTCGTATCGAGAAATACTGTGCTGCTGGTGGGATTAGATGATCCTCCTGTTTTGCTGAGATGTCGTTGAGCCAAAACGATCTGCCGCGGCATCTGATTAGCAGCGGATATGCGCAAGCAATAGCCAGGGAGAGGATGGAGCGAGGAACTTCTTTGTTGTCCGATATACTTTACTTTTGTTAAGAAATGTCCGAACGCACTAAGAATGGGAATGGGAGGCACGTGTGGCGATTCGTAATCGTCGCGATCGTCGCCGTTATCGTGCTCGCCGCTTTTATTTCGAGCCGGAAGAGCAGCGTTCCCGTTCGAGCGGATCGCGTCACGCGGCAGGATCTGGTCACCTCCATATCCACGAATGGAAAAGTTGAACCAATTCAGAACTTCGAAGCTCACAGCCCCGCGCCGACGACCGTGAAAAAGATCTACGTCCGTGAAGGTCAGCAGGTGAAAGCGGGAGAGATGCTGATGCAGCTCGAGGATTCTGACGTGCGCGCGCAAGTTGCGCGTGCCCAAGCTCAGCTCAAAGGCGCTGAAGCCGACCAGCACGCGATAAAAACAGGTGGAACTCAGGAGGAGGTCCTCGCTACCCGGTCCGATCTCGTAAAGGCGCAAGCAGATCGCGATGCTGCACAAAAGAACTACGATGCGCTCCAGCAGCTCGCGAAGACGGGAGCGGCCGCGCCTTCGGAAGTGCGCGAGGCCGCGACCCGACTGGCAACCGCCGATGCGACTTTGAAGCTGCTGCAGCAGAAACAGCAGGATCGCTACTCGCCCCCTGAAGTGAATAAAGTTCAGGCGGAAGCTGCGCAGGCGCGGGCAACTCTGGCCGCTGCTGAAGATCAGCTGAAGCACACGGAAATTCGCGCGCCATTCGACGGGACCGTCTATTCGATTCCGATCAAGCAAGGCGAGTACGTCCAGCAAGGCGAATTGTTGCTCCAACTCGCCAATCTGAAGAGAGTTCAGGTGCGCGCTTTTGTCGATGAGCCCGAAATCGGGAAGCTTGCTACAGGACAACCTGTAAACATCAGCTGGGATGCGCTTCCCGGAAAGAGTTGGCACGGCGAGATTACGCAAATGCCGTATACGATCACAACCTACGGAACGCGCAATGTCGGCCAGGTGCTTTGTGGCGTCGATAATGACGACGGCCGCCTGCTCCCCAATATCAATGTCACGGTCAACGTGAGCATCGCGAACAAAAAAGACGTGGTAACGGTTGCTCGCGAAGCTCTTCATGATGATGAGAACGGCCGCTTCGTGTACTTAATCAAAGAGGGTCATCTCGATCGCCAGCCAGTGGAAGCGGGCATCGCCAACAACACTCGCATCGAAATCACCAAAGGACTTGAGCCGGGAGAACAGGTCGCCCTCAACAGCCTCAACGCAGCTCAACCTCTAAAGCCCGGACTGGAAGTTCGTACTCGGTAATCCTCGGATGTTAAATCGCTCTTCTCCTCCGAATCCTAAGTTGTATCGCAACGGCCTTTTAGCCGCTGTAATGGCTGGTTTGGTTGTTCCCATTCTGGGCTTCGCGCAGTCAGCAGATGAATCAGCCCTGAATCTGTTCGTCAATGGCCAAGCTGATGCCGCGGTTCGCACGCTTAGGTCTTCGCTGAATGCCAATCCGTCCGACGCCCAGCAGCACAACCTGCTTTGCCGCGTTCAGTACGCCGAAGAGCGATGGGATGCTGCGGTTTTCGAATGCGAGCGTGCCGCGAATCTCGATCCCAGGAACGGAACCTACCAGCTCTGGCTGGGCCGCGCGTACGGCGAAAAAGCCGAACATTCAAGTTGGCTGACCGCTATCGGATTGGCAAAGAAGACGCGCATTGCCTTTGAAAAGGCGGTGCAACTCGATCCTGCGAATGTTCAAGCTCATTCGGATCTGAGCGAGTATTACATCGAAGCTCCCGGGTTTCTTGGAGGGGGCACCGACAAAGCCGCAGCGCAAGCCAATGTCGTCGAGAAGATTGAACCGGCAACAGCGCACTGGATTCGCGCGCGTATAGCCGAGCACCAAAATCGAAACAGCGATGCCGAAGCCGAATACAAACGCGCGTTGGCGCTCGACATGAACTCGGCACGCCGTCTGTTCGACCTTGCCTCCTTCTATCGCCGCGCAAATCGGCTCGACGAGCTGGAAGCGACCATTCAGAAAGCTGCGCAGTTGAATACTAAGAACGACTCGACTCTGGTTGATTCGGCCGGATTGTTGCTGCGAGTTGGGCGCAATCTACCGTTGGCTGCAACTCTCCTGCGGCGCTACATCGATCAGGGGACAAAGTCGGAGGATGCGCCGCTCTTTCAAGCGCAGCATTTATTAGGACAGATCCTTGAAAAATCTGGCGACGTGCAGGGAGCCAAGCTTGCCTATCTCGCTGCCCGGTCTGAGGCTAGCGAATTTGCGCCACCGAATGCTGCACTGAAGCGGCTGGGTGCTTAGAACAACCGGCGTTTCCGGTCGCATTGACTCTTGTCAATGCCCGACTTAAGCTCTGGATTTACATGACGATCACCTTACGGCCTGAGCACGAGAAAGTAATTGCGGAAGCGATGAAAACGGGTGGTTACCGCGATGCTGATGAAGTCAGCCGAGCCCTTGAAAATTTTGCACACCAGTGAGGAGTGGCTCCGCGAACACAAGCAGCAGATCTCGAACAAAATCGAAGCTGCTTTCGCGCAGTCGAAGAGAGGCGAGTACTTCACGCCGGAACAGTCTCGCACTGATATGAAAAATCGCAAATCGAAATGGAAGCGTGAGCACAAACATTGACAGCTCCATCGTATGAGCTCTCACCTGAAGCACAGAACGACCTTTCGAAATATGGAGCCGCATCGCAGACGATAGTGTTGAACTTGCCGATAAAATCGAAGGCGAGTTTTATGAGCTGTTCGAGTCATTAGCGCAGCTTCCGGGGCAGGGCCATTCAAGGCCGTGATCTCACAAGCAGGCCGGTGTTATTCATTGCCCTTTACTCGTTCCTCGTCGTTTAAAGACCTCATCCCAGTCCAGTTCGGATCATGGCAGTCGTTCGCGGCAGCCGAGAGATAGGTCGAATCCTCAAGGCGCGCTCGTGATCCCGCCTGGCTTCTGCGGTGGGAGAAATGCGTCATACAGGGAGACTACCTTCATCGCCTGCCGTAGTTGATCAAGCGATGCTTTGCTCGTAACCTCAATCTGTGCCGTTTCCCCTGGAAGCAGATCGATGTAGTTATCGGAGAACTTGGCGTCTGCGTCGCCGAACGAAACATAACCGTCGCGAGCGAGGTGCGCCGAATGCAATGTGACGCGATAGCCGTCGCCTACCGCTTCGATATTCGCCGTGATCTCCGGCTGGGGCAGAATGATGTTCTTCATCGGGGTGAAGAAGTACAGATTTTTCGAGACAGGTTTCCCATCGACTAGCAGCTCCGCTGCGATGAAGACCTGGCTGCGTTTACGTTGAGCCAGCAGTTCAGTGACAGGCAGGCTCAGGTACACGTCGCTGGCTAGCGGTTTGACTTGGATATCGGCCGACTTCTCTTCCAGAACCTTTCCTGAAAGATCCAGCAGGCGCACATGCAACTGTGCTGGTTGCGTCTGCTGACGATCAGACACGACATAAATCTGCAGCGCGCTGTTTTCCTCATTTGGGCTTACCAGCAGATCGTTGTAGAAACGACGTGCGTAATACTGCAACGCCTTCCAGCGCCCGTAATAATCGATGCTAGCCCATGAAGCTACGGGCCAGCAGTCGTTGAGCTGCCAATAAAGCGAGCCCATGGTTCGGGGGCGGCTGCGGCGCAGATGCTCGGCGCCGACTTTAATTGCCTCTGCTTGCATCACCTGGCTGGCGTAGAGGAATGATGGAAAGTCCTTCGGCTGGCCGAAATAGCGCAGCAGGTAGTCGTATATGCGGCCATTGCCGCCTTTGTTCTTTTGATGCGAGAGCATGACGCGCGAGCTGATGTCCCAGTCGGACGGCACGCTGAATGCCTTGATCGTGTTCATTTCGGGAAATGACTGGAAGCCATATTCCGTCATGAATCGCGGTACCTGCAGCTTGTAGTCTTCGATGGGCGCGAGCGCGTGCCAAACCTGCCAATAATGCATGTCGCCGATGCGCTGCGAGTCCGGATCATCTTCGAAATTCGAGCTTGGAGAGCTGGGCCAATACGGAACAGGCTGTCCATACTGGACCACCACGTCTGGCAGCACGCGATTGAAAAGTACCATGTAGTCCTGCCAGACCTTTCCTGAAACTTTCTGACCCGCTTCGGCTTTGAACTGCTGGCGATCTCCCCAGTGAACCCAGCCGCTTTCGACCTCGTTGTTGCCGCACCAGATCACGATGCTCGGGTGATTCCGCAAACGCTTTACCTGATCAATCGCCTCCTGGCGGACGCTATCGAGGAACGCTGCGTCGCCCGGGTACATGTCGCCGCCGAACATAAAATCCTGCCAAACAATCAGGCCGAGTTCGTCGCAGATGTTGTAGAAGTCGTCCATCTCATAAATCCCGCCGCCCCACTCGCGAACCATGTTCATGTTGGCATCGCGCGCGGACTGAAGAATCTGGCGATATGTAGCTTCAGTTACGCGGGAAGGGAAGCTGTCGAAGGGAATCACGTCAGCCCCTTTTCCGAAAATGGGAATGCCGTTAATGATGAACTCCATGCTGCGTCCCCAATGGTCGGGTTCCTGACGGAGTTCGAGAGAGCGCAACCCGGTGCGAACTTTGGCTTCGTCGATTACGCCGCGCTTGACTTCTACTGAGGCAGAGAAGCTATAGAGTGACTGCAGACCGTATCCGGCCGGAAACCAGCGCGCGGGTTTTTCAATTTCGATGGGTACGGTCACGCGATTGATGCCGGGGTGCAGCGTTACAGTGCGGTCGATTTTCTTCGACGCGTTTGACCCGGGAGCCGTGTATCCGATGGTCACTTTGGCGGAATTGTTTCCATCCGACTCAACCTCAAGCTCGGCCGCGAGATTCGCCACATCGGCCGTGACTTCGTTTTGTGCAATGTGCAGATCGCGGATTACGGCATCGTCCCAGCTTTCGAGTGTGACAGGTTTCCAGATTCCCAAAGTGACAAAGCGCGGCCCCCAATCCCATCCGTACTGATAGGGAGCTTTACGCGTGTACGGATCGGTACCGATTCCTTTTTCGACATCGGCATCGTGCTCCGAAATGGAAGGCAGGCGATAAGGCAAAAGCTGAATCTGTTTCAGGACCAGGTTGATTGGTGAACGGAACGTAATCAGCAGAGTGTTGCTGCCTTGTTTCAAATATGGTTTCGCATCAATGCGCCAGATGCGAAACATGTTGTCGGCCTCCAGAAGTCCGTGGCCATTCAGGTCGACAGTCGCATACGTGTCGAGTCCCTGAAAGACGAGCTCGATATGTTTGCGGCTGATCGTCGCTGCAGGAACATCGAACGTCATTTCGTACTGCCAGTCTTCTTCGCCGATCCACTGCAAACTCTTCTCGTTCTCCCGATAGAACGGCTCAGGGATGATCTTGTTTTGCAGTAAGTCGGTTTGCACAGCACCTGGAACTGTCGCGGGGCTCCAACTCGAAACGCGCTGCAGCGTCGCCTCATCCACTTCAGGATTCACGCCTTCTACATGGTTGAGGGCGGTGTCGGGCGCGAGGCGGAATTGCCAGCCGCTATCGAGTTTCATCACTTGCTTTTGGGAGCCCATTGCGGCCGTGCAGATCAGGAGAGAGAAGAGCAGCAGAATCGGTTTCTTCATAAATGTATGAAAACGGCGGCGAAATCATAACAGCTTTATTCAGTCAGGGAGGCACGAGGGAGGCAGAACAAAGGAGCCGAAAAAACTAGGGATTCTCTCCGGGTGTTCCGTGACTCTGTCGTGAAAGAGCGTCTTCCATTGCAGCCAGGCGGTCTTTCAGGAATGCGCGTTCGATCTCGTTGGTAGCGAGTTTGAGGGCGGTGCGATACGACTCGGCAGCTTCGTCAGGACGCTGGAGGCGGCGGAGAAGATCGGCGCGGGCAGCATGAAATAGGTAATAGTTGTTTAACTGTCCGGACTCTCCAATCGCATCGATTCTCTTCAGTCCTTCTTCGAATCCGCTGCTCATTGCAATTGCCACCGCCTGATTTAACGCGACAATGGGTGATGGGTTCAGCTCGAGCAACTTGCTGTACAGAGCGACAATCTGTGCCCAATCGGTTTCGGCTGATGTTTTTGCGGTGGAATGAAGAGCGCTGATGGCGGCCTGTAGCTGATAGGGCCCGATCTGGCGCAGTTTCCATGCTTCGTCCAAAATTGCGAGACCTTCGGTGGTTTCATTCTGGTCCCAGAGTGATCTGTCTTGCTCTTCGAGAGTGACCAGCTTGCCTTCGCGGGTACGCGCCGGACGCCGTGAATCGTGCAGGAGCATGAGAGCAAGCAGGCCGAGGTTCTCCGGCTCCTTCGGCATTAGTTCGCGCAGAACGCGACCGAGGCGAATCGCCTCCGCGCAAAGATCAGTACGAATCAGTTTTTCTCCAGATGCAGCTACGTAGCCTTCGTTATAGATGAGATAGATGACCGCCTGTACCGAAGCCAGACGTTCCGGCAGACTCTCGGGCGGCGGCACCTCGTATGGGATGTGTGCTTCCTGAATTTTGCGTTTCGCGCGAACGAGGCGTTGTGCCAGTGTCGGTTCGGGAAGGAGAAAGGCTTTGGCGATCTCCGGCGTGGTTAACCCGCCCAGCGTTCTCAGCGTGAGCGCGACCTGTCCTTCGCGATTGAGCGCGGGATGGCAGCAGGTGAAGATCAGTCGCAGGCGGTCGTCGGGAAGGTGCATTGGTTCGTCTTCGAGGTCTGGCTCGCTGGAAGGGGCGAAGGCTTCGATCTCGTATCGGACCGCATCTTCCTTGTCGCGAACGGTGCGGTCACGGCGGACCTGGTCGATCAGCTTGCGATGGGCTGCGGTCATCAGCCACGCGGCCGGATTCGTGGGAATCCCCGTTTTGGGCCACGTGGTGAGTGCGGCGGCGAAAGCTTCTTGCGTTGCGTCTTCCGCTCGGTCGAACGAACCGGATACGCGAATGAGGCTGGCGATGATTTTGCCCGACTCCTCGCGAAAGACCGTTTCGGCCGCCAGCCGCGCGTCCATCTAGTGTGCTAAGCCCTCATGCAATGGACGAATCTCGATACAGCCCTCACCGCCTTTGCAGCCGCTGGGAATCCTCTTCGCCCACTCGATAGCTTCGTCCAGGTCTTTGCAGTTGAGGATGTAGTAGCCGGCGAGCTGTTCTTTCGTTTCAGCGAAAGGTCCGTCCAGGAGTACCGGGTGGCCGTCATTTGAGCGAATAGTGGTCGCGGTAGTTGTGGGTTTAAGCGGCTCAGCGCTCTCGAGAACGCCGCGTTGAGCGGCTTCACTCATCACTTTGCGGTGTTGCTCCGCAACCGATTGCAGCATCACGGGATCGATGTCAGACCTTTCGACCGAATACACGAGAAACATGTAGCGCATTCAAGCTCCCCTTCCATGTATACGACGGTCGAGAGGCCAGGCAATCGACAAACTCTGATCTAGTTTTCTCGTCATTTTTCAGCAATTTACAGGAGAACCTGGTCAGCTGGCTATACCCACTGAGCCGAACGAGGTCGGCGTGGCTCGTCGGGAAGGCTCCGGCGGTAACGTGTGACCCTCATCAAGCAGAGGCAGAAGGCGAACATCCACAAAATCGCCACCGCGCCCCATGCGATCAGCGTGCGCAGGAGTTGCGGAGAAATCTGGCCTGTGTCGCGGGCACTCATCAGTTCGTAGCAGAAAATCAGGCAACATGCGGCGAAGGCCAACATGCAAATGATCGAAGGTGTGCGGGAATTCAGGAAGCGCTGCAACATCATTCTGAGGTGAAATAATCGACTGCAACCGGCGACTCGAACAGCGAATAGTCGCGTGTCACGACTGTAATGCCAGTGTCGGTGACGAAGTAGTTGCGTCGATCTTCCTCTATATCGTAGCCGATTACGCTGCCTTCTGGAATGTGGACGTCGCGATCGATGATCGCGCGGCGGATGCGGCAGTGGCGTCCGATATTGACATGCGAAAACACAATGCAAGATTCCACCTCCGCGTAAGAATTCACGCGCACGTCAGGCGAGATCACGCTCTTGCGCACTGTTGCTCCCGAAATGATGCAGCCTGATGAAACCACCGAGTCCACTGCCATTCCGGTGCGCCCGGGTTCGCTAAAGACGAACTTTGCCGGCGGATATTGCCGCTGGTGCGTGCGGATCGGCCAGGCTTTGTCGTAGAGATTGAAAACGGGTGAGACCGCGACGCAGTCCATGTTGGCCTCGTAGTAAGCATCGAGCGTTCCAACGTCGCGCCAATAGAGCGCTTCTTTCTTGTTCTCGTCGATGAAATTAAAAGCGTAGACGCGATACTCATCGAGAAGCTTGGGCAATATGTCATGGCCGAAATCATGGGATGAATCCGGATCCTCAGCGTCTTTGAGCAGCGCGGGCAGCAGTACGTCAGTGTTGAAGAGATAAACGCCCATGGATCCCGAGCACATGTTCGGATTGAATGGCGAGCGCAGTTGCGTGCTCTTCGGCTTCTCTTCGAATCCGATCACGCGCGCACTCCGATCGACATCCACTACCCCAAAACGGGAAGACTCTGACGGGTCAATCAGAATCGTTGCCAACGTCACATCCGCTCCGGCTTCGAGATGCTGACGCATCATCAGGTCGTAATTCATTTTGTAAATGTGATCGCCGGAGAGGATCATCACGTATTTCGGCTGCTCGCTGCCGATGGAATAGATGTTTTGATATACAGCATCAGCCGTGCCCATGTACCAGTTCTCACTCACGCGTTTCATGGGTGGCAGAATCTCGATGAATTCGCCGAGTTCGCTCGCAACGATAGTGCCCCATCCTTCACGGATGTGGCGATTGAGCGAGAGCGCTTTGTATTGCGTGAGGATATAAACCTTGCGAAGGTCGGAGTTGATGCAGTTCGAGAGTGTGACGTCGATGATGCGGTAGTTGCCCCCGAAGGTCACAGCAGGCTTGGCGCGGTCGCGCGTAAGTGGGAAAAGACGCTCGCCGGCGCCTCCGGCCAGCAAGACTCCGAGTGTGTCCTTCATGAGTGCTCTGATGTGTTGCTAGTTCGTACTGCGACCTACTGATGGGCCGGAAGATGGCCCGGAAACAGACGATGATAACAGGTCAAATGAAAACCCGGAGCGTCTGCTCCGGGTAGCATGAATCCGATCTCTAATCTCAGGCCGCCCGATCTTTGCTTTGGCTTTCGTCCAAACTGATGCGCAGAGATTTTAGAAAGCGCAGATCCTGGGCATTCACCTTCAGCTCTGGATTGGCATTCACAGCCTTGCCTGCGCGAACGGCTTCCGGCTTCGGCTGTTCCTCCTCGTGCCGGTTAAAGCCGACCGTCGCCTCCAAAACCAGGAACACGTCATACCCCTCGCCCTTGATTTTGCCTATGACTGCGGCTATAGGTTCTGCCTCAGATAAGGACTCGTTAATCGCCTCGCCCAATTCCTTCATCAATTGCTTCAGCCGCTGGTTCACGACTCGCTCCATATTGTCGGCATCCGCTGACCGGAGGACCTAGAGGATTGCACGACCTGCTTTAGTCTTTAGATGCCACGCCAGGGGGTGGCGTTCCGGCAATTGCTTGAAAATCGGGGGTGTTAGGGGGACAGCTCTCCCCAGACGTTGTCTAAGTTTAATGGCTACTCCGCCTCGAAATCGAGCGAAATCGGTACAGGCGCAAGTCTCCGCTCTCTATTGCCCCACTGTTTCTCGCTTGTAAGGCTGGTTCAGATAGCGACGGGCTTCGTCTAAAGCTCCCTGAGTGTTGTCGTTCGTCTGCAGCGCCTGACGGTACTCACTCGTTGCACGTTCCCGCTGGTCGGTGATGTCGAAAATCTTGCCCAGTTGGATATGGCTCCAGACCTCAGTCCACTTCGGCTCACCATCGCCGTTGAGAGCTTCACGATAGGAGTTTGCCGCTGATTGATAGTTCTTCTGCAGGAAGAAGACCTCAGCGATGCGGTAATGCGCCAAAGAGCTATTGTGATTCGCGTCGAGCGCTTTCTGGTATTCCTTTAATGCCTCAGCTAGATCTCCCTGTGCCACGAGCTGCTGCCCACGCAAAATTGCCACACGCACGCGCAGGTCCGGCGAGTTCTTGAGAACCCAATTATTGGGATCGAGGACGATCCGGCGCGGCTTGCCAAAAGTTTCGATGGAGTACGTGGATTCCGTCCCGACCACGTCGATGCGCTTCATCTCACTTTTGCCATCGGTGTCGACCCGCACTTCCAGGGGCATGCGGAAGAGATCGAGATCCTGATTCACCTGGCCGACGATACGGAACCCTTTGTTATTGCCTAAGCGATATACCGTGTATTTGTTCTTGAACTCAGGCGCGCCAGTTCCATCAAGCCACTGGGTAAAGAACGCGCCCAACTTCTCGCCTGAGTTTTGTTCGGCCAAAGCGCGGAATTGATCCGTGGTAACTGGCTTGTTTGCATATTGCTGCGCAAGTGATTTCATGGTGCGGTCGAATGCGGCATCGCCAAGCTGCCAGCGCAGCATGTGAAAGATCATCCCGCCTTTATCGGTAACAAGGGACTGGAACTCGGGCGAAAATGGGTCGAGTTTTCCTATGCCTGAAAGCGGGATGTTGTCATAGGCAAGCGCGCCGACGGCCATATCTTTCGTTGCTTCCTCGAAGCCGGCTTCGCCTGCCGCGTCCTGAACGTACCGAACTTCGCTGTCGCGGGCCGCGCCTTCGGTAATCCAGAAATCGTCCTTCGACGCCGGACTTACGGACGCTCCCCACCATTGATGGGCAAGAACATTGCCCAGCAGCCGATAATTCACCTTGTCGCTAACTGCACGTGAAGCGACCGCGGCAATTTGGGGAGCCCATGCTGAAGGAACGGTGTCATCAGGAAGTTCGACGATGCTCAGATTAGCCGTCGAAATTGGCCCATAGATCTCGGAAAAGAATGCGATCTCGCGCGCAGCCGTGTCGGCATACGTATGGGCGAAATCTTTGTGATTTGGTTTGAAATAGATCTTCAGATTGCTGTCGTTGGTCTCAACGAAAGTGCCGGCGATGATGGTTCCGGGAAAGCTCGGCGTGTCCCAAACGAAGCTCGATGTCTTATTCCCCGCCGACGCCGGATGCTCTGATCCCGGCTTGGCGCCGCTGCCGATCACAGAAAAGAATGCCGGGACCGTAATGTTAATGCTGGCGGTGAACCGATTCGTGCCGTAGCCAACCATTGGAAACCAGCGCGCTGCGTACAACAGATAGCTGGTATCGGGATTAATGGAAGCGAGCTTCAGACCCTCGACCGGACTGTCATCGCCGTTGGCCAGCACGCCTTCATAGTCAAAATTGAGCGTTTGCGATTTTCCCTTCGACAAGCCATCCGGCAAGGAAACACGCACGGTGTAGTCCTGGGTGACGCGCTCCGTCGGCAGAACCTTGCCTGCTTCAGTGGTCACGCGAGTTACCCGCAGGGCATTGTTGAGCTCGAAGACCGCGGTGCTGATGTCATCCAGCGCGGTGAATTTGACCTTGGCTTTGGCGGTGATGTGATGCGTCTTGGGTGCAAGATCGGCATCGATGACGTAATCGTTTACCTGGATGCGAGGCTTCTCGGCGGCGCTGACGGCAAGGGCAAAGGCAACAAAGGCCGCAGAAATCAGCAGCCGCAGAAGGCTATAAGGAATGCGCGCGGTGCGCATCCGGTTAAAAAAACTCATTGATGCTCCAGAGTAGCCGCCCTCGTTCGACGTCCAGCAAATCCAGAAAAGATGCAGATGAATGACCTTTACAGGAAGAGAGTGGATGGCCCAATACGAGAAGCAACACTTCCATTCTATAAACGAATGAGGCTCAAAAATAGTTTACTCGGTTGAGCGAAGAATTCACCACGCAGCCACGGAGAGCACGGAGGATTGTGTTTTTGTGTCACCCCGAACCGCCGGTTCCGGATTCAGTGCGACTACCCCAAATTCGCTGCGCAGGGAAACTAGCAGGGAAAAAATTCCCGTACGAAAAATTTTCATCGCCAGAGCCGCATAAACACAGGCGATTCTCAATCGACCAGGGAATTTGCAGCGAATCAGCAGGGAATTCCCTCAATTTGCTGTCGAACCGCTTCCGGCACCACCACTTAGGGCACCCTCGGGCGGCCTCGCCGGCCAGTTTGCAAGGCCGGCAGGGAAAGAAGCAGCGAATCCCGATCCTCGCTGTGGAGTAAGCTTTTTCCCAGGCTGCGGGCCGGCATTCGTCGCCACGCAGGTCACGATAAGACCTAACCCGCTCCAGAACAAGAACCAATAACCTGGTATGACAAGCTCAATCAGTCTCCGCTCTGTGTCCGCGCGCTGAAGCTAGGATTTCCAGCACACCCTGTGCGGCCCGCGCAATCGCAGTTTCCCCATTCACGCGAGCAACCTGCCGCAGCTTCGATTGGACATTCTCAAGCTCCCGGATCATCCGATTTCTCCCAGGACCATCAGAGATCAGTTTGCTTAGCTGCTCTACAACATTCTTTGCGGTGAAGTTTGTCTGGATCAACTCAGGCACGATCTCCCGTCCTGCGATCAGATTGATCATCCCGAAATTCTTTACCTTCACCAGACGCTTCCCGATGGCATAACTCAATCCGCTAACGCGGTACACGACAATGAACGGGTTCCCGATCAGCGCAGCTTCGACGGTCGCAGTGCCGCTAGCGACGACCGATGCTCGCGCGTGAAGCAAAGCAGAGCGGGCATCGGAAACCAGATGAACACGCGTTGAGCCGATCTGCTCTTCCATCCACTCGTGCGAGAGGGTGCTGGCCACAGGAACCAGAAATTCATATTCACTGCCCAATTTGCCGGCGGCCTCAAGCATCACCGGCAAATTCAGCAAAACTTCTTTCTTCCTGCTCCCAGGCAGCAGAGCGATCCAGTGCTTGGCCGGATCAAGCCCATGCTCGCGCGCGAGGGCTTCGCGGGGAATCTGTGGCGGAGCGAGATCCGCCAGCGGATGGCCCACGTACTCAGCATTCACACCACGTTCGCGGTAATAGTCCTGCTCGAAGGGGAAGATCACGAGCATGCGATCGACGAACTTCTTCACGCGCCAAATGCGCCGTTGCTTCCATGCCCAAAGCTGCGGAGAGACGAAGTACACGACCGGCACGCCCATTTCGTGCAGCTTGCTGGCAAGACGAAGGTTGAAATCGGGAAAGTCGATCAGCACGGCTGCATCAGGCTTTCGCTCCCGCGCGACGGCCACCATGCGGAAAAACTCACGGTAGATCGTCGCGACGTGCTTAATGACCTCAGTGATTCCAACGGCAGCCACTTTCCCCGAATCGACAATCGTTTCGAATCCGGCAGCG
>Ga0070741_10006234_pt1 | contig 25794 bp, 28 predicted proteins | sample Coa_R1_4_FD_66440 | JGI IMG/M metagenome (GOLD analysis project Ga0070741, IMG submission 66440) | Surface soil microbial communities from Centralia Pennsylvania, which are recovering from an underground coalmine fire - Coalmine... | ecosystem: Environmental > Terrestrial > Soil > Unclassified ... | reverse complement strand
GAGCCTGAACCCGGCCGGAGACGTTGACTGGTTCATTTTCGACATGAATGCAGGCGAATACCTGACGGCCATCACCTATCCGATCGCTGACGACACGGAAAACAACCCCGACACGATGATGGCGCTTTGGGATTCCAACCTGAACCAACTCGATTTCGACGATGATGCGAACGGGTTCGGCTCGGCAATTCGGTATCACAACGTTGAAACCGGCCGATACTATCTGTCCATCACAGGGTTCGGCGATGACAATTTCACGGGCGATCATAGCGAGCAGGGAGACTACATTCTCACCATGAGCCTCGTTCCCGAGCCGGCCACGATGATTGCACTCGCTGCCGGAATTGCGGCCATCGCCGCCCGTCGGCGCCGAAAGTAACCCTCACACTCTCCTCCACGAGAGCGGGAGCCTGACCTTATTCAGTCAGGCTCCCGTGATCGCGTGTCGCAAAGCCTAACTGCCGCCGTGCGACCGAAGCCAGACGATCGCTTTCCGGCCGCTTGGGGAGTCGGGTGAAACCTGATACGCAGCAGTGTACGCATCGCGGGCTAGCTCGACCAAACCGGCGTGCAGAAATCCCGACGCCATCGAGACGTGCCAATCCGCCTGCCGGTCTTTAGGAACCGACGACCAGCCGTCTCCCATCAGACGCCTTGCCAAAGTTAGCGCGTTCAACCCATCGGTATACAGTTCGAGCCCGGGCTCGAATCCCACCAAAGCCATGCCCGCATCGAACTGAAAGTCGGCATCTCGGGCTCCGACGGGCAGCGCGCTGGTCATCGCTCGTCGGCCCTCGTCAATTCGGCGCTTGCGGGTGATCGGATCGCGGGAATCGAACGCTTCTTTTGTTCGGAAGTAGCCGAACGCGAACTTCGCCCGATAGTTCAAGTCGTCTTCGGCAGACAGCCTTTGGGCTGCCGCCTTGCCGAGGTTGTGGGCATCTTTGTCGCCTTGGTTGGATCGCATCAGCAGCAGCCACACAAGCCGCGTCTGTTCAGGAGCGGTGGACTTGCCTTCGGCTGCCAAACTCCTAATTTTATCGGCGACCTGTTTGTCGGTCGTCAGTTCATCCTGCGCGATGGCGCAAAGCGACGTCAGCGCAATAGCGGCAAATAGCGGATAACGGAGTTTCATTTTTTAAGCCTGAAGACGATTCAGGCGCCGCAAACGATACTTTGGGTTGCGGGAGACTATCTCGCATCTGCTATCGTATAGGGAACTAAGGAGAGGACTGGGGAAATGCAACCTGTTACGGCTGTTTCGCGTTGTGTCGTTGGATCGGCGCTCGCATTCTGTTTTTTGGGCCTGTTTTCGCAGGCAGGTCCAACTGAAATCGTTCAGAACATCAAGTTTCGCAACATCGGGCCTGCGCTGATGGCAGGACGGATGGCTGATATTGACGTTGACCGCAAAAACCCCGCGGTGATCTATATCGCGTCGGCTTCGGGCGGCGTTTGGAAAAGCACAAGCGGCGGACTCCTTTGGACGCCGATTTTTGACGATCAAGACTCCGCTTCGATCGGCGATGTTACGATCTCGCTTGCCGACAGCAACACGGTTTGGGTCGGCGCAGGCGAATCGAACAACCGCAACTCTTCGGCGTGGGGAAGAGGCGTTTATAAATCTACCGACGCAGGAGCGACGTGGCAAAACATGGGGTTGCGCGATACGCAGCAGATCGCACGCATCGTAACCCATCCGAAAGATGTGAACACCGCGTGGGTGGCTGCAGTCGGACCGCTTTGGAACGCATCCGATCAACGCGGAGTTTTCATGACCACCGACGGCGGAAAAACCTGGACGAAAACGCTGTACGTTGACGAAAACACTGGCGCCACGGATATCGTAATTGATGAAAAAAATCCGAACGTGCTTTATGCCGCGATGTATGAGCGCCGGCGATACCCGTGGACGTTCAAAAGCGGCGGCCCGAACGGCGGCATTTTTAAATCAACCGATGGCGGCCGAAAATGGACGAAGCTGACCGGAGGGCTCCCTTCGCCAACCGGCAAAATCGGCCTGACGATCTATCAAAAAAACCCAAACATTCTTTACGCGATCGTCGAGACCGACGCGCCGCCTCCAGGAAGCAAACCCGAAGACAACAAGAACGGCATCTATCGCACCGAAGATGGCGGAAAAACGTGGAAGAGAATGGGAACTCACTCCTCGCGCCCGTTTTATTATCACGAGATTCTTGTTGATCCGAACGACGATGCGCGCGTGTATTCAGTCTCGACGAATCTGATGTTGAGCACCGACAAAGGCGCAACCTGGCGCGCCATGCGCAACCAGATTCACGTTGATTATCACCTGGTGTGGGTTGACCCGGCGAACTCGGATCACATCATCGTGGGCAACGACGGCGGCATCGGCATCACCTATGACCGCGGCGAAACGTGGAGGCATTGCAGCAACATGTGCTGTACGCAGTTTTATGCAATCGGTTTGGATAACGCCGTGCCGTATTGGGTTTATGGCGGATTGCAGGACAACGGAAGCTGGGGCGCTCCCACCGTTTCAAGGATGCGGCAGGGAATAGCAAACTGGGAATGGATTAACACAAACGGAGGCGACGGCTTTCATTGCCAAGCCGATCCCGAAGACAACGAAACGGTGTATTCGGAAAGCCAAGGCGGCGGTCTTTCAAGATTCAACAAACGCACCGGCGAATCCCGATTCATTCGGCCGCGCGCGCCCGAAGGTGAACGGTATCGCTTCAACTGGTCAACGCCGATTCTGATCAGCCCTCACAACGCCAAGACGTTGTGGATGGGAGGCAACAAACTTTTCAAATCGCTGAACCGCGGCGACACCTGGCAGGCCGTGAGCCCCGACCTTACGACCAACGACCCCGAAAAGCAGAAGCCGATGCAAGGCATGAGCCCAGAAAACACCGGAGCCGAAACCCACTGCACCATCATTACGATCAGCGAATCTCCGATGAAAGCCGGAGTGGTTTGGGTGGGAACCGACGACGGCCTGGTGCAGGTGACCGAAAACGACGGCCGCGACTGGACGAACGTGAGCGACAAAGCCGCCGCAGCAGGCGTTCCCAAAAACAGTTGGGTGAGCCGCGTCACCGCCAGCAAATACAAACTGGAAAGATGCTACGCAACCTTCGACGGCCACCGGTCCGGCGACATGAAACCTTATGTGCTGATGACCGACGACATGGGCAAAACGTGGACGAACATTACTGCAAACCTTCCCGAGGAGTCGGTGTATGTGATCAAAGAAGACCCCTCGGTCGAGGACACTCTGTATGCCGGAACTGAATTCGGTCTTTATGTGAGTTTCGACCGCGGCAAGTCGTGGACCAGGTGGAAATCGAACCTTCCGACTGTGGCGGTTCACGATATCGCGATTCAGCCCCGCGACAAAGAGATCGTGCTCGCGACGCACGGCCGCGGCATCTGGATTGCGCCGCTGGAAGGTCTGATGATGCTGGATGCCGACACCCGCTCGAAGCCTTATGCGCTTGCCGATCCGGTAACGGCGTATGAATGGGTCATGAGTTCGAGCGGCGGCTATGGCGACGGCCAGGGCGGCTATTTCGGTCAGAATCCTCCGGCTGGCGCCCGGATCATGTACTATTTGGGTTCGGATGCCAAAGACGTGAAGGTTGAGATTCTTTCGGCGGACGGCAGCGTGGTTGCGTCGGTGGCGAGTCCGCCGAGTTCCAAAGGAGTTCAAACGGTGTATTGGAACCTGCGCGGGGCTGGCGGTGAGGGCCGGCGCGGCGGGCTTGCGCCGACCGGAACGTATGGCGTGAGGCTGACGGTGGATGGCAAGAGCGTTACGAAGGCGCTGAACGTGAAGCCCGACCCGGCAGTGGAGCGTGAACAGCCTTGAGGCTGAACTCAACATAATATTCCTTATCAGACACAATAGTGAACGGTGAAGCGGGGGGTTGTCTCAATCCATGCTTCCCCCTGGAATCAGGGGGAAGCCCCGTGAGCGAAAGCGAACGGTGAAGGGGGTTCGATTCTATCTCCCAAACAGCCTGCCGTTGACATGCACAAACACGTCTTTCTTTCCGTTCGTGTCGTTGGGAACGAGGTTCGTTGCGATCGAAACGAACGCGACGATGCGGCGAGAAGCGTGTTCGCCCGAATCCGAGGGTTTGCTAAGTTCCGGCTTCGGAGATCAGGCGGTCGAGCTCGCTGGTCCGCGAGCGGACGAACTCCAGCAGGTCGTCCACCACTTCGCCCGTGTCTCCGCCGCGCTCTTTGATCTTCTTGATGTAGATCACGGCGGCCGCGCCGAGGCCGACCACCGCTGCCGTAACGGCAAGGATCAGTTTCCAGTTAGGGCCGTTTTCTGCCATCCGTGATTTAGAATCGGCAGATTGCGGAATTGTTTCAGATGTCATACCGTTTCGGACCGTCTTCGGGCGGGCCGCCTTGAATGATTCTCTTGACGAACGTGACCAGCTCCATCGGGTTGAAAGGCTTGGTCAGGTACACGTCAGCGCCGTAGTGATACCCTTCAAACACGTCTTTGTCTTGTGCTTTGGCGGTGAGCATCACCACGGGCAGGGTTTGAAGCTCGGGATCGCGCCGAAGGGTTTTCAACACCTCGAACCCGTCCATGTACGGCATCATCACGTCGAGCACGACCACATCGGGCTTTTCGGATTTAATCTTTTCGAGCCCCTCTTTGCCGTCGTATGCGGTTACGACCTGCCAACCTTGGCGCTCGAGATTCACTTGAATCAGTCTTACGATGCTCCTTTCGTCGTCACAAACCAGCACCTTCACGGCTACACTCCCTCCTGATGGATGGGCCGCAATCGGCCCCCAACGCATAAAAACTTCCCCAGATGGTACCCGGAACTATCGCTCTTCCTCGTCATCGGCCCCCTCGTCGTCGAATCCGCCGTCCAGAATCGAGTCCATCACATAGATTTTTGAGTCGGTTCGCAGTGCAAGGGCGATGGCATCGCTCGGGCGGCAGTCAATCTCCACTTCCCCGCTCTTGGTGTGCACATACAGTTTGGCGTAATAGGTTTGGTTCCAAAGATCGTCAATCACCACCCGGTCGAGCCGTCCGTCGAGCTTGTCCAGCAGGTTGCGCATCAGATCGTGAGTAAGAGGGCGCTGTGTGGGCGAGTTTTCGAGCGCCATATGAATGGCGAGCGCTTCGAACGGGCCGATGGACATCGGCAGCACCCTTCCTGCGTCGTCTTCCAGCTGCACATACCTGTGGATGGTGCCCATCTCTTCAGTGCTGTACACGCCTTCCACTTTCACGCGCACGGGGCTGCCAAGCCCGCCGCTTCCGCGTCCGATATCTTTCGGGAAGAAAGCCGGCGGCTCTTCGAAATCATCGCTGTCGAATGGCAGGTTTTCTGGCATGTGCGCTCTACGGCGTTAATCTTACACGCCGCGCGTCTTTTGAAGGACGCTGTTCAGGAACTCTGCGTTCGAAGGAGTGCGCTTCAGGAACTTGATCAGCGATTCTGTGGCCTCGACGCTGTCCTGCATATTGGCGAGCAGCCGGTGGAGTTGATAAACCCCTTCCAGGGCGGAGGCATCGAAAAGTTTCTCTTCGGCGCGGGTGGAGCTGCGTTTCACATCAATCGCGGGCCAAATGCGCCGCTCGGCCAGATCGCGATCCAGCACCAGTTCCATATTGCCGGTGCCTTTGAACTCCTCGAAAATCGCTTCGTCCATTTTGCTTCCTGTGTCAATGAGGGCTGTGGCGATGATCGTAAGGCTTCCGCCTTCTTCGATGTTGCGCGCCGAGCCGAAAAACCGGCGTGGACGGTACATCGCCGAGGGATCGAGTCCGCCGCTCAGCGTGCGTCCGCTGGGGTTCACCGTCAGGTTGCTCGCCCGCGACATCCTCGTAATCGAGTCGAGAAGAATCACCACATCCTGGCCCACTTCGACCATTCTTCTGGCTTGGTGCAGGCAGAGGTCAGAAACGCGCATGTGGTTTTCCGGCGGCTCATCGAACGTGCTCGAAATCACCTGTCCGCGGACCGAGCGTTTCATGTCGGTAACCTCTTCAGGCCTTTCGTCCACAAGCAGCACCATCAGTTTGATTTCGGGATGGTTGGTCTCGATGGCGTTGGCGATGGTTTTCAAAAGCGTGGTCTTCCCTGCTTTCGGGGGCGAGACGATCAAGCCCCGCTGACCTTTTCCTATAGGACAGATCAGGTCAATGATCCTGGCCGCGATGTTTTGCGGCTCGGTTTCCATGCGAATCCGTTCGTCAGGGAACAGCGGTGTGAGCTTTTCAAACTCGGGCCGGGTGCGGATGATCTGCGATTCGGTGGCGTATCCGTTCACCGATTCAACGCGCAGCATTCCGTAATACTTTTCGCCTTCCTTCGGCGGCCTCACCTGGCCGAACAGCGTGTCGCCGGGCCTTAGGCCAAACCTGCGGACTTGCGATTGGCTCACATACACGTCTTCGGAACTTGGAACGTAGTTTTTCTGGCGGGCGAACCCCCAGCCTTCGTTCAACAGCTCCAGCACGCCGGTGCGATACTCCGCGCCCGACTCTTTATTTGCATGAATCAGAAGTTGTTCGCAGATTTGCGAACGGCTGGCTCCGTTCAGATTGAGTCCGGCCTGCTTTGCCTGCTTGGCAAGATCCACGTCGCTCAGGCTGTCAAATTTGGAGTAATCGGTTTCGGGGAGCATTTCGAGGTCGGCTTGCGACATCATCGGCTCGCGCATGCGGTCGCGGTTTTTCTGGCGCCTGCGCTTGGAAGATTGAGATTGAGGGTCGGAGTCCGGCCCTCCGGGTCTGCGGAAGTGCATGAATTCTCCTAAGGGATTGGGGAGATGAGAGAAGGGATTCGGGTAGGAACCCCACCCAACAGTTGATAGTATAGCACGATTTCAGGAATTTTCAAGGGGGCTCCGGCAGATCATCAGGTCTTTCAGCCCCCGATACCTGCCGCTGAGGTCCATTCCGTATCCGACAACGAACCCGTCATCCAGCAAAAAACCCACGAAATCGGGAAGCCGATCGGTTTTCAGCCTCGCCTGCTTCAGGATGAGGACGGCGGACTTGACGGAGGCGGCTCCCCTGCGCTCAAACTCCTCGATGAGCGCACGCAAGGTGAGGCCGGTATCCACGATATCTTCAAGAATCAGCACGTCGCGGCCGTCGAGGGGAATCTCCAGATCCATTCGAAATCGAAGTTCGGTGGTGGAGTTCTCTCCGTCGTAGCTGCAAACGCTCACGAAAGCAAGTTCGTAATCGGCGGGTAGCCGGCGGACGAGGTCGGATGCGAAGATCACCGAACCGTTCAGCACTGCCACAAGAAGCGGCGGCTTCTTGTCGGCATAGGCCTCGCGGATTTCGGCGGCGAGCCTAACAACCACCTGCTCGATGCGCTCCTCGTCGGCGAAAATCTGAAGGTTCATTCCCACTCGATCGTGGCTGGCGGCTTGCTGGTGTAATCGTAGAGCACTCGGTTGACTCCGCGCACTTCGTTCACAATTCGGGTGGCCACGCGTTCCAAAAGTTCGTGCGGAAGATTGGCGGCGTGCGCCGTCATCGCGTCCGCGCTGATTACGGCCCGGAGCGCGACCGCGTGCTGATAGGTTCGTTCGTCTCCCATCACTCCCACGCTTTTTACGTCGAGCAGCGCGGCATACGACTGCCAGATCCCGACATTCAGGCCGGTAACGCGCAGCTCTTCGCGAAAGATGTGGTCGGCTTCGCGGGTCATTCTGAGTTTGTCTTCGGTGATCTCGCCCAAGATTCTTACGGCGAGACCGGGACCGGGAAACGGCTCTCGGTCAATCATTGCGGCTGGGAGACCCAGGGCATAGCCGACGCGCCTCACTTCGTCTTTGAAAAGGTCACGCAGGGGCTCGATCAGTTCCATTTTCATCCAATCGGGAAGCCCGCCCACGTTGTGGTGCGTTTTGATTTTGGAAGCAGTGGGTGAGCCGGATTCCACCACATCGGGATAAAGAGTTCCTTGTGCGAGAAACGAACAGTCTTTCAGCTCGTCGGCGTGCGCTTCGAACACGCGAATGAACTCAGCGCCTATGATCCTTCTCTTCTCTTCTGGATCGGACACGCCTTTCAGCGCAGACAGAAACTGTTTCGAAGCGTTGTAGAAAACCAAATGCGCGGGGATGTGCGCGCGGAAAGATTCGATCACCTCTTCGGCCTCGTTCTTTCTTAGCAGGCCGTGATCCACGAACACGCAAGTGAGACGCGGGCCGATCGCGTTCGCAAGCAGCGCGGCGGCCACGGTGCTGTCCACGCCTCCGGAGACCGCACACAACACTTTGCCGCCGCCGACCCGCTTGCGGATCAACTCGACGGTTTCGTCTACAAAATTGCGCGGCGTCCAGTCGCCGGCGAACCCGGCCTCATCGAACAGAAATCGCGAAAGGATTTCAAAGCCGTGCTCGGTGTGCGAGACCTCCGGATGAAACTGCACGCTGAAGATTTTTTTAGACGCATTTTCCATCGCGGCGATGGGGCAGGTGTCGGTCTGCGCGGAGAGCGAAAACCCTGGAGGCAGTTCGGAAACCGTGTCGAAATGGCTCATCCACACGAAGCCTGGATCGCGGATCAGCGCCGAGCCTTCGCACGGCTTGATCTTTTGCCGGCCGTATTCTCCGGCCGCAGCCTTCAGCACCTTTCCTCCCACCAGTTTGGCAAGCAGCTGATGACCGTAGCAGATTCCGAGCACGGGCTTGCCCTGATCGAGAAGCGCGGGATCGAGTGAAGGGCTTTGCGGATCGAGCACGCTCTTAGGCCCGCCGCTTAGAATCGCCGCCCGCGCTCGGCTCCATGCGGCAGCAAGTGAAGGGGAGTTCCAAGCGACGATTCTTGAGAACACATTCTGCTCGCGCACCTTCCGCGCGATCAACTGCGTATACTGACCTCCGAAATCAACGATCAGGAGCGTCTCGTGTTGCGAAGCCTCGGGCACTCCGACAGTTTCGCACAACGCAAAACTCAATGTCTATTCGATTGGAGGCGATCGGCTTCGGGCCGTTGGAAACCGACAAGGCGGTGGCCAAGACGCTTTCCCAGGTTGCGAAACATTCCACCGAGGCGGGTCCCCGAAAACTGTTGTTTCGGCCGTTTGAGGGATGCCTCATCGAGACGTGTCTGGACGACCGCCATGAACCGTGCGCGGTTTCGGTGATGATCGAGGCGCCGCTTCAGCCGGTGTTTGTTTCGACCATCGAGCCGGTGAAGGGCGAATATCGGATTACGGCGTTCAGCTGCGTTGACGGCAGGGCCGTGGTGCCGATGAACATGTTTTCTCCGTTTCCACCGCCGGAAAGCGATCGCCGCGGGGTGGCGCTAGCGCAGATCTGCGGATTCGCTCACAGCCTGCAGGTGATTGACGCGCACCCAAACGAATCGGGAGTTGACGCGGTTGCGGATGACGGCAGCATGATTCTTCAGGGAGTGGTGCTGAGCGAAGACGAGCGCGTGAACCGGCTGAGCGGAGACTCGGTGTCTTTGGGAGCGATCTGGATGCCTGGGATCGAACTGCGATATGCCGCGCGCGGAGGGCAGAACGTGCGGCCGGGAAACATGGTTCGAGGCGCCGTGCGCATCTATGCGGAGATTCAGGAGTTCGTTTAGCCTACGCGAGACTCGCGGGCGAAAGCCGCAATGTGCCGCTCTAAGCTGACGAGCGACGCGTGGTCAGTCCAATCCATTCGGATGGGAGTTACCGACACGAATCCCTCGCTGACGGCGGTGACGTCGGTGCCGGGCTCTTCGTTTCCGGTGATCACCACTCCGCCCTGCCAAAAGTAGTTTCTTCCCCACGGGTCTTGGCGCTTTTCCACGCGGTCTTCATAGGTGCGCGTCCCCATCCGGGTCGAGCGGGTGCCGCGGAGTTCCGTCCACGCGATGCTCGGCACGTTGATGTTGAGCACGGTGTAATCGGGAAGCGGCGCTGTGGTGAGCCAGTCCCATGCGTTTTCGAGCCATGTGGCGGCGGTCTCAAAATGAGCGGGAGCATCCTCGACATAGATGGCGACCGAGATGGCGAGCGATCGGATGCGGTTGACGCTTCCTTCCAGAGCGCCTCCAACAGTGCCCGAATAAGTCGAGTCCCATCCGAGGTTGGGGCCGTTGTTGATTCCGGCGATTACGAGATCGCATCCGTTGGGAAGCAGTTCGTGCAGCGCGAGGTTGACGCAGTCCACGGGCAGTCCGTTCACTTCGAAGGCGGGCACGCCGGATGCTGTCTCCACCTGTCTCATCCGGAGGGGTTCTCTCAGGGTCATTCCGTGGCCGCAGGCGCTCCGTTCGCGGTCGGGTGCGCAGATGATCGGTTCGCCATGCCTGGAGGCGACTTCGGCGAGCGCGCGGAGCCCAGCTGAGTGAACGCCGTCGTCGTTGGTGAGAAGGATTCGCAAGAGGTTGAAAGTGTACCAAGATCGGGCACAACTGCCGATAATCTCGGCTGATGGCTGAAGATTTGGACAACGCGGACGAAGCAACCAGCGCCGCCGACAAGGCAGGCGGATCGAAGAAAGAGGCAAGCGGCAAGCCCGGGGGGAAGGGCAAGCTGCTTGTGATCGTGCTGCTGGCGATCGCTCTTGGGGGAGGCGGGTTTTTCGGAATGAAGGTTTTGCGGGGCGGCAAGCACGGGCCCGTGAAACTGAAAGTGGGCAAGGTCGTTACCTTGAAAGAGTTCTTGGTGAACTTGACCGGATCGAAACCCGTTTGGCTGAAGACGGAGATCGCGCTTGGAATCGCCGAAGGGATGGAGCTGGGGCATGGCGGCGGTCATGAGGGAGGCGGCGAAGACCCGCCGGAAGTCCGCGACGCGATTAATATGCTGCTAATGTCCAAGAGTGCGAAGGATCTTGCGACGGTCGAGGGCAAAGAGCAGTTGAAACGCGAGATCATTCAAACCCTGAACAAACTTCTTAGCAAAGAGCACGGAAGCCCTGCGGAAAACCTTCAAACCGCCGATAACGGAACACATAGCCCTGATAAGGAAAGCGAAGGAGAAACGAACAGCGGCCCGGTGCTCGAGGTGTATTTCATCTCGTTTGCGATGCAGGAGAATTAGGGCGGCGGCGCGTTTCTTCGAGGAACGTGTTGCGTGGCAGATTCATTAACGCCTGACGAGATCGAAGCACTGCTCAGCGCGCTTTCGGCCGAGGAGACCGAAACCGCGTCTCAAACCTCGTCGGCACAGTCTCTGAGTTCCGAAACCAAAACCCGAGGGCATCGGGAGGCAGCCGCGTATGAGGTTTATGACTTCCGGCGGCAGGACAAACTTTCAAAAGACCAACTGCGGACGCTGCAGATGCTTCATGAAACGTTCGCAAGACTGGCGAGCAGTTCGTTCGCGGCGTTTTTGCGCACGCCGATTCACGTTGAACTGATTTCGGTGGAGCAGGTGCCTTATGAAGAGTATCTGCGAAGCATCAATCAGTCGGTGTTCACGATTTTGAACCTCGCGCCGCTCAGCGGACAGGCTGTTCTTGAAATCGAGTTTGCTTTGGTTTTCAGCATTATTGATCGGATGCTGGGCGGGCCGGGAAAGGCGCTCGAACGGACGCTTTTGACCGACATCGAGCGCCCCCTTGCAACGCAGATCATTCAGCGCGCTTTGCAGACGTTGAAAGCTGCCTGGGAAGGTGTGGTGATTGTGAATCCCGCAATCGAAGGAATTGAAACCAGCGCCCAGTTTGTGCAGATTGCACCGCCCGGCGACATCTGCGTGATGGTGCTGTTTGAAGTGAAGGTGGGCGAACAGAGGGGGGCGATGAGCCTGTGCATCCCGTACATGGTGCTCAAGCCGGTTACTACAAAACTTGCGACGCAGAAGTGGGCCGCAAGCGCCGGCAGGAAGCGTGGCGAATCGTTTCGGCGGCAGTTTGCGATGCAGATATCGCGCACAAGCCTGCCGTGCAAAGTGGATTTGGGCAAAGCGACCGTGCCGATCGCAGATTTTTTGGCTTTGCAAACCGGAGATGTTTTGGAACTTCAGCAGCGGACGGACGACGGCATGGTGTTCAGCGTGTTGAAGTCGCCGAAGTTTTTGGGTCACCCCACAAAGGTTGGAAAAAACATGGCTTTTCAAATAACTGAGAGAGTGACGGAGTAGGAAATGGCAAGAATCGAACCAGAGTTTATTACACGCTTCGGCGATGTGCAGAGTTCCATTTGGGAGATCGCAGCCCAAAGCGTGGGCACGTCTTTTAATGCCGAAATTGAACTTGCAAACCCGCTGACGATATCGGCCAAGCCCGACGATCTGCTGGCAGAGCTCGGCGGCGCGCAGCTGATCATCAGATGGGAGTTCGCTCAGCTGCCGGAACACGAGCACTTGATTGTGCTGAGCCAGGAGCTGGCGCTTCAGCTGATCGGGCTGGTGGAAGATCCGCGTCCGGAAAGCATGGAACCCGATGTGCTGTTTCCTCACAACGAACGGTTCGCATCGTTTGTTCAGGGAATCATCGAGGGATGCGCTTCGTTCAAGTCGCTCACGATTCAACCGGATTCGCTGCAGATTCAGTACGAAGTGTTTTCTCTTCCGAACGATCTGCAGCTTCGCGATGAACTGGTGCGGGTTCAGGTTGCGCTCGGCGGCGGCGATGTGAGCGGCGGCGTTACGTGGATTTTGGATGAGGAATCGGCGCGCGGTCTTTTGGGTGAGCAGATGCCGGTGGATTCGGGCGTTGAAGAGCACGCGGCCGCTCCAAAAATCGTTTCGAAAGAGGAGCGCGACATCGAGATGCTGATGGACATTCCGCTGGAAGTAACGGTGGAGCTGGGGCAGGTTTCGATGTTGATTCAGGACATTTTGGAACTGGGTTCTGGAAGCATTGTCGAGCTGGAAAAAGCCGCAGGCGAACCGGTGGATGTTTTGGTGAACGGCCGTTTGGTTGCCCGCGGCGAAGTTGTGGTTGTCGAAGACAATTTCGGCGTGCGCCTGACCGAGATTTTGAGTTTGCAGGATCGCGTTGGGAAGTTGGGTGAGGCAGCGTGATTTTTTTACTTGCAGGGTTAGATGCGCTCCGAGACGATCCGGTGCCCCCGTTTCAGAGCGGAGCCGGACCCGTGGGGTTTGGCACGCTGCTGCAGATGCTGTTGGCGCTTGGGTTAGTTGCTGCGCTGATCAGATGGCTTGTTCCGAAACTTGCATTGAAGTTTTCAAAGCGCGTTTCAAATCATTCGAGTTTGCAGGTGGAAGCGACCGCGGCGATCGGCGCGCAGCAGATCGCGATCGTGCGAGTGCGCGACAGGGCGTTTTTGGTGGGCACCGGATCGCAGTCGGTTAATCTGATTGCGGAGTTGACCGAGGAACCGTCGTTTGCACCCGCGCGCGATATTGCAGATTCGGAATTCGGCGCCATGATGGAGCAGCTGCGAAGGCTTACGAAGTGAACACGCTTCGGTGGATTGCGATTCTGTTTCTGCTGCTGCTGGCGGCTTGCGCGTTCGCTCAACAGGCCGCGAGCGCCGGCGTGGATGTTCCCAACATCAAACTCGGAATTGATAAGGCACACAATCCGGGAGAAGTGGCAAGCAGTCTGCAGATTCTTGCGCTGCTGACGATTTTGAGCCTGGCTCCGGCTTTGCTGATGATGACAACCGCGTTCACGCGCATCGTGATCGTTTTCAGCTTTCTTCGAACCGCAATCGGAACGCCGACGATTCCGCCCAACCAGGTGGTAATCGGCTTGAGTTTGTTTTTAACTTTTTTTGTGATGGCGCCGACCTATGACAAGATCAATCAGAACGCGCTGCAGCCGTATATGGCCAAAAAAATCGGATTCGACGAGGCCAAACAGAAGGCGTGGAGCGAAATCCGCGGCTTTATGCTCGCGCAGACGTATCGAAAAGACCTGAACATGTTCGGGCATCTCGCAAAGAAGCAGTACAAAAACGAGAACGATGTGGGTTGGCAGGAACTGATTCCCGCGTTCATCCTTAGTGAACTCAAGACGGCGTTTATCATCGGGTTTTACATTTTCATTCCGTTTTTGGTGATTGACTTTGTGGTGGCAAGCACGCTGATGAGCATGGGAATGATGATGATGCCGCCGACGGTGGTCGCCCTGCCGGCGAAACTTCTGGTGTTTCTGCTTGCCGACGGGTGGTCGGTGTTGACGAACGCGCTGGTCGGAGGGTTTCGATAGTGGATCAGAGTCACCTTTTGGAAGTGGGAAGACAGGCGATCAATCTGGCGGTTTCGATCAGCATGCCGATTCTGCTGTTTACGCTTGTTGTGGGTTTGACCGTCGCGGTTTTTCAGGCAGTGACTCAGGTTCAGGAGATGACGCTGACCTATGTTCCCAAGATTCTTGCGGTGATTGCTGCGCTGGCGCTTTTCGGCGCGTGGATGCTCGCGCAAACCGTAGCATTTACCGCGCATTCCTTTGAATCCATTCAGCAAGTAACAAAGCGGTGACGCTCGACTCTTCCCTTCTCATCGCGTTTTTGGCGCTGGTCGTGCGGATCGGTGCGATGTTCGTTGCGGCTCCTTTGTTCGGCGGAGCCAACACGCCGCCTTCGGTGAGGGCGCTGCTTTCGATTGCGATCGGAATGGCGTTGTGTCCGTTGCTCGCTGGCCACGTCGCGGTGCCGAGCACGCTTTATGACCTTGGCACATTGGTGTTTCGCGAAGTGGCATATGGACTGCTGATCGGGTTTTGCGTTCAGTCGGTGCTGCTGGTTGCGGAGATCGCGGGTTCGTTTTTGGATTTTCATTTGGGTTTGGGGCTTTCTGCCGCGCTGAACCCGATCGAAGGCATTCCTTCGAGCACACTTTCGAAATTCAAATACACGCTCGCGCTCGTTCTGCTGCTTGCGGTGAACGGACACCACATTCCGATCCGCGCGCTCCTTTACAGTTTTGAAGTGTCGTCGCAGCTGAACCTCGCATCGTCGTTCAATGTGGTGATGAACGGACTGGCGCATATCGGCGTTGCCGCAATTCAGATCGCGCTGCCGGTTGCGGCGGTCGGGTTTGTGGTAGACGTTGCGCTGGCCGTCGTCAACCGAGCCGTTCCGCAGATCAACATTTTGATGTCGGGAATATCCGCAAAGATTTTGGCCGGGATGATCGCACTTTCGGTTGCGCTGCCGGGTTTGGCGCACGGAATTGATGCAAGCATCGAGTACATGGCGCGGTCGGTTCAGCAGCTGACCCACAAATAAACGATGGCGGAACAGACACAGGAAAGAACAGAGCGCGCGACCCACCGGCGGAGGCAGGAGGTCCGCCGTCAAGGTACCGTCGCCCGCAGCGCCGACCTCTCGTCCTCGCTGCCGCTGGTTCTGCTTGCCGCCATGCTGCCTTCGATCGGCACGATTGTGGTGAACGGGGTTTTTCAAGCCTTGCGCAACGGGCTCGATATTTCAGGAGCTAAGGCTTCCGGGCCCGACATCGCGCATCACTTTTTCAAAACCGCAGTTCCGGTCGTTGCCGGATGCGTTCTGATTGCGGGGATCGCGATGCTTGTGGGTTTGTTCGCGAATTTCGCGCAGGTGGGAATTCATCCGACGCTCGAGCCGATAGCGCCGAAACTCGAACGGCTGAACCCGCTCAATGGAATCAAACGCCTGCTTTCGCGCCGAGGGCTGTTTGAAACCGCGAAGTCGGTTGCCAAACTGGGAATCGTCGGCTGGATCGCTTTTCACGAAACGCAAGCCAACTGGGATGAAATGCTGAACTTGGGATTGATGCCGGCGGCTGCGGGAATGGCGTGGCTTGGGCGGTTCGTGGCTTTGCTCATTTTGAAAGTTTCGTTTGCATGGCTGGTGCTCGGTGCGGTTGATTACTGGTGGCAAAGAAGGATGTACGAAAAGGACATCATGATGTCCATCGAAGAGGTGAAGCGCGAAATGCGCGAAACCGAAACGTCGCCCGAACTCCGCGCAGAAATGCACCGCCGGAGGCAGCGGCTGGCACGCGCGCGCATGATGGCAAACGTCAAACATGCCGACGCTGTGATCACAAACCCAACCGAATATGCCGTGGCGATCAAATATGACCCGAAACGGTTTGCCGCACCTGTGGTTTTGGCAAAAGGCAGACACCTGACCGCCGAGCGGATTCGCGAAGAGGCCAAAAAGCAGAAGGTTCCGATCGTTCCCAACCCGCCGCTCGCCCGGTCGCTTTTCGAGCAGGTGGAGGTCGGCGATCAGATCCCTTCGGCTTTGTTTCAGGCAGTTGCCGAAGTCTTGGCGTTTGTGTTCAAGAAATCCGGCAAAAAGTTGTAGTTTTAGTCACAGGCCCAGTACCAAGTGCCGTAGTCGCTGTTCGGTTCTCCGGACTGATGGCCGGTCGGCTCGACGATGGTTTCATCGAACGGCCCTGCGCCCACGATGTGCTTGGAATGGCCGTCGGCAAACAGCATGTTGCCTCCGGTCGAGTGCCACTGCCTGTAATAGTTGTATGGCGGGTCGCAATCGTATCCGTATCTTTCACACGCATCGGGTGTGTTCTTTCTGTCGAAGATGGGAAACATTTCATCGCGCAGAATGCGTGAATCAGACGGGTAAATGATCTCCGACTCTTTGACGATTTTTGTGTAATCGAAAGGCACATTGTTGCGCGTGCTTACGTCTTTCACCACGCTGAACATGCATTTGGTGAAATGATAGCTGCTGCCGTACGCCTTCCAATAACTGTCGGCGCCGGGCACATCTTGAAATGTGAACGGCCCTCCGAAATCCAACGGGCACCGGAAAATCTCGTTCAGCGGGATGATCAGTTGTCCGGTTGAATCCGACTTCGACTGTCTCATGCCGATATAAGGGTTGAGTGCGACCTCGATTCCGTAGTGTCCGTTTTTTTCGGCAGGAGGCTGACTGTTATAGTCGGTAAAGATCGGATACGTTCCGTTTTCGTCGCTCAGGTACAGGCCGAGCGCCATGCCGATCTGCCTTGTGTTGGAAAGGCAGTTTGTGCGTTTGGCCGCCTCTTTTGCGCGGCTGAAAACGGGAAACAGCACGGCGGCCAGAATCGCGATGATCGCGATGACGACCAAAAGTTCGATCAGAGTGAACGCTCTGCTTCGGTTCGAATTCATTTTTTCGCTCCTTGTGAGCAAAAACGCCGCTCCGCGGGCTGCGGAGCGGCCGAAACTCGAACGCTCTCCGCTTCCCTACGCCGGTTTTCAGCCGGATCAGGTTCCAAGGGTCTCTTCTTGCGAAAACTCTCAGCCCAAACGGGCTCCCCTAGCGGAACGGTGTTTTGCTGCTCAACGCAATTTACCCTCCGCCGTGTTTGCTTTTCTTGGCATGACCGCCGCCCTTTTGCGCGGGTGCGCCGCGTTTCGGGCCGTGCGCAGTTTGGCGCTGCATTTTGCGCGGCTGGTTGTGCATTTTCGGCGCATGAGCAGGCGACATGCCGCGGGGACTCGATCTGTACTTAAAGTTGTTCTTGGGACTCGGCGCGGTTTTCACCCGGCGGCTGGAAGGCGCAGTTCTGATTCCCGAATGAGATTCCTGATACGACCATCGCATGTGCGGCTCGAATGTGCGCCCAACCGTGTTCCAACTTCTGCTGCGTTCGTATTGTGCAAAAACCTCCTGCGGACGGCGGCGCGATTCGACGGCGATCGCCGTGCCGGCGGCGATGCGCGACCAGTTCCATCCGCGGTTTCGCCAAACGGTGATCTCGTTTCGAGAGCATCCGTTGTCGAGAAGAACCGGTTCCCAACATTCTTGATACACCACCGTGTCGGGAATCCGAATCAGTTCATAGCCTGGATCATAAAACACCTCGGGACCGCAATCCATGCGCGAAGCGATTACGCCCCAGCTGTATCCGCGGCGGCGAAGGATTAGAACGTCTTCCAGAGGGCAGCCGCATGCGCGGGAGATTCGCAGAGCGGGGCCCATGTAATAGATCGGAACACCGTAGCGGCGGCCGGTCGAAATGATAAACGTAGCATCCAGATTGAATGCGCGCGCCAGCAGATATGCGGCTGCCGCCTGTTCAATCGAAAGGTTGTTTCGTGCAGCGATCACCGTGATCTGCGCCCTCGCAGGAAACGCGGTGATGAGCGCAAGCGCGGCGATCGGAAACTGTTTGGCGATTGTCCTTAACATGAGATTCACCTCCTTAAACGTTCGATAGGCTTCTCGATTCTCGCCAAACGGTTTGAGTCGTGCGGCTGCCCAGATGTTCGCACTCTGCTCCAGGATCACCTTCAAAAACCGCAAGATTGCCAGGTGGGTTTTGTGTAAACTGAGTGAATGAACGCCGAAATTTCAAAACTTCACCGCCAAATCGAATCGTTGAAAAAACGGCTGCGCAAGGCTCAGCAAAAGGCGGAACCGAAGAAGGTGAAAAACTTCACGCTCTCCACGCCGAAAGGCGATGTTGCGCTGCGCGATCTGTTCGGCAGGAAGCGCGATCTCATCGTTGTGCACAACATGGGAAGGTCGTGCCCCTATTGCACGCTTTGGGCCGATGGATATAACGGCCTCGTCGAGCACATCGAAAGCCGGGCTGCGTTCGTTGTGGTTTCTCCCGACGCACCCAAAGATCAGCAGAAGTTTGCAAAAAGCCGCGGATGGAAATTCAAAATGGCCAGCGACAAAACCGGCGCGTTTACAAAAGCGATGGGCTATTTGAAGCCGAAGTCCAGCTGGTGGCCGGCGGTTTCCGCGTTTCACTTGCAAGATGATGGAACGATTGTGCGAACAGGCACTGCGGTTTTTGGTCCGGGCGATGATTTTTGCGCGCTTTGGCCGATGTTCGACCTTTTGAAAGGCGGAGCCGGCAGATGGTCGCCCAAATATAAATACTAAATCGGAAGCTTGGCGGCGGCGCCTTCGATGGAAAGAAGTTTTTCTTTGCGCCACAATCCGCCGCCGTAGCCGCACAACTCGCCGTCGGAGCCGATCACGCGGTGGCACGGCACGATAATCGCTATCGGGTTTCTGCCGTTGGCGGCGCCGACCGCGCGCACTGCCCCCGGGTTTCCGATCCGCTCAGCGATCTGCGCGTACGACGTCGTTGAACCGTAAGGGATTTTCAGCACCGCGTTCCAGACCTTTTTCTGAAACTCCGTTCCGCGCAACTCCAACGGAATCGTAAACGCTTTACGCGTGCCTTCGAAGAATTCCTGAAGCTGCCTGGCGGTTTCGGTGAGCAGTTCGGTTTCGGCTGATAGACGCGGTTCTTCCGAATCCGCAAACCGGAGTTCGACCAGCCCCGTTTGTGTTGCGGCGGCGATCAGCGGGCCGATCGGCGACCGGATCGTCTGCCTTTGAATGCTCACGCTAAGGATTATGCCCTTTTGAAACTTTCCAAAGGGCTGGACGTACAATAGGAGTATGAACTGGATTTTGGTAGTCGGCGCGGCGGCGCTGCTTGCGGGGTGCGGAGGAAACGATTTGACCGATGAATCAGGGAGTTCGAAAACGTTGAAGGAGAGCGAATCGGTCAGAAACTCGGCCACAAAACAGCTCATTGACGCTCCATCCAAAAAACTGATTGCGGCGCAAAGTTCGCTTGGGTTCAAACTGCTGGCACCCGTGTCGGGCGCGAACGCCTCGATCTCTCCTGTGAGCGTTTCGCAGGCGCTGGGAATGGTTTACAACGGCGCCGGCGGCGAAACCAAATCGCAGATGGAACGCGCCTTGGGCTATTCAGGTTTGCAGCTGGCTGAGATTAATTCTGCGAATCGAGCCGCACGCATTTTGGCCGATAACATTGATCCAAAAGTCGAATTGAGAATCGCCAACAGCATCTGGGTGAACAAAAACCTGACCCTCGAGCCGACGTTTTTGAAAACCAACGACGAGTCTTATGCCGCCGAAGTGTCTTCGCTCGATTTTTCTAATCCAAAGTCGCCCGATACCGTGAACGGATGGGTCAGCCAGAAAACCAAAGGCCGAATTCCTTCGATCCTTGATCAGATTTCCCCTGACGCCGGCGCGCTGCTCATCAACGCGGTGTATTTCAAAGGCGTCTGGTCGGAGCCGTTCGCCAAGGATGCCACGCGGCCGTCGCCGTTTCATCTCTCTTCGGGACAGACCGCCGATGTGCAGATGATGCATCGCCATGGCAGCTACGAGTTTTTCGAACGCGAGGAGAACAAGGCCGTGAAAATCCCGTTCGGATCGAACCGTCTGAGCATGATTCTAATTCTGCCTCCGGCGGGCGCGCCGCTTTCCGAATATGTTAGTTCGCTCGCCAACGGCGGATGGGATTCCATCATCGGCAATCTGCATTCGGCAGATGTTGATTTGGCGCTTCCGAAGTTTACGTTTTCGTTCGCGGCGTCTTTGAAATCGTCGCTCGCAAACCTCGGAGTCAAAGACCTTTTCGTTCCTGGGAAGGCTGATCTTTCGATGATGAGAAAAGCCAACGATCTTTTCGTTCAAGATGTGATTCACAAAACTTGGATTCAGGTGGACGAAGAGGGAGCCGAAGCCGCAGCGAGCACGGACGTTACTGTGGGGGTCACTTCCCTGCCGAAAACGGTCAGCTTCACTGCCGACCGTCCGTTTGTGTGGGCGATCGTTGACTCGCCGAGCGGCATGATCCTGTTTGCGGGCGTGGTGCAAGACCCTCGGGCGAAGTAAACTATCCGCGCTCGGCCCGCCGGCCCAGGTTTACCGAAATGCGGATTATCTTGATTACTAACGAAGAGGAGCTCGCCAAGGCCGCCAAAGAGGCCTATCAAGCCACCGATAAGCTGGAACTTTACGCCGAGTGGCCGAAGGCTTTGGACAACGCTCGGGGCGCCGACCTGATGATCGTTGACCTGATCTCCACCCTGGAGCAGCCCCATTTGATCGCGGGATACGAAAAGTTCGCAACCTCGAAAATGTCCCGCGAGGACAGCAAAGACATCCCGTTGGTGCTGATCTCGCCCCCCGACGACTATGAACTCGATTCGATGGTCGGGTGGCCGAACTTCGTGTTCGGAATGGTCAAGCGGCCGGTTACGATGAAGATTTTCCGCCGAATCTCCACTTGGATCTGAACTGTTGCCGATAATTGAAGCGATGCTCGTTTTGCACCTGACCGCGCGCCTGTGGGTGGCTGCCGCTCCGGCTCTCGAGGTCGCGATCCCTGGATGGATGCTGGATGACCAGACGCCGAACGCACAGATCAGCGGACAGGTGGTGGAGCGCGCTCCGGCCAAATCCATCATCATTGATCTGAAGTCACAAAAACTCTCCGCGCTCGAAAACGGCGAAACGGTGATGGAGTTTCACTGTTCCACGGGGCGGAACAACGGAACGCCGCCCGGCGATTGGCCGGTGAAGCAGAAACTGCGATGGAATGTGGCGCTTCCCGAATACCATTCGGTTCCGATTCCTTACTCGCTAAGGCTGGATATTGTGTATCGCGGGCAGCGGTATCGCATCGCGATTCATGCGCACGACTCGGTGCCGAACTACCCTGCATCCCACGGCTGCATCCGGCTTCGGTATCCCGACGCGAAGAAGCTGTTCGATTGGGCTGAAGTTGGAATCGTTGTGAACATCAGATAAAAAAAAGCCCGCCATGCGGCGGGTCGAATAACATCCGAACTGGATCGTGAAACTTTATCCGCCTCCTTTGCCTCCGGGAGCGGGTTTGGTTCCTCCGCCGCGGTTTTTGAACTGCTCCATCGCTTTTTTGCGCATGTCGGCGAGCTGTTTGCGCTGGGCCGGAGTGAGGATGGCATCAACCTTTTTCATCCAGTCGTCGTGCAGTGCTTTCATTTTTGCTCTGCGCTGATCTTCGGTGAGTTTCTGGTTGCGAAGCGCTTGAAACTGTTTCATCTGTGCTTCCTGAAGCGCCTTGAGTTTGGTTTTTTGGGCTGGAGTGAGGTTCAGTTTGTCGAACATCCCCATGCCCATGCCGGGCCCGCGGCGCATGCCGCCCTGCCAGTTTTTCTGGCTGGCCGTTCCGGGAGGTTTCGCGCCTCCGGGCTTCGCCTGAGAATAAGCGGAAACGAACAGCGCTCCGCTTGCGGCGCACACCGCCAAAATCGTGCTGATTCGAGATAGGTTCATTTGTCCCTCCGACAGGTATGGCCGCTCTCGGCCTACCAGGTTATACGAGTTTCGGGGAAAAAAGGTCACCAATCGGTACAATTTTGGCCGTGCCCCACACCCGCGAAGACGCCCTTGCCCTGCTGTTTGCGCACACGCCGAGCGAGTCGCTGAGGCGCCACTGCCTGATGGTGGAATCCGCCCTGCGAGGGTATGCCGAACGTCTGGATCAGCCCGCAGAACAGTGGGGAATCGTGGGACTTTTGCACGATTTCGACTACGAGCAGCACCCCGATGAACACCCCGAATGGGGGATGCGCCTGCTCGAGCAGCAAGGCTGGCCCAAGGAGACGATCCGCGCGATCGGTTCGCACAACGACCGGCTCGGAATTCCGCGCGAAACACCGCTCGAAAAGCACCTGTTCGCGTGCGACGAACTTTCAGGATTCATCGCGGCGGTGACCTATGTGCGTCCTTCGAAGGACGTGCGCGAAGTGGAACTGAACAGCGTGCTGAAGAAACTGAAAGACAAAGCGTTTTGCGCCGCAGTGAGCCGCGAGGAGGTTCGATCGGGCGCAGAACTCATCGGTCTCAGCTTGGAAGAGCACATCGCCAACATGCTGCAATCGTTCAAAGCCGATGCCGAATCGCTGGGTCTGGCAGCGAAGCCCTAACCGTTCCGCTTGGCGAAATCCGCCATAAATTCCGCCAGCAGCTTCGCGCCTTCTTCCGGAAATGCGTTGTACATCGAAGCGCGGATGCCGCCCGTGCTGCGATGGCCCTTCAGGGTGCTCATGTTCAGCTGTTTGGCATCTTCCAAAAACTTTTCGTCGAGTTCGGGCGATGGGCATTTGAAAGTGATGTTCATCCGGCTGCGGTTTTCTTTCACGGCGTGGCCTTTGTAAAACCCTCCGCTTGCATCAATCTGGTCATACACCAGTTTTGCCTTTCGCTCGTTGTAAGGGGCAATGGCGTCCACACCGCCTTTTGCCAGAAGCCACTTGTAGTACAGACCGCAGATGTATACGATGAACGTGGGCGGGGTGTTATGAATCGAATGCGCTTCGGCAGCCCGCGGCCACGACAGCATCAGCGGCAGATCCTTGGATTTGGCGATCTCCATCGCGCGCGGAGAAACGATCAACGTGGTAATTCCTGCGGGGCCCTGGTTTTTCTGCGCGCCCGCGAAGATCACATCGTATTTTGTCACGTCAAGTTTTCTTGAAAGAATGTTGCTCGATGCGTCGCACACGATCAGCGCATCGCTATCGAATTTTGGGTCGCGCAGAAAGTCAACTCCGCCCACCGTTTCGTTGCTTGTGAAATAAACGTAGCTGGGGTTTTCGAATCGAGGTTCGGAATCGGCGGGCGCGCGATCGAAACCGGTTGATTCGCTTGAGTAGGCGATGTGCACCCGCCCAAGTTTTTGCGCGTCTTTGATGGATTGGTGTCCCCAATATCCTGTGTCAATGTAGTTCGGCGTTTTGCCCTCGACCGAAAGGTTCATCGGCACCAGAGCGTTTTCTAAACTCGCTCCGCCTTGCAGCATCAAAATCTGATAATCATCCGGCGCACCGAGCAGTTTGCGCAAGTTTGCGAGCGCCTCCATATGAATTCCGTCGTAATGTTTGCCGCGATGGCTCATCTCCATCACGCTCATGCCCGTGCCGTGCCAGTTCAGCAGTTCGTCTCTCACCTGCTCCAGCACTTCGACGGGCAGACTTCCAGGCCCGGCGGAAAAGTTGAAGATGCGGTCGTAGGGCTGAGGGGTTTTCTTCAATTCTTGCGACGGAATCATACTCAGATCATACCACGCGCTTCAGGCCACGGGCGCGTTTCGATTCACCTGAAGGAAACTTCCGTAAAACATGGTTCGCAGCTTATGCAGCCACGGCCCGTCGGATACACGATACGGCAGGTTGAATCTCCACGCAGAGCCGTTGGCTGCATCCCCGTTTTTTGACACCTCGAAAAAAAGTTCGAACTCTCCAGGGTTATTGCGTATCAACTCTTGAGCCAGTCTCAGCTCATCGAGGCTCGCCCTGCTGATGCGAACGACGATGCGGCCCGGCGCGGGCTCGTCCACCAACTGTGCACGCTCCGAGTTCGGTTCACCAAGGTTTTCGATGCTTCGGGAGATCAGTTCAACGCCGCGATCCCGATGTTTGATCGAGCCTCTGACTGCAACCACGGCCCCTTCCCGAATCAGGTCCTTCAACGCCTCATACGCTTTCGGAAAGACGGTCACCACTGCTTGTCCCGAAAAATCTTCGACCGTGAGCACCGCCATCTTTTCGTTTTTCTGTTTGGTGCGCATCTCTCTAACCGCTGCAATCAACCCGGCTATTTTTGCGTTCGCTCCATCTTTTAGATTGGGCAGCGACGCCGCGTTTTGCACACCCGGCGCTTTGAGCAGCCGCTCGTACTCACGAAGAGGATGGTCGGAGATAAAAAGTCCCAACACTTCCCTTTCCATCGTAAGTTTTTCCTGCGCGGTGGGCGGTTCCACGAACGGAAGGTTCGGATAAGCGCGCCCCGTGGCCTGCACCGGGTCGCCGAACATGCTGGTCTGTCCCGACGTTCGTTCGCGCTGTGCGTTTTCCGCGTAAGCCATCGCGGTGTCGAGCACATTCAGATGTTTGTTTCGATTATCGTCAATCGAATCGAGCGCACCAGCCTTGATCAACGCCTCGATCGCAGGTTTGTTGAGCGCGCCGAACTCTTTGGCCCTTACCGCAAGATCGTAAAGGTGCGTGAACGGCCCCTTTTCGCGCGCCTTCAGAAGCATCTCGATCGCGGCGTCTCCGATCCCTTTGATCGCGCCCAATCCGAATCGGATATCCGATCCTTCGACGGTGAACTCGGTCATTGAGCGGTTAATATCCGGCGGGAGCAGCCTGATTCCGAGCCTCCGGCACTCTTCGATCATTCCGATAATCCTGCCCGAATCGCGGTAGGCGCCCAGCAGTCCGGCGAAATACTCAACCGGGTAGTTCGCCTTCAGATACGCGGTTTGATACGCGATCAGCGCGTAGCACACGGCGTGCGCTTTGTTGAAAGCGTAGCCCGCGAACGGTTCCAGCAGAATCCAGATTTTTTCTGCCGTTTCGGGCGCGATTCCGTTTGCGGAAGTGCCGCGCATAAACTCGATTTTCATCGAGTCGAGCAGCGCTTTGTCTTTTTTGCCCATCGCTCTGCGCAGCACGTCGGCCCTGGCAAGCGAAAACCCTGCGAGCGCCTGCACAATCTGCAGCACCTGGTCTTGATAAGTGATCACGCCGTACGTTTCCCGAAGAATTGGCTCCATCCGTTCGTCAAGATAGTTCGGTTTTCGCTTACCGAACTTTCCTTCGATGTACGCCGTGATATGTTCGTAAGGGCCCGGACGGTACAACGCGACCATCGCAGTAAGTTCGCTGATCGAGTTGGGCAGCAGCTGCGTGATATGTTTCCGCATCCCTTCGCTTTCCAGCTGAAACACTCCGGCCGTTTCGCCTCGTCCGAGCATCGCGAAAGTTTTTTCGTCGTCCAGCGGGATCTCGCGGATGTTGATTTTTCCTTTCCCCGAACGCTCGATGTTCTGCACGGTGCGCGCGACTACGGTGAGGTTGCTCAGCCCCAAGAAATCCATTTTCAAAAGGCCGATCTTTTCCAGATCGCCCATCGGATACTGCGTAATAATCTGATCATCCGAACCGCGAGCCAAAGGCACGCGCTCCTCGAGCGGCTCTTTGCTGATGACGACCCCCGCCGCATGCACACCCGCGTGCCGCGCGATGCCCTCGATTTTCAGCGCCGTGTCAATGAGCTGTCTTGCTTCCGGGTCCACAGTGTAGGCGCGCTTGATTTCGGGAACCTGTTCC
>Ga0070741_10006233_pt1 | contig 25795 bp, 21 predicted proteins | sample Coa_R1_4_FD_66440 | JGI IMG/M metagenome (GOLD analysis project Ga0070741, IMG submission 66440) | Surface soil microbial communities from Centralia Pennsylvania, which are recovering from an underground coalmine fire - Coalmine... | ecosystem: Environmental > Terrestrial > Soil > Unclassified ... | reverse complement strand
CGATCACCGTGAATGCCTCAACGATCGGATCAAGCCCAATCACAGCGTCACCAGTGCTCACATTCAATTTGACCGTAACCAAGTAAAGATCCGCCGGGAGTCACTCCGCCTTGAATGGCACATCTTTGCCGGACATTGTCTACCCCTTCGATTCTCCTCCGGTGGCCTCAGGAATATTCGAAGGCAAGTTCTCTTTGCGAAGTGACGAGAGGGTGCAAATCCTCCAAGAACCCTCCTCGGCCTGCGCGCTTTGCCATCCGCGCATCCATCTGCGAAACTGACGACTGAGTACTGAGTCCCGAGAACTAGCCCTACATGGCCCGCATCCACGTTCTTTCCGAAACCGTGGCCAACCAGATCGCCGCCGGCGAGGTGGTGGAACGTCCCGCGTCGGTGGTCAAAGAGATGCTGGAAAACTCGCTGGACGCGGGCGCGACACGCATCAAGATCAGCGTGGAGGCGGGCGGCAAGAAACTCATCCAGATCACCGACAACGGCTGCGGCATGGTGCGCGATGACGCCATGCTCGCGTTCGAGCGGCACGCCACTTCGAAGATCAAGAATGCCGAAGATCTGCTGAGCGTCGCGACTCTGGGTTTTCGCGGCGAGGCATTGCCCTCGATTGCGTCGGTGTCGCGCCTGCGCCTGGAGACGCGCGCGGCCGAGGAGCCGGCCGGAACGGTGGTCGAGATCAATGGCGGGAAGATTGCCCGGGTCGAAGAAGCCGGTTTGCCCCTCGGCACCTCGATCACGGTCCGCGATCTCTTTTTCAACGTTCCCGCGCGCAAGAAATTTCTCAAGGCCGAATCCACCGAGTTGTCGCACATCGCCTCGCTGGTGACGCATTACGCGCTGGCGCATCCGGACAAGCATTTTGAATTGCATTCCGCGGCCCATGCCATGCTGGTGGCGCCTCCGGTCTCCGGACACAGCGAGCGGGTCTACCAGGTTTTCGGCAAGGAGACATTGGACCAGTTGATTCCGGTGGCGGCGCGGCAGGCTCTGGAACGCGTAGGCCTGCCCCAACCTCCCCCGTGGCGCCGCAAATCCGACGACGAAGAGAACGCAGAGCCGAAAGATCCCGGCGAGATGCGCGTTCACGGATTTGTCTCCAAGCCCGAGATCCAGAAGCTCAATCGCAATTCGATTTTCGTCTTTGTGAACGGCCGCCTGATTCGCGACCGCCTGGTGCAGCACGCTCTCACCGAGGCCTATCGCAACATCATTCCGCCCACGGTCTATCCCGTGGTGCTGCTTTTTCTGGAGTTGCCGGCGGCTGAAGTGGATGTGAATGTCCATCCTTCAAAAACCGAAGTGCGATTCCGGCAGCAGACCGCGATGCATGATTTTGTACGGGACACGGTTCGCGCCGCGCTGATGAAGGCGCGTCCGGTGCCGCAGTTCGTGGCGGAGATTCGCGCCCACGCCACGGCAGGCCAGGCGCTGACTCCGGGGGCGGAATGGACCGCGGACGCCGGCGCAGCTTCTGGTGGAGGGCGTGAATGGCCCATCCCGCAACGCGCGCACGACGGCGGTTTCGCGTTGCGGGCACAGCCGGAGCCGGCGATCTCCGCCCGCCTGCAGTTTGAGAGTGGAATTGCGGTGGAGGCGAACGCGGCGATTCCGGTGGCACAGGGTCTGCAGAATTTGCCCATCGCGCCCAATTTTTCCCCACATGCGTCAACCCTGGATGCTGTTCCGGATCACGGTTGCGCCCCGGCGCTGGAGGTTCGCGACGAAGAGCCGACTCTCGCCTCCCTGAGCAGCCTTAAGCCGCTCGGGCAAATCCGCAATTCCTTCATCCTGGCCGTGAACGAAGACGGGCTATGGATTGTCGATCAGCACGTGGCGCACGAGCGCGTGCTGTTCGAGCGCGTGCTGCAGCAGCGCGCGCTCCAGAGAGTGGAAAGTCAACGCCTGTTAATGCCAATTGTGCTGGAGCTGTCTCCGGCGCAGCAGGCTGTGTTCAGCGAGATTTCCGATGAGCTTCAGCACAACGGCTTCGAGGCTGAACCCTTCGGCGCGCGCAGCGTGGCCGTGAAAGTCGCTCCCGCGGGCGTGGAAGCAGCCGAGGTGGAGCATATGCTTCACGAACTGCTTGACCAGTTCTCCCGCGAGGAGCAATCCCTGAACCTGGAAAAGATCCGCACCCGTATCGCGGCCTCGATCGCATGCCATGCGGCCATCAAAGTGAATATGCCGCTGGAGCAGAACAAGATGGAGTGGTTGCTGTCCGAACTCGCCAAGACCGACCACCCCATGTCCTGCCCCCACGGCAGACCGGTGGTGCTGAGGTATTCTGTGAAAGATATTCAGAAGGCATTTAAGAGAATCTAGGGCGAGCAATGAGCAATGAGCACTGAGCGATGAGCAATGCGTGCAGAGCGCATCCGGTTGGCTCACTGCTCACCGCTCGTAGCTCATGGCTCATAGCTACCTGCTTCTTTTATGACTGAACTCGAGCTTCAGCAGCTACGGCGCGAGAAATGGCGGCTTGATGGCAAACCCATCCGCACCATCGAAGACGCGCGCGCGTTTCTCGAGGACGTGGGGCTTTGCCTGATGTATCCGCGGCGTCCGGTGCTGCTGGGGCCGACCTTCATGGGCGCCTTTGTCGGCGCCGAAGATCGCCTGCCGGAGTGGCAGCATGCCTTCAAGGACCCGCGGGCGGCGCAGGCGACCGAGTTGATGGTCCGCCTGTTGCGCGAGCGTTCCGCATTCGAGGCCAACCTGTTCGAGGAGAACAACGGATTACTTCTGGCGGCATCGGTGTTTCCATACTTTTACGCGCTGATGGGAGAGCGCAATCCCAAGCTCCCGCCGAAGCCGGGGACGCGATCCCCGTATTCGCAATTAGCCTCTGATGCCTATGCGGTCATTCAGCTCGAAGGCGCTGTTTCCAAGCAGAAACTTCTGGAGAAGCTCGGAGGCGGTCTTTCCACTCCCGCGCTGGACAAGGCATTGGCTGAGTTATGGTCGAAACTGCGCATCACGCGGGTCGATTACAAGGCCAGCGAAGGCTCGGTGTGGGACTTGCTTTACCGCTGGGCCCCCGAGCCGCTGAAGGAGGGCGTCGGATTGTCGGTGCCGGAGGCGCTTTCGGCTTTAGTGTCAAAGTATCTGGATTGCGTAATCGCGGTCGAGCCTGCGGAACTCGAAGCCTTTTTCGGAAACTTCATCGCGCGATCGAAGATCAAAGAAGCAGTGAATGCTCTGTTGGCCGCCCGGGAGTTGAGCTTCGTCCACGTCGGCGGAAAGTCGATGCTGCAGATCACTCCGGAAAAGGTGATCGTGACGCCGGCGCCCCGCAGCGCGGCACGCTAAACGCTATTTTGAATTGTTCCCGTGCCTGATTCCATTCCAGGTTTCTACCGCGGGCGCCTGGCGCCCTCGCCCACCGGCCTGCTGCACCTGGGGCATGCGCGCACCTTCTGGATCGCAGCGCAACGTGCCGCCGGACGTGGCACGTTAATTCTTCGTAACGAAGATCTCGACCCGCAGCGTTGCCGTCCTGAGTTTGTCCAGGCAATGATCGAAGACCTGCATTGGCTCGGAATATCTTGGGAGGAAGGGCCGGATTGCGGAGGACCGTTCGCTCCATACACGCAGAGCCAGCGTCGAACGCATTATCTCAACGCCTGGGAACAGTTGCGAGCCGGCGGATTTATCTATCCGTGCACTTGCTCGCGCAAGGATGTGGCGCAGGCGGCAGGCGCGCCAAACGATGCCGATGATGAGCCCCTCTACTCAGGAAAGTGCCGTCCTGACCTCGACCCGCGTAGCGACAGCCCCTTGGGAGGTCCGGCGACGGCCCGTTCTGAGCCTCTTGAAAGCGCGAAGCCGAGCAGTCCCGCAGGAGTGAACTGGCGCTTTCGAGTTCCCGACGGGGAAGAGATCAGCTTCACAGATTTACATCTGGGTCTGCAACAACTGACCGCCGGCAAGGATTTTGGAGACTTCATCGTGTGGAGAAGGGATGACGTTCCTGCCTACCAGTTGGCGGTAGTTGTCGATGATGCAGCTATGCGCATCACCGAGGTCGTGCGCGGGGCGGATCTGCTGAAGTCCACGGCGCGGCAGATTCTCCTCTATCGAGCTTTGGGTCTGCCTATTCCAGAGTACTATCACTGCGACCTGGTTCGGGACGAGGCTGGAGTGCGCCTGGCCAAACGGCACGATTCGCTGAGCATTCGCCGCCTGCGCGAATTGGGATGGACGCCTCAGCAGGTGCGGGCGGGGAGTTGACCGCCGTTGCACGACACGGAACAAGCTTCCAGCCTGCACCGATCCCAGAGGCCAAAGGCGTCCGTCTCTGCGTGTACAATCTGCTTTCGACGATGAATAAACACTCCACCGGGAAGACTCCATCCAAAAAACTGATTATTGCCATCGATGGCCCAGCGGGCGCGGGCAAGAGCACCATTGCGTCGCGACTGGCGCGCAAGCTCGATTATGTCAATCTGGAGAGCGGCGCCATGTATCGGGCACTGGCGCTGCAGGCAATCGAGAAAGACACGTCATTTGACGATGAGGCGGCGCTGATGAGGCTGGCCGCGGGGTCCCGCATCCAACTCGAGCCCACCTTGGGTGGCAACCGCACGCTGCTGGACGGAAAAGACGTGTCCGCCAGAATCCGGGAGCGGGACGTCACCGAGGCTGCCTCGCGCGTATCCGTGCATCCCAGGATCCGGCAGTGGATGGTGGAACGTCAGCGCGCCATGGGCGCGAACGGCGGGATTGTGATGGAAGGCCGGGACATCGGAACGAAAGTGTTTCCCGACGCTGACTTGAAGATTTTTCTGGATGCGGATCCTGTCGTGCGGGAACAGCGGCGCATGGCACAGCAGAAGATCCAGGGAGATGTCGCCGCCAGCGTCGCCGCGGAATTACGCGAACGGGACCGCCGCGACCGTACGCGTCCGGCATCGCCCCTTGTGGCCGCAGAGGATGCGGTGGTCATCAACTCCACCTCCATGACCGAGGACGAGGTCCTGGCGCAAGCTGAGAAATTGGCCGCAGAGAGGCTCTCCCGGCGCGGTGGATAGTTTTTTGAACACCCCAGCAAAAGCACAAAGGACACGAGCAGGGAAAACTCGTGTCCTTTGCAGTTCCGGGCGGCAATTCTAGTTGTCAGTTGGCTGCGGAGTATTCCTCGGAGCCGGCAGCGCTTTGCCCGGTTTTCCCGGGACGGGCGGAACCGGCGCTAGCGCAGGAGTCGCCATGGCCGAAGATTTCCGGATCTCTATACCTTCATGCTGGTTGTTGATCACGATATGCGAGAGCCCGTTTCCCACACTGCCGCTGGCGCGTGATTCGCGCTCTTCGTTGCTGACCTTCAACTCCGGAAAGTCAGACTGAATTTCGCCGTCCCGGACGCGGGCATCCAACCGGAAGCTGGCCTTATCGGGCAGGCTGAGTTGTACGGTGCCGTTGCGGTTATCGATCTGCACGTTGCCCACCGTGCGCATGACCAGTTCAACAGCTCCATTATCGTCCTGCAACCGCACATCGCCCGAGACGCCGTCCAGCCGGATATTTTTCGAGCGGGTGGTCAGATGTAATGGGCCCGCGATTTGATCGGCGCGAAGTTCATCGGAATCGAGCTCGAGTGAGCCGTCGAGCCGCGAAAACTCCATGTCGGTACGCGAAGATTTGAAACTGACAGTTTTCGCAATGCGCTCGAGTTTGACGCTCTCCTGAAATTCACCCTCCAGCTGGACCGCCCCCTTTACGTCCGAGACGGAGACTTCGTTGAGCCGGTTCCCGACATGCACGTCGCCGGTGACCTGCCGCACCCGCACCGTTCCCTTTTCCTGGCTGATTTTGACGCCGCCGGTCACTTCTTCTACGGATGTGTCGGAGCGCTGCGCGGAGATATCGACATTGCCCTCGCGCCCCGAGACATTGACATCGCCGCGGCGCGAGTTGACCGTGACCGGCGCCTTGCGCGGCACGGCAATATCGAGATCGGTTTCCACCGCGTGATCTCCCGCGCCGTCGGCTTTGGCATCCACCGTCAGCAGCCCGCCGATGGCAGTGATCGCAGGCTTGGTTTCATTGTTGTACTTATCCGCATCGGTCTGGTTCTCGGCGCCCACGCGCTTCCGCACCACGACCGTGATCTTGTTGTCATCGGAGGCATGCACGCTGATGGCGCCGCGAGTGCTGATCACTTTCAGGCTGGCTCCCGCGGGAAAGTCCTGCTCCAGGTGATCGTCGTAGTTGTAAGTGTTTCCGCTGAACAGGTGGTTGAAATCGCCGTCATCGAAATTGAAGTCGTCGCGCACTCCGGACCAATTCACCCGCTCCAGTTGGGTCGCGATCAATCCGAAGACTACGATCATCACAACCAGCACCACGCCTCCGGCCCCGATGCCGGAAGCGCGCGCGCCCTCGCGCTGTGCCTGCATGTGCTCGAACACCTTGATGACGCCCCACAAAATGAGCAGCACCGGCCAGTAGTTGGCGAACAGGTGCGCCAGGCGCCCTACCGACAGCACATGCATCGTGCTGAGCAGGAATACGAAGCCGATAATGATCAGAACGAAAGGTCCGGCAAACGAACGTGGACGCCGTGGCGGAGGGGCAACCGGTGGCGGACTCATCACTGGGCTAGACATGGTTCACCTCGCCGGAGGAAGGTGGTTGCGTGTTTGGCGCCCCGCCAGTTGACGGCGGAGGGGGCGGCGCGGCAGGCGGATACACGGTTACGTCCGCCGGCAGCGGACCCACGTGTCCAGCCGAGGATGCATTGCTCTGGAAAAGCTTGACCACGCCAATCACCAGCAGGATCGCAGGCCAGGTGCGGTGAAATTCGATACTGGAGACGCTGTCGAGCAGGAACAGCACGCCCAGCGTGATCAGCATGGCCGGGCCCATAAGCCGGCGGGCCCGACACTGCTCGCAAGCGCAACGCCCGGCAATTCCCCCCAGCAGGCCCCAATGCTTGGCGAAGAGCCAGACGCCCAGCAGGATAAGCGTCAGCGAAATGAGAACGCCCATTCCCACTTCAAACAGACCGGCCGTATGCAGCAGAAACAGGATGCCCAATCCGATCAGGATGGCGGCGCCAATTGGCACCTTCGTCCCCTCAAACTTCTCACCCGCACCAAACGCTGCAGCCAATCCGAAAGGGTCGGGCACAGGCTCGCCGGTCTGGATAGCCTTCGCGGTGCGAACGCCATCGATGATCTGGTAGACGTAAAAGAACCCGATACCAACGCCGAGGATGGTGTGCATGTACCAGGGCACGTCGGAACTTACCCCGATAATCAGGAGCACCATCACAATCAGGTGCGCCAATCCTTTGGCGTACTGCGAGCAATAGACCGCACCCACGCCAAAGGGAAAGAATCCGGCGAGAATGCCGGCGACGGCCGGATTCGGACCGGCATTGAGCGGCGATGGAGCGGGCGCAGTGCTTCCCACGGGCGGGTAAACAGCCGGGGAGGGCGGCACAAACCCTGGTGCCGGAACCGCGCCTTCCATGCGCGCGGCCAGACAAGCCTCGCAATAAATCACTCCCCGCACATCGCGGGTGCAGCTTGGACAGAGTGGCTTGCCGCAGGTGCGGCAGAACGCCACCGCAGCCTGATCGCTGTGATTGGCGCAGTTCATACGAACCTCCTGTACGTGGTCACCGACACTACAGGCAGATCGCGAAGAGATGGACCCAGCGGCGCGCCAGCCAAGATCAACTGCTCCCCCGTTTGGCTGTAATTGCGCTCCTGCTTCTGCTCGGGCTGTTGTGATGTGTCGTTCTTACGCTCCTTGGATTTTACGGGGCCGGGCTCGGCGGGAGTTACATTGCGTTTGATCCCGCGCAGCGCAGCCTGCACTTCGTAAACGGCGCGCACATTGTCGAAATACCGTACCACGCGCGCCTGCGTATTGTAGTAGGTGTGGCGAATCGCGGCCGGACGCAGACTGATTTGCCGCAGGTCGGCCGGTTTCACTCCAGCCACCGTCAGGCCCACCGACAGCGCGAAGAAGGCCATGCCGAATGACATGGCAAAGCGCGGCTGCCGAACCAGCGCCCAGATCGGCTCCAACACCGACGCCTGCAACCGGTCCAGCCAGGAGATGCGTGGCTGTCGAACCGGCGCGGCGACTCTCAGGCGTTGGCTGTCAACGCCGGTCGTGGATGCCAGGATATTTGCGACCAGGCTGGCGGGAGGCTCCACCTCCGTGAGACCTTTCAGCCAGCGGCGCCCTGCCTCAGCTTCGGCGAACAGCGGACCGCATTTCCGGCAGACCCGGGCATGGGCTTGGAACCGCTCGAGCCCGGCTCCGCTCAGAACGCCGTCAACCGCGTCCGTGAGCAGCGAGTCGAACTCGTTGCACTGCATTCCGTTGCTGGTGTGGTCTGGCATCACATCACCTGCCTATAGGTACGTTGGAGAAGCCTCGCAAGTTCCGCTCGGCCTCTATTTATTCTTGATTTCACGGTGCCCTCCGGAACCTTCAAAACGGTGGCTATCTCGCGATAGTCCATGTCCTGTAAGTCCCTTAAAATCACTGCTTCCCGAAGTTCGGGAGAAAGTCTGCCCAAAGCGGTATGGACCGTCTGGCTCACCTCCCGCTGGCGTACCCGGGCATCGGGTGGCGCGGAAGGATCGGGAATCTGCTCGCTGAGGGGCTGAACGTCCTCATGGTCGGACGCGGTTGAGTCCATGGAGTCGGTCATCCGGTCCTGCTTGGTCTTGCGGAAATGGTCTACCAGCAGATTTCGGGTAATCGTACTTACCCAGGTGACGAAGGCCCCCTTGGTATGGTCGTAGCTGGAAAGAGTGCGGTACATCTTGATGAAGACCTCCTGGGTGAGGTCCTGGGCGTCGTCGGCCGATCCCGCAAATCGATAGCAAATGTTGTAAATACGCCGGGTGTAAGTCTGCACGATTTCCTCCCAGGCGGCGGCGTCGCCGGCAATACATCGCCGAACCAGCATCGCAACGACCTGGACGTCCTCCACTTGCGCTCCCCGGAAATCGTTTTACTGAGACGTGGCCTGGATGATCGAGACCGCAGGCCCAAGATTCGATACGTGTTTTGTCAGCCCGTGGTTCGCAGCCCCTGATAACCGAAGCGAAACAGGGAATTGTAGCAGTCTGCGGAACAGCTTCCGCGGGTCATCCCATTCGCCATCCGGAACTGGCCACATCCGCTGGTAGCAATGTGGTATTGCGTCGTGTTGCGCGCTGAGGGAAACGTGGGCGCGGCGGTCATAATTACCTCAGAAGGGCAAAACTTCGGTTACCTCCGGTAACCCATGTGTCCCCGGAAATACTACGAGAATCACCCTATGCCGGATATAGTTGGCACAGCATCTACATTGTCATAGGCCTCAAGTCACTCTGAGCCGCGTAGGGGCCCAGCAACTTCTGATCGGTTGCGTGTTTTTACAGGTATGGCGTGCTCGGGGCGCGAACGCCGCGCCGGAAAGGGTCAAGTTCATGAGCAATAACCTGGCAAGGAAACTCTCAGCCTGGAACAGGCAGGTTGAGGTTTGGGGCGTAATTTCTGCGATTTTGTTATTTGCCCTGGTTTTTCAAATTCCTGCCGCCGCGCAGGACCAGGATGATCCTCCCGGCCGCGTCGCCCGCCTGGGATACATCGAGGGTTCGGTTTCATTCCAGCCCGCAGGCGAAGACGAGTGGGTGCAGGCGGTTCCGAATCGTCCGATCACCACCGGAGATAAATTGTGGGCGGATCGCGACTCCCGGGCCGAACTGCAGCTGGGATCGGCCACCATCCATATCGGGTCCAACACTGGCTTCTCTATTCTTAACCTCGACGATCGCACCACCCAGATCGAACTCAGCGCCGGCAGCATGAACGTGCGGGTATGGGATCTGGACCGTGATGACGTCTTCGAAATCGATACCGCGAACCAGGCTTTCACCATCTTCCGGCCCGGACGTTACCGGGTGGACGCTGCCGAAGACGGCAATTCCACCGTGGTTATGGTTCGCGAGGGAGAAGGAGAATCCACGGGAAACGGCCAGAGCTATACCATGCACGCAGGTCAGCGCTTCACTTTCCGCGGAACGAATTCCCTGAATGCGGAAGTTGACGAGATCGGGCGCTCCGACGACTTCGACGACTGGGCTGACCGCCGCGAACGGCGTTATCACGATTCCCCCTCGGCCCGCTACTGTGATCGGCGCGTAGTCGGATATCAGGATCTCGATGACTACGGCGATTGGCGTCCTACTCCCGACTACGGCTATGCGTGGTTCCCGCGCGTAGACGCAGGTTGGGCCCCTTACCACACCGGACACTGGGCCTGGATCGATCCCTGGGGTTGGACCTGGGTCGATGACAATCCCTGGGGCTATGCACCTTTCCATTATGGCCGCTGGGCGTTCGTCTACGGAAGGTGGGGTTGGATCCCTGGTCCAAGAGAAGTGCGCCCCGTGTATGCGCCGGCTCTGGTCGCATTCGTGGGCGGCGGCATGGTTGCCGGGGGCACGGTTGCGTGGTTCCCGTTAGGGCCGCGTGAGGTCTATGTTCCGTCCTACCGCGTGAGCCCGGCCTACGTGAATCGCGTCAACGTCACCAACACTACGGTCAATCAGACTACGGTGACGAATGTCTACAACACGACCGTCATCAACAACAACAGCACGACGATCAACAACGTTACGTATGCAAACCGGAACGTAAATGGCGCGGTCATGGCGGTGCCGCAGCGTTCCTTCGCCAACGCCCAACCGGTAGCCCAATCCGCGGTGCGGATAAATCAGCAGCAGCTCCGGGCCATGCCGGTGAGTGCCCGGGCAGCCGTATCGCCCGCGCGCGAGTCCGTGCTCGGGGTACACGCGAATACAGCCAACCGTGTGGCGGCTCCGCCGCCGTCGGTGACCAGCCGTCCAGTAATCGCAAAGACAGCGCCGCCGCCGCCGCCACCGTCGTTTGCCGCCAGACAACAGGTGCTGGCGCAACACCCCGGAGTACCAATCGCCCGGCAGGAACTTACCAAGCTGAGGCCGGCGAATACTCCAGCGGCGCGCGAAGTTCGCGTGGCGCCGCCCGCCAAGCCCGCGCAGCCGACTCCAGCAGCGAATCGGCCCGCGCAACCCGGCAATCCGGCAGCGAATACGCGTCCGGGTGGAAACCCGCCGCCCGCGGCACAGCCTGCGCCCGCCAATCGGCCCGGCGCGCAGCCAAACCAACCCCCGGCGCGGAACGAGCGTCCGGCATTCAATCCTGCAAACAACCGGCCGCAACCGAATCAACCCGCGCCCAATGCTCGCCCGGAGCCCAACGCTCCTCCGGCGCGCAACGACCGTCCGCCATCGGCGCAGCCGAACCGGCCGCAGCCCAACCAACCTGCGCCGAACAACCGTCCGGAGCCGAATGCTCCGCCGGCCCGGAACGATCGTCCTTCGCCGCAGCCGAATCGTCCTGAGCCCGCTCCGAACAATCGTCCGGAGTCTGCGCGGCCCAGTCCGCCGCCCGCGAGCAATGATCGCCCGCCCTCGGCGCAGCCTTACAACCGCCCCGATCCGAATCAGCCACGGGCGAATGAACCGATGCCTGCTCAGAGCCAGCCCAATATGGGCCGGCCGGATGTAAATCGCCCGCAACCGAACCGTCCAGAGCCTCCGATGCGCAACGAACGCCCCTCGGAGCAGCCCCGGACCGAACCGGCGCCGCGTCCACAGAGTGCTCCGCCCATGGATCGCCCCCAGCCGCGCCAGCAGAGCGCTCCTCCGATGGAACGTCCGCAGTCACGTCCGCCTGAGGCCCGGCCTGCTCCCCAGGAGCGTGCTCAGCCCCAGCGTCAAGCTCCACCGTCCAAGCAAGACCAGAAGAATGAAGACAAGAAGCCGCACTAGCGGCATGTGAAAATGACTTGGGCACCCCGCGGGGTGCCCATTTCTTTTTTTCCCAGTGCTCCCACCGGCTCGGACCGCGGTACTTCTCATGCTGGCGGCAGCTTCACCCCGGAATATTCCTCGCATGCCTCGAGCAGCATCTGTTGTCGCTGTACGTCGCGAGCCACGGGATGGGGTTGTCGCGGGCGCATGTGGAAGAAGTACTCGCCCGTAACCTTGGCCGCGGAATCATTGCTGACCGCCAGCCACACCTGCGTGCGATATCCCTGCTCGAGGTCGTCGGGAGCTCCAGGGCCGCCCATCTTGGTAGCGACCCATCCCGGCTCGAGAGCATTCGAGAGAACATCCGGCCAGAGCCGCGCGACCGCGAATGCCAGCATGACATCGTGCAGCTTCGTGTCCGAATAAGCCTGCTGTCCCCGCCAGGGACGTTCTCGCCACGCGAGGTCCTTAAGACTGGCGTCGCCGCCCTGATGCAAGCCCGAACTCAGGTAAACCAGCCGCTTGGGCCGCCGAATCAGCGCGGTCAAAATATAGGCAGCGAGGGTATTGACCGCAAACACCTGCGGCAGGCCGTCCTCGGTTTCATTGCGCCGCGGCTCTTTGTAGCCCACTCCTGCGTTATGGACGACGGCATCAAACGAGCCGAGCTCGTTGACCTGATCGGCGAGTCTCCGGGTCTGCGCGATGCTGGCCAGATCGCCGACTACCGCCGTCTCTGCTCCCGGTACAGCGTTAAGGGCTTGTTGGGCGCGCGCCTGGCTGCGGGCGTGCAACACCACGCTGTGCCCCTGCTCGATGAGTAGTTGTGCGGCCATCCTGCCCAAACCATCGGACGATCCGGTAATGAATACTCGTGCCATGGTTCCTGCCTTTCCGAACTACGGATGCGTCAGTCCCGGCGAAGGATTCCAGCGTTCCCGCAGGCGCAGTGGCCGCGCCATCAGTCACAGCTGCAAAATCCGCTGTAACTCTTGCGTTGGAGTTGGTGTTTTCGCGTCACGCATGTAAGATGTCCCGCGGTTTAGGAAGGTCTCCCCTCAATGGTGATGCGAAGACTCGCGCTATTCGTGATGATGGCGGTCGTGGGCAGTGTTGTCTTTGTGCACGGGCAGCAGCCGGACTCGGATGAGGAAGGCCAGTTTCGTTTTCGCTTTGCCGGCCCCAAGGTTGGGAATCGCGTGGCGGCGGTGGCTGGAGTCCCCGGGAATCCGAGCACGTACTATGCGGGAGCGGCATCGGGCGGCGTATGGAAATCGACTGACGGCGGAAATCGCTGGACGCCCGTGTTCGACAAACAGCCCGCTGCAGCCATAGGCTCTCTCGCGGTAGCGCCGTCTGATCCGAGCACCGTCTGGGCAGGAACCGGAGAGGCGTGGGTGATTCGCGACAGCGATGTCATGGGCAATGGAATTTATAAGTCCAGTGACGCCGGAAAGACCTGGACGAACATGGGCCTGCCCGAGAGCGGCCGGATTGGCCGCATCGTCATCGATCCTTCAAATGCCAACACGGTTTTCGCCTGCGTTCTCGGGCGGGTCACGGGGCCGCAGCAGGACAAAGGCGTGTACCGCACCACCGACGGAGGGCACCGCTGGGAGCGCGTACTCTTTGCGGGAGAAAACGCCGGTTGCTCCGGCCTGGCGATGGATCCTCACAACTCGCGCATTCTATTTGCCGGCATGTGGCAGGTCGAAATGCACACGTGGGGAGAGTTCAGCGGCGGTCCCGGCAGCGGACTCTATGTTTCCCGCGATGGGGGAAGCAAATGGACTCGCCTCGAGGAGCATGGCCTGCCTCACACGCCGCTGGGCAAGATCGACGTCGCCGTTGCACCCACAAACTCCAACCGCGTTTTTGCACTGATTCAGACCAGGGATCAGGGCTCGCTCTGGCGTTCCGAGGATGGGGGCGAGCATTGGAAAGCGGTCAACTATGAGCGAGATCTGATTGGCCGGGCCGGGTACTACATTCGACTGGCAGTTTCCCCGGCCACCGACAACGAGGTTCTGGTAGCCAACAGTTCTTTCCATCAATCGCTGGACGGCGGCGAGAACTTCAAGGACGTTCCCTGGGGTGGGGACACGCACGATATCTGGATCGACCCCGCCAATGCCGACCGCTTTGTCATTACCGATGATGGCGGCATGAACATCACCACGGTCCACGGGCGCGGCTTTCACCGCGTCACGCTGCCCATCGGGCAGATGTACCACGTGGATGTCGACAACCAGATTCCCTACTACTTCTACAGCAACATGCAGGACGATGGAAACATGCGCGGCCCCAGCGTTCCCGTCGACTCGCGCGAAACCGGATGGGACCACGCCATGGGCGGCTGCGAATCCGGTTTCACCGTTCCCGACCTGACGGACCCCAACGTTGTCTGGGCCACCTGTTATGGCAATAAAGTTACCCGCTGGGATGCGCGCTCCAGGCATGCGCGCTCGGTCAGTCCCTGGATGCACACTCTGGATTCACCGCCCAACGAGATCAAGTATCGCTGCCACTGGACCGCGCCCCTGGCCATCGATCCCTTCGATCACGACACGGTTTACTACGGATGCCAGGTCATCTTTAAGACCACCAATGGCGGCCAATCCTGGTCGGTGATCAGCCCCGATTTGTCCACGCAGGATCCCGCGCATATCGTTCCCTCGGGTGGAATCGTCGGCGACAACCTCGGCCAGTTCTACGGAGAAGTTATCTTCGCCCTGGCGCCCTCAAAAATTCAAAAGGGGCTGATCTGGGCCGGCACCAACGACGGCCAGGTCTGGCATACGGAAGACGGCGCGCATTGGACGAATGTGACCAAGAATATTTCCGGCCTTCCGCCCCTGGGCACCGTCACCAGCATTGCACCGTCGACGTTTGATGCCCGCACTGCGTACATCAGCGTGGATTTTCACCTGGTCGATAATCGCGATCCGTTCATCTACAAAACCACCGACTTGGGAAAGACCTGGAAGCTGATCAGCGCCAACCTGCCGAAACATCCGTTGTCCTACGTGCGCACCATCGCCGAAGATCCCAACTGCGCAGGCCTGCTGTTTGCCGGCACGGGAAATGGTCTGTATTACTCGCTCGATGACGGCGGCCACTGGACTGCTCTCGACACGGGATTGCCCCACGCCCCGGTGACCTGGGCGGTGGTGCAGAAAGATTTTCACGACCTCGTGGTGTCCACTTACGGCCGCGGCATCTACATCCTGGACGACATCACTCCGCTGGAGCAAATGGCAAAGAGCCACTCGGATGCGGCCGTGGCCCTGTTTGAGCCGCGGCAGAATTACCGCTTCACCCACGGCGGACAAGCCATGCTCACTTTCAGCTTGACTAGAGCTCCGAAAGATCCCATCCAGCTTGAGATCCTGGATTCCGGCGGCAAGGTGATCCGAAAGCTGGAGACCAAAGCTCGATCAGGCATGAATCGAGTGCCCTGGGATCTGCGCCACGAGCCGCCGAGAGTCGTCGCTCTGCGGACCGCGGCGCCCGACAACCCGCACATCTGGGACGAGCCGCGCTTCCGCGACTCCGACTCGCGTCCCATCACGCACTGGGGCTCCAAGCCGGCTGAGGTAGGCCCGATCGTTGTTCCCGGGAAATACACCGTCCGGCTCACAGTCGAAGGCAAGTCCTACACACAACCGCTCACGGTCGTCCGTGACCCGCATACTCCGGGATCGGAAGCGGACATCGAACTCTCGGTCAAGACTCTGCTGCGGATTCGCGATGACATTCAACATGTATCCGACGAGGTCAACCAGATGGAGTGGACGCGCAAGCAACTTGAGGTCATCAAGGCGATGCTGCGTCCGCCGAAGAAGAAGGAGGAGGACAAGACCGCCGCGGACGATGATGACGACTATGAGGGCCCCCCGCCCGCGCCCGCCTTATCCCAGGCCGGGAGCGAGGCAGAGGCAAAGCGCAAAGCCGAGTTGTTGAATGCCGCAGAAGAGTTCGACAAGAGGTTGCTGGCAATCGAGAACAGGTTTGTGTCGCAGGCCCTTCTGAACAGCGATGACAAGTACTTCGTGGAGCCGTACAAGGTATATCTGAATCTGATCTGGCTCAATGCCGAGGTTGGCAGCGGAGGCGGCGATGTCGCCGGCGGTGCCGACTTCGCTCCCACGGATACGCAACTGGAATTGCTGCAGGGATACGAATCGGAAATCGCTGGTATCGATGCGGACTACCGGAAGCTGATGAAAGACGATCTGCCCGCTTTCAACAACTCGCTGGAGCAGGGGAATGTGGTTCCTGTGACGGCGGCGAACGGCGGGGGCGCAAAGTAATCAGCGCGGTGGGGATGTTACACGTGCAAAGAGCTTACTCTGGTATGAAGTAATCCACCGTGACCGGGTTCTCGAACAGCGAGTAGTCGCGCGTCACAATCGTGATTCCGCTTTCCGTCACGAAATACCTCTGGCGGTCGGCTTCAGCGTCGTAACCGATAGTGGTGCCCTCCGGGATATGCACGTCGCGATCCAGAATCGCGCGCCGGATGTGGCACCGGCGTCCCACGCTCACGTGCGAAAACAAAATGCTGTCTTCCACCTCGCTGAAGGAGTTGACGCGCACGTCGGGAGAGAGCACGGAATTCTTCACCGATCCGCCGGAGACGATGCATCCCCCGGAAACGATGGAGTCGAGGGCTGTGCCGGTGCGTCCTGCCTCGGCAAAGACGAACTTTGCGGGAGGATACTGCCGTTGATGGGTGCGGATCGGCCACTGCTCATCGTACAAGTTGAAGATAGGCGACACCGACACGATGTCCATATTGGCCTCATAGTAGGCCTCCAGCGTCCCTACATCGCGCCAGTACAGCGCTTCTTTCTTGTTCTCATCGACAAAGTCGTAGGCATAGACGCGATAATCCTCCACCATCTTCGGCAAAATATCTTTTCCGAAGTCATGACTCGATTGCGGATCCTCGGCGTCCTTGAGCAGCACGGGAATCAGCACATCCGCATTGAAGACATACACGCCCATCGAGACTGCGATCTTTTCCGGATTGAGAGGTGAGCGAAGTGTCGTTACCTTTGGTTTCTCCTGGAAGCCGTGAATTCTTCCCTCTTGATCTACGTCCACCACGCCGTAGTGATAGCTTTGATCGGGATCGATCTGAATGGTCGCCAGCGTGATGTCGGCGGCCGAATCCTGGTGCTGCCGCATCATCTTTCCGTAATCCATCTTGTAAATGTGGTCTCCGGAAAGGATCATTACGTATTTGGGCTGTTCCGAGCCGATCGAGTAAATGTTCTGGTAGACGGCGTCCGCCGTCCCCTGATACCACTGGTCGCTGACCCGCTTCATGGGGGGAAGCACTTCGATGAACTCGCCTACCTCCCGCCCCAGAATGTTCCATCCCTCGCGGATGTGGCGGTTCAGCGAAAGCGCCTTGTACTGCGTGAGAATATAAACCCGCCGCAGGTCGGAGTTGAGGCAGTTGGAAAGCGTGATGTCGATGATGCGGTAGATTCCGCCGAAGGTGACCGCCGGTTTGGCGCGATCGCGAGTGAGGGGATAAAGTCTCTCGCCGGCACCTCCTGCTAACAGAACCCCAAGAGTGTCCTTCATGCGTGCCCCTCAGATGGCGTTCTTCTCCGCAGTCGGGTGCAGGCCCTGAGAAGAAAACAGTAGATGTTAGCACGGCATACGGGGTTGCTGCGCTTTCCATCGACTCCACTGCGGGGAGCCCCGTCGCGAGGGATTACATTCGCCAACTTGGATTTGTCAGGAGCGGGAGATCACCGGGGTTGGTTATCGAGGCCAATCATTCGGAAAGGCAGATGACTCGATTCAGTTCTGATTGCCTCGGCAGCGATTACTTGTCCTTGCCGTGCTTGTCTTCTTCGATCTTGATGTGCAGCGACCTAAGAAACTTCATATCCTGATCATTCATCTTGAAGTCTGGATTGGTCGACATGGTGGAGACCAGCGAGGTCTTGTCCTGCGACTTCTCTCCCTGCTTGCTCACCCCGATCGTTGCTTCGAGAACCAGAAAGATATCGTATCCACCCTCTTTGATACGCGAAACGACTTCGGAAATCTGTTCGGAGTCGGATAGAGATTCGTTGATTGCGTCGCCAAGCTCCTTCATCAGTTGCTTGAGTTGTGGATCCACTGTTCCCCCTAAAAACTCACATTACCATGTTCACGCACTAGGCGCGAATAGCGCGCACATCGAGGTAGTCGGCGTGAATCTCTGTGCCCCCGTTTTTGGCGAGGTTGTGTTCGTGATACAGCGCCTCGAGTTGCGACCGCAGTGCCGCCTGGCCCGGTTCGTCGAGCCGGGCGAAGGCCATCTGCGTCGGCCCGAAATATTGCCGGAAAAATTCCACCACTTCCTTCGGCGGAAATGGATACGCAAAAGTCAGATGCTGCTGTGTGCAATTGATCTGCTTCGTGCCCCCTCCCAACCGTTGCCGTACTACCGCCTCGTCTCCCCAAAGCATGGGCGGGGGCACAGGAGGCGGCGGCACCATCCTGGCCATGATCTGGAAATTCTGGCCGACGAATCCCTGGGGACTCCAGTTCGCCATGGCGATCACGCCTCCAGGGCGGCAGACCCGCAGCAACTCGGCGGCAACCCGTTCCGGACGCGGCGCAAACATCGCGCCAAACATGCTTAGCACCACATCGAAGGAGTGATCAGGGAAGGGAAGATCTTCCGCATCGCCCTCGCGGAAGTCAGCCTTGAGTCCCTGGGAAGCAGTGCGCTTCCGCGCCTGCTCCAAAAGATTGGTGGCAATGTCGACACCGGTCACAGAAGCCCCTGCGCGCGCGGCTGGAAGCGAGGTGTTTCCGGTGCCGCAGGCGACATCCAGAACCCGAGCGCCGGGCGTGATGCCGATGCGGCCGACGAAAGCCTCGGCTTCTTGCGCGGTAAAGTTCGCGATCTGGCCGAAGTCTCCGGCCATCCAGGTAGCTTTCATGCGGGATTTCAGTTGATCAAGGTCGGGGGCAGAAGTCTGCATAATGCCTTTCTCCTAATTTAGATGCCCCAGGCGCGAGAACAGTTTCCGTGCGACAGCCCCCTGGGCCGTCGAGCCGCGCTGCGAACTCCTTCTTCCGGTATAGCCGGGCGATTCACCGCACCGGGGTGCGTTCCGCGACGGCCTTCAGAGTGGCGCCATTGTAGCTCTACAGCCTGTTAAAATCGAGGTCGTGAGCAAAGTCTCAACCTGGCGAAAAGTGGGTGTAGTGGCCCGCGTGGCCGGACAACAGGCTGGCCGCAGCCGCACTTTCAATGCCTTCAAGGGGGCTGCTCGCGCCACCGCCCGTTCTTTCGGCAATGTGCTGCACCAATTGTGGTTGGAACTGACCGGAGTCATCTTTTTGCTCATGGCCGTCAGCTTCACCGGGGCGAGCTATGCGGAATACGGCAAGTACCACGCGGGAAAGGTGGGCCCAGGCCGGGTTGCGGTGGCGGTCTGTTTCGCGGTGACCTTTGCCTGGTTCGGGCTGAGCTCGTTCTGGAGAGTGCGGAAGAAGCGGCAGCGCTCCTGAGCGCCCAACGCATCCGGATCGACGAATTTGGCGGAACTATTCGCCGGGTGGACCCATGACCCAAGAGTTGAAGAACGCTCCCGCGCCTCAGAGGGAGATCGAGAACTCCTCCCATATTCCGGTCAAGGCCCTCTATACGCCGGCCGATCTCAAAGGCTTCGATTACGAAAGCGAACTGGGTTACCCGGGCGAATATCCCTTCACCCGGGGGGTGCAGGCCACCATGTACCGCGGACGCCTCTGGACCATGCGCCAGTATGCCGGCATGGGCGATGCGGAGGCCTCCAACCAGCGCTATAAGTACCTGCTCGCCAACGGTACAACGGGCCTTTCGGTAGCTTTCGATCTGCCCACGCAGATCGGCCTGGATTCGGATCACCCGCTGGCAGCCGGCGAGGTAGGCAAGGTCGGCGTGGCGATCGATTCCATCGAAGATATGGAGCGTCTGTTCGCGGGGATTGATCTCACGAAAATTTCCACTTCCATGACCATCAACGCCACCGCTTCTATTCTGCTGGCGTTATATGTCGCGGTAGCCCGGAGACAGGGCGGCGATATCGGAAAACTCTCGGGCACCGTTCAGAACGACGTGCTGAAGGAATACATCGCACGCGGGACTTACATTTATCCGCCGCACCAGGCCATGCGAATTATCACCGACATGTTTGCCTGGGCCAACCAACACGTACCCGAGTGGAATACGATCTCGATCTCGGGATACCACATGAGGGAGGCGGGCTCCACCGCGGTTCAGGAAGTGGCATTCACGCTGGGTAACGGCATGGCTTACGTTGAGGCGGCGATCAAAGCCGGCCTGGATGTGGACAAATTTGCGCCGCGGGTTTCATTCTTTTTTAATGCCCACAACAACTTTCTGGAAGAAGTTGCGAAATTCCGCGCCGCCCGGCGCATGTGGGCGCGCATCATGCGCGAGCATTTCAAGGCGCGCAACCCTCGTTCCTGGATGCTCCGCTTCCATACCCAGACGGCCGGTTCCACCCTCACTGCGCAGCAACCGGAGAACAACATTGTCCGCACGGCCATCCAGGCCTTGGCGGCGGTCCTGGGCGGCACCCAATCGCTGCACACGAACTCCTACGATGAAGCCCTGGCCTTGCCCACCGAGCAGGCCGCACGCATCGCCTTGCGTACCCAGCAGGTGATCGCGTATGAGTCCGGCGCGCCGCAGACCATCGACCCCCTGGCGGGTTCATACTACGTCGAGACTCTGACCAGTGAGATCGAGAGGCGGGCCGCCGAATACCTGGGCAAAATTGAAGTCCTGGGCGGAATGCTGAAAGCCATCGAACGCGGCTATGTGCAGCAGGAAATTCAAAATGCCGCTTATGAATACCAGCAGCAGGTCGACAGCCAGGAAGCCACCGTGGTTGGCGTGAATCGCTTTGAAGTCGAAGAAGAAAAGCCGATCGCGATCCAGCGCATCGATCCGGCGCTGGAGCCGAAACAAATTGAACGCGTCCACGCGCTCCGGGCAAAGCGGGAACCGGGTCCGTGGAAGTCCGCACTGGTCGGGGTGGAGGAGGCAGCGCGTTCGGGCGCAGATCTCATGCCGCGGATTCTTGCCGCAGTGGAAGCCTGCGCGACTGTGGGAGAGATCTCGGACGCGATGCGCCGCGTCTTCGGGGAGTACAAAGAAGCGGTCGTGATTTAACTCTGGGCGCTGGTTCCGGCAACGGGTTGCGCTTCCATTTCCTTGACAGCCGCATCCAGATGGGCCAGAGTCTCTTCCACCGTCAAGGTGTACATTTCCCGCCCCAGACCCTCGCCCGATTCGAGCGCGGTTTTGAGGTAGTGGCCGGCAATCTCGACCGCCAATGAGTCCGTAATAGTCCGGCCCGTTCTCTTCTTGTATTCGACCCAGGCCGTATGCGGAAGCACAACCCATACCTTGTGCCCACCGACCAGAAACTTGTAATCGACCGCGTCCGCGTGGCGAGTGGAAATCGCGACAATCTGCGACTGGAACACGCAGTGGACCTGCTTCTTCGACCAGCGATCCGTCGCCGTAAAGTTCTCGAACATAGGTAAGACTATAGCGGAGGGCACGCGGTGCTCGCAAACCTGCGGACGCATCATTCTTGACCCTGCATCGAGGACGCTGCTATACATCTCCGTCGCGAGGAATCCGCTCCCATGTCGAACTCGTTCCGCTTTCTGGTTGCCCTCTCCGCCGTGCTGGTCTCGGTTCCTTCAGCGACAGCTGCCGAAAAGAAATCGGCAAGGCCGGCAGCGCCCCGCTTTGAAATCTCCTTTCCCCAAGAAATGAGCGCCACTGCCCTCGACGGCCACGTCTTGTTATTGATTTCCGGCAACGATCAAAAGGAGCCGCGCTTTCAGGTGAACTTTATCGTCCCCGATTCGCAGCAAGTGTTTGGCATCGATGTCGATGCTCTAACCCCGGGGGCCCCGGCAGTGATCGACAATTCGACCCTCGGCTATCCGGCGGAGAGCCTGAAGGATGTCCCGGCCGGTGACTACTGGGTGCAAGCGGTGCTGAACATCTACGAGACATTTCATCTGGGCAACGGTCGAACCATCAAACTCCCGCCCGAGAAAGGCGAAGGCCAGCACTGGCAGGTGAAGCCGGGAAATCTTTACAGCAAGCCGCAGAGGGTGCATCTGGATCCCAAAACGCCGCAGACCATCCGCATTTCTCTCGCACAAAAAATACCGCCCGTGGAAGACGAGGCCAAACTGGTGGACTCTGTCGTGGGCTGGGACTCATCCAACGATCAGCATCAGATCGTGGACAACAAATGGGTAAAGCACATTCGCATCCAAAGCGAGCTGCTCACCAGATTCTGGGGCAGGCCGACATTCCTGGGCGCCGTCATCCTGGTGCCGGATGGCTGGGAGGAGCATCCTGACGCCCACTATCCCGTGCTCGTCCTGCAAGACCATTTTCATCGTGGCCTGCCCGGCGTCCTTTCCTTCCGCACCGAACCTCCGGGCGATGCCAAGGATGGCGCGGCGCAAATGGGCTACAAGCTGTACCAGGACTGGACTGCCGGGCGGGTGCCGCGGGTGATCGTGGTAACCATTCAACATGCCACGCCATATTTTGATGACTCCTACGCCGTGAACTCGGCCAATGTGGGCCCCTACGGCGACGCTATCACGCAGGAATTGATTCCCTACATTGAACACAAGTATCGCGGCATCGGGCAGGGCTGGGCACGGGCAGTCTACGGGGGATCGACCGGCGGTTGGGAGAGTCTCGCATCCCAGGTTTTCTATCCCGATTTCTACAACGGCGCCTGGGTATTTTGCCCGGATCCCATCGACTTCCGCGCCTACATGACCATCAACCTGTACGACGACAAGAACGCCTACTGGATCGAAAGTCCCTACACCCGCGTCCCGCGTCCATCGGTGCGCCAGCCCGACGGCACAGTGCTTTCCACCATGGAACAGATGAATCGCTACGAACTGGTGCAGGGAACTCACAGCCGTTCCGGGGAGCAACTCGATACCTGGCAGGCTGTGTTCAGTTCGGTGGGCGAAGACGGGTATCCCAAGCCTGTGTTCGACAAGCGCAGCGGCGAAATCGATCACGAAGTCGCGAAATACTGGAAGGAGCACTACGACCTGAGCGCGATCATGCAGCGCGACTGGAAGACCCTGGGCCCAAAACTGGCCGGCAAGCTGCATTTCTACGTTGGGGAGGCGGACACGTTCTATCTGGACCGCGCCGTGCATCTGTTGAAAGATTTCCTGGACAAGACCACCGACCCGTACTTCCGCGGCACCTTCGAATTCGGCATGCGCAAGCCGCACTGCTATCCCGGTGAGGTCGATCCCGCCGCGGGAATTAACCAGCATTACTGGCCCGAGATGGTGAAACACATGGAAGAAACCGCGCCTGATGGCGCCGACCTGAAAAGCTGGAAGTATTGAAGCCCATCTGGGCACGGAGCAAGGGATGGAAATGCGGCCGGGAATCGCGGGCCTTCGACCTCGAGGCGGAGCCCGGTCAGTACACTCCCCGCGCGTTCAGGTACGCGCTGTATTGCTGGTCTGTCTTGAGCAGGTGTTCCTTCAACCACGGTTCAAGATAGAGCATGACCGAGACCGGCACGCAGGGTTTGGCGGCGCGTTGAGCTTCCAGAAATTCGGTCATCCTCTCACGAAACTCCTCGTGGTGCTCCCGGTGAGTCGAAAGTCCGGGATACTGGTGTTGTTTCATCAGCGATTCCTCGGTCGCGAAGTGTTCGAAGGCATAATTCACCAGTTGCGCCAGCACCGTATCCACCACCGTACCTCCGTGGCCCGTGCGCAGCGCCTGATCCAGTTGATTCACGATGGCAATCAGCTTCCTATGTTGGGCGTCGAGCACGGCAATGTTCACGCTGTATGCGTCGGACCAGCGAAACGTCTCCCTTTCGGTAGACATGGCTTTCTTTCCCCAGCATATTCCGTCTCGTGACGTGGCCAAGATCACTTAGGTATGTAGTGTCCTTTATGATGGATGGGTGCCGACTACCCGGGCCTCAGAAAAGCATCCGCTGACTATTCTTCGCGCGCGCCATCTCAGCCAGCATCCCTGGCTGCTGCACGGCTTTTCCACGCGTGCGGGAGGATGTTCGCGCGTTTACCGGAAGGGCGATCTTAATCTGGGCTTCACTAAAGACGATTCGCGGGCGGCGGTCGAGCGCAACCGTGCCGCCTTCCTCCGCCAATTGGGAGCGATCTCGGGCCGGCGCTCGCGTCCCCGGCATCCCTTCTGGCCAGTGGTTACGCTCCGGCAGGTCCACTCCGATATCATTCATTGCATCGCTGCGGAACCGGAAGAGCCGCTCACCGGGGATGGCCTGATTACAAATACGCCCGGGCTGCTGCTTGCCATCCAGACTGCCGATTGCCTGCCTGTGATCCTGGTCGATGGGAAGTGTCGCGCCGTCGGAGTCTTTCACGCGGGCTGGCGCGGTACCGTGAAACGCATCGTAGAAAAAGGCGTGGGCGAGATGATGCGATGCTTCGGCAGCCGCCCGCGCGATCTTAAGGCAGCAATCGGTCCGGGGATTCACGGGTGCTGCTACCAGGTCGGTGAAGAGGTCCGCACAAGATTCCACTCGCAGTTCGCCTATGCCGACAAGTTATTCCGTGAAGTGAAGGAGTCTGATCCGGTGAGGGAAAAGTATCCGCTACTGTTCCTCACGGCGCGCGCGCCCGGCCACAGCGAATTGCCAAAGCACATCTTTCTAGACTTGGTGGAGGCCAATCGCCAGCAGTTGCTGGCCGCAGGCGTTGCCCGCAAGAACATCGATACATCCCCCCTTTGTACCAGCTGCCATCCGGAATTGTTGTTTTCCTATCGCGCAGAAAAAGGAAGGACCGGCCGCCTGATGGGAGCAGCGGGTATACGTCCGTCCAGCCTTGGAGCGAGGTGAGACAGCGTGCTGATCAAATCTATACTTGCGTGTTTTGCCGCATTCGGAGTTTGCTGTTCGGCCCAGGCTTCCCCGGATCAGATTGACGCTGTTTTCGCGCCTTTGAAGTCCACTCATGCTCCCGGTGCGGCCGTGCTCGTGGTCCGTAACGGGAAGGCCGTCTTTCGCCAGGGCTACGGCGTCACCGATCTGCGCACACTGCACCGGATCGGCCCGGATACGAATTTTCGTCTCGCATCCTTCACCAAGCAGTTCACCGCCGCCTGCATCATGCTGCTGGCGCGGGACGGCAGGTTGCACTACGAGGACCGCCTCACCGACATCTTCCCCGAATTTCCGGAGTATGGAAAACCGATCACGATCCGCAACCTGCTGAACCACACTTCCGGGCTGCCCGATTACGAGGACCTCCTGACTGCGCAATATCCCAACACGGTGCCCGCCGAAATTCCACAGATTCTGGATGCCGGGGTTTTGAAATTGCTGGAGCAGCAGGCGGCCGGGAAGTTCCCGCCTGGGTCGAGATGGGAATACAGCAACTCCGGCTACGCAGTTCTTGCGATGATCGTTGAAAAAGTTTCAGGAAAGCCGTTCGGCGAATTTCTGCACGATCGGATCTTCGCGCCTCTTCACATGAATGACACCCTGGCCTATGAGAAGGGCAAGAACGAAGTCCCGCACCGCGCCTACGGCCACAGCAGAGAAAACGACACCTGGCGAGAAACCGACCAGAGCTCCACATCTGCCGTGCTGGGCGATGGCGGCATCTACTCTTCAATCGACGACCTGGCGAAATGGGACCGCGCTCTGCGCCGGCACATGCTGCTTAGCGAGGTTGAAATGCAGCCGGCGTTGACCCCCGTTCAGACCTCGGCCGGTCCGGCAAGCTTGCCCGGCGGCAAACAGGTGAGCTACGGTTTCGGCTGGTTTCTCGATCCCTATCAGGGACACCAGCGCATGTCGCACAACGGCGAGACAGTCGGATTTCTAACCACTATTCAGCGGTTTCCTCAGGATGATTTAACGGTGATC
>Ga0070741_10006232_pt1 | contig 25798 bp, 28 predicted proteins | sample Coa_R1_4_FD_66440 | JGI IMG/M metagenome (GOLD analysis project Ga0070741, IMG submission 66440) | Surface soil microbial communities from Centralia Pennsylvania, which are recovering from an underground coalmine fire - Coalmine... | ecosystem: Environmental > Terrestrial > Soil > Unclassified ... | reverse complement strand
GGGGGGACGAGCGGTTGGGGCAGGAGGAACCGGCCGGCGCGGGGGCGGTCCATGGACTGCCGGCGGCGCGGGCGCATGTCACAGGCGGGCGGCCTGCCTCGTCTTCAGGGATAGCCCGGCGCGCGTGGCGCCTTCGCATGGGGAGATGGAGATGAAAATCGTCGTGATCGGAGGCACCGGGCTGATCGGGGCCAAGGTGGTGGGGATGCTGCAGGCCGCGGGGCACGAGGCGCTGGCGGCCTCGCCGCGGAAGAACGGGGTGAACGCGGTGACGGGGGAGCGGCTGGAGGAGGCGCTGACGGCGGCGCAGGTGGTGGTGGACGTGGCGAACGCGCCGTCGTGGAAGGAGGATGAGGTGCTGGAGTTCTTCCGCGCCTCGACGCGCAACCTGCTGGCGGCGGAGCAGGCGGCGGGGGTGAGGCATCACGTGGCGCTGTCGATCGTGGGCACGGACCGGATGCCGGACAACGGCTATTTCCGCGCCAAGCTGGAGCAGGAGCGGCTGATCCAGGCGGGCAAGGTGCCGTATACGATCGTGCGGGCGACGCAGTTCATCGAGTTCCTCGGCGGCATCGCGGACTTCAGCACCAGCGCGGGCCAGGTGCGGCTGGCGCCGGGGCTGTTCCAGCCGATCGCGGCGGACGATGTGGCGGCGCTGGTGGCGGAAGCGGCGCTGGCGCAGCCGCGGATGGGGATCGTGGATATCGCGGGGCCGGAGCGGGCGCCGCTGTGCGACGTGGTGGGGCGCTACCTGAAGCTGTCCGGCGATCCGCGCGAGGTGGTGATGGATCCGGCGGCGCGGTATTACGGCGGCACGGTGGAGGAGCTGTCGCTGGTGCCGCTGGGCGAGGCGAAGCTGGGGAAGATCGGCGTGGAGGAGTGGGTGAGGCGCGGGCGGGCGCGCCCGGATTGACCTGGGTCAAGGCGGCGCGGAGGCGCGCGCCGGACACTGGTGGCCGCTAAAGCTTTGTTGAAGGAGGAGCGGCCATGCGTGCACTCGATGTGATGACTTCCCCGGTGGTGACGGTGCCGGACAGCGCCACGGTGCTGGAGGTGGCGAAGCTTTTCGTGGCGCGCCGGATCAGCGCGGCGCCGGTGGTGGACGGCGGCGGCGTGATGGTGGGCATCGTCAGCGAGGGCGACCTGCTGCGGCGCGAGGAGATCGGCACGGAGCGGCGCCGCCCGGCGGTGCTGGAGTTCATGACCTCGAACCGGGCGCTGGCGGCGGAGTATGTGAAGTCGCATTCGCGCCGGATCACCGACGTGATGACGACGCGGGTGACGAGCGTGGACGAGGCGATGCCGCTGGTGGATATCGTGGACCTGATGGAGCGCCAGCGGATCAAGCGCGTGCCGGTGGTGCGCGAGGGCAGGCCGGTGGGCATCGTCAGCCGCGCCAACCTGGTGCGGGCGCTGATGGTGTTCGCGCGCGAGCCGGACCCGCTGGCGGCGGCGAGCGACCAGGCGATCCGCGATTCCTTCCTGGCGGAGCTGAAGGACCGCAAGTGGAGCGGGGCGAACCCGGCGACGGTGGTGGTGCAGGACGGCGTGCTGCACCTGTGGGGCGATGTGATCACCGAGGACGAGCGGCGGGCGCTGCGCGTGGCGGCGGAGAATACGCCGGGGGTGAAGGCGGTGGAGGATCACACGCGCGAGCCGGTGCTGCTGCCGGTGGGGTGAGGGCGGCGCGGCCGCCGGACGAATCGAGGAAAAGCCCCGCCTGGAGCGGGGCTTTTTCATGGGCCGGACTTGCCGGGCGGGCGGGGCTTTGCTAGTCTTTGGTACGAAATTTGTACCAGAGATATACCATGGTGCACGAAGCGATCACCTTGCGGGAAGGGCCGGCGGGCGGGGCCCCGGGGCAGGGGCGCTTCGCGATGAGCGCGGCGGAGCGTTCGACGGCGGCGAAGATGGTGACGGCGCTGTTCGATCACTGGAAGCTTTCGACCACGCAGCAGTGCGAGTTGCTCGGGCTTTCGCCGGAGACGCGCTCGACCCTGACGCGCTACCGCGGCGGCGCGCCGCTGGGGCCGCACCGCGACCTGCTGGAGCGGGTGGGGAATCTGCTGGGGATCCACAAGTCGCTGCGGCTGCTGTATCCGCACAACCGCGAGCTGGCGTATCGCTGGCCGACGGCGCGCAACCGGGCGCTGGACAACCTGGCGCCGGTGGAGGTGATGATCGAGCACGGGCTGCCGGGGATCATCACGGTGCGCAACTACGTGGACTTCCTGCGCGGGCTATGATCGATCCGCGGCTGCTGGACACGGCGCTGCATTTCCGCGACGACCTGTTCCGCAACATCGTGAGCCTGCGCCAGGCGCAGGCGCTGTATGACGATCTCTCCGACGACGCGCAGGCGGGCGCGGTGTTCGCCCGGCTGGAGATGGACAGCAAGCCGCGCCTGCCGAGCCCGACCTTGAACCGGCCGTTCGAGCCGGGCTACGGCGTGGCGATCGCCTTTCCGTTCGCGCCGGCGCGCTGGAGCGCGACGCGCTTTTCCGACGGGACCTTCGGCGCCTGGTACGGCAGCACGGCGCTGGAGACGACGGTGCGCGAGACGGTGTTCCACGCGCGGCAGCAGCTGCTGGTGGATCCGGGCTTCGTCGACACGGAGCCGACGGTGATCTTCGAGCGGCGCGTGTACCAGGTGGCGTGCGACGCGCTGCTGTTCGACCTGCGCGGCAAGGTGGGCCAGTGGCCGGCGCTGGTGGCGCCGGATTCTTATGCGTTCACGCAGGAGGTGGGGCGCGCGGTGGCCGGCGGGGGCCACCCGGGGCTGCTGACGCGCTCGGCGCGCTGCGCGGGGGACAACGCGGTGGTGTTCGACGCGCGGTACCTGAGCAATGCGCGGGATTATTGCTACCTGCGGTACCGCTTCGAGGCCGGGGACCCCGCGTGCCATGTGGAGAGGGTGGTGGGGGAGGAGTGGTTGCGGGTGTAGGGGCTTCTGTGGGGCCGCTATGTGCCAGGAGCGGTCACTCAGCCATTAAAACTCGCCGCCGCAATGCGGTCAGATGAACGGTAGATAACCTGGCCAAAGCTGACCGAGAGGCAGCATCGGGGCGGTAGCTGTTCCCCCGGTCATACCTTTACGCGTTTATAGAGCTCCAGTTCACGCGGCAAGACATCCTCAAATAGAGCTAGACATCCGTGCCGGCATAGGAGGTACAAGAAGCAATCCTCTGGAACAGGCCCGAGCGGATCGCCGATTGCATTCTGAATCTCAGCACGCAAGTTGCCGTGAGAGCGGTCTAAATCAAAGTCCCTACACAGTACGGCGGATGCCGGGATGCGAAAAATCAGAAGCGACACGGGCGACAAGTTCTCATCCTTCCGTGCGTTTGCGCACATTCCGACGATATCGTCCAACGCCTTCTCTGTGCACAAGCAGTGCACCGGTCGATTGCCAACTTGGTAGCTACTGTATTGATTTTCGTCCAGGGACCTCGTCTTGGCTACAGTCGGAGAAAGACCATTAGTCTTGATCGAATCATGGTTCGTCTCTTCTGTAACATGAAAGAAGTGACTATGCGCTACAGCTAGCGCTTTTCTCAGGCTTACGCTATTTTGATTCGCCATAACCGTAGCCTAGCCGACTAGCATGTAGTCACTTGGATGCCTCGCTGTACTAGTTCTCAGTACTCATTGTTGTCATCGTCAAAGCCAGGATGCTCATCTTCAGGAGCGTAGTACTCCGCGGCGTCATAAGTGGATGTTGATTTGTAGGTTGCGCCAAGCCCACTTGCGCTGAGCTGCGACAGTCCAGCGATCTTCAACTGACACGCAATACATTCGAATTTGGACGGCAAGTACTCCTGTGCTTCAACGATCAGGTCGCCATCGAGTTTGCGAAGCGGCTCAGAGATGGCACTGCCCGAGACGAGGGCTTCATTTGAACAGGCCGGACAAACAACACGATGACCGGCCTGGCGGGTTGCCCAGACGGACGCTTTGCGCGCCAGCTTTTTTTGTTCTTCGGGGCTTTTGGAGTCCCAGACGGTTTTATGGGCAGCGATCGCCTTTGCGACGGCTTTTGCGGATTCATCCTTCGAAGCCGCAATGAGCTTCGTTGCAACTTTAGATTCTTTATCTCCGATCAGAAGAGATAAGTCTTCTCCGATGGAAGCCAGGAGCACTGTGCAGGTTTCGTAGAAGCGGGCCAGCCAGCTTGTGCTGAGGCCATCGAACGGCGTGCTACCCGCATGCAACTCTTCGTTGCGACGGCTGATATGCTGCGCCGCGAAGCCTTCCAGTTCGGTAGTGAAGGTCGGAATTGTGTCGCGCAGTCTTCCGAAGACCTCTGTAATGTCGATTGACTTTGGAATGAATTTCGGTGCGTTCGGAGTGTGACCGAGAGAAAAGTACAAATTATTCCAGCTCTTAGAGTCCGCGAGCAGGGCCGGACTAATATTGGCGAGGGCTGCACGTGCTAGAAACTCCAGAACGAAAGTGGAAGTTAGACCGAAGCGCCAATCGTCACGCGAGTTGGACAGCATTTCCTGGGCATAGCGTTGGGCCTTTGCCAGTAGAGCTTCCTTCGACCACGCGTGACTGGTCTTTGCGGCTTTGCTAGCGCGAATTGTCATGAGATCGATCTAAAGTAGGCTCTGTCGAGTTGCCGAGTTCGTCCGCTTGCAGGTACGGATGCTCGACCGTGGAGGCACCGCCAGTTATCCACTATGAGTGTATCGCCTCGTTCAAGCAACACAAGTTCGGCAGGTGAACTAGAGCGGACAAAAGAAAGTACGTTGCCAAATAGTTCGGCTGAGTGGCTTGTGGCTGGCCTCAAGTAAATGCTATCCCAACGAAGTCGAAAGGAATCTGAGGACCCAACGCGCTCGAGCAGCTGCAGAAGTTGTTTACCGTTCCGCATTGGCCTGCGAGGCTGCACGAGAATCGTGCGTAGGAGCTCAGGGCCAAAGTGCTCTGTTAAGGCCAGCCCATCGAGGAGTCGCGTTGCGATGGACATGGAGCCAAAAACACAACGTAGGGCGAGGAACCTTGGAGGAACAGCCCAGTGGGCGAGGTCAGTATGGAGCGGGAATTCAGCGACTCCAAACGTGCCGCTGTATGTATTGGGCGGTGCCCCTATTCGATCGTATGGAATGAGGGTCTGTACGGCACTTAAGCCTTCCAGCGCGTCGATCTCTCCGAAGTCGGAAAAGGCCTCTATCGACGCACAGTGGGGTCTGTGACCGCGGATGAGCGAATAGCCGTGCGCAGCAATCATTTCAGCAGCGGATGAAAATGCGCTCATTCTTTTTTTAGCCTACCCGAAAGCGGACGCCCGCGACTGACGCCTGAGGGCCGTGAGCTGCCCGCGTCAGAATGCAATACCTAAAGTCATTGGCGGCATGATGTGCCTGAACACAATGCGAGCGCCACCTGGACCGATGAGCAGGTACTCGCTCACAGCGCCCTCTTGCAATGGGTCGGACTGCGCTACGGAGTTGACGTGAAATGGAAGAAATGCCGATGCGAGTTCCAACGGTTGCATCGCAATCACCTCGCCACTCGCGGTCTGAAAGCGCAGTGCACTCGCATCGCATTTCGAGAACTCCAATCCCAGGGACGGGTATTTCCCTTCCTCTATCTGCACTTCGCATGGATCGATGCTGACGAGCTGACCACCCGTGAGTTTGAGGACTGCGGCAGACGTGGCAACAGGAGTGGTCTGCTCATTTATCCAAGCAGGATGCACGGGTGCCGAGGCATATGTATAAATTGCCTCTATCGTCTGGTCATTTAGCGAAAAAATATCCACAAACGTACCCTACCCCAAACCTGCCGTTGGCGAGTGACTCCTTCGGGCCGCGACCTGCCGATTGTAGCTTGCCGGCGGCGTGCCAACTGCGGTCAGTCAGGTCCTGAAGTTCGTCGCCGCAAAGCTGCAAGATAAGCGGCTTGTTCAAGATCAACGGCCGCTCACTCTTGATGCCCAGGAACTACGATTTTTACGGCCTTTGTATATGGGCCGTCATAGTTGAACCCATGAACAATCAGCGCCTCCTTTAGTACTTGAAGAATCTCTGAGCTCTGAGATTGCAGCAGATCAGGGGGGATTTGTAAGCCAGCTATCTCCCAGTCCCCCAGATTCTCAATTTCCCATATCCCTTTGGCGTATATTCGAATCAACGCACCCTTCCAACTGAGGGCATAAGTGGGCACTCCTCCGCCGTCAGGGCCGCCGGGGTGTATGCAGATGAAAAAAACGTCCCTCTCGCGATCAATGGTCCACCAATCCGGATCGCGCATCCCGGGATCGGAATCGTTGGGAATCGTCTTGAACTTGGTCCAGTCGATTCGAGCCTTGTCCGCTTCACCGATCTTCTCATTTATGAATGGCATCGTTACCTCAAAGCTGTCGCTGGCGACAGGCTGCCTGGAAACTGCCGCTCGTGGATGACCGCTCGGGGCCGGCTGGCGACGCCCAAGTGCACGCTAGTATTTGCCGAACTCATGCCAAAGCGCCGAAATGCCCTGCCAAATTTCCTTTGCCGTTACCTGTCGCCAATAAAACAGCCACAGTATTACCAGGGAAAGGCCGCAACCTATAGCACCACCAACGAGTGCAGCAGCCAGCAACGAATGACCAAAGAAGCCGATGACTGCGGTCACGCAAGCTGCGCCGACCAGTGCGAGCACGACGGCTCCGACAATTGCCGATGCCCAATGTTTTGGCGGTTCATATGTCATTGGCGCCCGTATTCTGCTCGCCGGAACCGGTCGTTCGCCACTGGCGGCTACGGGCCGACACCGGGCGTAGCGGGAGTCGTAGCCTACGACGATCAGCCTACCCAAGCGCCGCCCCAGCAAGTGCGAGGATCAGCGCACCCGCAACAGCTACAGCGCCGGCCCTGATCAAGGCGCGCTGCGACGAAGCGTAGTCTGTACCGGGGTGATCACGATCCTCATCGTCCATGGCGCGCCTAGCTGCTGGTATGAGGTATACAAGGAAGTTGGTAACCACCAGCGCGGGGAAGATGGCTGCAACTAGTGGCGGAAGAAGCATGAGCCCCCCGGACAATCCTGGAGAGTCCGCGAAGAACTGACGGGCCGATCCAGCGTACTCCGGATGAATGATGGTATGCGCAAGCCAAGTCAGCGCGACGAACAAGGACGTGAACCCAAACCATAGCGGGAGTGCGAAGAGCGGCAGTAAAAGGTTCCAGGCGCTCTTTCGCCGCTCCGAGCGGCGTTGTGCGTTTTGCAGCCAGTTGCCACTCTTCACTTCGGCAAAGAAGCGCTTGATCTGGTCGTCAGGTTTCATTTCTGTAGCCTACCCGAAAGCCGCCGTTTGCGACTGACTGGTACGGACTGGAATGAGCTTCCCCCGATTTTCCAGACACCGGTTGATCTAGAAGTTTCACTCGGAGAGGCAACTGGTCGAGCCCGGCTCTAGCTTCGATTCGCTGCAAGAAAATCCGTCTGCTTGCAGGCGAAAGACGGCCGGATCTAGCTGAAGTGATGAGACGTCTTTGGCCGCTCTTTCAAGTGAGGGCGGCTGGGTGAGTGCATCGCTTGCGACGGCGGAAGTCAGTACAGTGGCCTCGCATGCGGTCAACAGCGGGCCGGCCATCGCGATTAGCAGTATCCGCAGGGTGAGCATGCACCTAGCCTACCCGAAAGGCGACGTTCGCGACCGACCGCACCAGGCCGTTATCGTACTAAGGAGGAGCACCCATGGCCGGTTGTACAAAGAGGAGAAGACGTTTTCGCCAGCGACTGCCGGGGCCCTGGAGGGAAGATGGTGCCCAAGCCTAGGTGTGCCAAATCGACGCTGACTGCCCGAAACGGTCGCTTGTGATCGGCAGCTTTGCGGTACGCTAATGCCCATGCATTCGACAAGTTTTCAATGATTGCCGTATGGACGTGACCGGCGGCACATCCATCAACCTTCACGACGCCATTCTCGAACGTATCGAAGTACTTTGGCAGGACAAACTTTGTCGGTGCTTTGTCCGCGCTCACCATGAAGGCGCGCCGCAGCTCTTCTGCCTCGAATTCAGCGGCGTTGCCAGTATGTCTGTGCCGCATTCGGAACCTTGGGGACCGTCAAGCAGCATCCTTGAGCTTACGGAAGATTCGAATCATTACACGATGACCATGCAATCAGGCGATGTTATTGGAATCCGGGCGCAGGGCCTGCGCTATGTTCGTGACTGATTGCAGGTCGCGCCAGCCAGAACTCTCCTGACTCGATGCAATTCGACCCGAAATCGGCGGCCCCAACATACGCCGAGAAAGACGCGGATAAACTCATTCAGATCGGTTTTCTCGAACAGTACTACACGGATGAAGCCAAGGCGCTCGCCAAGGCAGTGCTTGCAAGCCGTGGATTGAAGGTCACGGCGCCGGATATTGAGCGTGTGCGGCTAGAGGTGGCGGAGCGAAAACGCGAGGCCCTTGAGTACTCTCTGAAGCACCTTGAAAGCAACGATGACATGCCGTCCTGGCGCCGACGGGCAAGAGCAAGCCTGGCGCCATATCGCCGGGTGCTATCGGTTATCGTGCTTGCGTTGATCGTTCTGGCCGGGCTCAATTGGCTTCTTGAATGGCACTTATTGAACCTGGATGGTCGGGAGTCGCAGGGCGTTATCTTGTTTGTCGGGCTGTTTGTGCATGTGTTCCTCCTTCCGTCCAGGGAGGATCACCGCGAACAAGGCAAGGACGAACAGCAGTAGCCCGAGTAGGGCGGGTTAGCCGCGAAGCGGCGTAACCCGCCTTTCGCGGCCTTCGGCGGCGGGTTGCGCTGCGCTAACCCGCCCTACGCTGGCCGGCGCGCTGGTGCGACGGCGGCGTTTAGCTGCGCTTGCAGGTGAAACCCGGTGGCCGGGTCGATGCGGCGGTCGCGGATCAAGCCGTGGGCGCCGGCGACAAGCGGCACCAGGCTGAGGGCGGTGTGGATCGCGCCACGGGTCGAGACGGGTGCGGCATGGGTGCTTCTCCTATTGATATATCTACTAGTTGCCAGGATTGCGGGTGAAATAAAAAGCCACCTGCGGGGCGCCGGTCGGCAGCGGCTCATCTTGTGGGATAGAGGCTGCCGGGCAACAATGACGTGCCAATAAACTTCAGGGATTGAAGATGCCGCTCTACTTTTTGGGCTTCCTGGCGACGCTAGCCGCAACAGTGCTCCTTTACCTCGCGGCTGTCGCCTTCGTTGCGATCCGGCGCCGGCCCGCGCCAGCCTTCATCAAAGGCAGCCTGGCACACCGGCTCCAAGGAGCGAGCGTGGCCTTGCTCTGGGCCGGCGTCGGCATGTGCTGGTTGCTGTATTTCAACGTCTACCGCATCCACGTCGACATGAACGTCCTCGGCGAACAGGCGCTGCACGCCTTCAACCGCGCCTACACCGCGCACCTGCCTATCGTCGTGCTGCCCTATGGCCTGACTTGCCTGGTGTCGGTGCTGGGACTGTGGAGCGAGCCGGTGCGGCTATCGCAGCCGGTTCTCTGGGCAGCAGCCACGCTGTGCATCATTTCCATTGTCACCACACCTTTCGCTGCCGGGGCGCTGGGCGATATGCATGATCATGGATTCTCCGACAGCGCCTATCAGCAGCTTCAAGTGGCGCACTTTGCCCGCAGCCTGGCGCTAACCGCCGCGGCACTCTGGGTCCTGATCGCCGGCTGGACGCGCCCGGCGCTCAATCCTCACACGGCCTGACCCGGTAGTCGGTGTTGCCATCGCCCGTCCATCCGCCTCCCTGCCTCCCTCTGCGCCATCGGAGGCCGGATGGGTGCAGCACTGTTCACCAAAGGCGTGGAAGTACGGCCCAACATGCAGCCCGAGTAGGGCGGGTTAGCCGCGAAGCGGCGTAACCCGCCTTTCGCGGCCTTCGGCGACGGGTTACGCTGCGCTGACCCGCCCTACGCTGGCTTTCGATCGCGGCGATCGATATAGCGTTTACAGGCCTACCTGCGCTCAGCGAGAGGAAACTCCGCGGAGGCTCGCTCGACGGGTTGCAAGGTGGGCAGGTGTAACCTGCCCACCTTCCGCGTCGCGGGAGTTACCCCTTGCGGTGCGCGCGGATCAGCCGGCATTGCGCGATGAATCCGGCGATGAACAGCAGCAGCCAGGCCAGCAGGGCGCCCTGCACCAGCGGGGACTGCGGGCCGTTGGCCAGCGGGTGGGAGGGCGGCAGGCGGCTCAGGGTCTCGTTGGTGCCGGGCACCAGCAGCAGCAGGAAGCTGAACGACAGGCCGAAGGTGGAAAGGTATGGCCCGAGGCTGCCGAGGAACCGCAGCCGCGGCGCCACGACGCCGCCGAAGGCGGCGAGCAGGGCGACCACGCCGAGGATGTGCCCGGGGTTGATGCCGCCGGTGCTGGACAGGCCGAAGGCGGTGAGCACGGAGAGCGTGAGGCCGCCCAGGTAGAGCTTGCCCGACGCGGTGGCCGGGTCGATGCGGCGGTCGCGGATCAGGCCGTGGGCGCCGGCGGCAAGGGGGACCAGGCTGAGGGCGGTGTGGATCGCGCCGAGGGTCGAGAGGGGGTGCGGCATGGGTGCTTCTCCTATGATTCCTATCTACTAGTTGATAGGGGTGCGGGTGATATAAAAAGCCGCCTGCGGCGCGGCATTGGGCCGACCTGGATCAGGCGGCGGTAAGCCGGTTGAGCACGGGCTGGACGATGGCCTGGAACGCCTGGGGATCGCCGAAGGCCCGCGCGGCCAGCATGGCGCCGTGGACCGTGGCCATGAAGGACTTTGCCTCGGCGGCCACGCTGCCGTGCAGATGGAACTGGCCCCGGGCCTTGCCCTTCTTGAGCAGCGCGGCGAGCCAGGCGCTCAGATCCTGGAAGTGCCCGCGCACCTCGGCGGCGACCTCGGCGGGAATCGTCGGCAGCTCGGCGGCGAGCATGGCGCAGATGCAGAACGGGGCGCTGCCGTCGCGGATGCAGGCGGACCAGTAGTCGACATAGGCCCTGAGCGCAGCGGGCGGATCGGCCAGCTGCGCGTCCAGCGCCGCCAGGCCCTGGCGCGCTTCCTCGCAGTATTGCGCCACCACGATGCGCACCAACTCGGCCTTGCTGGGGAAGTGGTGGTGGATGCTGGCCTTGCTGATGCGCACCTGCGCCGAGATGTCGGCGTAGCTGAAGCTGTTGTAGCCGCCGGCGGCGAGCAGGGCGCGCGCGTGGGCGGCGATCTCGGCTGCCTTCGGGGAGAGTTCTGTGGACATGTAGCGTTGCATCAGGCGCTGTTTGGGTGTGCCTACGGGCGCCACTCTACTAGTAGGTAGAGCGCTGGTCAAGCCGCGGCGGCGGCTCATGGAGGTGGATGCGGTTGCGGGGAATCCCGCGGCGGCGAGGGCAGAGGATCGGATGCGGGGGTAGACCCACCGAATCCTTTGGGTGGCCTGGATCGTCGTGGACGTAAGACCCGACGAGGCACAAAGCCATGAAAGAGTCACCCCCGATCCGCCGCTGGACCGAATTTGTCGTGCGCCGGCGCCGCTGGTTCCTGCTGGCCGCGCTGACGGTTACCGCGGCGCTGGCCAGCCGCGTCGGGCACCTGCGGGTGGAGATCGACCCGAACCGCTTCCTGCCGCAGTCGCATCCTTACGTGGTGACCTCCGACCGGGTCGAGGACATCTTCGGCTCCCGCTCGGTATTGGTCATCGGGATCACGGCCAGCGCCGGTGACATCTACGATCCGGCGATCCTGGCGAAGGTCGAGCGCATCACGCACCGGCTGCGGGAGGTGCCGGGGGTGGTCAAGAGCAGCATCCTCAGCTTTTCCGCGAACAAGGCGAAAAGCATCACCGGGACGGCCGAGGGCATGGAGGTGCGGCCGCTGATGCCGGCGGTGCCCGAGGACGCGGCGGCCATGCGGCTGCTGCGCCAGCGCGTCGCGAGCAACCCGGCTTACGCCGACATCCTCGTTTCGAAGGACGGCCGCTCGGTGGCGGTGCTGGCGGATTTCAAGGACGACCCGCAAGGCTTCCAGTCGATCATGTCCAAGGTCAAGCCGATCGTCGATGCCGAGCGGGATTCGAGCGTGCGCATCGCCCTGGGGGGATTGCCGGTCATGCTGGGCACGCTGGAGATCTTCTCCCAGCGGATGGGTGTGTTGCTGCCGCTGGCGACCCTGTTGATCGCCGTGGTGCTGTGGTTTGCGTTCCGCAGCGTGCAGGGCCTGGTGCTGCCGCTGGTGACCGCCCTCCTCGCCGTCATCTGGTCGCTGGGGGTCATGAGCTGGCTGGGCGTGCCGCTGGACGTGTTCAACGCGACGACGCCGGTGCTGATCCTGGCCGTTGCTTCGGGACACGCCGTGCAGATTCTCAAGCGCTACTACGAGGAGTTCCAGCGGCAGCGGGCCCTGACGCCGGACGACCTCGCCGCCGCCAACCGCCAGGCGGTGGTCGAATCGCTCACCCACGTGGGGCCGGTGATGCTGGTGGCCGGGGTCATCGCCGCGACCGGCTTCCTGTCGCTGATGGTGTTCGAGATTTCCAGCGTGCGCACCTTCGGCATCATGTCGGCCTGCGGCATCCTCAGTTCGCTGGTCCTGGAGCTGACCCTGATCCCGGCCCTGCGCTCCAGCATGAGGCCGCCCCGGATCCGGCTCGGGCAGCGGCCGGGCGCGCTGCAGGGAGCGATGGCGCGCCTGGCGGACCGGGTCTCCGGGCCGCGTGCCGGCACGATCATGATCGTCGCCGCCGTCGTGCTGGGCGTGTCGCTGTGGGGTGCGACGCGCATCCGCTATGCGGAGGCGCTCAAGGAGTGGTTCTTCACCAGCCTGCCGGTGATCCAGGACGACAATCATCTCAACCAGTCCTTCGCCGGGACCAACACGCTCTACGTGCTGGCCGAGTCGAAGACTCCCGGGCGCATGCAGGACCCGGACGTCCTGCTGGCGATCGACCGCATGCAGAAGCACCTGCAGGCGGACCCGAACGTCGGCCGCTCGCTGTCCATCGCCGATTTCGTGCGCCGCATGAACCAGGCGGTGCACGCGGACGACCCGCGCTACGACGTCATACCGGAGCAGAGGGAGTTGATCGCGCAATACCTGTTCCTCTACGCCAACTCCGGGGATCCGGGGGACTTCGATACCTACGTCGACAACGATTACCAGCGGGCCAACATCTGGGCGCTGCTGAAGGAACACGACACCGCGAAGTTGCAGCACATGGTGCGCGACCTGAAGGCCTTCGCCGCCCGCACCTACCCGCCCGACGTGACCGTATCCTTCGGCGGCACGGTGGCGCAGGGCACCGCGATCCTGGAGATCGTCGGACGCGCCAAGATCCTGAACATGCTGCAGGTGGCGGCGGTGTTCTTCGTGCTGTCGTCCCTGGTGTTCCGCTCGCTGCTCGCCGGCTTCCTGGTGGTAATCCCGCTGGCGATGACGGTGGCGTTCAATTTCGGGCTGATGGGATGGACCGGCATTCCGTACAACATCAACAACTCCATCACCGCCGCCATGGCGGTCGGCGTCGGCGCCGACTACGTGATCTACCTGTTGTTCCGGCTGCGGGAGGAGCAGGCGCTCGGCGGCTCGCCGGCCGATGCCATGCGGCGCGCTCTGGTGGGAGCCGGCTCGGCCATTGTCTTCGTCGCCGGCGCGGTGGCGGCGGGCTACAGCGTCTTGCTGCTGTCCTATGGATTCTGGAACCACATCTGGATGGGCATCCTGATCAGCACGGCGATGATGACCAGCGCGCTGGCGGCAGTCAGCCTGGTGCCGGTGCTGGTGGTCTGGCTGCGCCCGGCCTTTATCTACAACGGCCGCACGCCGTCGCTCCCGGCGGCGTCCACGGCGGCGGTGGTCCTGGCAGCCGGACTGGCTCTGGTGTACGGCAGCGACGCGCGTGCCGTGGAGCCGCCGACGGCCGAGCAGCTGATGCGGCAGAACTTCCTGGTGGACAAGGTCGCCGGTTCGCGCGCCGACGTTTCGTTCACCCTGCACAACGAGCACGGACAGGAGCGGGTGCGCGAATCGATCACCTCCACGCGCCTGCAGGACAACGGCCTGGACAACCAGCGCCTGGTGCTGTTCCAGGCTCCGGCCGATGTGAAAGGCACCTCGATCCTGCTGGTGGAACACTCGAAAGCGGACGACGATATGTGGATCTTCCTGCCGGCGCTGAAGAAAGTCCGGCGCCTGGTGGCCTCCAACAAGAAGGACAGTTTCGCCGGCACCGACTTCAGCTACGGCGATGTGATCGGCTATGCCGTCGACGACTGGAAGCACACCCTGGCCGGTGAGGAGACCATCGCCGGAGATGCCTGCTACGTCGTCGAGTCGACTCCGGCGACCGCCGCGGTCAAGGACGCCAGCGGATACTCCAAGCGAAGGACGTACATCAGCAAGGCCCGCCTGGTGACCTTGCGGATGGAAGCCTGGGATACCGAGGGCCAGAAAATCAAGGAAGAGGAGTACGACGCGATCCAGAATGTCGATCCGGGGCACGGCAAGTGGTTCGCCATGCATGCGGTGGCCAGGAACCTGCAGACCGGGCACTCCACCGACGTCGTATTCAGGAACTACCGGCTCGACCCAGCCATCCCGCAGGAGGTGTTCTCGGTACGGACGCTCGAGTTCGGGTCGTGATCCGATGGCGGGGTCTGGTCCTGGCCGTGATGTTTGCCGTGGTCCCGCAGCCGGTGCTTGCCTTCGATGTGGAAACCAGCGCCAGAGCCGCCTACTGGTCGTCTTCGCGAAACCTGAACGACGAGCGGAACCTGACGCCGCTACAGGCCTGGGGCCGCGCCGGCGCGACTTTTGCGCTCGGGGGTGCCGCAGTGGGGTTTCACGGCGAAGGCTGGATCGAATACCTGCCGCGCGGGACACCCCGGCGCGTCGACGGGCGGGACCGGGAAGCTTATGCCCAGCTCGGCACGGGGCCGTTCGAGTTTCGCGCCGGCTGGCAGATCTTTCCCTGGGGCCGCGCCGATGCGATCAATCCCACCGACAACCTGTCGCCGCGGCAGTACACCTTGTTGACGCGCGACATGGACGATCAGCGTTTCGGCATACCGGCGGTGCGCGCGACCTGGTTCGAGGGGCCGCTGGCGGTCAACGCGATCTGGCTCGCCGGGTTTCAGCCCAGCGTGTTGCCCTGGCCTGCCGGCGCGCCGGCGGTGCAGGACCTGAAGCCACGGCAGCCAACCGGCCAGGCGGCGCTGCGGGTGGAGCTGGTGCGGGATGCGCTGGAAGGCAGCCTGTCGTATTTCGACGGTTACGACGTGCTGCCGACCCAGGCGGCGCTGGCTGCCGCGCTGGCGCCCGGGGGCGCGCCGCGGGTTCTGCTGTTTCACGACCGGCTGAAGGTTGCGGGAGGCGACATCGCCAGGCCGGTCGGCCGCTTCGTGCTGCGGAGCGAAGTCGCATACATGGTGCCGCCCGCGGCCCGCGGCGATGCGATCTTTGCCAAGCAGCGGCAGGTTTACGCGGTGGCCGGCGGCGATCGCACCTTCGGCGAGTACTTCAACGTCAACCTGCAATTGTATTGGCGGCATGTGGAGGGACAGGCGGTGCCTCCCGACCTGCCGGCGCCGGAACAGGCAATCGCCCGGGTGTTCGCCCTGAGCGCCCAGCAGTTTGATCGCAACGACCGCGGCATCACGTTCCGGATCTCCGACCAATGGTACAACGAGACGCTTGAAGCGGAGGTCGCCGGACTGTTCTCGGTGCTGCGCAGCAGCTATGTGATCCGCCCGTTGGTCAAGTACCGCGTTACCGACGAGTGGACCGCATCGGTCGGCGGCGAGGTTCTGGGCGGCGACGGCAGGTCGCTCTACGGATTCCTCAGGGACGACACCACCGCGTACCTGGAAATGCGGCGCGGATTCTAGGTTCCATAGCGGCATGCTGCGCTTGCCAACGTCCACATCCATTTCCACACCGACCCTACCGAACGGAGAGATCTGATGAATGCCAACCCCGTCGAACTGTTCTGGATCAGCGGCAGTCCATTTTCATGGCGCGTATTGCTGACGCTTGAGGCCAAGCGGATTCCGTATACGTCGAGGTTGCTCGAAGCCTCCAGGGGCGAACACAAGAAGCCCGACTTCCTGGCATTGAACCCGCGCGGAAAGGTGCCGGTGCTGCTCGACGGAGAAGTCGTGCTCCACGAATCGCTCGCGATCATGCAATACCTCGAGCGCACATATCCCGCAACTCCGATGTTCGGCCGGACACCCGTGGAGACAGGGGCGATCTGCTGCGCCATTTCCGAGTACACGTCCTACCTGCATCATCCGATGGCTCGAGTCTGGACACCCCTGCTGACCGGCAAGTCGGAGAGTCTGGCCGGCGACATCCAGTCGGCGGTCCCTGAAATGAGTGTTGAACTTGCAAGGATGGAAGACCGCCTGACACGCAAGCCCTGGCTGGCCAGCGATGCGATGAGCGCGGCGGATGTGTCGGTCTATCCATTTGTCAAACTGCTTTTGCGAGCGGCGGGCAGAAAGGAAGCGGACCGGTTCGGCCTCGGACTGCTACCGTTCGAATCGCGCTATCCCGCCCTGGACGCCTGGACCAAGAGGGTGGAGGCTCTCCCCGGATATGAACGAACGTACCCTCCGCACTGGGCGTAGCGACACCGGCACTGCAAGAGGTTGCTGCGGCTACTTCCGGTAGCGAATGAGCCCGCCTGCTGCTCGTGGCCTGTCCTTCAATGGTTAGAAAGACCGAGTCTGACTCCTAAGAGCGGCCCTCATGCGGGGCGGCTTCTGCCGGTTTGCGACTTCCGGCTTGTGCGGTCAATATTGGTGGATATTCTGTCCACGCAATTCCGGCTTTGGGGGGAGACCATGGGCCAGAGAGCCTTGCCGAGCGCCGCTGAAGCATCGCTGGCATCAGGAGGTTGCTGCCTCGCGTTTGCGTGCCTGTCCGGTTGTGCAGTCACCTTGGATTACTATCAGCCGGGGGCCGACCACCCTGGAGGCTCGGCGGTGATCTACGAAGGGAGCGAGGTGGCTACCTACTATGTGGACGGCGTTTCGATCCGGAACTACGTCGTTGATCACCACGTTCTCTATCTGACTCCCGGCAAGCACGAGCTGTCGGGAATCGCTCAGAAGGATGGGTATCACACGGCTTTCGATGTGATCGTGATGCCGGAAGCCGGTAAGACATATCGATACCATACGGGCTTCTCTGGATACAAGATGACCGTGGCCATTGAGGAGGCCAAAGGCAAATGAAGAACATCCGGATAGCTGTCGCGATCTGCTTCGGCGCAAATCTTTCAGGCTGCCTTTCAGACCAACCGATCTTCCTGTATCAGGGCTCCGATGAAGTAGTGCTGCTTTGCCAAGGGCAAAAGGAGGACTCGTCCACCTTCCTGATCAGTCAAGAGCTCCGTATTGCTGAAGTGGACGGGAAGCCCACGAGAGGCAAGCCTTCGGAAGTTCACATGTCTCCCGGCAAGCATGACATCGGATTGTATTTCTCAACACCAAAGTCCAATGCCGGAGGAGTAGGGACATACCTTTGGTTTGTGGGGGAGCCCGGACATCGCTATCGAGTGAAATATGGGCAGAGCGGTTTTGGAAATTTCACCGTGGCTTTCTGGATTGAAGATGAAGCTGGCGCACGCGTTGGGGGGATCTTGGATTATCGGGACTATATAAAAGATTCCCACGCGCCCCATTAGACATGGTCAGTCAAGCAGAGTGAGATAAAGTCGCCATAGTGTGCGGCCTGGTGGTCGTAAAAGCTGGTACCTCGGCTTACGTCCGAAATGGCGCCAACTCAGAAATGGCGTCAACCTTTCTCCTCGAGGCTGCAAACCCTCCACATCCCCTTGATACCAACGTCCACGACTTACAGTGCTGGCGCGAACCCAATGCCCGACGTCAGAGAACTATGAAAATGGCGCATCGTAGATTCAGAGCGTGCCTTTGGCTAGGCCTTGTGCTGGCTGCTTTAAGCTGTGCAGCCAATGTTCGAACTTACCTTGTGTATGAATCGGCAATCCCGGAAGCGGACTATCTGATTCCTCTAGATGTGCATGTGGTTGAGCGCGCACTTGGCATGATGCCGCTCAGCCAGCAGCAGCGTGATGTGATCCTGAATGGCGTCAATGGCGATCGACGGTCTATTGAGTCAATTCATCACGCGCTGATGGGCTCCCTGCATCTCCTTCAGAACCAATACAGGAATGGCGCAATAGAGTGGTCGATCATGGCTTTACTTTTTGCAATCCTGCTTTTTTGGGATCACCGTAGGACCCACTAACCGTGCATTGGAGCAACCCTGACCGCGCATCGGGGAAGGGCGGCGTGTCACGCGCGCTATCTGCCTGATTCTCAATGCCCGATCATCGGCGCTTGCATTCCGCGGTAAGAATCATTAAAAAGTCATCAGCGTTAGAGTTGTGTCTGAAGCCCGGCCCCGAGCCGGGCTTTTCATTTGTGGCCGCCGCATGGTGTTGCGCCGGCGGCCTGACCGAATCCCGTGTCCAGCCTTGGTGAGGCGGCGGGAGCGCCGGCTCGCCGGCGCATCTAAATCCTGGCCGCCGGTGGGCGGCTTTTTTGTGGGTGGAGGCCGCATGAGCCGATCCGTACTGCGCGGTGTGCGTGAGCATGCCTGCTGCGACAGGATGCCGGGCTGATGGCGGCGCGGAAGGCGCGGCCGCGCGGGCAGGGGGAACTGCGCAAGGGGATCGCGGCGGAGCGGTTGATCGAGCGGCTGCAGCAGTATGTGCTGGGGGAGGTGGAGCTGTCGCCTTCGCAGGTTTCGGCGGCGAAGGTGTTGCTGGACAAGGCGCTGGGGAATGCACCGGCGGAGGCGGCGGGCGAGGCGGGGGATTTGAGCCAGGCGCTTTCGGCGATCCTGAATGCGGCGAAGGGGAACAATGGACTCGCTGGACTCGTTCGCCGCAAGGCTTAAGGACCGCGCGTGGCGGCTGGCGAATCTTTACTGGATCACGGACAAGAGCGGGGCGCGCGTGCGCTTTGTGCCGAACTGGGCGCAGGTGGAGCTGGCGGAGTCGCTGGGCAGGCGCAACGTGGACCTGAAGGTGCGGCAGCTGGGGATCACCACCGGGTACTGCATCCTGTGGCTGGACGCCTGCCTGTTCTCCGACAACCTGCGCGTGGGCATCGTGGCGCACACCAAGGAAGACGCCAAGATCATCTTCCGCGACAAGATCAAGTTTGCCTACGACAACCTGCCGCCGGAGGTGCTGGAGTGGGCGCGGGCGGTGAAGTGCGATTCCGGCGAGCTGCTGCTGTCCAACGGCAGCGGCATCCGGGTGGGGGTGACGTTCCGTTCCGGCACGGTGCAGGTGCTGCACGTGACGGAGTACGGCTATGTCTGCCAGCGGCAGCCGCAGCGGGCGGACGAGATCAAGACCGGCGCGTTCCAGGCGGTGCCGGCGGACGGGATCATCGTGGTGGAGTCGACAGCGAAGGGGCGGGCCGGGCATTTCTTCGAGCTGTGCCAGGCGGCGCAGCGCGGCAACGGCTGGCGCTTCACCTTCCTGCCGTGGTTCCGCCATGCCGAGTATGCGCTGACGGTGGCGACGCCGCTGGAGTATCCGAAGGAGCGCGATTACCTGGACCGGCTTTCAACGGGCCTGGAGCAGGCGCTGACGCCGGAGCAGCGGCAGTGGTGGTGCCACAAGCACCGCGAGCTGGGCGACGACATTTACGCCGAGTATCCGAGCACGCCGGAGGAGGCGTTCAAGGCCTCGACCGAGGGGGCGTATTACGGCTCGCAGATGCTGGAGGCCTGGCAGGAGGGGCGGGTGACGGCGGTACCGGTGGACCGCGCGCTGCTGGTGGACACGTTCTGGGATCTTGGGATCAACGACGAGACTTTTTTGTGGTTTATCCAGCGGAACGGGTACGAGCTGCGCGCGGTGCACTGCTACAAGAACAGCGGCGAGGGCTTGCCGCATTACGCCGCGTATCTGGACGAGTGGCGGCGCCAGCACGGCATCGTCTACGGCCGCCATATCGCGCCGCACGACATCAAGGTGCGCGAGCTGAACACGGGCAAGAGCCGCCAGGAGACGGCGGCGGGCCTGGGCATCCACTTCGACGTGGCGCCGATGCTGCCGCTGGCCGACGGCATCGAGGCGGTGCGCGCGGCGCTGCCGCGGGTGGTGTTCGACGAGGCGCAATGCGCCGAGGGCATCCGCGGCCTGGAGCATTACCGCAAGGAGTGGAACGACGCGCTGGGCGTGTACCGCGACCAGCCGCTGCACGACTGGGCCTCGCATCCGGCGGATGCGTTCCGCACCGGCATCACCTGCGAGGGGATGCAGGCGGTGGTGCAGCGGGTGGCGGCGCGGGAGGTTAGGAGGGAGAGGTGGAGGTAGGGGATACGATGAAGCCGACGCGGAACACGCCGCTCAGGATGCGGCCGAAGATCACGACGCCGCGGCCGGCGATTTCGAAATGGTCCAGCACCTCGAAGGTGGTGGGTTCCGCGGCTTCGGCCTGTAGCCTGGCCAGGGCCGGCACATCCTTGGCGCGGCGGGCTTTGCTGAAGTCATAGTGCTTGCGCATGGTTTCATTGTACATACGCTGCTTATGCCTGCGCCCTCCCTCGATACGATCCTTCGGATCTACTCGGGACGAACGGGGGGACGAAACAATAGCTGCACAGCACTTGCACAGCTCGGGCGTCCATATTGCACGCCGGGGTGACAGCATAAGCCCACTTACGGGGAGACAGATTCGAGGAGGGCCAATGGCTCGAACAGCAGGATTCGGGGCCCGGCAGGAATACCCGGAATTCGGCGAGTATTCCGCTGACGGTGATATTCGTTCCGTTGGAAAGGCACGGCAGACGCTCGGGGGCCAGCCTTTAACCGCGATGCCGCCGAGGGCGACGATCGGCCCGACTATACATTCGTATTCCCATCGCAGGGGCTTGGCCTTGATCCGCCTTCGCCAACCACGCCCGGCGGCGGGCTCAATGCTGCGGGTTCCGGATTGTCTCAGGATGCGTTTCCACGTGGTGGGTTTCGGTCGAGACGCGACTGCATTTTGAACAACGGCGGCTGCTTGTTCCATGTGGCCGAGAACGGGCAGGCGAATGGCAAGCGCCCCGACTACGAGGCTACGAAGCTTTCGACTGTCGCGGGTTACGCCAAGCAGTTGGACGGGGCCGCGAGGATTTACAACGTCGATCCGCGGCTGCTGCGATCGATCATGCATATGGAGGAAACCCACGGGTATTACGATGAGCCGTTCCGCTGGTTCGACCGGGATAGCTCGATACGGCCGATGAACATCAATACCAAATACTGGGGTGATACCTTTGGCACCCGGCACGAACTGCGCTATGCGGAGGTGAATATCCGCGCTGGCGCCAATCTTCTATCGAGAATTGTGGCGAACATGCCCAAGGATGCATCGGTGGCTCAGATAGCGACCGTATACAACGACCTGCACGCCAACAAGGTGAATGACTACGGCGCGCGTGTTTCCGCGATCTACGATGAACAGCCTTGGTTGAACGGGGAGCAGCGATGAAATGGCTGCTGCTGATGACCGCGGGCCTGGCCCTGGTGGGCAGCTGTGGCCTGCTGCACTTGGCAGTTCTGCACAATCCGCAGGAAGAATTTGTGGCTGAAGGCGGGGTTTTGCAGCTGGGACATGTTGCCTTCTTCCTGGCCGTCAATTTCCTGATTCTGTGGGCGGTGGCGAGCTTGCCGGTGCTGTGGTTCTGGCTGCATGCGCGGTTGGTGTTGAGGCGGCCGGGCGGGTAGACCGAGGTTTTGTCTTCTCACTCCCTCGACACGCCCTGCGCGGCAGGGCTACTCGGGACGAACGGTGACGTTGCATCAAGGGAAGCAAAAATGGATGCCCGCCTGCGCGGGCATGACGGGGTCGTGCGGCACGGCACCCGGGCTGCGCTGGATTCCCGCTTTCGCTGGAATGACGGTTATTGGGGCGGGTTGAGTACGGGATTGAGAGGGTGGCGCCGACGGCTGTTCTTCCGGCGCCATCACGCAATACGGCCGAGGTGAATTCGATGAAGAAGCTGAGCGATCAGGAAGCGGCGACGTTGCGCACGACGTTGGCGGCGACAATGGTGGCGCTGCAGCGGGGGCGGGTGCCGATCGGGCCGGAGCTGCAGCGGCTGCTGAAATCGGCCTGGGATGTGGTGCGCGATCCGGCGGATCCGGCGCTGGCGTTCCAGGTGCGGCGGGCTTCGCCGCTGGTGCTGCCGTTCGGGGCGGACCTGCGATGAGCGGGCCGGGCGATGTGATCGCGGGTCTGGCGCCGCCGCAGGAGAATGTGGCGGCGGCGGCTTACCGGGGGAGGAAGAAGAGGCGCGGCGGAGATCGGGAGGGCAGTGCCATGGGCGACGCCTGGTCCCGATCGGCAGGAGAGGAGGTGGAAGCCGCGCGTGGTGAGGATGAGCGGGCCGCGGAAGCGGGGGCGGATCAGCCTGCCGCGGAGCTGAGCGCGTTGGCGGGCTACATCCGCAGCAGCTGGGCGCGCAACAAGCGGGCGCGGGATCTGGTGGAGGAGCGGCTGCTGGCGTGCCTGCGGGCGCGGCGCGGGGTGTATTGCGAGGCGGAGCTTCAGGAGATGTGGACGGCGGATGCGGGGGAGCCGATCTATCTGCCGCTGGCGGCGACGAAGATGCGCGCGGCGGAAGCGGCGCTGCGCGAGTTGCTGCTGCCGGAGGGGGAGCGGCCCTGGGGGCTGGACCCTTCGCCCTTGCCGGAGTTGCCGCCGGAGGTGATGGCGCCGCTGCTGGAGCGGGCGGGGCAGATGGCGCGGCAGCAGATGCAACAGGCGGCGGCGCGCGGCGAGCGCATCGCGAGCCTTTCGCAATTCACGCAGACGATGGTGCAGCTGCATGAGCGGCTGAAGGATGAAACGCTCGCGCAGGCGCGGGTGGAGGCGAAGGCGCGCGCGGCGCGGATGGAGGATGTGATCGAGGAGCGGATGGAGCGGGGCGGGTATTACTCGGCGCTGGCGGAGTATGTGCAGCACTTCTGCACCTATCCGGCGGCGGTGCTGAAGGGGCCGTTCCTGCGGCGCGGCAAGCGGCTGGCGTGGACGCGGCCGGGGCAGCCGGACGTGGTGAGCGCGCCGGAGCTGGCCTGGGCGGCGGTGAATCCGTTCGACTGCTATCCGGCGCCGGAGGCGCAAAGCTGCCAGGACGGCGATTTCATCGAGCGGATCCCTATGACGCCGCCAGCGGCGCCCAGGTCGAGTGCGACATCACGCTCACCGACAGCGCCCACGCCAGCTTCGGCTTCGCCGTGGCGCCGGCGACCAACGCCATCCGCATCGTGATCCACGGCTGATGGCCAGGACCTTCAAGGTGCCGGTGAGCCTGCCCAGCCTCGCCGCCGACCCGTCCCCCTTCAACAACGGCGACACCTTCGCCGGCAGCGCCAACGGCCGCCTGCGCACCAAGCTCGGCGGCGCCGCGCAGGACCTGGCGCCGGTGGTCGACGTGCAGGAGTTCAGCGCCAGCGGCACCTGGACCAAGCCGGCCTGGGCCAACAACAACTCGCTGGTCGAGATCATCCTGTTCGGCGCGGGCGGCGGCGGGGGCGGCGGCTGCACCACCGCCACCCTCACCAACTGCAGCGGCGGCGCCGGCGGCGGCGGCGGTTCGCGCTACCGCAACCTGGTCAAGGCCAGCAGCCTCGCTGCCAGCGTGGCCGTAACCATCGGTACCGGGGGCAGCGGCGGCAGCGCCGGAACCGCCAGCGGCGGCAACGGCGCCGCCGGGGGCAACACCAGCTTCGGCGCCTTCACCGCCTACGGCGGCGGCGGTGGCGCCGGCGGCCAGCGCGGCACCAACTCCGGTGGCGGCGGCGGCGGCTCCAACTACCAGGCCGGCACTTCGGGCTCCGGCAACAGCGCCGGCCTCGGCCTCTATGCCAACGGCGGCTCCGGCGGCAACGGCGTCTCGCCCACGGCCGGCGGCGCCGGCGGCGCGGGCGGCACCAACAACGCCGCCGGCAGCTTCGGCGGCGCCCTGCTCGACGGCGGCGGCGGCGGCGGTTCCGGCGGCGGCTGTGCCGCCGGCTCGCCCAGCTACGGCGGCGGCAACGGCGGCTGCGCCATCGGCGCCAGCACCGGCGGCGCCGGCGGCAGCAACCCGGCCGGCGCCGGCGGCGCAGGCGATGCACGCAGCGGCTACCTCGTCGGCGGCGGTGGCGGGGGGGGCGGCGCCGGCGCCTTCGGCAGCACCGCGGGCGCCGGCGGGCCGGGTGGGGCCGGCGGCGGTGGCGGCGGTGGCGGCGGCTCGTCCAGCGCCACCGCCGCCGCGGGCGGCGCCGGCGGCGCCGGCTTCGCAGTGATCGTCACGCACGCCTGAGATGTGCCAGCCCCTCTCTCCGCGGACGAAGACCGGCACGCCCTTCACCCGCGCCCCGGCGCGGCCTCTCCGAAGGGAGAGGCGATAACCCAGGGAGAACTTCCATGCGCCTCATCACCTTGTCCGACTACCTCATGGGCCGCGACGCCAGCTACCGCGCCGACTACACCGAGGAGATCGCCGCCAACGCCGTCGCCACCGTCGGCCGCATCAACCGCTTCCTCCAGCGCTCCGGCTTCGACGGCCACGTCAACAGCGGCTGGCGCCCGCCCGCGCTCAACGCCGCCACCCGCGGCGCCGCGCGCCGCAGCAAGCACCTGCTGGCCCTGGCCTGCGACCTGCACGACGCCGACGGGCGCATCGACCAGTACTGCATCGACCACGGCGAACTGCTGGAGGAGCTGGGCCTGTGGCAGGAGTCGCCCGGTACCACGCCGGGCTGGTGCCATCTGCAGATCGTGGCGCCGGCGAGCGGGCACCGGGTGTTTTTGCCATGAGCGGCAACAGCGGGGGTCAACCAGCGGCAGGCTTGACGCCGCCCGTCAGGGACACCGTGCCGGCTCCCGGTGTGGGCTTGCCGGCTGCCGACAACCCAGATCACCGCGGAGGATTTCCTCGCCGAGGCGAATGATCCGGCGCGGAATGCCGCCTACGAGTTCAACGGGCACACCTACCATACCGACGATCTGACGCGCACCCGCTTGACCGAAGGAGGAGCAAACCATCTTCGAGAACAAGCACTAGGGAAGGCTCATGAGACCAGACGAAGCCGCGCAGCAATTGAACCAGGTGGCGTCCCTGCTCGCTCAGGCGGCTCCACCGGGATGGAAGAGCATCTTTCTCGGCTTTGAAACGCTCGATACCGAGGACCAGATCGGCACCAGCAGCATTTGCATCGCCGTGGTGAAGCCCCTGTTCGGCAAGCCGCAGAAGAAGGATCTCCAGGTCCCCCCGAATGTCCGGGAGTTGATGAAGGAGGTCGCCCTGCACTTCATGCAGCGGGCGAAGCAGAACTACGTCACGCTCGACCTGCTGCTGTTCGATGGCGGCAAATTCAAGAGCTACATTGACTATGAGCCGTTGCAGCGGCTTGGACCGGAAGTGCACAGCGGTAAGCGCTACCACAAGTACGCCGGCGACGATCCGCTGCTGAAGGATCTCTGAACCGGAAGCTGTAGCAAAAGCCCGCCGACCGGCGGGCTTTTTTGTTGCCCGCGCCAGGCCGGCGGCGGCTCGGCGCGTTATTGCACAGGAGAGATAGACATGGGAATCGATATCACCGGCCTGGGGTCGCTGTTTGAATTCGGCGCCAAGCTCATCGACAAGATCTTCCCCGACAAGACCCAGGCCGAGCAGGCCAAGGCGGCGCTGGCGCTGGCGCAGCAGCAGGGCCAGCTGCAGGAGGAGCAGGCGGCCTGGGACAACGCCCGGGCGCAGCTGGAGGTGAACAAGCAGGAAGCGGCCAGCACCAGCCTGTTCGTCGCGGGCTGGCGGCCGTTCATTGGCTGGGTCTGCGGCGGCGCCTTTGCCTGGAGC
>Ga0070741_10006231_pt1 | contig 25798 bp, 23 predicted proteins | sample Coa_R1_4_FD_66440 | JGI IMG/M metagenome (GOLD analysis project Ga0070741, IMG submission 66440) | Surface soil microbial communities from Centralia Pennsylvania, which are recovering from an underground coalmine fire - Coalmine... | ecosystem: Environmental > Terrestrial > Soil > Unclassified ... | reverse complement strand
CGTCCTCCTGCCGCCCGACGACCACCGCCCCCAGCCGACCCTGCTCTGCGTCGAGAACACGCACAACCGGGGCGGGGGAGCGGTCATCCCGCCGGCGGCGATGGCGGGCCTGCGCGAGCTCTGCGACGAGCGCGGGCTCCGCCTCCACCTCGACGGGGCGCGGATCTGGAACGCGGCGGTCGCCCTCGACGTCGATCCGGCCGTCCTGGCAGCGGACGCCGACTCGGTCGCCTGCTGCCTGAGCAAGGGGCTGGGCGCCCCGGTGGGCTCGCTCGTCGCCGGGAGCGCGGAGCTGGTCGCGCGCGCCCGCCGGGCGCGGAAGCTGCTCGGGGGCGGGATGCGGCAGGCCGGCGTGCTCGCCGCCGCCGGTCTCGTCGCGATCGACGGCTGGCGCGAGCGGCTCGCCGGCGACCACCGTCGCGCACGCGTCCTCGCCGAGCGTCTGGCGTCGCTGCCGGGGATCGAGGTCGAGCCCGAGGCGGTGGAGACGAACATCGTCCTCGTCCACCTCGGCGGAGGTGGGGACGCACGGGCGCTCGCCGACCGGCTGCTCGACCGCGGCCTCGCGTGCTCGGCCTCGTCGGCGACGACGCTTCGCTTCGTGCTGCATCACCAGATCTCGGACGCCGACGTCGAGCGGCTCGCCGCCGTGCTGGCGGAGGAGCTCGAGTCGGCCTAGACGGGCCGCCAGCGGCCGGCGGGTAGGCCGGTGCCGGGCGCCGGGAAGTGCATCCCCAGGTACCAGGGGAACTGCTGGTGCGCCCAGGCGTACGTCGTGTTTCCGAGGCGCAGGAGCTGCTCGAGCACCTCTGCGACCACGGCTGGGTCGTCGCTCTCCTCCAGGACCGCCCGGAAGCGCTCGGCGAACCCGGCGAGCTCCGCGAAGCCGTGGTAGCGCAGGGGCGAGTGGTACGTCGCGCCGACTGTCGCGTAGATCGCCCGCACCGTCTCGAGCCCGCGCTCCGGGAGCGCGGCGTGGACGGGGTAGAGGGTATTGACGACGTAGTCGCGGACGAGCCCGTAGGCGGCCACCCAGACCGAGAAGTACTGGTCGAAGCTCCCGGCGTCGGGCACCTCGCCGCTCCGCAGGCGGGCGACGTCGGCCGGCTCGGCGAGCTGGATTGCGTCCGCCGCGTCCGCGAGCTCCTGTGCGAGAGGATGCGCCGGCCGCCGGGCGGCGGGAGCCCGCTCCGCGCCGGGCTCTCCGGCGGCGGCGAAATGCACGGTCAGCGTCTGCTTGCGCCAGAACAGGTTGTCCCAGACCTCTCGTCCGACGTGCGGCAGGACGTCCGCGTGCTCCTCGTCGACGGCTCCGAGCACCGCCTGTCGCGCCGGCTCGAGCCCCTTGCCGTACTGGATCGAGAGCTTGCTGCCAGTCGCCTGGGAAAGCCGGATCCGGCCGATCGGCGCGTCGACGATCGACTCCATCGCCGGCGTCGGCGCGGTGCTCAGGTACGGCAGCCACATCGTCACCGAGCTGCCCGAGACGACCGGGTGCGACTGGACGATGCCGAAGGGCAGGTGCCGGGCGAACTCCTCGCAGAGCTCGGGGTTCGCGTCGTCGGCGAGCGTCGCGCCGACGGCCACGTCGAGCTCGGGCCAGGTGATGGTGATCCTCATCCCGCCAGCTCTCCGTCGAGCCCGAGCACGACCCGCGGCGTCGAGCGGATCATCGTCGAGATGTCGTCCTCGCCGACGCCGACCGCCTTGACCGCGTTCAGGAAGGACCGGAGCGCCTCGACCGGCGTCGCGTTGTGGATCTGCCCGCAGTCGCTCGAGATCGCCACCCGATCGGGGCCGACGGCGGCGACGAGGCGGGCGACGGCCTCGAGCTGCATGCCGCCGCCGTGGTTGCGCAGCATGAAGTGCTCGAGCGGGAAGGCGACGGAGGCGGAGACCTCGAACAGGGCGCCGTGCTCGTTCATCTCGAGCAGGAACTCCTCGGACTTGTCGAGGAAGAAGACGTGGGTGAGCAGGCAGCGGGCGCCCTCCTCCTCGCAGCCGAGGACGAGGGCGCGGACGTCGTCCGGGCCGAGGTGACCGGTGGCGATCGTCGCGTCGAAGCGCTTCGCCAGCCGGACGATCTCGCGCATCTCCGGGAGCAGGGCCCCGTTCTCGTCGCGCACGCCGATGCCGGGGGAGGCGAGCTCCGGCGGGACGGTCATGTGCCCGACGCCGTAGGTGCCCTTGCCGAGCGACTCGACGTGGTGCGTCGCGTGCATCGTCGGGCCCCAGACGATCCGCGCCCCCTGCCGCAGCGCCGCGGCGACCGCCCTGGGGTTGATCCCGCCGACGAACTCGTTCAGCACGACCCCGCCGTACAGGTCGATTCCCGGCACCTGGAGGCCGGTGTAGTAGGCACGGGTGACGGTCGGCTCGTGGTGGGCCTTGAACACGAGGCCGGCCATCCCGGCGGCCCGCGCCGCGCGGGCGAAGTCGACGGCGTCTCCGATGCGCGGGAACAGCTCCGGCGCCGCGTGCACGTGGATGTCGTACGCGCCTTCGAGCGTGATCACGACGGCACCGTGCCCGTGATCAGCGCCTCGTCGAAGCTCCTGCCGCGGCGACCCCAGCCGCGGAATCCGTTCGACCGGGTGAGGATCGACGTCCGGAGCGCGGCCAGGGGCGACGGCAGGTCGTGCGCGAGCCGCTCCCGGAAGAGCGACCAGCGCTGGATCCACTCCGTGTCGGGACGGGCCGTGCGCTCCCAGGCAACGAGTGCCCCGGGCACGTCCCCTTCCCGGCCGAGCGCCTCGACCAGCAGGCGCGCGTTTCGGAGGCCGAGCGAGACGCCGAGCCCGAGCGAGGGGGGAAGGGCGTTGAGGGCGTCGCCGACGATCGCCGCCTTCCCTGCCGACCAGCTCGTTGGACGGACATACGGATACGGGTCGTGCCTGGCCTCCGCCCGCGAGAGCTTGTCGAAGATCGCCGGGTCGAGGCCGGGAAAGAGCCGGCTCCAGTAGCCGGCGTCGATCGGGACGTGCGTCGCGCGGCTGTCGGACTCGCGGGAGCTCATGTAGACGTAGAGCAGGTCCTGGCCGACGGGGAGGGTCCCGACGCGCTTCGCCTGCCCCCACCACTCTTCCAGGACCGTCCGGCCGCCGCCCGTCGGGTGCTCGATCAGGGCGCGGGTCGCCCCGTTGCTGCGCTCGACCTTCTTGCCGGTCAGGCCGAGCGAGTCGCGTACGGCGGAATGGAAGCCGTCGGCCCCGACGACGAGGTCGGCCGCGACCGTGTCGCCGCCGGCGAGGACGAGCTCCCCGGTCGAGCGCGCCCCGGCGACCGCCGAGCCGACGGCGATCTCGACGCCCGCCTCGGCCGCGGCGTCGGCGAGCAGGCGGATCAGCGTCTGCCGCGGAATCGCGAGCTGCCGGTACGCACCGGCGAGCGGCCGGTCGGCGAGCACTTTCCCCGTCCGGTCGATCGCCTGCGAGGCGTCCAGGTCGACGCCGTTGGCGAGGACGGTGTCGAGCAGGCCGAGGTGCTCGAGCACGGCGCAGGCACCCTGGTGGAGGGAGATGCCCGCGCCGATCTCGCGGATCACCGGCGACTGCTCGTGCACGCGCACCGACCAGCCCGCCCGGCGGAGGAGCAGGGCGGTCGAGAGCCCGACCAGGCCGGCGCCGGCGAGCTCCGCGCGGCCCGGCTTCACCGTTCGCGCGCCTCCGCCTCGCGGATCGCCGTCAGCACGTCCTCGGGGTGGAACGGCGCGCGGTTGATCGCCACCCGCAGCGGCCGGAACGCGTCGACGACGGCGTTGGCGATCGCGGCCGGAGGCGAGACCGCCCCGCCCTCGCCGACGCCTTTCACGCCGAGCGGGTTGAGCGTCGAGTGGTGCGTCTGGTGCCCGACCTTGATCGGCGGCACCTCGGCCGAGGTCGGCAGCAGATAGTCGGCGTACGTGACCGTCTGCAGCTGCCCGTCCGCCGCGTACACGGCCTCCTCGAACATCGCGTTGCCGATCCCGTGGACGATCCCGCCGTGGACCTGCCCCTCGACGACCATCGGGTTGAGCATCTGCCCGCAGTCGTCGACCGACGCGTAGTCGAGCAGCGTGACGAACCCGGTCTCCTCGTCGACCTCGACGACGGCGACCTGCGTCCCGGAGGCCCACGTCACCGTCGGCGGCACGAAGTAGCGCTGCTCCTCGAGGCCGGGAGCCATGCCCGGGGGCACCCGGCAGCCGGGGCCGGGCCGAGCCGCCCGCGCGACCTCGGCGAAGGTCAGTCCCGACTGCGGCGAGCCTCGCACCTGGACGCGCCCGTCGACGATCTCCAGGTCGCCGGGGGCGGCCTCGAGCACCGCCGCGGCGACGGCGACGATCTTCTCGCGGAGCTTCGCGCCGGCGATCGCGACCGCGCTGCCCGCGGTGACCGCGCTTCGGCTGGCGAACGTGCCGACGCCGTAGGGGATCGCCGCCGTGTCGGTGGGGCGGACGGTGACGTCCTCGACGCGCACGCAGAGCTGGTCGGCCACCACCTGGGCGAGCGTGGTCTCGAGCCCCTGCCCGTGCGGTTGCGCCCCGGTGGAGACCGACACGGCGCCGGTGTCGTCGACGCGAACGATCGCGCCCTCGTGCGGGCCGACGCCGGAGCCCTCCATCAGCGACGAGACGCCGATGCCGATCTTGCGCGTCGTCTCTCGCTGCTCCGCCTGGCGCGCCCGCCAGGCCGGCAGGTCGATCAGCGCCAGCGCCTGGTCGAGCTGAGCCGGGAAGTCGCCGCGGTCGTAGGTGACCGTCTTCGTGTCCCGGTAGGGGATGCCCATCTCGCGCGGCATCTCGTCGGGCCGGATCAGGTTGCGGCGCCGCACCTCGATCGGATCCAGGCCGAGCTCGCCGGCGACCAGGTCGACGACCCGGTCCATGACGAACGCCGCCTCGGGCCGGCCGGCGCCGCGCACCGGCGCGACCGGCGCCTTGTTCGTCAGCACCCCGGTGCAGTCGATCGCGAAGTTGTCGATCCGGAACGGCCCCCGGAAGTGCGAGGCGACGTTGTAGCTGACCGTGACCGCGTAGTGGTTGTGCGCTCCGAGGTCGACCCGGAACGAGTCCCGAAGTGCCGTGATCACGCCGTCGTCGTCGAAGGCGACCTCGACGTCGTGCGACTGGTCGCGGCAATGACGGGTGTTCTGGAGATTCTCGCGGCGGTCCTCGATCCAGCGAACCGGCCGGCGGAGCTCGCGGGCGAGGAACGGGATCACCGCCTCCTCGTGGAACATGCCGCTGCCGAAGCTGCCTCCGATGTCCGGCCCGATGCAGCGGACGCTGTCGGCGGGCAGGTCGAGCATCTCGGAGACGATCTCCCGCAGCAGGTGCGGCCTGATCACGGTCGACCAGACCTGGAGCTCGCCTCGCCCGGCGTCCCAGGCGGCGAGCAGCCCGCGCGGCTCCATCGCGTTGGCGACCTGCCGGCCCATCTCCAGCCTCGCGGTCAGCACGTGCGACGCGCGGGCGAACGCGCCCTCGACGTCTCCGGTCGCGACCGAGTAGCGCTGCTGGACGTTCGTCCCGAGCTCGGGATGCACGAGCGGGGCGCCCTCGGCGAGCGCGTCGTCGATCGTCGCGACCGCCGGCAGCGGCTCGTAGTCGACGACGACCAGCTCGGCCGCGTCCTCGGCGATCCGCTGGTCGGTCGCGACGACGTACCCGACCGGCTGGCCCATCCAGAGCACGCGCTCGGACGGCAACGGCTCCATCGCGTTGCTCTCGATCTCGAGCCGGATCAGGGTGCGGATTCCGGGGTTGAGGTCGCGCAGCGCAGGCTCCGGGAAGGGGCCGACCTTGCCCTCCAGGTCGCGCGCCGAGACGAACGTGACCACCCCGTCGAGCGCGAGCGCCGCCGACGCGTCGATTCCCAGGATGCGCGCGTGCGCGTGGAAGCTGCGCACCGCGACCGCGTGCAGGAGGTCGGGAAAGCGGATGTCCGCCGTGTACCGCCCTCTGCCCGTGAGGAGCCGGCGGTCCTCCTTGCGGAGGATCGACGTGCCCACGTGGCGCGGGGGCAGGACCTCCCCGGTGCTGACGTCGGCCCCGCGAATCTGTGGCCCCCCTGGCACGCAGCATGCAATATGTTGCACCGGTGGCAGCGATGTCAAGCCGGAGCGACGCGGCCGGCGCGGGCGCCCAGGTCGCGCTGCCGCGCTCGCCGCTTCCGCGCCAGACGCTCCGCGACCGGGTCTACGAGATCGTCCTGCAGGCGATCGTCACCGGCGACTTCCCGCCCGGCCACCAGATCCGCGATCTCGACATCGCGCAGTCGCTCGGCGTGAGCAGGACGCCCGTGCGCGAGGCGCTCCAGCGGCTGGTCGACGAGGGACTGGTCGAGACGACACCGGGCTCGGCCACGCGCGTCGCGCCGCTCGACGTGACCGCCGTCCGGAACATCTACCCGATCGTCGGCGCGCTCCACGCCCTGGCCGTCCAGCTGGGGGCAGAGCGGATCGGCCGTGCCGAGGTCGACGCGCTCTCCCGCGCGAACGACGCCTTCGCGCGCGCGGTCGCCGAGCGCCACATCGCCGGCGCGCTCGCGGCGGACGACGCCTTCCACGGCGTGGTCGTCGACGCCGCCGCCAACGCCGAGCTCCGCCGCACCCTCGACCGGCTGATGCCGCACATCCGCCGGCTCCAGCTCAGCCAGTTCAGCTCGCAGTCGGCGCGGCTCTCGATCCGCCAGCATCGCGACATCGTCACCGCGTGCCGCCGCGGCCGCTTCGACGACGCGGCGCGGGTGATGGCGCAGAACTGGGCGAACATCGAGGCGTTGCTGCGCTGAGGCCCGGTCAGCTCTCGTTCGAGCCCGGCCTGACGAGGCCGCTCTCGTAGGCGAAGATCACGGCCTGGATCCGGTCGCGCAGGCGCAGCTTCATCAGGATCCGCTTCACGTGCGTCTTCACGGTCGACTCCTCGATCACGAGCCGGCCGGCGATCTCGCCGTTCGAGAGCCCGCGGGCGAGCTGCTCGAGCACCTCGCGCTCGCGGGGCGTCAGCTCGTCGAGGCGCTCGTCCGCGGCCGGATCGGGCTGCGGCTGCCGCGCGATCCGCTCGACCACGGTGCGCGTGACGGAGGGCGAGAGCAGCGAGTCTCCGGCCGCAACCGTGTGGATCGCCGCCAGCAGCTCCTCCGGGCGGGCACGCTTGAGCAGGAAGCCGGACGCGCCGGCGTGGAGCGCGCCGAAGACGTAGTCGTCCTGCTCGAAGGTGGTCAGGACGACGACCTTGACCTGCTGCGAGACGGCCAGCAGCTCGCGGGTGGCGGCGATCCCGTCGAGGTGGGGCATGCGCACGTCCATCAGCACGACGTCGGGCCGGTGCGCGCGCACCGCGTCGAGGGCCGCGCGCCCGTCGCCGGCCTCGCCGACGACCTCGACGTCGGGGTCGCTCGACAGCACCGCTCTCAGGCCGGCCCGCATCAGGTCGTCGTCGTCGACCAGCAGGACGCGGACCGGGTCGCTCACGGCCGTTCCTTCCCGGAGTATGGGAGCACGGCATGGACGCGGAAGGCACCGTCCCGCGGGGCCGCGTCGAGGGTGCCGCCGAGGAGCACGGCCCGCTCGCGCATGCCGAGAATGCCGTGGCCGCCTGTCGCGCCGGCGGCGCCGGCCGAGGTCCGGTTCGAGACGGTCAGCTCGAGCTCCCGGTCGCCGTAGGAGATCTCGACGTCGGCCCGGCCGTCGCCGTGGCGGGCGGCGTTCGTGAGCGACTCCTGCAAGATCCGGTAGGCGGCCTGGTCGGGCGCGGGTGCGAGCGGCCGCGGCGTGCCGTGGACGGCGAGCTCCACCTGCAGGCCGGCCGTGCGGTGACGCCGGAGCAGGCTGCCGAGGGCGTCGAGGCCGGCCGGGGGCTCGACGGTCTCCCGAGGCCCGTCAGGGCCGTCGTCGCGGAGCGCGCGGACGAGCCTGTCGATCTCGCCGATCGTCTCCCGGGCCACGTCCTCGACCGTGCTCAACGCCTGGCCTGCCGCCTCCGGGTCGCGCTTCTGCAGCAGCCGCGCCGCGCCGGCCTGCACGAGGATGACGTTGATCGCGTGCGCCGCGGAGTCGTGCAGGTCGCGGGCGATCCGCGTGCGCTCCTCGGCGGCAGCGAGCCTGCGTTCGCGCTGCAGCTCGCGCTCGGATCGTCGCGCGCTCTCGACCAGCGCGGCAAAACGCTCGCGGCGCTGCCGGATGTGGTCGCCGACGATCCAGGCGCCGCCCCACACGACCACGCCGAAGAGGATCGGCGTGGTCGGAAAGCCGTCCCCGGCCGCTGCGGTCGCGCCCAGGTGAGCCGCGAACACCCCGAGGACCACCGCCGCGGTCCGGTCCAGCCGTGCGCGGGTGCGGTTGTCTGCGGCGACGTAGAACAGGGCGATCGTCGGCCCGAACGGGGGGCCGAGCGCGTAGTCGAGGCCGTTCAGGGCGGCGCTCGCCGCAGCGGTGGCCACGAACACCGCGAGCGGAGACCGGCGGTGGGCGACGAGCGGAAGGGATGCAGCGGCGGCGAGGACGCCGCCGAGCGCGTCCAGCCGGCGGCCCGCTCCGTGGGCGCCCGCGAGCAGCGCGAGGGTGAGCCCGAGCGCGAGCAGGGCGATCGCGAGATCGCGAACGGCCGGCCAGCGGGCGAGCCGCCGGGCCTCGACGGATGCGGTGACAGCGGCCACGGAGCTCCTGCTGGTGAGGGTAGCCGCCTCGGCCCGGGCTGCAGTCGCCCCGGAGGAGGATCTGTGTCCTCCCGGAGGGGGATGCGGAAGTTCCTCCCGGGGAGCGTTTCGGACGAGGTGGCGCGCCGCCTAGCGTGACCGGATGGCTGATCCAGACCGATCGAAAACGAGGAGATGACCATGATCGCTCTGCTCGCATCGAGCTCCGACTGGCACGACCACGGCTGGTTCTGGCTCTGGCCGCTCGTGCCGCTCTTCTGGCTGCTCGTCTTCTTCCTGCTCGCCCGCCTGTTCTTCCGCGGCGGCCGGCGAGGCCCGTGGGGCGGGCCGCCGCGCCCGGACGCGCAGGCGATCCTGGCCGAGCGGTACGCGCGCGGCGAGATCGGCCTCGACGAGTACCGCGAGCGGCTGGGGAACCTCGGGGGCTAGCCCGCTCAGCCCGGCAGGGAGTACGCGACGATCCGGGCTCCGCGCGGCTTCCCGCCGATCTCGGGCAACCGGCCGGAGTCGAGCGCGAGCAGGTGCCAGCGGCTGCCGCTCAGCCCGATCCGGACCTCGACCAGCCGGTGGACGGTCAGCTGCGAGTGGAAGCGCCCGTCGACCGAGATCCGCACCCGGAGCGGCTCCGGCGAAGCCAGGTACAGGCGGGCGAACCCGTCGCCGTACACCCACACGCCGGCGTGGCTCGTGCTCATCTGCCGGCCCCGGACGTCGGGCAGGTACCAGCCGGTGCAGAAGAGCGCGTCCGCTCGCTCCGGCTCCGCGAACGGCGGCTCGGCGTCCGACTCGCCGCGGACGAACGAGGTGACCGGGCCGTCGGTCGCGAGGGGGCGCCAGCCGTGCTGCACGAGCCCGCGCCAGGCCATCCAGGCCGTGTCGGCGAGCGCTGGGTTGCCGCGGTAGAGGCCCCGGTGGACCGTGATCGACGACACGTCGAGCCGGCGCAACAGGCCGGCGGCGGCCGTCGTCCAGTCGCCGCAGCCGAGCGGCTGCAGGGTGCGCGCGACCTCGTCCGCCCGGCGCGGGGCGGTCGTCGAGTAGCCACCCGGACGCGGACGCCGGGCCTGCTGGTCGTAGTACAGGTACACGCTGCCGTAGTGGACGTCCGGCAGGAAGACCGGCAGCTCGAGCAGGGAGCCCGCTGGGGCGTGGCGGACGGCGGCGTAGGCGGAATTCGATCCGTCGGCGGCCGACGCGCCGAAGACGCGGACGTGGAGGTCGGCGAGCAGCACGATCGCCACGACGACGGCAAGCCCGAGCCGCGGGATCCGCCTCGCCTCCGGCCGCCTGACGGCGGCGTCGACCGCGATCCCGACGAGTGCGCCGATCGCGAGGCAGGCGACCGGCATCAGCCGCTCCGGGACCCGGGGGTAGCGCAGCGGCGGAAACGCGTGCCAGAGGGGCGAGTAGAGCGGCAGGTGCGTGCCGAGGGCGAGCAGCGCGGGCACCAGCGCGCTCAGGCCGAGGAGGATCAGGAGTCGCACCCGGCGCGCCCGCAGGAGGAGGACGAGGCCGGCGAGCGCCACGAGCGGCGTCAGCCAGCCGAGAAAGACGAACGCCTCGCCGCCGTGGCGGGCCGTGCGGGAGAGGAAGTCGGAGCCGGTCGCCGAGTACACGCGCACCTCCCGAAGCGAGCGGCCGCCCTCGTCGATCGAGTCGTGGATGACCGTCAGCCAGACGAGCACGCCTGCGAGCACGGCGGCCACCGTGCCGACCGCCGTCTCGAACCAAACCCGTCGGCTGCGTGCCCGGCACAGGCCGTAGAGCACGTAGAACGGAACGGCTCCGAGCGCGAGGTGCACCTGTCCCGAGAGCGGGATCGACACGAGCGCAAGGCGGGAGAGCCACCACCAGCGCTGGTCGCCGGTGCGCTGCCCGCGCTCGAACGCCCAGAGGGCGAGCGGCAGGAAGAGCGAGATCGGCCCGAGCAGATGGCCGCGGCTCTGCTCGATCCGGTAGGGGGCGATCTCGAAGGCGAGCCCGCCGATCGCCGCCCCGAAGCGGGACAACCCGAGCTCGCGGAGCCAGAGCAGGGTGAGCGCCCCGGCCGCGAGCAGGCAGAGCAGCGTGAACAGGTTCCAGGCGAGCACCGGCCCGAGCGCGCGTACGAGCGGCCAGTACGGCAGGCCGAACGGCCACCACGCGGCGTTCGGCTGGATCCCCGACTCCGGCCGGAAGGTGTACGGGTCCTCCCACGGCGGCCGCCCGTGCTCGAGCTGGTGGCCGGCGAGCCAGAGACGGTAGCCGGTCTGCAGGTGGTCGCCCGGCGAGGGCTCCCCGTGGCCCGGCGCTCCCGACGCCATGAAGCTCGACCAGAGATGGACGACGGCCGGCTCCGTGGCCGCGACGGCCGCGCCGAGGTACAGGAGGCAGCTGAGCGCTACAAAGCCCGGGCGGCGGCGAGCAGCTCGTCGAAGTCCGGCACGACGTCGTTCGCGTAGCTCCACGCCCCTCGAATCCTCCCTTCGCCGTCGATCAGGAAGGCCGTTCGCTCCGCGACGTCGCGCATGCCCCGGAACTCCTGCGCGACGCCGAACCCGCGGACGGTCTCTCCGTTCCAGTCGGACAGGAGGCCGAAGCCGAGGTCGAGGGCCTGCATCCAGGCGATGTGCGTCCAGGGGGAGTCGCGCGAGATCCCGAGCGGCCGCACGCCGGCCGCCTCGAAGTCGGCGCTCCTGTCACGCAGGAGCTCCATCTCGTTCGTTCACGTCGACGACCAGTCGAAGAGGTAGAAGACGAGCAGGACCGGCCCGTCCTCGACGATCTCCGCGATCGTGTGCTGCTCGCGCGGCCCGACCCAGACGGTCGCGTTCGGGATCGTGTCGCCGACGGCGAGCATCAGCCCCCCGTGACCCGGACGGTCAGCCGGCGGTCGTACGTGTCGACCGTGAGCACGGTTCCGTGGCGGACGATCCGGTCGGCTGCGGTCGGCAGCGGCAGCCGTCCGACCACGCGACCGTTCCGCCGGTCGACGGCGTAGAGGTAGTCCGGCTCCGCCGTGAAGCCGTATCCGGAGACGATCGTGTCGTTCAGGAGGACGAACGTGTCGGCGTTCGCGACGAGCGCCGGGCTCCGCCAGAGCAGGCGCTTCCGCTTCAGGTCGACCGCGTTCAGGTAGCCGTTCAGGCCGTACGACGAGCGGGCGTAGGTCGAGTGCGCGGTCTCGACGTACAGCACGCCGCCGGCCTCCTTCGCCCAGACCACCTGCTCGTAGACGAACTCGCGCTCGCCCGGCGCGATCCGCGGCGGCCGGACGAAGGCGCGGAAGTCGAACGCGTAGCGGTTCGGCGCCACCACCACGTGGCCCGTCGAGCCGTCCGGGCCTTCGATCGAGAGGCCGCGCGGGCGCACCGGCCGCGGCAGCCGGCCGGGGTCGAGCGGGGTGGAGGAGAGGATCCGAAAGCCGACGCGCGGATGCGCCGGGGCGGTCGCCGGGGCGTTGAAGCGGGGCGTCGCGAGAACCGTGACCGGCTCGCTCGCCGCCGCGCCGACGGTTCCGGCCGCCACGAGCGCGCCGACGAGGACGAGGAGCAGGCGCACGGGCAGAGCCTACGCGCTTGCGGGGACGACCTCCGTCGCCGCCGCGATCTCGCGGACGACCTCGACGATGTCGCGGTTCGCGTTGTAGACGCGCAGCTGCCGGTCGGCGCCGTTGCCGCGGGAGAGGATCGAGCGGATGCCCTCGAGCTCGCGCTCGGAGCCGAGCTCGCGTGCGTGGGGCTCGATGTCCCTGAGCGTGCGCCGCACGAGCTGGGCGACGGGAACCCGGTTGCGCCGGCCGGTGGCGAGGTCGATCACCGGCGCCTCGAGCCCGTACCGTGCCGCCAGCCACTTGTTCTCGGCGGTCAGGATCCGGTGGTACGACGGGATCTCGCTGCCGCGGTCGAACGCCTCCGAGTAGTGCTTGACCAGCGCCTGGCAGAAGGCGGCGACCGCGACTGCGTCCTCCAGCCGGCTGACGGCGTCGCACACGCGCACCTCGACGGTGCCGAGCCGTGGATGGAGCCGCACGTCCCACCAGATATGGGTGTAGTCGGCGACGCAGCCGGTGCGCTCGAGCTGGCCGACCACCTCGGCGTAGTCCGCGTAGTCGCGAAAGCGCGGCGGCGGGCCCGAGCGCGGGAACGCCGCGAAGACCATCTGGCGGCTCGACGAGAGCCCGGTCGGCTCGCCGCGCCAGAAGGGCGAGCTCGCGGTCAGCGCCAGCAGTTGGGAGAGGTGGGCCAGGAGGCCGTTGACGATCTGGATCGCCTTCTCCGGCCCGTCGACGGCGACGTGGACGTGCATGCCGAAGATCAGCTCCCGCCGCGCGATGTACTGGAGCTGGTCGACGAGGCTGTGGTAGCGGTCGCGGGCGGTGATCCGCTGGCGCTCGAACAGGCTGAACGGATGCGTCCCGGCCGAGCCGACGCGGAGCCCCTTCTCGTGCGCGACGGAGGTCACGTACGACCGGAGGCCGGACAGCTCGCGCTCGACGTCGCCGGCCGTGCGGCAGACGGGGGTGGTGATCTCGATCACCGACTGCATCAGCTCGGCGTTGATCCGGTCCTCGAGCTCGTGCCCGGCGACGGCGGCGAGCACGGTGTCGATGTGCTGGACGAGGTCGAACGTCTCCGGGTCGAGGAGCATGTACTCCTCCTCGACCCCCAGCGTGTACGGGTCGCTCGTCCCGAAGGCGTGGTCGAGCACGCTGCCGCCCTCCGCGAAGCCGGCGCCCTTGCCGGTGATCGACGGAGGGAGGACCTGCTTCACTCGATCAGCGCCTCCGCCTCGATCTCGACGAGCCAGCGCGGGTCGATCAGCTTCGTGATCACGTACGTGCAGGCCGGGCGGACATCGCCGAACACGGCGCCGTGCGCGCGGGCGACCTCGTCGAAGAGGTCGGGGCTGGTCGCGAAGATCCGCGTCCGGACGACGTGCTCCGGTCCGGCGCCTGCCGCGCGCAGCGCGGCGACGATGATCTCCAGGCACCGCTGCGTCTGGCCGTACGCGTCGGCCGGCGGCTCCCCGCCGTCGGGCATCACCGGAGCGGTGCCCGCGACGAAGACGTGCGAGCCGACGCGCACCGCGCGGGAGAACCCCATCACCGGCTCGTACGGGGAGCCGGAGGCGATCCGCTGCCGCTCCATCGGCCTAGTATCCCCGCGGCGTGAACTCGTTGCGAGCCGTCGAGAGCTGGCCTGCGGAGAACGTCTCCGTCGGCCTCGCCTCCGTGGACGGACCGATTTCGACGTTCGGCGACCGGTCGCGCGAATACCGCTGGGCCTCGCTGACGAAGCCGGTCACGGCGCTCGCCTGCCTGGTCGCAGCCGAGGAGGGGACGATCGACCTCGACGAGCCGGCCGGGCCTCCGGGCTCGACGTTCCGCCACCTGCTCGCGCATGCGTCCGGCCTGCCGCCGGGGCTGGGAGCGCAGCCGGCCGATCCGTCGGCGCCCGGCCGAAGGACGGGAGGATCGAGTCCGATCGCCAGGCCCGGAGACCGCCGGATCTACTCCGACCACGGCTTCGACGTCCTCGGGGCCGCGCTCGCCGAGCATGCGGAGATGACGTTCGGCGACTACCTCCGGGAGGCCGTGCTGCGGCCCCTGGGGATCGGCGCGCGCTACGACGGGCGCCCCGGCTCGGGTCTCCACGGCTCCCTGGACGACCTCCTCGCCGTGGCGCGAGAGCTCCTGGCTCCGACGCTCGTCTCCGCGGAGACGCTCGCCGAGGCGACGACGGTCGCCTTCCCGGGCCTGGCCGGCGTGCTTCCCGGCTTCGGCCGGCAGGAGCCGAACGACTGGGGCCTCGGCTTCGAGCTGCGCGACCGCAAGCAGCCGCACTGGACCGGCGCCCGGAACTCCGAGCGGACATTCGGCCACTTCGGCCGCAGCGGGACGTTCCTGTGGGTCGACCCCGAGCCCGGGGTCGCCCTCGCCTGCCTGACCGACCTGGAGTTCGGGAAGTGGGCAACCGAGGCCTGGCCGCAGCTGTCCGACGCAGTCCTGTCCGAGCTGGACAGGTGAAGCGGCCCAAAGCGCCTATCCGAGCCGTTTCCAGGCCAAGTAACAGACTGTTACTTGGCTTGCTCGGCGCGGTGCTCGCGGGCGCGCTCGCCGGATGCGGCTCGGGCGCTCCGGTCGCGGGCGGTCGCCCGGTCGTCCGGCCCTCGGAGCTGCCCGGCTGGAGGGTGGTGGACGATGCGCCGGGGATCGCCGAGCTCGCGCCGGACGTCTCCGGCCTGGAGCTCGTCCGGCGGGTGGACTCGCCGGCGCTCGTCCGGAGCGGCGATGCGGTCCGCGCGACAACGTTCGAGTTCGCCTCCGAGAGGACGGCGGCGGCGGCGCTCGCTCGTGCTCGGGCCGAGGCCTACGCCGCGCTGCTCGTCCACGAGCTCCACGGGCCGATCCGGCGAGCACCGGCAGGCGCCGTCGGCTACCGGCTCGATGTCGGCAGGCCCGCCGAGCCCGGCAGGGACACGGTCGAGATCTACGCCGTCCGGCGCGGCCGGGCGCTCGTGATCGTCGAGCTCGTCTCGGGGGACGGGTTCGACGGCGACCTCCGCGACCGCATCCTCGAGCTCGTCAGTCGCTGAAGAGCGGCCGGATCAGCTCGTCGAAGGTTTCCCGGTCGCAGCTCGCGACCACCGCCGGCGTGAGCGCCCGGACCGAGGCCGTGCGGGGTACGCCCATCGCCAGCGCGACCTCCCCGAAGTAGTCCCCCGGCCGCAACAGGCGGCGAGGGCCGAGCGCCTCCTGGGCGACGGACAGCATCCCGGAGAGGACGACGTAGAACCGGTCGCCCTCGTCGCCTTCTCGAAGGACCGCCGAGCCGGCCGCGACGTTTCTCGCGCCGCATCCGCTCGGACAGCCGACGCAGCTGCTCGCCCGGCAGCTCGGCGAGGAGGCCGATGCGTCCGAACTCGTGCTCCCTGATCGGCATCCAGACATACTGCCCTGCTCATGGGGCTTCTGGACGACTGGCACTTCTGTCCGCGCTGCGGCGCGAGCGTCGCGCCGGGCGACGGGAGGGCCGAATGCGCCGCGTGCGGGTACGTCACCTACGCCAACCCGGTGCCGGCCGCCTGCGCCCTGTGCTTCGACGATCGGGGACGGATCCTGCTCACCCGGCGGGCGTGGGAGCCCTACGCCGGCATGTGGGACCTTCCCGGCGGCTTCCTGCACGAGGACGAGCACCCGCTCGACGCCGTGCGCCGCGAGCTGCTGGAGGAGACGGGCCTCGAGATCGAGCCGACCCGGTGGTTCGGAGCCTTCATGGTCCCCTACGGCGAGGGACCGGGGACGAGGATCGTGCTGAACCTCGTCTGGTGCGCCCGTGTGCTCGGCGGGGAGGAGCAGGCTGCGGACGACGTCTCCGAGCTGCGCTGGTTCGCACGCGACGAGCTGCCGCCGCTCGACGAGATCGCGATGGCCGAGCCGCTCCGCGCCTGGCTGGACGAGCCGACGCACGGTTCGCCCACGGTCTGAACGTCGTCGCCGTTTCGAAAGAGCGCCGGCGCGGAACGACAGCCGGCGGATGCGGCCCGCCTACGCGGCTTCGGCGGTGAGGCCGAGGCCCCGCTCGATGGCGCCTTTCGGCTGGGCGCCGATCACAGCCGCCGCGGGAGCGCCGTCCTTGAACAGCATGATCGTCGGGATCGACTGGACCCCGTAGCGGATCATCAGCTCCTGCTCCTCGTCGACGTTCACCTTCACCAGCCGCAGCTCGTCCGCGTGCTCCTCGGCGATGCGGTCGAGAACGGGCGAGACGGCGTGGCAGGGGCCGCACCACTCCGCCCAGAAGTCGACGATCACGGGCTTCTCGCTCTGCAGGACCTCCTGCTCGAAATTCGACGTCGTCACCACGCTGGACATTCCGTTCCTTTCCTGATTACTCGGGTGCCTGTTCTAACGAACGGCCCGGCTGGAGTGTTCCCGGGCCTCTTTACAATCGAATCATGGCCCGCGTGTTCGCGCCGCTTCCCGCCGTGCCCGACCATCCTGCGCTCGAGCGGCTCGTCCTCGCGCGCTGGGAGGCCGAACGCACCTTCGAACGGCTGCGCGAGCAGAATGCGGGCGGGCCGCGCTTCAGCTTCGTCGACGGGCCGATCACCGCCAACAACCCGATGGGCGTCCACCACGCGTGGGGGCGGACGCTGAAGGACGTCTTCCAGCGCTTCTGGGCGCAACGCGGGTACGAGCTCCGCTACCAGAACGGGTTCGACTGCCAGGGCCTGTGGGTCGAAGTCGAGGTCGAGAAGGCCCTGGGGCTGAACTCGAAGCGCGAGATCGAGGACTACGGGCTCGCGGAGTTCTCCGCCCGCTGCCGCGAGCGGGTCGCGGAGTACGCGGAGGTGATCACCGACCAGTCCCGGCGGCTCGGGATGTGGATGGACTGGGACCGCGACTACTACACCTTCTCCGACACCAACATCGAGTACATCTGGCGGTTCCTGAAGGAGGTCGACCGCCGCGGCTGGCTCTACAAGGGCCACCGCTCGACGGTCTGGTGCCCGCGCTGCGGCACCTCGATCTCGCAGCACGAGCTCTTCGCCGGCGAGTACAAGCTCCTCGACCATCCGTCGCTGACGATCCGGTTCCCGCTCCAGGGGAGGGACGAGAGCCTGGCGGTCTGGACGACCACGCCGTGGACGCTCCCGGCCAACGTCGCCGCCGCCGTCCACCCCGCTGCCGACTACGGGCTGTTCGGCACCGACTGGTGGGCGGTGGCGAGAAGGCCCGACGAGACGCCGTCCCGGGTCGTCCGCGGCGAGGAGCTCGTCGGCCTGACCTACGAGGGCCCGTTCGACGACGCGCCCGCGCAGCAGGGGATCGTGCATCGAGTGATCCCCTGGGAGGAGGTCGCGCTCGACGAGGGCACCGGGATCGTCCACATCGCCCCCGGCGCCGGTACGGAGGACTTCGAGCTGTCCCGGGCGCACGACCTGCCCGTGCTGGTTCCGATCGACGAGGCGGGCAGGATGCTGGCCCCGTTCGGGTTCGAGGGGCTGTCGACGGACGAGGTCGCCGAGCCCGTGATCGACGCTCTCCGCGAGCGGGGCCGCGTGATCGACGCCGGCCGGATCGAGCACCGCTATCCGACCTGCTGGCGCTGCAACACACCGCTCGTCTTCCGCGTCGTCGACGACTGGTTCATCTCGGCGGACGAGATCCGCCAGCCGATGCTCGAGGCGAACGCCGGCGTCGAATGGACGCCGCCGCAGTACCAGAAGCGGATGGACGACTGGCTCCGCAACATGGGCGACTGGAACATCTCGCGGAAGCGCTACTTCGGCCTCCCGCTGCCGTTCTACCCGTGTGCGTGCGGCCGCCTGAACGTGATCGGCTCGCGGGCCGAGCTGCAGGAGCGGGCCGTACGTGGCCTCGACCAGCTCCGGGAGCTGCACCGTCCCTGGATCGACGAGGTCGCCATCCGCTGCGAGGAGTGCGACGCGGAGGTCCGGAGGATCCCCGAGGTCGGCGACGCGTGGCTGGACGCCGGGATCGTGCCGCTCTCCACGCTGGGCTGGCAGAACGACGAGTGGGTCGAGGGCGGGTACGGGACCGGCGCCGCGTCGGGCCTGACCGCCGCCGACCTGCCCGACCACGCGTACTGGGAGCAGTGGTTCCCGGCCGACTGGGTCTCGGAGATGCGCGAGCAGATCCGCCTCTGGTTCTACTCGCAGTGCTTCATGGCCGTCACCCTCGTCGGCCGCTCCCCGTATCGCCGGGTGCTGACCTACGAGAAGCTCCTCGACGAGACCGGCCGCGAGATGCACCGCTCGTGGGGCAACGCGATCGACGCGAACGAGGCGTTCGAGCGAATGGGGGCGGACGTGATGCGCCGCCTGTTCTGCGAGATCCCGCCTGCGCAGAACCTGAAGTTCGGCTACGGCCCGGCCGGCGAGGTCAAGCGGCGGCTGCTCAAGCTCTGGGAGTCGGCGAAGTTCCTCGTCCTCTACGCCAACATCGGCGGCTTCCGACCCCGCTACGACGACCTCGTCGATCCGCCGCGGGGCGAGCCGCTCGACGCCTGGCTCGTCGCGCGGACGCGGCGCCTGGTCGCGGAGGCGACCGACGCGTACGAGCGCTACTGGACGCCGGCGGTCATCCGCGGCTTCGACGAGTTCGTCGAGGACCTCTCGAACTGGTACATCCGGCGCTCTCGGCCGCGGTTCTGGGACGGAGACGAGGCTGCGCTCCGCACGCTCTGGGTCGCGCTCGTCCAGGCCCTGCGTGTGATCGCGCCGGTGTTGCCGTTCCTCGCCGACGAGCTCTGGCGCGTGCTCGTCGCCGACGCGTGCGACGGCGTCCCCGACTCGGTTCACCTGGCCGGCTGGCCCGAGGCCGCCGAGCCGGACAGTGCCCTGCTGGACGAGGTGGCCGAGGTCCGCGAGCTCGTCGAGCTCGGCCGGCAGGCGCGCGCGCAGGCAGGGATCAAGCTGCGCCAGCCGCTCAGGCAGGTCGTGGTCTTCGGCGCACGGCTGGCTCCCGCCCACGCGGACGAGATCAGGGAGGAGCTGCGCGTGGACGACGTCAGATTCGAGTCCGACGTCGCCGCCAGGATTCGGTACAAGCCGAACCTGCCCGTGCTCGGGCCGCGGCTCGGCCCCCGCCTCCCGGAGATTCGCCGTGCGCTCGAGCAGGACCAGTTCGAGCTCCGCGACGGCAACCTGGTCGTCGACGGCGAGGTGCTCGGACCGGGTGACGTGCTCCAGGAGCGCCTGCCGGTGACGGAAGGCTGGATCGTCGCCGCCGACGGTGACCTGAGCGTCGAGCTCGACCCTGCGATCGACGAGGACCTGGCGCTGCGGGGCCGGGTGCTCGACCTCGTCCACGCCGTGAACGTCATGCGGAAGGAGCGCGGCCTCGAGCTCACCGACCGCATCGTGCTGACCGTGCCCGAGGCCGATCGCGACCTGCTGGCGTACGAGGAGCACATCAAGCGCGAGACGCTGGCGACGGCCGTCGAGGTCGGCGGGTCGCTGTCGATCGAGAAGGCGAAGGGATAGCCGGCTACGCGGCCGGCAGCGCCCGCCGGATCTCGACCGGCAGGCGGAAGAAGACGTCTTCGATCATCGAGCCGGCTGCCCGGATGTCGTCCACGCCGCGCGCGCGGAACCAGTCGCAGACCCGTCCGACGAGCTCCTCCGGGGCCGAGGCGCCCGACGTCAGCCCGACGGCCTCGACGTCCTCGAGCCAGCGCTCGTCGATCGAGGTCTCGTCTTCGATCAGGTGCGCCTCCACCCCGGCGGCGCGACCGGTCTCGACCAGGCGGTTCGAGTTCGAGCTGTTCTTCGAGCCGATCACGAGCAGCAGGTCGACGGCCCGGCTGAGCTCCTTCACCGCCCGCTGCCGGTTGGTGGTCGCGTAGCAGATGTCGCCGGCCGCAGGGCCCTCGATCCGCGGGAACCGGCGCTTGAGCGTGGCGACGATCTCGGCGGTCTCGTCCACGGACAGCGTCGTCTGCGTGATGTAGGCGACCCGCTCCGGGTCGTCGACGTCGACCCTCGCCGCGTCCTCGACCGTCTCGACGAGGACGGTCGACCCGGGCGCCTCGCCGAGCGTTCCCTCGACCTCGTCGTGGCCGGCATGTCCGACGAGGAGGATCGTGTACCCGGCCGAGGCGTAGCGGCGCGCCTCGGCGTGCACCTTGGCGACGAGCGGGCAGGTGGCGTCGACCGTGCGCAGACCGCGCTCTGCGGCCCGCTCGTGGACGGCCGGCGCGACGCCGTGCGCCGAGAGGACGAGCAGCGCGCCCGGAGGCGCGTCCTCCTCGCTCGCGACGAAGACGGCGCCGCGGCGCTCGAGGTCGCGGACGACGTGGAGGTTGTGCACGATCTGCCGCCGGACGTACACCGGCGGCCCGTGCAGCTCGAGTGCCCGCTCGACCGTCTCGACTGCACGCTCGACGCCGGCGCAGTACCCGCGGGGCGAGGCGAGAAGCAGCCGCCTGACCACGGTCACCGATCGTAGCGCCGGGCCGTGGGACACCGGGTGTCCAAAGCGTCGTGTCGAACACGAAGCCGCACGCGGAGGCGAGACCGCGTTCTCGCCGGAACGCACCCACGAGCTCGCTGTCGCCGAAAGAGGGGGCGCGCGTCGGGAACGGGCTCCCTGCGTTGGAAAGAGCCCGCCGCTCGGGGGGTCGGCGCGGCGGGCCCTTCCAGATTGCTCACCGCGGTATCAGTGGCCAGGAACCACCGCGGTTCGCATCGCCCAGTGCTGTCACGCTAGCGCCGCGCCGCCGTCACGCCAATAGGCCGTACGGCCCATCTTTTCAACCGGGAAACGGGAAGCGCCGGGCTGCAGGGTCCTTATCATCTGGGGGCCCAGTGACGAGAGAACGGCACGCCGTCATGGTCTCCGGAGTGCGGCGGGTTGCAGCGGCTGCGCTGTACCTGGCTGCCTTCCTCCGTCACGGTGCGCGGCTCGCCCGGGAAGCCGAGGAACGGGCGTCGCTGCGCGAGCGTGAGCTGCGCTCGATCGAGGCGATCTCGAACGCGCTCGCGCGGGCCGGCGACGCGGATTCCGTCGCACGCGTCCTGCTCGACGAGATCGCGTCGCTCTTCTCGGTCGAGTTCGTCGGCCTCGCGCTCGTCGACGAGAGCCTGAACGAGGCGCACGGGCTGCTCGCCCGCAGGGAAGGACAGGACTTCGACTACTGGCGCGGGCTCCGGTTCGACCTTCGGCGCGAGCCCTCGGGCGTTGCGAGCGCGGCCTTCGACGCGGCGCCCGTGACGGTCTACGACACGAGCACGTCGCCGCTCGTGAACAAGCAGGTGGCGCAGGCGGTCGGCGCCCAGAGCGCAGCATTCATCCCTCTGGTCACGGGCGAGCGGGTGATCGCGGTGCTCGTGGTCGCGACGACGAAGGCGCGCCGGACCTTCTCCGCGGACGAGCTCGGGCCGCTCCGGACGCTCGCAGCCGAGGCGGCGCTCGCCCTCGAGCGCGCCCGGTCGGCCTCCCGGCTCGAGGAGGCACTCGATCGCGAACGTCTCGTGTCGTCGATCGCCCGCAAGGTGCGTTCGGAGCTCGACCCGGACGCCCTGTTGAAGGTGGCCCTCCGCGAGCTCCGGCACGCGCTCGGTCTCTCCCGCTGCTTCGTCCGGCTCGGCGCGGACGGCGGTCCGCCGGCGCTCGAGGCGGAGTCGGCGTCGGAAGGCGTGCCCCCGGTCCCGGCGGGTGTCGTCGACAGCCTGGTCGTCGCGAACGACGCGCTGACCAGGCGAACCACGGTCGCCGTCGGCGACGTCGCGACCGAGCTCGAGGGCGAGAGCCGGGAGCTCCTGCTCGGGCTCGGCTCCGGCGCGGTGCTCGCGACGCCGATCGTCGTGCTCGACCGGGCGATCGGCGTGCTCGTGCTCCATCGGGCCGAGCGCGCCGTCTGGAGCGAGTCCGAGCGCAGCCTCGCCGAGGCGGTCGCGCACGAGGTCGGCATCGGCATCCGTACCGCACGCCTGCTGCGCGCGAACGAGCTTCGGCTCAGCCAGCAGGAGGCCCTGCTCAGGGCCGCGCAGGTCGTCACCGGAGAGCTCGACGTCGAGACCGTTCTCCAGCGCCTGGTCGACCAGATGACCGAGCTCCTGCATGCGGACACGGCGGACTGCTATCTGGTCGAGCCGGAGGGGGAGACCCTGCGGTGCGCGGCCGTCCAGGGGCTCGACCCGTCCGTGGTCGGCTTCGAGTTCCCTGCGCGAGAGGGCATCGCCGGCCGCGCGCTGGCGGAGGCGGAGTCCGCCGTCGGGCAGCGCTACGAGGAGGGAGGCAGGCCCGTTCCGCACCCTGCCTACGACGGGCTCACCGCGGCGATCGCCGCTCCGATGAGCTGGGTCGGCGAGACCCGCGGCGTCCTGGGAGTCGGAACCCGTGACCGGAGTCGCGTCTTCGAGGAGCACGACCTCGAAGCGCTGGCGAGCTTCGCCGCGCTGGCGGCGCTGGCGCTGCGCAACGCCGAGACGTTCGAGCAGGGAGAGCGGCAGGCGGCGATGGAGCGCAGCTTCTCGCGGATCGCGAGCCTCCTCGGCGACCCGGTGTCGCTGGCGGCGACGCTGGATGCGGTGGCGACGGCGGCGGCGGAGGCGTTCGGGGGAAGCTGCGCGGCCGTCCTCGCTCCGGGCGCGGATGGCTACCGCCTGGCCGGGGCCCACGCGCTGCCGGATCCGCTGCGGGCCCTGTTCTCCGAGGGCCTCCCTGCCGGAGCGGATGCGCTCGAGTACGCGTCGAGAGAGGGCCGCACGATCGTCTCGTCCGCGCTCGGAGAAGACGACCGCTTCTCGGACTCCTTCCGCTCCGCGGCCGGCGCCGCGTCGCTGCTCGCGATCCCGATTGCGGCCCCGCGCGCCGACCGCGACGCCCTCGCGGTCGTCTTCTTCGCCGACCGCCGGACGTTCGCCGACGCCGACCTCGACCTCGCCGGCCAGCTGGCCGACCGCGCGAGGGCGGCGCTCGAGCGCAGCGAGCTGTTCGAGGTCGAGCGGCGCTCCCGCCTGCTCGCGCAGCAGCTCGCCGACACCGGCAGCCTGTTCTCCGGTGAGCTGGAGCCGGGCGCGGTGCTCGACGAGGTGGTGGAGCAGGCCCCCGTCCTGCTGCAGGCGGACGCGTCCTCGATCCGCGTGGTCGAAGGAGAGGAGCTCGTCACCGCCGCCGCCGTCGGCGCCGGGTCGGCCGAGGTGCAGGGCTCGCGCGTCTCGGCGGACTCGAGCCCGGCCGGGCGCGTCGTCGAAGCGGGCGCCCCCGTGGCGCTCGAGAACGTGGCAGGGGACCCGGCCCTGCTGGAGGGCGAGCCGCTGCTGGCGCACGGCTACGCGGGCTACCTCGGCGTGCCGCTGTTCGGCGCCGAGGGCGACCTCCAGGGCGTGCTCGCCGTGTTCAGCGCTCGACCGAGGGTCTGGCAGGAGGAGGAGATCGAAGCGCTGGGCGGGCTCGCCGCGAATGCCTCGGTGGCGTTCTCGAAGGCCGAGCTCTACCAGCAGGTCGAGCTCGAGCGCGAGCGCAGCGTCGCCATCCTGGGCAACGTCGCCGACGGGATCGTCGCCGTCGACCGGGACGAGCGAATCGTGCTGTGGAACGCGGCCGCCGAGCAGATCACCGGCGTCCCGTCCGAGGAAGCGGTCGGCCGAACCGTCTTCGACGTGCTCCAGCGCGAGCTGCGTTCCGAGAGCGATACCGGATCGGGCGACCGGCTCGTCCCCGTGCGGCGCGGAGATCGCGAGGTCTGGCTGTCGCTGACGGAGGCGATCATGCGAGACCCCGCCGGGGAGACGGCCGGCCGGATCTTCGCCTTCCGCGACATCTCCGCCGAGCGGGTCGTGGATCAGATGCGCTCCGACTTCGTCTCCACGGTCTCCCACGAGCTGCGGGCGCCCCTCACCTCGATCTACGGCTTCGCCGCGACCCTCCTGCGCGAGGACGTCGATTTCGCCGCCGAGGAGCGCCGGACGTTCCTGCGCTACATCGAGTCCGAGGCCTCGCGGCTGACGTCGATCGTCGACAAGCTCCTCAGCGTCGCGAGGCTCGACGCGGGCGACCTCCAGCTCGAGCTCGCTCCGGTCGACGTGCGGTCGCTCGTCTCGGAGGTCGTCGACACGGCGCGCACCGACGCGGAGGTCGTGAACGGGCACGACTTCGTCCTCGACCTGCCGGAGAGCCCGCTGGCCGCTCGTACCGATCCGGAGAAGCTCCGCCAGGTGCTGGCCAACCTCGTCGACAACGCCCTGCGCTTCTCGCCGAACGGCGGCCGGGTGACGGTCGGCGCGACGCGGCGCGGCGAGACGATCGTCCTGACGGTCGCCGACCAGGGGGTCGGGATCCCCGACGCCGAGCAGCAGCGGATCTTCGCGAAGTTCTACCGGGTCGGCGACGCGCAGACCGGAGGGACGGGCGTCGGCCTGTTCATCGCGCAGGGCCTGGTGACGGCGCTCGGCGGCCGGATCACCGTGCGCTCCGAGGAGGGGCGCGGGTCGAACTTCGTCGTCGAGCTGCCCTCGCGCGAGGGCGAGGAGGCCGGCTAGTGCCGCGCGTGCTCGTCGTCGACGACGAGGCGCCGATCCGGCTCCTCTGTCGCGTCAACCTGGAGGCCGAGGGCATGGAGGTGCTGGAGGCGGCGGACGGGCCGACCGGCCTCGAGATCGCCCGCGCCGAGCGACCGGACGCCGTGCTGCTCGACGTGATGATGCCCGGGCTGGACGGCTGGCGGGTCGCCGAGGAGCTCCTCGAGGACGCGGCCACTCGCACCATCCCGATCATCTTCCTCACGGCTCGTGCCGAGCTCCGCGACCGCGCACGCGGGCTCGACCTGGGTGGGCTCGACTACGTCACGAAGCCGTTCAACCCCGTCGAGCTCGCCCCGCTGATCCGGAGCGTGATCGACCGGGTCGAGGGCGGGGAGCGCGAGGAGCTGCGCCGCGCGAAGCTCGCCGAGCTGCGGTCGCTGCTCGGCGAGGCGTAGCTAGCGCGCGGTCTGGGCGAGCGCGATCCCGCAGAGCACGATCGCGCCGCCGGCGAGCTGTGCCGCGCCGAGGCGCTCGTCCAGCCAGCCGTAGGCGACCAGGCTCGCCACCACCGGCTCGACCATGGCGAGGATCCCCGCCCGGGTCGCCGTGATGTGGCGCATCGAGCCCACGATCAGGAAGAAGGGGACGATCGTCCCGAGCACGACCATCCAGGCGATCAGCGCCCAGATCGGCAGGTGGAGATGCGACAGGTTCCCGAGCAGCGAGACGCTCCGCCCCGGCACGTCGAACGGGAAGCTCCACCAGGGCTGCGCGATCGCCCAGAAGACGCTCGCGAACAGGAAGCCGTAGCAGAGCAGCGAGACCGGGTCTCTCCGTCCGACCGCGTGCTCGGCGAGCAGCAGGTAGCCGGCGAAGGTCACCGCCGAGCACAACGAGAAGAGCACGCCGAGACCGTCGAGCGAGACGCCGCCCCAGAAGTCGACGACGAGCGTCAGGCCGCCGAGGGCGAGCACGAGCGCAGCCCAGATCCGGCGGCGCACGCGCTCGTGCAGCACGAAGTGCGCGAACAGCGCGACGAGCAGCGGCCCGAGGTACTGGATCAGCAGCGAGACGCCGATCTGCAGCCGGTGGATGGCGAGAAAGTAGAAGAGCTGGACGAAGGCGACGCCGAGGACGCCGAACGCCGCGACGAAGACGAGCTCGCGGCGGCCGATCCGCAGGCT
>Ga0070741_10006230_pt1 | contig 25804 bp, 21 predicted proteins | sample Coa_R1_4_FD_66440 | JGI IMG/M metagenome (GOLD analysis project Ga0070741, IMG submission 66440) | Surface soil microbial communities from Centralia Pennsylvania, which are recovering from an underground coalmine fire - Coalmine... | ecosystem: Environmental > Terrestrial > Soil > Unclassified ... | reverse complement strand
TACCACCGTTGCCGCGCGCTCGTCGCCGAGTGCGGCTACGCGGACGAGTTCGAGGCCGCGCTGGCCGCGCACGCCGACGGCCGCGTGCCGTTCGAGCAGGCGCGCACGGAGCTGTCATTCGGCGAACGGCTCCGCCGCGACCGCCGGACCCGCGACGCGCGGAACCACCTGGAGTGCGCCGCGGAGACGTTTACGGCGCTCGGTGCGCGTCCGTGGCTCGATCGCGCGCAGCGGGAGCTCGGGATGCGGAAACGGGCGACCGGCGCGCGCGGACCGGTCGAGCGCCTCACGCCGCAGCAGTTCCGGGTCGCGGTCGCGGTCGGGAACGGCGCGACGAACCGCGAGGCCGCGGCCGCGCTGTTCCTGAGCCCGCGCACCGTCGAGCAGCACCTCGTGCGGGTCTACCAGACGCTCGGGATCCGCTCGCGTGCGGAGCTGGTGCGTCTCGTCGCGACGGATCCGGAGTTCGCGCGCGAGCCCGGCGCGTGATCCGGGCGCCGGCTCGGTTCGCGTCCGTCTCCCATCCCACTCGCTACCGGCGGGCGAACCGCGCGATCGCGAGCGGCGCGAAGACGGCCACGATCACGGCGCTCCACAGCAACGAGACGACGACGTCGTGGCCGGCCGAGTGGTGCAGCAGCGCCTCGACGCGCCGGCCGCCGACCAGGCACCGGACCGCGTCGACCATGACGGTGATCGGCTGGTGGTCCGCGATCGGACGCATCCAGGACGGCATCGTCGACACCGGGACGTACGCGCTCGACACGAACGTCAGCGGGAAGACGAGCATGGCCATGCCCTGTGCCGCCTGCGCGCTGCCGGACACGAGCCCCATCGTGACGAACATCCACTCGAACGCGAACCCGAACACGATGCACAGGCCGAATGCGAGGAGCGCGTGGGGCACGTCCGTGTGCAGCCGGAACCCGACCGCGAACCCGATCGCGGTCGTGACCGCGAGGCTCCACGCCAGCAACGCGGTGTCCGCGAGCGCGCGGCCGAGCACCGCGGCCGAGCGCGGGATCGGCAGCGAGCGCAACCGGTCCGAGAAGCCGTGCTCGGCGTCCTCCGCCACGCCCGCCGTGGCGCCGCTGCCCGCGAACAGGATCGTCGTCGTGACGAACCCCGGGACGAGGAAGTCGACGTAGGGAACGCCGCCGGTGCTGATCGCGCCGCCGAACACGTAGCGGAAGATCAGGAGGAACAGCGCGCCCTGGACGGTGCTCATCACGAGCAGCTGCGGCGTCCGCACGAACCTTCGCACGGTCCGCCGCGCGACCGCAACGCTGCTCGAGAGGAGACCGGCGTCGGGTCGCGCCCGGCGCTCGTCGCGCAGCTCGGGCGGGGCGGTGACGGTTGCGGTCATCGTGTTCTTCCTTCCTCTGGTCGTTGCGGGGTCGCCGGTCGGTTCAGGCCGCGTCCGCGTCCGAGACGGGCTGGCCGGTGAGCGTCAGGAACACCTCGTCGAGCGTCGGCCGTCGCAGCGCGACGTCGTCGACCGCCACGCCGAGCAGGTCGAGCACCCGGACGACCTCCATCAGCCGCGCCGTCCCGTCGTCGACGCCGATCGCGACGCGGCGTGTCGCGACGTCGACCCGCGGGTCGGGATCGAGCGGACGGAGCCCGTCGGCGACGCGAGGTACGGAGTCGGCGTCGCGCACGTGGATCTCGACGACGTCGCGACCTGCTCGTGCCTTCAGCTCGCTCGGCGTTCCGGACGCGATGACCCGACCGCGGTCGACGATCACGATGTCGCTCGCGAGCTGATCGGCCTCGTCGAGGTACTGCGTCGTCAGCACGACGTCGGTGCCCGCGGCGACGAGCGCGCGGATCGCGTCCCACAGCGCGATGCGGCTCCGTGGGTCGAGGCCGGTCGTCGGCTCGTCCAGCAGCAGGAGCCGAGGCGAGCCGACGAGGCTCGCACCGAGGTCGAGGCGGCGGCGCATGCCGCCCGAGTACGTGCGTACGAGACGGTCGGCGTCGGCGCTCAGCCCCAGCTGATCGAGGACCGACGCCGCGGCGCGTCGTGCCGCGCGACGGTCGAGGCCGAACAGGCGGCCCACCATCTCGAGGTTCTCGCGGCCGGTCATCGCCTCCTCGACCGCGGCGTACTGCCCGGCGAGGCCGATGACGCGGCGGACGGCCGCGGGGTCACGGCCGGCGTCGATCCCGGCGACGTGCAGCGAGCCGCCGTCGGGCCGTACGAGCGTCGCGACGGCTCGCACGAAGGTCGTCTTGCCGGCGCCGTTCGGGCCCAGCACCGCGGCGACGCGGCCGCGGTGCGCGACGAGGTCGAGCCCGTCGAGGGCGCGCGTCTTGCCGTAGTGCTTGGTGAGGCCGCGGGCCTCGACGATCGCGGTCATCGTGGTGGCTCCCGGGTCGCGGGCTGGGGTGGACCGCCGCAGTATCATTCATCCGAATGACGAAAGTCAAGCAAACGAATGAGAAAGTTACTCACATGATGGAGAAGTCGTCACCGCGGCGCGCACCCGAGCCCGACGCCCGGCGTCGTGACGCCGAGCGGACACGCGAGCGGATCGTCGAGGCGGCGCTGGCCGAGTTCGCGGCGAAGGGCTATGCGGGCGCCCGCGTGCGGGGGATCGCCGAGCGCGCCGGCGTCAACGCGCAGCTCATCTCGTACTACTTCGGCGGCAAGGAGGGCCTGTACCGCGAGATCCTCGACCGCTGGCACGCGCGGGAGGCCGGGATCGAGGGCCGGGAGCTGCCGTTGCCAGAGTTCGTCGCCGCGTACGTCGACGCGACCCTGGACTCGCCCGATCTTCTCCGCATGTTCGTGTGGGAGGGGCTGACCGCGGGCGGGCCGGCGGTGGAGCAGCCGACCGTGGACGGCGAGGCACCCGAGGTCGTCGCCCTGCGGGAGCGCCAGGCCGCGGGCGAGCTGGCCGGCGACATCGATCCCGCGTACCTGCTCGTCGCGGTGATGGGCGCGACGGCGGCGCCCGCGGTGATGCCCCAGCACATCGAGCGCTTGTGCGGCGTGGCGGCCGACTCGGACGAGTTCCGCACCCGTTTCGCCGAGCAGCTGCGCGTCATCGTCGGGCACCTGCGCGCCGGAGGAGGCGCCTGAGCGGCGGGGGTGCGAAGATCCGTGGCCTTCATCGCCAGCAGCGGGGACGGACCGGGAGGCGGACGGGGTGAGGGTGCTCGTGACGGGGGGTGCCGGGTTCATCGGCTCGCACCTCGTCGATGCCCTCCTCGCCGAGGGGAACGCCGTCGCGGTCCTGGACGACCTCTCGACCGGTCGGCGCGAGAACGTGCACGACGAGGCCCGCCTCGTCGTCGGCTCCGTGCTCGACGCCGGTGCCGTCGCGGATGCGATCGACGGCGTCGAGGTCGTGTTCCATCTCGCCGCGCTTGGCGCCGTCTCGCGATCCGTCGACAACCCGGTCGCGACGCAGCGCGCCAACACCGAGGGCACGTTGAACGTCCTCGTCGGCGCGCGCGACGCGGGCGCTCGGCGCCTCGTGCTCGCGTCGTCCAGCAGCGTGTACGGCGGGGTGAGCGGCAAGCCGACCGCGGAGACCGTTCCCGCGCGGCCACGTTCGCCCTACGCGGTGAGCAAGCTCGCGGCCGAGTGGCACTGCCGTGTGTTCACGGAGCTCTTCCCGCTCGAGACGGTCGTGCTGCGCTACTTCAACGTCTACGGGCCGCGCCAACGCCCCGACGCCGCGTACGCCGCGGTCATCCCGCTCTTCGCCGCCGCGCTGCTCGCGGGCGACCGGCCGACCGTCTACGGCGACGGCCTCCAGGCGCGCGACTTCACGTACGTGTCCGACGTCGTCGCCGCGAACCTCGCCGCCGCGACCGCGCCGGCGAGCGTGCGGGGCGCGGTGCTCAACGTCGCGCCCGGCCAGTGCCACACGCTGCTCGACCTGCTCGCGATCCTCGGCGACCTCCTCGGCACGCGGCCCGACCCCGTCTTCGCCGATCCGCGGGCCGGTGACATCAAGGTCAGCCAGGCCGACGCCACCGCCGCCCGGCGAACGCTCGGCTGGGAGCCCCACGTGTCGTTCGCCGAGGGGCTCGGTCGCTACGTGGACTGGCTCCGCTCGGGGCGCGCGCGGTGACGGGGCGACCCGTCAGTGTCCGTTGCTCGTGGGCGGGTTCGCGAAGAAGCTCATCGCGGGACCGGGCGCGGTCGTCGTCGTCGTGATCGTGGCCGGGGTCGTCCCGGCCGTGCTGCTGCACGACGCCAGACCCGCGCCCAGTGCGGCCGCCGCGACGACGACCGCGGCGATCCGCCCGACTCGCACGGTCGTGCGCGGCGAAGCGGAGCCGTGGGCGGACGGCCGGGAGCGAGCGGGCGACTGAGCAGGCGAGTGAGCCATGAAGAGGGCATGTTAGGGCCGCGATTCGTGCGTGTGCCCGCGGCAGCGCGCACACCCTCGGTGGTACCGTGCCGCGCTCGGCACGTCAGCGGGGGTGGGTGGAGCGCATGACCGACCCGGGTGCACTGGAGGCTCGTCTCGACGAGCGCCGCGCGACCGTGGTGATCGCCGGGCAGGGCTACGTCGGGCTCCCCGTCGCGATGCGTGCTGCCGAGGTCGGGTTCCGCGTCGTCGGATTCGAGCCGGACGCCGATCGGCTGGCCGCGCTGCGCGCCGGTCACTCCTACGTCGAGGACGTCGACGACGCGCGGCTCGCCGCCGCGCTGCGCGCCGGGTACCACCCCACCGACCGCGCCGAGGACCTCGCGGGCTTCGACGTCGCGGTCATCTCGGTCCCGACCCCGCTGCGCGAGGGCATCCCCGACCTGTCGTACGTCGAGGCCGCGGCGACCACCCTTGCCGGCGCGTTGTCGCCGGGCGCGCTCGTGATCCTCGAGTCGACGACGTACCCCGGGACGACCCAGGAGCTCGTACGGCCGCTGCTCGAGCGGTCCGGCCTGCGCGCGGGCGAGGACTTCATGCTCGGCTACTCGCCCGAGCGCATCGACCCCGGCAACCCGACGTGGACGTTCGAGAACACGCCCAAGGTCGTGTCGGGCATCGACGACGCCTCGTTGCGGTGCGTCGAGGCGTTCTACTCGGCGCTCGTCGACAAGGTCGTCCCGGTCGGCTCGACCGCCGAGGCGGAGCTCGTCAAGCTGTTCGAGAACACGTTCCGGCACGTCAACATCGCGCTGATGAACGAGCTCGCGATGTTCGCGGGTGATCTCGACGTCGACATCTGGAGCGCGATCGACGCCGCGTCGACCAAGCCGTTCGGGTACCTGCGCTTCACGCCCGGGCCCGGCGTCGGCGGGCACTGCCTCCCGATCGACCCCTCGTACCTGTCGTGGCGCGTGCGACGCCGCTCGGGGCACCCGTTTCGGCTCGTCGAGCTGGCCAACGAGGTCAACGAGCACATGCCCGAGTACGTCGTGCAGCGGATCACCGGCCTGCTCAATCGCTACGGCCGTGCCGTGCGCGGCACGTCGGTCCTGCTTCTCGGCGTCGCGTACAAGGCGGGGACGTCCGACTGGCGGGAGTCGCCGTCGGTCGCGGTCGGGGAGCGGCTGGCGGCGCTCGGTGCCGATGTGCACGCGTGCGACCCGCACATCCCGCCCGTCCTGCGCGCGCCGCTCCCGTTCGACCTCGTCGACTACACGCCGGAGTCGCTCGCCGCCGCGGATCTCGTCGTCGTGCTCGTCGACCATCCCGAGTTCGACGCCGACACGATCGCGTCGCATGCGCAGCTCGTGTTCGACGCGAAGGCCCATCTGCGCGGGCACGCGTTCGAGGGCGAGACGCTCTAGCTGTCGCGGAAGCGCGCGTACGGGTCGTCGCGCGCGGTGATCCCGAACGGCGCGTAGGGGTCGCGGTCGTCGTACTCACGCGGTTGCGCGGCTTGGCCGTTCGCGTGCTCGGGCGTGCGCCCGTTCGGCACGGGCATGAACGGCGCGTACGGGTTGTCCGACCACGCGCTGGCGGGCGCCGCGGCCTCGACGCGGTCGATCGTTCGCGTACCGGCCGGCGTCTGCTCCTGCCGCCACTTCGGCACGAACTCGGGCAGCGCGAGGAACGTCAGCACGAGTGGCATGGTCTGCGTTCGTTGCCGCGCGAGCAGGCCGAAGTTCGCGAACGACGAGAACGCGAAGATGAACATCGCCGTGAAGCCGATGCAGTACGCGATGTATGGCCGCTCGCGCGCCATCCGCGGGATGGAGCGGAGGCGGCGGCGCGACTTGATCGTCAGGATGACGAGGAAGAGGCTCTCGGCCGTCGCCGCCATCTCCTGACCGCTGTGCGCCTCCCAGGGGAGCGGCCGGAACAGGACGGTGACCGTCGCCCACGGGACGTCGATCGGGCTGTGGATGCGCGCGGGCGAGAACGTCGAGCCCGCTTCCTTCCCGGTGAGCTGCTGCGTCTTGTCGAGCTTCTTGCCGACGGTCGTCTGGTCGAGGCTGTTGACGCCGAGGAAGCTCTTGGCCTGCGAGACGAGCACGAGGCCGACGAGGAACAGCGCGCCGAAGACGATGACGCGCAGGATCGGTGCCGACGGTGACGCCGACTGCGACTTCCCGACGAGCGCCGCGAACACGAGCCCGCCGAAGACGACGAGCGCGACGTGCGGGCGCAGCATCGTGACGCCGACGAGCCCGGCCGCGAGCAACAGGATCGCCGGGAGGACCTGTCGTGTGAGCAGCAGCGCGACGCCGTACGAGCACAGCCCGACGCAGAAGAGGCCCCAGCCCTCCTTGCCGAGCGCCGAGGGCCAGTACAGGAGCGACGGGAGGAACAGCACCAGCAGCCCGTACCGGCGACCGTCTCCCTCGGGGACCGCGCGGCGGAACGCGCGCCACAGCATGAGCAGCCCGAGGAACGACAGGAACGAGAAGAAGACGAAGGCACCGAGCTCCGACGTGCCCGAGAACGCGTAGACCACGCCGGTGAGGGCCTTGAGGAAGCCGGTCCCGACGAGCTTGCCGGTGTTCGGGCTGAAGTCGAAGTGGCGGTAGTACGGCGCGAGCTGCCGGCCCGCCTTGTCGTAGGTGTTGGCGTCGAGCACGCCGCCGTAGACACCGAACGCGACGGCCTGCCGCACGAGGACGCCGAGCATCTTGGCCGCGAACGCGGCCATCACGAAGCCGTAGACGCCGGCGTCGCGCTCGCTGCGGGCGATCTTCCGCGCGAGCGGCATCGTCACGATCGCCCACAACGGCACCTGCGCGCACGCGCCGAGGAGGAAGAACGATCCGCGGATGACGCCGATCGCGAGCGTCACCACGTACGCGGCGACGCCGACGAAGACGATGAAGCGACACCACGTCGGCGCGTCGCCGAGCGTCGGCCGGCCGACCGGCGCCTCGTACGCGTTCGTCGCGGTGACGGCCGCGGTCACGGCGTCGGCGGTGCGGTCCCCGGTCCGGCACCGCCGTCCGGGCCGTCGCCGTCGGGAGGCTCGTCCGAGCGCGGCGCGGACGTCGACGGCGGCGTCGCCGGCTCACGGACGATCGTGCCGCTGCGGGCGCCGTGCTCGTGGTGGGTCGGCGCGTCGGTCAGGTCGATGACCGCGACCGGATGGGGCGACCCCTCGGTCCGGGTCCCGGCCGCCTCCACCGCCCGTGCCGGCTGACCGTCGCGCTGCCGTGCCCGTGCACGCTTCCGGCGGCCGCCGAGGAACCGCTTGCGGGGGCGGGCGCTCTCGTCCTCGTAGCCGTAGTACCCGTAGTAGCCGTAGAACCCGTCCGGTGTCGTCCGCTCGACGCCGACGAGGACCGCACCGATCACGCGCGCCTCGACCCGCCTGAGCAGGCCCGCGGCCCGGGCGACGGTCTCGCGGCGCGTCCGGTTCGCGCGGACGACGAAGATGGTCGCGTCGACGACCGTCGCGAGGTCGGCGGCGTCGTTGGCGACGAGGATCGGCGGGCAGTCGAGGATCACGACGTCCGCGAGCTCCGTCGCGACCCGGGTGGCCGCCTTCACCACGCCGACGGTCTGCGCAGGCATGTTCCCGCGCGCGCTCGCCGCGAAGCGGACGCCGGGCACCGTGCTGTCCTGCAACACGTGCTCGAGGTCCTCGGCGGTGAGGTCGGTGTCGAGCTCGGCGAGGTTCGGGGTCGAGCGGCCGCCGAAGTACCGGTGGATGGTGGGGCGGCGGGGGTCGGCGTCGAGGACGATGACGCGCGCACCGGTCTCGGCGAACGTCGCCGCGAGGTTGACCGCGGTGACCGACTTGCCCTCACCGGGGCCCGCGGACGTGACGAGCAGCGTGCGCAAGGGCCGGACGGCGTGGCCCTGCGATCCGTTGCTGCTCCCGTTGGTGTTGACGGGATGGCGCGGCCACATCGCGATGATCGACGTCCGCAACGTCCGGTACGCCTCGGCGAGCAACGAGGACGGCTCCTCCGCGGCGATGACCCGGAACCGGTCGGCGCGGGTGATCGGGACCGCCGAGATCTCGGCCGCCACGGGCATGCGGGCGGTGCCCTCCGCGCTCCGGAGGTCGCGCACGCGCGGGCGCATCGTCTCGGCGAGCAGGATGATCGCGATGCCGACCGCGATGCCGATGCCCATGCCGAGCAGGTAGCGCGGCAGGCCGGCCTTGACGACGGCCTCCTTCGGCAGCCTCGGCGGGATGACGTCCTCGCTGTTGGTCGAGGCGAGCTGGTAGGTGACGAGCGGGCTCGTGCTGTTCGTCTGCAGGTAGCCGAACAGCTGGCGGTCGAGCGAGATCAGCCGGTTGACCGCGGCGTCGTGCTGCGCGTTGAGGCGCTTGGCCTCGTTGATGTTCCGCGCGAAGAACGCGGCGAGGGCTTCGAAGTGCAGCGTGGGGATCTGCTGGAAGATCGGCTTCCGCTGCGCGTCGACCGTCGCGAACACGCTCTGCACGAAGTGGACGAGCGGCGTCGCGATCCCGTTGCTGCTCGGCAGGTTGAGGAAGATCTGCAGCTCCGTCGCCATCGCGTTGGCGACCGCGGCCGCCTGGTAGCGCGAGTTCCCCGACGCGACGATCGTCAGCGAGCCGGTGATCTTGTTGGGCGTCACGACGACCGTGGCCGGGGACATGAAGACGCCCCGTGGATTGCCCTCGACGTTCGGGTCGATCGGCTGGTCCTTGGAGACGGGCGGGGGGGTGAACGCGGTCGGGTTCCCGACGCCGAGCGTGGCCGAGACCCGCTGCGGGACGTCACCCGTCGTGGCGAGCAGGGCCAAGCGGTCGTAGTCGATGCCGGGCGTCTCGCTCGACCCGAGCGGCTTGGCGACGAGGACGGCGGTCGCCTTGTACGTCGACGGCGGCACGACGATCGGCTTGGGCGCGGCCGGCTTCGTCGCGAACGCGGCGATCAGCCCGATGATCGCGGTGATCGGCAGCACCCACCATCGTTGTCGTACGAGTCGCAGGTACTCGACCGGTCTCATGGGTTCTGGCGGCTCCCGTCACTCCTCGGCGTGCGCCCCGGGTCCGCGGTGCCGCCACGCAGCACGGACGACGTTCGAACGACGCAATGTACTCGCTCGACAATCCGCAGGTACAGGGCGTTCCGCCCGAAATCGACCCCACCACGGCGCGTCGCGACCGCGGCGCAGCACGCTACCCACCGCTGTGCGCGAGCGGGCCGCGGCGGCTACGTTCCGGTCCCTTCCGGCCGAGGGAGCCATGGGCATCACCCGCATGGAGCGAGTCGACCGCGGCGCGTCGACGGCCGTGCTGTGGATCGCCGTCGGCGCCGCCATCGTGGCCCTGGCCGCCGCCGTGCCCCTCGTGCTCGCCTCGCACTACGGCGCGCTCGGCATCCCCCGCAGCGACGACTGGTCGTACCTGCTCGTGCAGTTCCGCTTCGTCGACCACGGGACCGTCCGCCTGAACAACTGGGTCTCGATGACCCTCATCGGCCAGGTCCTCCTCGGCGCGCCCGTCGCGTTGCTGAGCGACCACAGCATCACCGCGATGCAGGTGTTCACGGCCGTCCTCGGGCTGATCGGGCTCGCCGCGGTCCTCCGGGCCGGTCGTCAGACGGTCGGGTCTCGGTGGGTGGGCGCGTTCGTCGCCGTGATGGTCGCGGCCGGACCGCTCTGGGGCCCGCTGGCGGCGAGCTTCATGACCGACGTGCCCGCGTTCGCGTTCGGGATGCTCGCCCTCGTCGTCGGCATCGACGCGCTGCGGCGGCGACCCGTCTCGATCCCCCTCGTCGCGGCCAGCGTCGCGCTCGGGTTCGTCGCGTTCTCGATCCGCCAGTACGCGGTCGTCGCACCCGTCGCCGTGATCGTCTCGGCCGCGTGGGTGCTCGCGCACGAGCACGACCGCAAGCGTCTCCGCGTGCTCGCGGTGTTGAGCGCGGTGTTCGTCGTCCTCGCGATCGCGTTGTTCGTGTGGTGGCGCAACCTGCCCGAGTCGCTCGCGCTCGCCCCGGTCTTCCCGAACGGCCACTCGATCAAGGGCCTGGTGATCAAGGGCACCGACCTGTGGCGTCTCGTCGGCCTCTTGTGCGCGCCGGCCGTCGTGCTCGCGGGACCGGCGCGGCTCGTCCGGCGCGCGTGGCGGTCGAGCGCGCGGTTGACGGGCTGGCTGACGGTGCTCTGCGCGCTCCTCCTCGCGGCGATCTACTTCCACGTCCCGAAGCGGCCGTTCGTCGGCAACTACGTCTCGCGCGACGGTGTGCTCACGACGGACGTCATGACCGGCACGCGCCCGAACGTCGTCCCGCGGGCGGTGTTCGACCTGATGGTCCTGGTCGGGTCGCTCGCCGCGATCCTGCTGGTCCTCGCGCTCGTGCCCGCCCTGATGGAGGGGGGACGACGGCTGCGCCGCCGCGACCTCGCGCCGCCCGGACCCGCCGTTCTCGTGTTCGGCACGACCGTCCTCGGCTTCGCGCTGGCGTACGCGGTCGCCCTCGTCACCGATCTCCCGATGTACGACCGGTACGCGCTGCCCGTCGTCCCGCTCGTCGCGCTCCTCGTGCTGCACGCGGGCCGCGCGGCCCGAACCGAGGGCGCACGCGCCTCCTCGGAGGACGTCGGTGCGGCCCGCGGAGGGCGCTTCGTGACGACGACGGCCGTGGCGGCGTGGTCGGGCGTCGCGCTCGTCGCCCTGCTCGTCGTGGGGCTCGCGTACACCGCGGACTCGGCGTCCTTCGACGGCGCCCGCTGGCGCGCGGCCACCGCGCTCACGCACCGCGGGTACACGCCGTTGCAGATCGACGGCGGCTTCGAGTGGAACAGCTACCACTTCGGCGGCGCGCCGAGCACCGTGCGCGCGCCGAACAGCGCGACGTCGGCGAAGCGCAAGCCGAGCGCGCGGGAGCGCCGGTTGCACTACTGCGTCAAGCTGTCGATGGGGGAGGCCCGCCCGGGGACGCGCCCGATCGGGTCCCAGCCCTACGACGCGCCGACGCGCGCGCCCTCGCGGATCGTCGAGGCCGTGACGCGGCCGTGCGTCCCGAGCGGGTGAGCGTCGACGGAGGACCGACCCGAGTGCGCCTGCAGGCGCGGGGCGGACACCGTGCGTGGCAGACTGCCGCGTCCGTGGCGCGTGCGACGGGAGGACGACCGGGCCGGACCGTGGCGACCGTGGCGACCGTGGCGATCGGAGGACGTGACAGGTGAGCGTCTCTGTCCCCTCGCCGCGGGACGCATCCGAGGCACGGTCGCGCGACGGTGCGCGCCGCGACGAGCCCACGACGGTCGTGCGCAGCGCGGCCGACATCCCCGCGGCGCCCCCGCCCGAGCTGCGCTACCGGCGCGCGCTCCGGCTCGGCACGGCGCTGCGCGACCTCTGGCGGTCGCGCCACGTCGTGTGGAGCCTCGCGGTCCGTGAGCTCCGCTCGACGTACAACCAGGAGATCCTCGGCATCGCGTGGGCACTCCTCGCGCCCTTCACGCTGATGATCGTCTTCACGTTCCTGTTCGAGCGCGTCGGCAACGTGAACACCGGCGGCGTCCCGTACCCGCTGTTCTCGTACATCGGGCTCGTGCCGTGGACCTTCTACTCGAACGCGGTGTCGACCGCGGGCACGAGCCTCGTCAACCAGCCGCTCCTGAACAAGGTCTACGCGCCCCGTGAGGTGTTCCCGCTCGCGGAGGTCGTGACCGCGGGCGTCGGTGCCGTGTGCGCGACCTTCGCGCTGGTGTTCCTCTTCCTGTTCGAGGGGCGCGGCCCGAGCGCGACGTCGTACTGGGCGCTGCCGCTCGTCGTCCTGCTCGTCGCGTTCACCGTCGCGTCGGCGTTGTTCACCGGCAGCATCACCGTGTACCTGCGCGACCTGCGGCACGCGCTGCCGCTGGTCCTGCAGCTCGGGCTGTTCGTGACGCCTGTCGTCTACGGGCTGCGCGAGTTCCCCGTCGGTCTGCGTGCTCCGTACGTCGCGGTGAACCCGCTCGGCGGGATCATCGACGGCCTGCGCGAGTCGGTGCTGTACGGGCGCGCGCCGCACACGCCGTACCTCGTGATCGAGACGCTGTCGTGCGCGCTGTACCTCCTCGGTACGTACATGCTCTTCAAGCGGTTGGAAACGGGCTTTGCCGACGTGTCCTGACGGGACGGTCCGCGTCGAGCGGCTGTGGAAGCGGTTCCGGGCCGACCGCGGGCGCCGGCTGCTGCGCGACCACGTGCAGCGCGCGACGGCGCGGCTGCGGGGGCCGGTCGCCGCGAACCCGTGGCGGTGGGTGTTGCGCGACGTCTCGTTCGACGTCGAGCCGGGCGAGGCCGTCGCGATCATCGGTGCGAACGGAGCCGGCAAGTCGACGCTGCTCAAGATCGTGAGCGGCGTGATGTTCCCGCACACGGGGCGAATCGCGACCGGCGGCCGTGTCGGCGCGCTCATCGAGGTGATGTCGGGCATCCATCCCGAGCTGACCGGGCGCGAGAACGTGATGATCTACGGCACGTTGCTCGGGCTGAGCCGCAAGCAGGTCGCGTCACGGCTCGACGAGATCATCGCGTTCGCGGAGCTCGAGGACGCCGTCGAACGGCAGGTGAAGTTCTACTCGAGCGGCATGCGGATGCGGCTCGGCTTCGCGGTCGCCGCCTTCCTCGAGCCGAGCGTCCTCATCGTCGACGAGGTGCTCGCGGTCGGCGACACGTCGTTCCAGCAGAAGTGCCTCGACCGCATGCGCGACGTGATCCAGAGCGGCACGACGCTGATGCTCGTCTCGCACGACCTCGCCGCGGTCGAGGCGACCGCGAGCCGCGGCATCTGGTTGTCGGACGGCATCGTCCGCGCCGACGGTCCCGTCGGCGACGTGCTCGGCGCGTATCGGGCGGAGATCGAGGCCAGCGCGGCGGAGCACGCGGACGTGCACGGCCTCGTCCGTGTCGACGCGGTGCGCGCGGAGGGCCCGGACGGTCGCGCCGTGCTCGTGAACGAGCCGTGCATCGTCAACCTGACCGTCTCGACCGACGTCGAGCGCGCGGTGAACCTGTACCTCGGCGTCAGCGAAGGCGCGCCGACGCCGATCTTCGTGGTGCGCCACGAGACGATGCTCCCGCCCGGCACGACGAAGCTCCGCCTGTGCCTGCCCCGGCTCCCGCTCCCGCCCGGGCAGTACTTCCTGTGGTTCGGCGCGTACCAGATCGAGACCCGCATCGAGTACACGCCGTGGCAGCCGATCGCGCCGCTCCTGGTGTCGGGCGTGCGCCAGCTCGACCCGACGCCGCGCGCGATCGTCCGCCTGTCGCCCGTCTACGTCGAGGCGCACTGGGGGAGGGCAGAGCAAGGTGAGTGACGCGAAGGTCGTCATTGCCGGTGCGGGGCGCGCGGGGACGTCGCTGCTGCTCGACGTCCTGACCGAGCTCGGGTTCGACACCGGGCGTGACGGCGATCGTCCCGTCCCGCCCATCGAGTCGCCCCGGTCGCCGCGGATCGTCGCCGATCCCGGCCTCGCGCACCGGCTCGCCACAGTCCTCGACGTGCAGGCGGTCGACGTCGAGCACGTGATCGTGCCCGTCCGCGCGCTCGACACCGCGAGCGCGAGCCGGCTGCGGGCGACGCGCTACGGCGCGTTCCTGCACCGCGTCGACTCGCCCATCCGTCGCACGCATGCCACCGCGCAGCGTGCCGCGCTCGGTGTCGAGCTCTACGAGCTCATGGCCGCGATCACGCGTTTCGACCTGCCGCACACGTTCCTGGCGTTCCCGCGCTTCGCGCAGGACTGGCGCTATCTCGCGCAGCAGCTCGGCTTCCTCGACCCGTCCATCACCCCGGCCCAGTGGCGCGACGCGCTGGAGCGGCACGCGGATCCCGAGCGCATCCGGGAGCTTCGCCTCTCACGCAGCGAACGCGTGCTGACGGGTCTCGGCGCGGTCGCCGACGGCGCCGCACGCGCCGCGCACGGGATCCGGCGTGCGCTCGGCGACGTCGCTGCACCGGTGCGAGACGGACGCCACGACGACCGTGCCGCGCAACCCGACGTCACCGTGCACGTCGCCAGCATCAACACGAAGCCGGCGACGGAGCTGTGCATCCGCACGATGCGCCACTACGCGGGCCGTCCCTTCGAGCTCGTCGTCGGTGACTGCGGCTCGACCGACGGGTCGCTCGAGATGCTGCGCGAGTTCGAGCAGCGGGGCTGGTTGACGCTCGAGGTCGCGCCGGACGGCCGGATGCACGCGGAGTGGCTCGACCGGTGGTTGCGCAACTGCCGGACCCGCTACGCGGTGTTCTGCGACTCGGACATCGAGTTCTTCGAGCCGGGCTGGCTCGACGACATGGTGCGTGCCGCGCAGGACAACGACTGCGCGCTCGTCTGCTCGCAGATGCTCCCGCCCCGGGGCCGGTTCGTGCACCCGCACACGGGTGCGAAGCGCACGCTCGGCCCGCGCCCGGCGCCGTGGCTCATGCTCGTCGACGTCGAGAAGGTGCGCGGGCGCGTCGACGCCAGCTTCGCGTACCTCGACGTCGTGGCCCCTGACGCGTACGGCGGGAAGATCGGCTACGACGTCGGCGGCGCGTTCTTCATGGGGCTGCAGGACGCCGGGCTGGGTTGGGTCGAGATGCCGGAGTCGTTCCGCACGACGTTCCGCCACTTCAGCGGGCTGTCGTGGCGCAAGGTGTACGACTGGCACGCGCCGCTGCGCGTGCGGCCCGGGCAGCTCCCGCGCATGGCGACGGTTCTCGCGCACCTCTGGCGCGCGCGGTTGCTCCGCTACGGGGAGACCGCACCCTTGCGCAAGACGTAGAACGCCGTCTCGCCGAGGAGACGCGACGACCGCGTCGTCGCGACGAACGCGAGCTCGAGCGGGTTCACGTACGTCATGAGCGCGGGAAGGATCTCCGCGTCGGGGTCGTCGGTGTGCTCGCGCCGCTTCCCGCGGATGCGGTCGCGCGCGTCGAGGGCGAGGCGGACGATCGCGCGCCGCAACTCGGTCCTCAGCGGTCGCACGAACACGGTCCGGTACTCCTCGAGCTCGAGCCCGGCGCGCGCACCGAGCTCGACGATCCCGGAAGGGAACGCGTACACGACGTGGTCCGCGTTCTCGAACGAGACCCCGAGCTGGCCGGCCCGGACGCGGTGCGGCGCGTACGGGTTGGGCGTCGTGACGACCAGCCGGCCGCCGGGCCCGAGCACTGCGCCCGCGAGCTCGAACAGCGCCTGTGGCGACGCGAGATGCTCGAGGACCTCGCCCGCGACGACGACGTCGAACGGACCGCGCGCCACGAGCGGCGCCGGGTCCCCGCACACGTCGTGCACCTGCGCGTCGAACCCTGCGGCCTGCATCGCCGCCACACCGTCCGCCTCGACGTCGATCCCGACGCACGACGACGCGACCTCCGTGATCCGCCGGTGGAGCCAGTTCGGGCCCGCGTGGAGCTCGGCGCGGTGGTCGACGCAGCCGACGTCGAGCACACGCGCGTCGCGGCACAGCTCGACGATCCGCTCGGTGCGGTCGCGCAAGGGGCTGCGGACCGCGTGGACGACGGCCTCGTGTCGCGCGCGCAGCACGGGGCGCGCGTTCGGGTCGTCGGAGAGGTCACGCCACGGTGTCGGCATGCCGATCGACACGGGTCAGGCGTGCACGCGCACGCGGCGGCGTGCGGCGACGACGACGATCACGACGGCCACACCGAGCGCGACGAACGCGACGGCGCCCGCCTCGAGGACGTGGCGGAGGAACCCGCTGTGCACGCGCGGCTGACGAGATCCCTCCACGGCGTCGAACGCGGCGATCGTCGCCGGGTTGCGGTTCTCGACGGTGCCCGTCGGTCCCTTTCGCGCGACGGCGTGCGCGGTCGTCGCGTACACGGGCTCGACCCAGTAGTTCGCGTCGTCGAGGAACTGGTCGGGCGGGGGTGCATCCCGCGGGAACGCGACACCACCCGATCTGATCACACCGTTCGGCCATCCGAGGCCTCGTGACCACGGGGCGTGGAGCGGCGGGACGTCGAGACCGCGCGCGCCGGTCGTGTACCAGTCGTCGAAGTACAGCGGGTCCTCGGCGAAGTGGCCCGCGTTCGTGTGGTACGCGGCGACGTACGTCACGTGCGCGCGGATGGGCACGGGGGCGGGGAACGTCGCGGTCTGCCAGCCCGACGCGCTCTCGTGCACCACGGTCGTGGTCGCGAGCTGCCTGCCCGTCGCCGACCACAGCGTCGCCACGTGCGTGCCGGTGTTGTCACGCGCCTTGTAGAACCGGATGCCGAGCACGTAGCCGTCCGCGTCGGCGCTGAACTTCACGCCGAGCTCGTGCGGCCCGGGCACCCCGCCGTCGGGCCTCGCGGGGGTGACCGACGAGCTCCACAGCGTGCAGGGGCACGGGCGCGCCACGACGTCCGGCCCCGCGACGGAGACGGGCGCGCCGAGGTTCGCGCTGTCGTCGACGGCGCGGGCCGCCACGGTCGTGGGCCCGAGCGACGTCGGCACGAAGACGTACGTCCAGCGCGACCGGCCCTTGGCCTCGTGCCAGGCCCTGCCGCCGTCGACGGAGACCTCCACGGTCGCGACCGCGCCGCCGACGTCGCGTGCGGTGCCGGTGACCGTGACGGCCGACCCGACCGCCACGTGTGCCGGCAGGCGCGAGCGCGTGATCGTCGTCGTCGGCGCAGTCCTGTCGGTCGACGGTCGCGCCCGGACGAGCCCGTGCTGCAGCGAGGCCGGCTGCGCGCCGAGATCCGCGAGCACGTTCACCGTCGCCTGCCGGATGCGCCGGTCCGGCCGTGGTACCGCGCGGCCGTCCCAGCTCGCGTCATGGTGCGCGTCGAGCCCCCAGGACCACTGCACCGACGACCCGGAGAACACGAGCGCGCCGCTCGACGCGCGATACAGCGTGACGTCGTGTGTGAAGGGTGCGCCGCTCGTGCTCGAGAGGTCCGCCGTGTCGAGCGGACGCGACGCATCGTCCGCGTCCCAGTCCCACTCGTATCCGAGCGTCTGCGCGGCGAGCGTGACGCTCGAACCCCGCGGCAGCCGGTCCAGACCGGTGTGGCGCCACAGACGCAGCCGGCCGTCGTCCGCGCTGACGCGCAGCGGGAGCGCGGGCACGTCGTACACGCCGTACTCGGTCCCGATGAGCGCGTTCTCCGGGTGACCGCCATCCGCGGGCGGCGAGAAGCGCGGATCGCGCCAGAGCCCGGTCCACACGGCGGTCGGATCGGTCTTGAAGTTCGCGAGCGACTCCTTGTAGGTCACGAGCGTGCGGTACGGCTGGTGGGAACCGTCGATGCTCGGCTCCCAGCGCGTCTTCCAGTAGCTCGTGTTGCCGCTGAAGAACGCGAGGTTCACACCGGCGTCGCGCGCCGCGACGAAGCTCGCCCGCTGCCCAGCGGACCAGTACTCGTCGTGGCCGACGGACAGGACGACGCGGTGGTCGCGCAGCTTCGCGCCGAACCGGTCGCTGTCGACGCTCGTGAAGTACGACACGTCGTAGCCGTTCGCCTCGAGCCAGCGGATCATCGGGTACTCCGAGTACAGGACCCAGCTCTCGACCGCGTGGCCGCCCTCCGCCGTGCGGGTGGTGAAGGGCCGGTTGTAGCTGACCTTCGCCGTGGGGGGGTCCGTGTAGATGCCGGTGCCGCCGTAGTCGTTGTACGCCTCCCACGTCGAGTCGGACGTCTGGAACAGCACCGTGGAATGGCGCTCGTCGTCGCGCACCACGAAGAACACCTGGCTCGCGCCGCGCGTGTCGTCGCGGACGAGCCGCGCGAAGTACACGCCGGACACGGCATCACGGGGGACGGCCCAGCTCGCGGACTCGGCCCAATTCCCGCAGTCGACGAGACGCACGTGCACGGTCGTCTCGCGCGTGCACGGCGGCTGGCGTTGTGGGAGCGGTGCCGACGGCAGGACGGTCGCGACCTGCCGGGCCCCGTCACCGCGGTAGAAGCCGAGCCGGAAGATGTCGAGGTGGTAGCGGCGGGCCGGCGTGTCGACCTTGAAGTGGACCGTCTGCCCGTGGTCGACGCTGATGTCCGTCGCGAACCCCTGGATCGTCGGGTCGCCGGACCCCTTGACGGCCCAGTCGCGCTCGGGCGTTCCCGGCCGCCGGTTCTCGCACACGACGGGTGACGTCGTCGGGCACGCCGCCGTCCCACGGTGCAGTGGCGGCGCGGCCGCGAGGCTCGACACGCCGACGCTCGTCGCGGCGACGAGCACGCCCAGCGGGCCGAGGGTGACGACCCTCCTCATCGCGATGCCCTCTCCAGCGCGTCCACGTACACCTGCCGCAGCACCTGCCCCACGGCCTCGGGTCGACGGGCCGCCGCGATTCTCGCCGCGGCGGCGGACATCGCGCGCCTCGACGCGTCATCGGCCAGCGCGTCCGTGACCGCACCGGCGAGCGCGACACGGTCGCCCGGCGGCACGACGACGCCCGTCCCGTCCTCGCGGACCGCGTCCCCGAGCGCGCCGACGTCGGACACGACCACGGGGACACCGTGCGCGTACGCGTCCTGGAGCACCGCGCTCTGCGACGCGAACGACGTGTACGGCAGCACGACCAGGTCTGCCGCGCGGAACAGCTCCTCCTTCCGCTCGAGCGTCGCGAACCCGATCTCCGCGCGGATGCGCGGGTCGTTCGCGGCCGCCGAGGCGACGAGGTGCTCGACGTCGGGCGCGCCGCGACCGGCGAAGACGAAGGTCGCGTCCGTCTCGCCGGTGGTCGCCCGGATCGCGTCGAGCAGCACGTCGACGCCCTTGTTCCGCCGGAACGCGCCGAAGAACAGCACGACCGGGCGGGATGCGGGCGGGGACGGCACGCCCTCTCGCGGGTCGATCGCGACCTCGGGGACCTGCAGTGGCACGACGAAGACCCGCCCGGGGTCGACGGCGAACTCCTCGAGGAGCCGGCGCCGGACGAAGTCGTGGTGGACGACGAGCGTCCCGGCGCCGTCGTACAGCACACGCAGCAGTGCGCGCTCCGCGGCCTTCGGGAGCCGTCGCTGGTGCGGCACGACGTCGTGCACGCTCGACACGAGCGCGGTCCGTCGGCCGAGCCGCCGCAGCGCGACCGGGTCGGTGAAGCGGTTGAGGTACATGACGTGGCACACGTCGAAGCGCCCGAACCGGACGGTCCGATCGCGTATGAGCGCGCGCCTGACGTAGGTCGACGCGCGGGACGCGAGCCACCGCGGGGACCGCTCGCGTCGCTCCGCGACGTTCGGCAGCGCGGCGACGACCGTGCACCCCGGGACCGACGACGTCGCCGGATCCGTCGCGCGCGCGGTCACGTGGACGAGCAGCTCGTCCCCCGGCCCCACCACCCCCGACGCGAGCCCGAGCTCCTCGCGACGGAGGAACGGCCAGTACCAGTAGACGTTCACACGAAGAGCGTCCGCGCCTCGACGCTTCCGCGCACCTGCCCGACGCGGTTCCCGGCGACCCAGAGCCAGCGCGCGCGTCCGGCACGACTGACGAGGTCCGGGAGGTGCACGACGAGCCACGCCCACGACCGCCATCCGGCGACGGGCGACGGCGGCACGAGCCCCGACTCGCGGACGCGGCGGCGCACGAACGGCCGGCCGTGGCCGTAGGTCAGACCTTGCTGCCAGAGGGCCCGTGCGGAGCGCCGGTAGCGGTAGTGCACGAGCGCGGCCGGCTCGAAGTGGACGGGCACGCCGTGCTCGTGGAGCCGCAACGAGAACTCGGCGTCCTCGGCTCCGAGGTAGCGGTCGTCGAACCCGCCGACCGCGCGCCACACGTCGCGGCGCAGCCCGAGGTTGCCGCCCGAGACGAGCGGGAACAGCCCGTACCAGGTCGCGCACGTCGTGCGGCTCGGTCGGCCCCGGCTCGCCGCGAGCCACGGCGGGTTCAGGCGGTCGACCTCGAGCGGCCCGGTGACGACGGCGTGCTCGCGCAGCGCGTCGCCCATGGCGCGCACCCACCCGTCGGAGACGACGTCGTCACCGTCGCACACCGCGACCTCGTCGGACGCGGCGGCGTCGATCCCGACGGCACGCGTGTAGCAGAGCCCGGCACGGTCGGGTGCCTCGACCAGCCGGACACGCGCGTCACGCGTCGCGTACGAACGGGCCACGGCGGCCGTGGCGTCCGTCGAGCGGTTGTCGACGACGACGATCTCCCACGTGCCGCCCCACTGCTGTCGGAGCAGCGCGTCGAGCTGCTCGGGCAGCGTGCCCGCGACGTCGCGGCACGGGATGACGACGCTGAGGTCCATCACGCCACCGCGCGGGCGTCAGGAGCAGCGCGCGACCAGCGCGCTCAGCTCGCGCTCGAAGGCGTCGACGATCGACGCGGGATCGACCTCGGGACGCGCCGCGTGGACGCGCGCCGCTTCCACGTACGCGTCGTAGCGTTCGGGGGAGTCGACGAGCTCCGCGAGCGCGCGGACCCACTCCGCGCGCGGCGCATCGGGGTCGACGACGATCCCGCCCGGCCCGATCGCCTCCCGGATCGTGGGGAGGTCGCTCCCGAGCACGGGGATGCCGTTCGCGTGCGCCTCGAGGACGACGCGCGGCCGCCCGTTCGTGCGGTAGGGCGCGAGCAGGAGGCGGGCGTCCGCGAACATCACACGCGGGTCGCTGACGAAGTGGCACAGCTCGACGTTGGGCAGCGACGCCACCTGCCGCTCGAGCTCGTCCCACTCGGCGGGGTCGATGGGCGACGACTCCGCGAACCGGAACGGAACGTCGGGCCGGTCGTGCGCGAGCGCCAGCGCGATGTCGAGACCGTACAGCGGGGTGGGATTCACGTAGAGCACTCGTCGACGCGTGCTCTCGACGAGGCAGCCGTCGAACGTGATGACGGACGGGATCGTCACGGCCTCGAAGCCCAGTGACCGCGCGTGGCTCGTGTGCGCGTCGGAGTTCGTCACCAGGAGGTCGGGGAAGACGTGCGAGATCGTGAGATGGCCGAAGCCGTTCTGCTCACGGATGTAGAGCACCGCGGGGACCGACGACCGCGTGAGCGACGGGCGGATGCTCCGCCACGACATCCGGTCGATGCTGCTCGCGACGACGACGTCGGGGCGGAACTCCCGTGCGACGAGCGGGAACGAGTTCTCGGGGACGATCGTCTCCCACGTCTGGACGCCGTCGACGCCGTTCGCGTGGCGCGGCCGGCGTCCGATGAACCCGCCCGCCCACGCGACCGGGGTCGACAGCGGCGAGCCGTCGAGCTTCACCCGCAGGTTCACGGAGCGACGGTGCACCTCGCGGAGGCGCGGCCGTTCCGTCGTCCCGAACAGCGCGCCGACCGTGTGCCCGCGCGACGCGAGCCCTGCCGCGAGCTCACGCGTGCTCCGCGCCGACCCTCCCGTCGCGACGCCGGACACGAACAGGATTCGCATCGGGCCGAACCTTAACCACGACGTGCGTCACGACGGCGTCGGAACGCGACATCGAGCGCGCCCTCGAGCCGCCCGACGCGCCCTCCCGCGACGCCGATCCAGCGCGCGCGGCCGGCGCGGTCGGTGAGGAGCCCGGCGTGTCGCGCGAGCCAGAGCCACCGCCGCCACTCGCGGTCGGGAGCGACGCCGTACCCGGCCTGCTCGACCGTCCGCACGAGCGCCGGTTGCACACGTCCGTACGCCCGGGCCTGCCGCCAGAGCGCGGGCAACGTGTCGCGGTAGCGGTAGTGGAGGAGCGCCCCCTCGACGTAGTGCACCCGGATCCCGGCCTGCCAGAGCCGGAACGACAGCTCGATGTCCTCGCCGGCCGCGTAGGCGGGGTCGAACGCGCCGAAGCGCTCCACGACGTGCTTGCGCACACCCATGTTCCCGCTGTTCGCGAACTCGAACAGGTCGCCGAACGTCATCGGGCCGCGCTCGACCGCGAGGCCCCGCGAGGCGACGACCCACTCCGGGTTGAGGAGGTGCACGTCGATGCGCCCGGTCACGAGCTCGTGCTCGCGGAGCGCGTCGCCCATCGCCGCGACCCAGCCCTCGTGGACGACGTCGTCGGCGTCGCACATCGCGACGGCTTCCGCGCGCGCGGCCGCGATGCCGGTGTTGCGCGCGTACGCGGCACTCCCGCGCTCCGGTGCGTCGACGAGGCGCACCCTCGCGTCGCGCCGCGCGTACTGCTCGACGACGGCGCGGGTCGCGTCCCGCGAGCCGTTGTCCACGACGACGATCTCCCACGGGCGGTCCCAGGTCTGTGCGAGCAGCGCGTCGAGCTGCGCCCCGATCGTCGCGGCCGCGTCGTGGGCGGGGACGACGACGGTCAGCGCGACGTCCGACGCGTCGTCCCCGGCGGCGCCGTCCGTGGCGTTCGGCACGGGCGGGAGACTACGGCGCGGCACGCGCCGCGCACCGCAGGTGCGCGCCCGGCCCGGTCCGCAGGAGGGCGGGGCGTACCATCCGGCCGTGCCGCCGAGCGTCCGCGAGTGGGTCCCGCGTCCTGTCCGGCGCGTCGTGTGGCGGGGCGCGCGGCCGGTCCTCGCGCCCCTCACCTCGCTCAGGGGGGTGCGCACGAGCACCCCGGTCGTCTCGCTCACGTTCGACGACGGCCCCGACCCGGCGTCGACGCCGGCGGTGCTCGACGCGCTCGCGCACGCGGGCGCGCGCGCGACGTTCTTCGTGCTCGTCGAGCGCGCGGTCGCGCACCCGGGCCTGCTGGACCGCATGCTCGCCGAGGGGCACGAGGTCGCGCTGCACGGCACCGACCACACCCGCCTGACGACGCTCTCGCCGATTGGGGCGTACCGGCACCTGCGGGCCGGGAGGCGGCGGCTCTCCGCGCTCACGGGCCGCCCCGTCCGCATGCACCGTCCACCGCACGGCGCGCAGCGGCTCACGACCGTCGCGGCCGCGCGCCTCGTCGGGTTGCGCCCCGTCACGTGGACGCTCGACGCCGAGGACTGGGCCGACACCACGATCGACACGGTCGTGCAACGCGTCGCCGCGAACGCGGGTCCCGGCTCGATCGTCGTCCTGCACGACTCGCTCGTCGTCACCGCCACGGACGCGCCGCCACCGCGTTACGACCGTGCCGACCTCGTCGCCGCGCTGCTCGCGGAGCTCGCGTCGCGCGGCCTCCGGTGCGTGACCGTGTCGACGCTGGTCGGTAGCGGCCCCGTCGAGCGCACGGTGTGGGTGCGCGCGTGACGGGAGCGCGCGCCCGGGTCCTGTGGCTCGTGAAGGGGCTGGGTCCGGGCGGTGCCGAGCGACTGCTCGTCGCGGCGGCCGCCGTCCACGACCGGAAGCGCTTCACGTTCGAGACGGACTACCTCCTCCCCTGGAAGGACGCGCTCGTCCAGCCGCTCGAACAGCTCGGTGTCTCGGCGCGCTGCTACGGCGTGCACGACGAGCGCGATCTCCGATGGGCGTCGCGTCTGCGCCGGCGTCTCCTGGACGAGCCCGTCGACGTGCTGCACGCGCACTCGCCGTACCCCGCGGGCATCGCCCGCCTCGTCGCGCGCACCCTGCCGCGACGCGTGCGACCGAGGCTCGTCTACACGCTGCACAACACCTGGCACAGCTTCGCGACGCCGACGCGCGTGCTCAACGGCCTCACGCTCCCGCTCGACGCTGCCGACATCGCGGTGTCGGACGAGGTGCGCGACACGATGTGGCCGTACCTCCGGCGTCGGGCGCGCGTCATCATCCACGGCGTCGACGTCGACGCGATCGCGGCACAGCGGTCGCAGCGCGACGCCGTGCGTGCGGAGCTCGGCATCGGCCCGGACGAGCCCGTGGCCGGGACGATCGCGAACTTCCGCGCGCAGAAGGACTACCCGAACCTCCTCGAGGCGGCACGCCTGCTCGAGCGGCGCGGCTCGCCGGTACGGTTCGTCGCCGTGGGGCAGGGACAGCTGGAGGACGAGACCCGTGCGTTGCACGCGCGGCTCGGCCTCGGCGACCGCGTGCTGCTGCTCGGCCGTCGCGACGACGCCGTGCGCGTGCTCGCGGCGTGCGACGTTTTCACGCTGGCGTCGTCGAACGAGGGTCTGCCCGTCGCGGTGATGGAGGCGTTCGCGCTCGGCCTGCCCGTCGTCGCGACCCACGTCGGTGGGGTGCCCGAAGCGGTGCGCGACGGCATCGAGGGGATCCTCGTGCCGCCGCGCGAGCCGAAGGCGCTCGCGGACGCGATCGACGAGCTCGTGCGCGACGGGGCGCGGCGCGCGTCGATGGGCGCGGCGGCGCGGGCGCGAGGCGAGCGGTTCGACATCGGCGTGACGGTGCGGGAGATCGAGCGCGTGTACGACGACGTCCTGCGACCACCGGCATGACCGACGACGGGCTGGTGATCCGCCCGGCGACGGCCGCCGACCGTGGCGCGATCGTCGCGCTGCTCGCGACGTCGCTCGGGCGCGACCCGCGCGACGCGCGCTTCGACGCGCTCTTCTCCTGGAAGCACGAGACGAACGCGTTCGGGCCGTCGCCGATGTGGGTCGCGTGCGACGGCGACGCGCTCGCGGGCTTCCGGACGCTCATGCGCTGGCGTTTCGAGCGCGACGCCTCGACGGTCGACGCGGTGCGCGCCGTCGACACCGCGACGCACCCCGACTACCAGGGTCGCGGGATCTTCACGCGGCTCACGTTGCACGCGCTCGACGCGCTGCGCGACGAGGGGGTCGGGTTCGTGTTCAACACGCCGAACGACCAGAGCCGGCCCGGCTACCTGAAGATGCGGTGGCGCGTCGTCGGGCGGGTTCCCGTCGCGGTGCGGCCGCGCACTCCCGCCGGGCTCCTCCGGATGGCGCGCTCGCGGACGGCCGCCGACCGGTGGTCCGCACCGTGCGACGTGGGGGAGCCCGCGTCGGCGGTCACCGCGCGCACCGCGGAGCTGCGCGAGCTGCTCGCGTCGCAGCCACGGTCGCGCGGCCTGCGGACGGCCCGGTCGCCCGAGTTCCTCGCCTGGCGCTACGGCGGGGACCTGCTGCCGTACCGGTGCGTCGTCGCGCCCGGTGGCGTCCGTGAGGGCGTGGTGTTCCTGCGTCGGCGCGCTCGCGGCGCGGCACGCGAGACCGTCGTCGCCGACGTCCTGGCGCGTGGAGGCGATCGACGGCTCGCGCACGCGCTCGTGCGACGGGCGGCGCGCGAGGCGGGCGGGGAGTACGCGATCCGGGTCGCCGAGCCCGGCCCGGTCGCGGGCGGCTTCGTGCGGCTGCCCCGGCAGGGACCGATCCTCACCTGGCGGGACGTGTGCGACCGCTCGATGCCGCCGCCGGGCGAGTGGCACGTGAGCCTCGGCGACATCGAGCTCTTCTGAACCATTCGCGGCGTCCGCGCCCCGGACGACGGCCGGCGCGCGGCGTTAGCATGCGCGATCCGTGCCAGGTCGGGTGCGCACGGCGGCAGGGAGGGACGTGAAGGAACTCGCACGGCGGGCGCTGAAGGCGTCGGCCCGGGTCGCCGACCGGATCCGGCCCCCGGGCGCCGGGGTCGTCGTCCTCTGCTACCACCGCGTCGGCGGCGGTTCCGGATTGCAGCTCGACCTCGACCGCGGCCGCTTCGAGGACCAGATCGC
>Ga0070741_10006229_pt1 | contig 25806 bp, 23 predicted proteins | sample Coa_R1_4_FD_66440 | JGI IMG/M metagenome (GOLD analysis project Ga0070741, IMG submission 66440) | Surface soil microbial communities from Centralia Pennsylvania, which are recovering from an underground coalmine fire - Coalmine... | ecosystem: Environmental > Terrestrial > Soil > Unclassified ... | reverse complement strand
CGCGATTAACTCCCAGCAGGCTCTCGGCTACGACCTTAACGGCAATCCCGGAGGCGCTCTCTTCGTGGTGCCCTCGGGCGACGGACCGATCGCGATGCAGTCGGGGTTCGTGCCCGACAATTTCGCCGCGGCATCCAGTGCCGCCGGCGTCCCGGGCGATGGATCCAACGCGGCCGCTATCGGCCAGATTCAGAACCTGAACGGCGTGGACAGCGATTTTCCCAATGCCAACGCTCAGCAGGCCTGGGCCCAACTCACCGCCGATTTCGGCCTGACGGTGGAAACCGCCACTACCCAGCAGACCCAGGCTCAGGCCCTGCTTCAGTCTCTCGAACAGTTGAAGACGTCGGTGACCGGAGTGTCGGTCAACCAGGAACTGACGCAGATGCTTGAGTATCTGAACACGCTCCAGGCGGCCGGACGCGCCGTATCGGTCGGACTCAATCTCGTCGAGTACCTTATTCAGAACCTATAGAGAGAGCGCGCGATGATCTCCGATATCTACTTTGCACGAGCGCTTGCCTACGACCTCAACCGCAACGCCGCCGAGATCCAGAAGATCCAGAACCAGGTCGCCACCGGAAAGAGGGTCCTCAAGGCCTCCGACGATCCCACCATATGGGGAGAACTGCGCTCCTTGCAGTCGCAGAACACCGCGCTGGGCGCCGATTCCTCGGCTGCGGCCGCCTCTCTCGACCGCCTCAACTCGGTCGATTCCGCTATCGGTCAGGTCGCCGAAGACCTCCAACAGGCCATATCGATCGCTACAGAGGGCGCCAACGGCACCCTGTCGACCGCCGATATGCAGGCGCTCGGCGTGTCGGCCGCCGCAATCCTCAAGCAGGTCGTGAGCGCCGGCAATTTCCAATACAACGGCTCTTACGTGTTCGCGGGCCAGAAGACCGGCGCGCCGGCCTTCGATTCGGCGGGAAACTATCTCGGTTCAGCGGCAACCAATTCGCAGACCTTTTCCAACGGGCTTACCGTCCAGATGTCCTATCAGGGTGATTCGGTGCTTGGCGATGCGGCGTTGGGGACCGGGGCAATGGGAGCGCTGTCCAATCTGACCGCCTCCCTCAATGCCGGCGACCAGGCCGGTGTTCAGGCTGCTCTAAGCCAGCTCCAACAGGCTCTTGCCCAGGTCAGCCAGTTCCGCGCTTCACTCGGCGGGGCGGAAAAGCTTCTGCAGAACATTCAATCGCAGGCCGATGCGACCCGGCTCCAGCTCCAACAGAACATCAGTGATTTGAGCGATGCCGATCTTGCCCAGGCCGCCGTGCTTCTTTCGCTCGAACAGGATCAACAGCAGGCGCTGGTCGGCATCGCCAGCAGCTTGCGCAACATGTCCCTCGTCAACGTGCTGGCGTGACTATGATTCGCAATCTGGCAAACCTGAGGTTGCGGCCGTCAAAGTCTCATCCGATGGCGATCCACACCGATAGCCCGCTCAATCTCGAGACTCTGGCCGTTTGGCTGGTGCTGACGATGGCGGCGATGGGGGTGATGCTGCTGCTGTTGCGGTTCGTGATGGTCGGGCGGGCCCACGCGGAATGGATTAGCAGCGACGGTTCAACCATAACCTCCACCGACACGCGCGACTCGACCACCATCGTGAATTCTCCGCCCCCTGCCGAGAACGTCACGATTCCAAACCCCACTCCTCCGCCGCTCCCCGCCAACATGCCCGCGCTCATAATCAACGGAACGGGAAACTGGCCGCCGCCTCCCGTGGCGAGCCCGCCTCCGGCGGCCCCGCCCGTGCGGCGATAAGCACCTGTGCATCGCGGAATCGCCTTTGCGGCGGGTCGATTCCGGTCTTTTCGATTCGGAGAACTCTAGGTCAAACCGCGGCCGTTGACCTGGTCCATCGCGAGGAATATCTCGCTCATGTCATGAAGGCGTTCGCCGACTCCCTCCAGGTCCTGGGAGCGGCCTGAGTTGCGCGCGCGGTTCGATTGTTCGAGCACCCACCGCGTCAACACGCGGCACCTAAAGGCAATATCGCGATCGACGGGGTTGTCCGCGTGCTCGCCCTGCGCCAATACGACGTCCATCGCGTAGAGAGCGGCGATCGCTTTGTCCATCAGGCCGTCACCCTGCTCCCTGAGGTCCATTGCGTAGAAAGCCGCGGCTGCTTCCGTCCAATTCAGGATTCGCTGATAGAGGTCGGCAAAGGCGCGCTCCGCGGTCCCCATCACCGCTTCCTGGAAACGATAAGCCCTGATTGCGTTATCCATCGGACGTCCTCTCTCCCTTCATCAGCGCCTACCCGTTCGAATTGCCGCTGCCGTTGTTGTTGTCGGACTGCACGTTCAGGAGCTGGCCCAGAGTGTTGTACTTCTGCACCAGCGATTGCAGGTTTGCGAACTCGACCTGGAGCTGACTCTGCATCCGATCCAACTGGTCCTGAAGCCGGGAGACCTGGGAATTGAGCTGCGTAATCCGCGCCTGGTAGGAATCGGTCTGGCTTGCCACCACGCCCGTCGTCGGGTCTAGGGCTCCATCGACCAACGAATGAAGCGCCGTGTATAGCTGCTGCATCGCCGCGTGCGTGCCGTTCGGATCGGCCTGCAGCGCGCTCGTAAAGTCCGAACTGCGGAACGTGAGCTGGCCGGTGTTTCCGACCGCCTCGTTGTTGTCGATCGTGATTCCGAGCTTGGAGAGATTGATTCCGCTCAGCGCGCTGTTAAGCGCCGTGGCGAGCACTCGAAGCGGTCCATTGGCGTTGAGCGCCGGCAGCGCTTGCCCAGGAGTTCCCTCCGTATAGACCTGTATCTCCGCAATCACCGAATTGAAGGCGTTGACAAAGTTGTTGAGCGCCGTGCTCTCGGTCGCGGTCGCCTCCGTCACCTGCATCGAGTACGGGCCGCCGGTCCCGGTCAGCTCGAGCGTGACGCCGGGAATAGCTCCCTGCACTTCGTTGGTCGACGATGAAACGATCTGGTTGCCCGCCTGGACCACGGCATTGCGGGCGCTCTGGATGGTCGGAACGTAGACGGCGCCATCAAAGCTGTCGCCCGTGTTCAGCGTCCCGCCGAGCGCGGCGAATGAAAGCGTGAGCCCGTCGCCGACCGCAATCGGGGTGCCCGAGGTGTATGAGCCGGGGACGTTGATGACCCCGCTGTCGCCGGCATCGTTCGACCACTCGATCGTGATCGGGTCGGTCCCGATGGCCCCTCCCTGCACCACGCTGAAGTGGAACCCCTGGCTGGCGGTTCCGGTGTAGGTGCCGCCAAGCAATGGCCCGTTCGAGGCGCTGTTCGCGCTGCCCGCAATCCCGCTGTAGTCAACCGGACCGACCGAAGTCGAGGAAAAATCCGGCGCGACGCCGCCTGACAGGGATGCGGATACCTGAAAGGCATTCGCCAATCCGGTCTGACTTGCCAGCAGCTCAAGCCTGTAAGCCGCACCCGGCAGACCCGTATTCACCACCTGCGCAGAAACCCCGAGATTGGCCTGGTTGATTGCGTCCGCGACTCCCTGGAGCGTGTCGTTGCTCCCATCGATCGTAATCGGATGAGCAACGCCGGCGATCGTGATCGTGATGGTGCCGGTGCCGACCGTGTCGGACGTGGACGAATATCCCTGGGAGGCCGTGATCTGCGCCTGCGCGAGCTGATTGACGGTCACAAGGTAGTTGCCCTGGACGGGAGTTCCCGTGACCGATGCCGAGAAGGGCGCCCCGTCCTGCACATTGGCGCTCAGCGCCGGGCTGGTCGCCGAATTCTCGAACGATGAAAGCGCATCCTGAAGCTGGCTCAGGCTGCCTCCGATGATCCCGAGTTCGCTGATCGCCGTTTGATCGGTCGAGATCTCCTGGTTCAGCGCCGAAATCGGAACGCTCGCCTGCGCCAGGATCGCCTGCATGATCGCGTTGAAATCGACTCCGGAGGAATTCGGAATGTTGATCGTGATCGGTGACGTCGTTGCCATCGGCGATGATCCTTGTCAGGGAAGGCCGCGTGGACGCGGATCGCGCATCCACGCGGCCCCGGGCCGCGCCTCTTGCCCGCGTGTGGAGGCCTGGGCGTGTGCAGCGCGGTCTATTGGAACAGCGTCGCGAGCTGCTGCGGAATCGAGTTGGCCTGCTTGAGCACCGCCACCGAGGCCTGACTCAACACCACCTGCTGCGTGAACGCCGCATAGGTCTGCGCGATATTGGCATCCTGGATCGACGACAACGCCGCGCTCAGATTCTGGGTCTCCGACGACAGGTTCGAGGAGATCGTCGAAAGCTGCTGCTCGCTCGCTCCGATCTGGCCCCGATAGCTCGCCAGCGTGGCCAGAGCCGTGTTCGTCTGGTCGATGACGCTCTGTGCCGCCGTCTGGTTCGCGATCGTGGCGTACCCGCCGGGGGTGCCGAAAGCCAGCGTGATCGTGTCGCCCGCGTTGTAGGTGTCGCCGCTAGAACCGAGCGCAAGGTCGAACCCGAGTCCGTCAACGTTGGTCAGGGCAAGGTTCGCGCCCGCCACCGTCACCGGCGCGGAGCTGTTCCCGGCCGAGTCCCTTACCACCACCTTGATTCCGCCGGCGCTGCCGAGGCTCCCGCCCTGAACCACCTGGATCTGCACCCAGGCCGGCGCATTCGCGCTGAGCTGGCCGTTGGTCGCCGCTGCCGCCACACCGTTGGCGGCACCGCCGCTGCTGGCCGCCGCCGCGCCCAGCGTCACGGTGTTGTTGATCGAGGGAACCGTGATCGCGACGTTCTTGCTCGCACCCGACGAGGCAAGCTGCGTCCCAGAGGTCGGCAGCGAAACGCCGAGCAGGTTTCCAGCCGTGATCGTCGGCAGCGTCACGGTGAGCTGATCGTTGGCGCTGTTGGTAGCCCCCACCTGGAAGACCACGGTGCCGCCCTGCAGCAGCTTGTTGCCGTTGAACTGGGTGGAGTTGGCGATGTTGTTGATCTGGTTGAACAGCGCCTGGAACTGGCTGTCCAGTGCCTGGCGCTGCGTGTCGTTGATCGTGCCGTCAGCCGCCTCGTTCGCAAGCTGCTGCATCGTGGTCAGCGCGTTTCCCACGTTCGCCAGCGCGCCGTCCGCCGTCTGCAGCATCCCGTTCGCATTCTGGGCGTTGATCGACGCCTGGTTCAGACCCCCGAGCAGACCGCTCATCTCCAGCGCGACTGCCAGTCCCGCGGGGTCGATCGAGGCCTGCACGATCCGCTTGCCGGAGGACAACTGCTGAATCGACAGGTTCTCGGCAAGCTGGTTCTGCGCCAGGGCGGCGCTTGCCACCTGTGACGCAATGTTGGTGATTAGACTAAGCATGGTTTCCCTCCTTAGCCGGCGGAGAAGTGTCCGCTCGTCACCCCATAGAGTCGGCGGCTGCCGTGTTTTTGTTCCACCTGGCATTCAAATGTAACGCTCAAGGAGCGTTACAGCTTTGAAGAATATCCGGAAATGTATAAGAATTGATCGGAGAAGGAGTTGCCAGGCGGATTCAAGGTATGGATTCGACAAAGATTATACCCGCCGACGGCAGAGCAGGGCTGTCAGCCTTCTGCGAAACCTTCGCGCTCGATCGCGAGGAACTCAGCAGACTGCGCGCGATGGCGGTGTTCTTCTTCGAGCTCCTCGGCGCCACGCTCGCCGGATGGGGGCTGTCGATCAGCCTGAGATCGCTGCTCGCCGAAATCGAAGGCCTCGAGTCCCTGCGCGAGAAATACGCCCGCGGACTCGGAATCGCGGTCAGGTTCGATCGCACCACGCTCGTGGTGATGCTCGATCAGGCGGCCACCAACGCCTGCCTCGGGAGAATCTTCGGATCTGACGGAATATGGCCGGAGAATCAGGCGCTCACCGGCCTCGAACTTGCCACCTTGTCCGGCTCGCTCGGGCCTGCGGCGGCCGAAGCGATGCAGACGGTGTTCGGCGGATTGCTCGGCGCCGAGGCCCATCCTCTCCCCGCGTTCGTCAACGAACCGCAGGCGCGCAATCCCCTGTTCACCGAGGACCGGGTTCTTGCCGTGCGCGCCTCGGTTGAGACAAGCGGGCGCGCCGGGTCGATTCTAATGATGCTGCCTCTTGGTCCTCTGGTCGCGGCACGTTCGCGGCTCAAGGTTGCGGAAGAGGTGTCGCCCGAGCGCTCCGTCGAGCGGCTCGCGGTGCTTGAAAAACTTGACGACCTGGAGGTCGAGCTCAGCGCAATCTGCGCGCAATTAGAGGTCGATATCGGCGCTATCGGAGGACTGAAGCCGGGAGCGACTTTGCCCCTCGGGATTCAAGCCGCTCCCGGCGCCAAGCTGCTGCTCAGGGCCAACCTTTGCATCGGCCCCGTCGCCCTCGGCCAGGGCGTCGTGGTCGATGATCGGGGATGGAGACGAATTCTTATAGAGGACGCAAATGGCGGAAGAGAATCTGCAGAACGGAACGGGGTCGGGTCGCCGTAAGCCATCGGTCGATGCGCTGGTGCAGGCGCTCGAAGGTCCCCTCGGTGAGGTGCCTGTCACGCTCACCGTCGAAATCGGACGAATCAATCTCAAACTCGGTGCCGTGCGCCGTCAGCTCGCCGAAGGCGGCCTGATTCGGCTCGATCGCCGCGCTGGCGAGCCGCTCGACATCTATGTCAACGGCACCCTGTTCGCCCGCGGAGAGCCGATGCTCATCCAGGACCAGGTATGCATCCGCATCTCCGAAATCGTCGGCCGGCGCACCGCGACGGAGTCGTAAGGGAAGATGGCGGAGCGCAACGGAACGGCGGCTCCCCGCAGCGGCGGACATCTTGATGTCGCCAGCCTGGTCGGCTTCCTGGTCGCGCCCGGCTCCATTCTGCTCGGCCTGTGGCTCGAAGGTGATGATCTCCGCAACCTGCTCCAATTGAGCGCGGTTCTGATCGTATTCGGATCCACGGTTGCCGCCTGCCTGGTGTCCTTCTCGCCCTTCTACCTGGGCGCCGCACTCCAGGATCTCGCCAAGATCTTCACCGAAAACGTCCCCCATCAGTTCGATCTGATCGACCGTCTCGTTCAATACGCCACCGAATACAAGACCAAGGGCGCCGTCGCGCTCGATGAGATGATCAAAGGCGAGACGTATCCGACCCTGGCCAAGGGACTCAAGCTCGTCGCGAACAACGCCGACGATGAAAGCCTCAGCGCGGCGATCGAGCGGATGGTCCATGATCGGTCCGAGCGCAACAACGCAGGAGCGGAGGTGTTTGAGGCCGCCGGCGGCTATCTGCCGACTTTCGGGATCCTCGGCGCAGTGATGGGGCTGGTGCATACGATGCACACGATGAGCGATCCGACCACGGTCGGCATCGGCATCGCCACCGCCTTCGTCGCGACAATCTACGGCGTGGGCGCCGCCAACCTGATCGCGCTTCCAATCGCCAAGAAAATCCGCACCCGCGCACGCGCTGAGCGCCAGCTCGATCGCATCGCGATCATGGGATTGAACGCGATTCGTCACAATGCAGGCGGCGCCGCCGTGCGCCAGATGTTCTCGACGTCCGACGTGATCGGGCAGGGAGCGGCCGCGCCGCGCACACTCGACCGCGCCGCCTGAAGCCCTGGCAATGCGCATCGACGACGACGAGATCGAGGAGGGCGAGATTTCTCAGGAGCGCTGGATCGTCTCCTATGCCGACTTCGTCACCACCCTGTTCGCGCTCTTCGTGCTTTTGTTTGCGCTGAGCTTCAGCGATGCCCGCCGCGGCGGGAACTCGCTTCGCGTCGGCTACACTTCCGTCGCCAAATCAATCGGCGCGATCCATACGGACGGCGGCCTGCGCCCCGACCTGGCTCCATCCGGAACCGCCAACCGCACCGCCGCGGGCAATATCGACTCTCATGATGCCTACGGCGAACTGAAAGCACTCCAGGGCGAGATCAGCGAAGCGCTTCGCGCCTTCTCCGACTCCGGCGTTTCGCTGAAAGTCACCGACGAGGGGCTGGTAATCTCACTTGCCGCCGCACGATTCTTCAACAGCGGCGACGACACCATCCGCCCCGACCAGATCACCATCCTCGATCGCATTGCCGCCAGAATCGGAGCCCTGCCGAACCAGATGCGCATCGAAGGGTTCACGGATTCGCTGCCGATACGCAGCTCCCGCTTCAAGGACAACTGGGATCTGTCGGCCGCACGTGCGAGCAACGTCCTGCGCTACCTGCTCGCCCATTCGATGAGCTTGGATCCGCGCCAACTCTCGCTTGCCGGCTACGGGCCCTATCGGCCCGTGGCGAGCAACGACACTGAAGAGGGAAGGGCGCTCAACCGCCGCGTGGATATCGTGATTCGTCCATGGTTCGGTTCGGCCGAAAAGCAAGACGCAGCTACCCATCCGTCCGGCGGTCGCAACCGCTGACCGCCGCCATTCGGGATATCTCGCACTTGCCGCTCGCGGGCCCGGACTTCAGGAATCCAGGCACGCCGCGCGCTTGAGGTCCGCGATAAATACCTCGCGCGCGATTTTCATCCGGCGCAACTCGTCGGCCAGGACCCGGAGCGTTTCGCGATCCAACAGGCCGTTCATCGCGTCCGCAATCGCCGCGAGAATCAGCACCTTGTTGTACCGCGGATCGAGCGCTTCGAGGCGCAGCGCGATGCTCTCGAGGCGTCCGTCGCGGTCCTGCCGCGCGCCCAGCGCGCGCAATGCCGCCGCGCTCATCCGCGACATCCGCTCAAGAAGTTCAACCCGCTCGTCTCGCCGGTTGACCTCGCCTTTTCTTCTTGGTTCGGTCCGATGGTGAGTTCCGCGTGTCGAACTCCGCGATGACGGTATCCGTTCGCAGCCCGCAGGCGCGGCAAGCATCCGCCGTCCATCCTTCCGTTCATCACTTTCACCGGTCATAGGCTCCGCTCTTCAGGCTTTTGAGGTTTTCGTCGAGCGCATCCGGGATTAAGCGACAACAGCGGATCCGCTAGCCTGGTGCGTCACCCAACGCGGCTGAGCTCCGGAATGCCGGACTCGTCTGCGGACATGAACCGCGCATCGCCTTCAAGGCTCCGGCGCGGATGCCGCGGGCGGCTTCCCTGCACGCTGCGCGGCGGACGATCGAATCGCCAAGCTTAGTCATAGTCATCCCCCTTGGCGTTACAGGTGAAGTCTACGCACTGATTGCAGAAAAGAGCAAGCTGTAGAGGTTCTAATCATCCAGGATTTGTATTTAAGTGAAATTGAATCTTTTTCATCGCGAAACATTCAAGAAGCTCCTCTGGATAATGACAGCAAATATTCGCGCGTTCTCTGACGCCTGCGGACCTCAGATCACCGCGAGACCCGGGAGAAATTTATGGAACAGTAAATTTAAATATGTTTAAATCAATGATACTCGTTGCGAGTCCATGAATCTCAAGCGGGGTAGTGCCATGCATCTCTCGAAGCGATCAAGCCTGTCAGTTCTGGTCGTTGCAGGTTTGACTTGGCTTGCCACCCTGTCGCCCTCTTTTGCGCAGGATGCGGTCTCATTGCAGAAGCCTGCGGTCGCCGTCATCAAGGTCAAACCCAGGGCCGTCGTCAAGTTCAAGCTCAACCTCAGCAAGAAGTCCGCCGCCACCAGGTTCCTTTACGTCTTCAACAAGGGAAAAGCCGACCTGCACGTGACGTTCGGCGATGCGTCCGCTCCCTTCGATGTCGCCTGCAGTTGCAGAAACGACACCATTCACCCTGGCGGAAGCGTACGCGCGGTGATGGCATTTCAGCCGAAGCAGGCGGGAACCTATTCTGAGGACTTCGCGATCGACAGCGATACCGGCAAAGGAAAGACCCATATCGTGCTGACCCTCAGGGGCGTGGCCACCGGGGCGCTTCCGGCCTCGACCGCTTCGGTTTCCGGCGAAGTGTCCGCCGCCGGCTCGCCGATCACTGGAGCCACCGTAAACCTTTATGCCGCGGGCGAGGATCCCGACGGCAGCGACACGAGCCTAATCTCCTCCGCGCGCTCGGATGCGAAGGGCAGGTTCCGATTCGCGAAGGTCCATTGCTCGAACCCCGATGCGCTCGTCTATGCGGTCTCCTCGGGCGGGTCGAATCCCGGATGCTCGACCGAAAACAAGTCTCTCGCGCTGATGACCGCGTTGGGAACCTGCGCCGACCTCAGCGATTCGCATCCGATCGTCGTCAATGAACTGACGACCGCGGCGGCCGCCCTTTCCCTCGCTCCCTACATTTCCAAAGCGAGTCCTCATCAAATCGCCGGCGATTCGAACCAGGTTGCCAACGCCTTCGCGGAGGCGGAACGCCTCGTTGATTCCCAGACCGGGAGCATCCTGGCCAGCGGCGCATCGACCGAAGGCAGCGTCGCTCCGATCGGCGATGCGCTCGCGGTGTGCGCGCGATGCGGCGATACCGCCGGTTGTTCGAGCGTGCTTTCCTGCAGCGCGGCCGGTGCGGTCCTTCAGGGCGCGACATGTGTTGGCGGTTCCTCCGCGATCACCGACACGCTGCAGGCCGCGCTGTCGATCGCGGGCAATCCGCCCGATGATTCTCTCGTGTTGGAAGTCTCCAGGTAGTTGAATCTTGCCGTCCGCTCCTCCCACGAAAAGGGCGGCCCGGCTGTCAGTTGGTTGAGACAGTCGGACCGTCCTCCCTCCCTCACCCGCTCAGCGATTTCCGGTTCGAATTGGCGGCGACGATCTCAAACGGCCGCATCATCTCGTTGTCCTCGTGCTCGAGGATATGACAGTGCCATGAATACAGTCCGGCGAAGCTTTCAAACGGCACGATGATTCTCGTCACCGCTCCGGGGTCCGCGCGTACCGTGTCCTTCCAGCCGCTCTCGGCGGCCGAAGGTTCCTTCGCAGTGCCCGTATAGACGAGCGATCGGTTCTTCTGAAACGCGGCGACATCGATCGCGCGGCGGTCAAGCACCTGGAAGCGAACTCCGTGAAGATGAACGGGATGGGCATCCCGCGTGAGATTGACGAGCGCCCAGATTTCGGTGCTGCCAAGCCGCGGCCTCTCGGTGACCGGCGCGCTCCATCGGGTTCCGTTCAGTAACGAACGGACGACTCTTCCGCGCGAATCGAAATACTCGTCCAGCGTCAGTATTCGAGTGCGCGCCGCGCGCGACGGCGCCATCCGCTTCACGTCGCGCAGCCTGGACGGCAGCGGGCGCTGCGGGGAGGTTGCGCCGGTCGAAATCCGGAACTGCATGATCTCCGCGCCTTCGTTCTGAAGCGTCACCGTGCGGCCCCCATTCCCGCGGAAATCAATCATGAGGTCCGCGCGTTCCGCGGGAGCCAGCTCCACCACGCGTGTCTCGACCGGAGCCGCAAGCAATCCCTGATCGGAGCCGATTTGAAAAAGGGGAAGCCCCGACGACAGCGAAATCGTGAATGTTCTACCGTTCGAAACATTGACGACGCGCAGCCGGTAAAGGGCGGGCTCCACTTCGATGAAGGGGAACAGTTTCCCATTCAGCAAAATCGCGTTGCCCGAAAACTCCGGAACCCACGGATGTCCGAAAAGCGGTCCAATCGGATAGTCGAGCTGCCCTCTTCGATCGAAGGCGCGATCGCAAACCAACAGGGGAATTTCGTATCGCCCACGCGGCAGGCCGAGCGCATCCTCGACTTCGTCTCTGATGAAGTAAACCCCGAACAAACCCGCGAAGATGTTGAGCCTGGTTATTCCGAGCGCGTGATCGTGATACCAGAGCATCGCCGCATCCTGCGCGTTCGGATAGTGGTAAAGAGCCGATCCGCCGGCGGCAAACCATTTCTCGGGATATCCGTCATTGTCCGGAGTCACTCTGGCTCCGTGAACGTGAACGACGGTTCGTACCCTGGGCTTGTCCGCCTCGGCGCCGTGAAGGCTGGTGTCAACGGCGAAGAGATGCGCGGTTGGAAGCCGGTTGATCCATTCGATCTCAATCGGCCGGTCTTTGCGGACCTCGAAAGTCGGCCCCGGCGAGGCGCCTTCGTATCCCCACATCCGCGCGGCCGGCAGATCGCGATGTGCCCTTCCGAAGAACTCGCGCATTTCGATCCGGTATCGCGCGACGGAGGAAGCGGTCTCCTTTCCATCGCGCCCGCCCGATTCGACCGGACGCGCCTGCGGCGGGATCGGAAGCCGATCCACAAATCGGGCAAGGACGGAAACATCGAGAGGAGGCGGACTGAGGGGTGCTTCAAGTTCGATGTCGGGCGGCGCAGGCGCCTGGGCGCCGAGCACTGTGGCGCCCGCAGCCAGAAGGCCCGCTTTCAGGAATTCCCTTCGTCCGAAACGCACGCAACTGTCTCAAACGCCGAGCACTTCAGTTCGGAACTCGTCGGCGATTCGTGATTTCCAGATGATCAAATGGAAGGAAAGAATCGACAACTGTCGGGAAGGTGCATTTTCGGCCGAGGATGGTCGGTGCCGGAAACCACGAGCGGTCGAGACCCGGCCGGAAAGAGGAGGATGTCGCGCCGACTCGCGGCCGACGAGCGCGGAAAAGCATTTGCCGGCGGGAAACCGCCCGCCGCCTGTCAGGCCTTTCGCTTTCGCGCCGGAACGCGATGCTGTTTTAGAAACTCCTCGATGTCGTCGTGACGGAAACGCATGATTCGACCGATGAGATGACATGGCAGCTCCCCGGTCTTGACCATCCTGTAGATGGTCATTTCATTGAGCTGCAGAAGTTCGGCGAGCTGGGCTACCGTGTAGAACTCACGCGAACCAATACGTTTCGTCTCCTTCGTCGCGTCGTCGAAATTGTGCCTCATTGCCGTGCCCCGCGTAATCAGATGAATCCATGAACTAATTTTGGCTTTTTGCCTCGTACGTCAACCATACTCCGGTCTTAACGGATAATCAATACTGTCACTTACTCTTCTTAACAACTCCCAACGACGATGCACATCGTTTGGGTCCGGGGAAAATCGCCCCGCAACAAAGGCTAATTGAGCACAAATGCAGCAGGGGAGAAATAGTGCAGCTCCCCAAAAACCGGCGGTGTTTTCGCGCCTGCTACACAGAAGCGATCCTAATGGGGAGAAAAGCCACGTCTGAGCGAGATCTAATTGTGTCCTTTTTGTGGACTTGGCATAAGCATCGTTTAATTCCCTCTGGTTATCAATTTCATTCTCTGCCATCGACTTGACCTGAGTTTCACGACGCGAGAGGCGGCCCCGTTCCGCGGCCTCTTTGCCGGATCAAAAACGTTCCGCCTGAAAGATCGATCGTTCATTGCAGCAATCAATTCTGGTCATGGTGAGCCAACAGAACTAGCCGGTTTTGCATCGCCTTTCCACCAAATCATGCGGATCAGTCCTCCGCCGTCCTGCACGCTGGAGCCGCAGTTTCTTCCTGGCAAAGACTGACTGAAACAGCAGGTTGGGTTCAATCGCGGGCACGGCTATTTCTTATCTTTAACTTACTCACATAGATTTTCATTGATTTTTGTTGCACACCTTGCTACCTTGGAATCGGGGATCGAGCCCGGTGGCAACACCCTGCCGGCGCCAAAAAAACCCAAAAAATGTCGAAGAATATCATCGGCGTCCTGGGTATCGGAGCGGCTCTCATCCTTCTTGTCTGCCTCCGATGGCCGATCATCGTGGTGCCTGCCGCCGGAATCGCCGTCATCGCCGGCGTCCTCTGGGCGGCGAGTTTTACAAGAAACCACACGAAGTGGTTGATCCTTCCCCTGCTCCTCAATGAAGCCCTTTCGTCGGTCAACATTATAGATGACTCGATCCGGCCGATTTTGCGGTACTCGATGCTTGCGCTGTTCTGCGTGCCGATGCTGATGACGGCGTTTCGCAGCGGCGCTTTGGGAAAGGGCGGCTTCCGCCTCTATATGATCTACTTCGCGTGGGGCGCCGTAACCATCCTGTACTCCGTCTATCCCTTTTATTCGGCGGGGCGGGTGGCCAGCGCGGCCCTGCTGTTCACCAGCGTCGTCGCCATCACCTCCAGCATCACCGATGAGGACGAGATCTACGAACTCATCGGGATCTTCTGGATCGGTTCCGCGATCATAATGGCATTGCTCGCCGTCGCGCTGGTGGCTTTCCCCGCCGATCTGTCCTGGAAGCTCGACGACAACGGGATGGTCCGGTTTTCCGGGCTGTTCAACAGCCCCAACCAGGTTGGCGAAGTGATGCTGACGACGGTGTCCTCGGCCCTGCTTTACTGGCCCGCCGCATCGAGGCGCACCCGCTGGCTCATCCTGCTTTCCATTCTCGCCGCGCTCGGTTTCGACGCGCTGGCGGATTCGCGTTCCCCTTTCATCGCTCTCGTGGTCGGCGTGCTGCTCCTCGCGATCGACAAGTATCGGATGCGAGCGGTGGTGGTTGCCGCCGCGCTCCTGTTCGTCGGTCTCCTGATCAGCAAGGAAATGACCGGAAGCGAGTATGTAAGCCGGGGCGAGGTAACAACCCTCACCGGACGTACCGAGATCTGGAAATACGTCGTACACGCAATCAAGGAGCGGCCTCTGACCGGATGGGGGTATGAGGTCGAGGGGCAAATCTTTCAGAATCGCGACTTCCCCTTGTGGGAGGACATCTGGGACCAGGGGCCGAGAAGTTCTCTGCACAACGGCTATCTCTCGCGAGCGGTCGGCGTCGGAATTCCCGCGACGCTGCTGTGGCTGTTCATCGTCGCGCGAGCTCTTGGCTTCGCCCTGTTCGATTCCAGGGCGCCCAGAGTGCTTCACGCCGCGGCGATAATCGGCGCCGTTCCCATCATGATCACCAACATGGTCGAAAGCACCGCCGGCGACTGCCGCTACAGCGTTGGCCTGCTGCTCGCCTTGATCTGGGCGCTGAGCGAGTATTCGCGCCTGCGCGAGGTTGAAGAGAAGGCGGGACGGACCAGTTCCCCGATTCCCGGCCTGACCGCCCTGCGCGGTCCTGTCGAGGCCGTGGGCCCGCGTCTCGAGCCCCTCTAAAATTTCCGGCAAAACCTGGCGCCCTCGGCGCTCTGTCGTCCGGACTCGGGTGAATGCCGGGTTTGTGCGGAGGAGTTAACGAAGGCCGTGTGATCAGCGGATCTCGCGCAGCTCGCCGCGGAACATTTCCGTAAAGTCCGCGACCGTCGGCCGGGGCCGGGTAAGGAGTTCGCGGGCGATTTCCTCCAGCGATCGGGAAGGCAGCCGCTTCTCCGCCGCGAAGGCAAGCAGGGCGTCGCAATGCGTTCGGCTTCCCTGCGGCAGCGGCTTGTAGGGCCACCGGCGCAGCCCGATCTCATCCGGATGAATCACCATCACGATCGGCAAATCCAGCGCAACATGCGCCAGCATCGCATCCCGCGTCAACGACTCGCGCGAGTAGCGCCTCATCACCGGAAAGATATCGATGAACTGTTCGTGCAGCGGCCCTGAATAGTCCATGAACGAGGGGTAAGGACTCCAAAGGCCGACGGGCGCTAGGGGGCTCGCGAAGGTGGCGACAAAACCGCCCTTTTCGAGAACCGGCAGCGCATCGAGCCCGAACGCCTCGAACGGAAACACCATGACGGGCTGCAATCGCACGCCGAAGCGCCGGCTTATCCGCTCGACCATCCGGGTCCCGTCGCGCAGGTCTTCATCGAGGTTGAATGCCCGGCGATGATTGATGTGCCGTTTGAAGCCGTGCCAGACGAAGCCGGTGTTGAACCGCTTGAGCGTCTCTATGTAGGCGCGCGGCGGATGGAGCTGATCGGGTGTCCAGGCGAAATCCACATGAACGCCGGGGAACTTCGCGTCCACGTGTTCGAGAAACTTTCGGAGATTGCCGGCGTTGAGAAAATCGAAGTTCGCCGGCCGATCATCCATGATCAGGTTGACGGGCGGCTTTCGTTCCGGGTCGATTCCCGCTGCAAGGCGCACGGCGATGAGCGCGCTCAACTCGCAGTGGCGCTTTCCCGGATCGGCAAGACGATCGAACAGCGGAATATCGGGCGAAGCCGCCGGTCCGTCCGGCAGCAGATCGCATATGACCCATCCTTTCCCGCACCTGAACGCGAACACGAAGGGCGCGATGCTGCCATCCGCGAAGCGCGCGCTGAGCAGGCAAGTCGCGTTCGCGGAAATCTCCGTCGCCGCGGGAAGCGAAAGGCTCGCCGCCACCCGCTCGTCGCGGAGCGTCTCCGGCGTCATCGGCTCCGATTCGATTCGATATTCATACGCCGGGCGCCCGCACTGGTAGGAGAAAGCCGCTTCCACCAGGGGTGAGAGCGAGCACTCGCGCCGTCCGAAGCCGCCCCGGATGTACGCGATTGCGCCTGTCCGAACTGCGTTTCGCAGCCTTGCCGCGTGCTCGGCGCCCAGCGATCGCAGCGTTCGATAGCTCATCGCCACGATCGTTCGCCCGGCAGGCGCGGCCGAGGGCCCGGAAAGCTCCGCGCGGTTCCATCGCCGGCACTCCAGACCGAACAACTGGGCGAACTGCGCCGCGACGAGCGGCAGTCGCCCATGGCGCGGATCACCGACCAGCCAGCAAATCCCGCTCATCCCTTTCAGTTCCCCGCGCGATTGTGTTCGGACGTCTCGGGACGGAACAGCGCGAGTTCTTCGGCGCGGCGCTCGTTGGAGGTCAGCACCGCCTTGAGAAGCGGTGAATCCGCCATCTGCAGCAGCAGGTTTATGTTCGGGATCACGCAGTGCCCGCCGATGAATCCGGGGTAGTACGAGGTGCGCGGCAGGAAGCTGATCTCCTTGAAGAAATTGGTCAGCTCCGCGTATTCGACCTGCACTCCCTCGGCGTAGCGGTTGAGTTCCTGGGCGAACGCGATCAGCACGCCGAAGTAGGTGGTCTCCGCGAGCTTGGCGAGTTCAAGAGCCTCGGGGCTTGTCATGCGCTCGGTCTTGAGGCCCGCGGAGAGAAAGTGCGCTTCGGCGCGCTCAACCGCGGCCGGGTCGGTTCCCGCAACGAACTTGCAATAGTTGCGCAGCGCCGACGCCATCTCCACGTGCTTGCCGCGCACCGGGCTGTAGCACGCCTTGCGCTCCGTCATCCGCTCCACCATCCGCGTCGTCCCCGGAAGGACGGTGCTGTTGATGATGATGAGTTCGGGGGTGAAGCGACGCGCATATCCCGCCACGGTCTCGCAGAACGATTTCCGGTCCCGGAACGGAAAGCAGACGTGCATGATTCCGATCGGGTCCTCGAAGCTGAGCGGTTCGAGATCGTGGCGGAGCACCGGGCGTCCGCCGGCTTCCAGAACCTGCGCCAGCGGACCGCCGACCTCGCCGATACCCACAACCAAAGTCTTTTTTTCAGTCACTATTCTTCCTCCAGGAAATTGCCGTGACGTTTGCCGCGATCTTGGATTCGCGCTCCCAGGCAGGTGCGCGGTCGCGGCGGCGGCGCGGCGTGCGAATCAGTCCGCACTAAACTCGATTCTCTCTTCCTTTTCGCTGAACCTCGTTCGGCCGATGGGAACTCGCGTTGGCCGGCTCGCTTCCGTTCGGGCCCTTTCGCGCACGAACGGGCAGCAGCGAGTCGATCGCCTCGAAGAAGTTGGGCCGCTCGTGTTCCCAGCTAAGGGTTTTGGCGACCTGCGCGGCTCGATTCGCCAGGGCAATCCTTCTCATCGGCTGCCGGTAGAAAATCTCGATGGCCTCGGCCAGCCCGCGCGCGTTGCCTGCCTCGAAGTACTGGAGCGCATCGTCCGGGAAATAGTGCTCGATGGTGCGCAGGCGGGCGCAAATCACCGGGATGCCCAGGTTCATGTATTCGAGCAGCTTCACGGGAAGCATCAGATGCGTGGCCTCGGTTGCGCGATTCGGCACCAGCCCGACGGAAGCTTCCGCCAGCAGCGCCGGCAGCGCCTCGATCGACACCGGGGGCTTGAAGGTCACGACGTCCTCGAGATGCAGCCGCTCGGCGAGCGATTTGACTTCGTCCAGATGATCGCCCTCTCCGATGACCGTCAGCTTGAGCCCGGGCAGCCGTCCGCGCAGCAGGTCGAACGCCATGAGCGCGATATCGAGTCCGAGGCGGTTGGTGACAGTGCCGTGGCAGACGATCGTCATGTCGCGATCGCCGGTGCGCGGCTTGAGTCGTTTGAAGATGGACGGGTCTGGAGAATTCGGAACCACCCGAATCTTGCGCTCCGGAATTCCCGCGAGAACCAGGCGATCGGCGTGAGGCTTGTGCACCGCGAGTACGCGGTCGGCAAGGCTTGCGCAAAAGCGTTCCTCGGCCATCAGCAGCCGCGCTCCAAGCGCGCCGCGCCGTCCTCCGAACTTGTCCCGGTACAGCTCCGGCATCGTGTCATGGATGTCGAGGACGAGGCGCGTGCCGAACATCCTGAGCGGCAGCGCGCTGACGATCGCCGCGTCCGGCATCGTGCACACGATCGCGACATCGTAGTGATTCGACGAGTTGAGCTTGAGCGCGGTCGCCGCGGCGCGCGCGAAGAATTCGAAATAGCTGCGCATGTAGCGGGTGCGGCTCGAACCACGGTAGCGCGCGATCCTGAGCCCCACGATGTTGACGCCGTTATGCACGCCGCTGTCCGAGTAATCCAGACTGATCACATCCACGGCGTCGCCGCGCGCGGCCAGCGCCTCGGCGTGGCGTCTGACGCGTCCGTCCCGCAGATAGTGGGTGTAGGCGACAATCAGAATTCGCGACACGTCGATCTCCATTTGAGCAGCCGCTCACAACTGAGGCGCCGCGCCACGCCGCCTTCGACCGAGGGTCCGGACACCACCGGCTTGCCCAGCTTGACGTCCAGGCGCATCGCCGCGCGCCGCTGCCACCACGCGGCCACCTGCGAGGGGAGCGCGCGCCACGCTCCCTCCACGTCCCGAAGCTGCTTGAGCAGCTCCTCGTATTCGGCGAGATACGGTCCGGCGCCGTAGTAGTCGGGATGAACCAGAGTGAGGATCATGCCGCCCACCGATGCTATCCATCGCGCCTTCGCCGCCCAGATCGGCAGCGCCTCGCGGCGCAGCAGATGCAACAGCGTGTGGTCCTGCGGCAGCGTGTACGGAAGCTCGACCATCCTTCCCAGGAAGAACGGGAACAGACTGCAGCATCCTCCAGGCTGCGGCTCGTACGGATCGGTGTCGGCGAAGGACGAGTCGAAGTCGAAGTCGAGTTGCTGCAGCCATTCGATTCGCCGAAGCGTCGAGGGAGAGCGGAATCCCCGCAGGTCGTGCTCGCGCGCCAGCGCCTCGAGCTTGGGCGCCAGGAGTTGGAAATCCTCGAGACTGCGGAAGAGGCGCCCGTCGTGGCTGAGCCCGTGGGCGCCGATCTCGAAGCCCAGGCGGCGAAGCCGCTCCATCTTGTTCCAATCGATCCGATACTGCGCGAGCGGCAGGTTCCATGCGGAGCGGAAGCCGTACTTGTCCTCCAGCTCCGCCATCGCCTCGATCCGGTCGAAGCCCTTGGGGCCCTCCACGTCGTGCGTGAGCACGATGCAGCATTCGTAGCCGTCCGGCCAGAAACCGATGTGCCATCCGTCCTTGCACTGCAGCTTCGCCATCGCCGTCGTCAGCCATTCGCTCATGAAGCGCAGCAACGTCAGCTCGTAAGGCCATCCCGGGAACGCCGGCCGCTCCCGCGTCCTGACCAGCAGCGAGTGCAGGTAATGTCGCAGCGGCGCGGGCAGCAGCCGCTTGACCGGGTAGTACACCTGGAGCCCCGACGGCGGGCGACGCAGCTCGTCGGGCCAGTACTTCTCGAGCAGGTAATGCTCGGCGGCGAGTTCGGTGCCTTCGTTGTGCGATGCGAGCGGAACCCGCCAGTTTTCCGCGAGCTTCCAGAAACCGAAAGCGTCGTTGGTATGACCATCCGTCACCTGACCGCGCCCCGCGTCAGGGAGGCTCCTGAGTCTGCTTAGCGCCATATGGTCTGTAGTCCCATCAACCGGCGATGCTGATGCCGCCGAATGAACCTGATTAGAGTTGGATCCGCCGCCCTCGACTCGCCCCGCAGGTAACCCTGGAAGTAGCCGGTGAGCAGCAGCGCCGCGCGCAGCCCGTAGGGCTTTTCAACGAGCTTGTATGCGGCGCGGGCCAGCATGAAGAGCGGCGAATATCCCGCCTGGTAGGCGGCGATTCCCGGCGCGAGCCCCGCCCGGACCCATCCTCCCGCGGCGCCCGCGGGCCGATGATGCCTGGCGCGGATGTGCGCGAAGCTCCGCGTCGTGAAGCCGAGCATCGCCGCCTTCGCCTCGTCGATCGTGTCCCATCCCAGCCCCTTGGTCAGGCCGCCGATCGCGCGAAAACACTCCCGCGAGTACATCTTGGTCGCTCCACGGGTGTGAAAGCCGGGGCCACCCGCCATCCGCCATCCATCCGCCGACGGCTCGTACAGCACCGCGCTCGCGATGCCAAGCTTCGGATTGCGCACGAACTCCCACATCAGCGATTCGGCAAGGTTGGGCCCAAAGCTGATGTCGGCGTCCACCCGGAAGATGAAATCGACCCGGTTGCGATCGGCTTCCGGCAGATATTTCATGATGACCCCTTCGCCGCCGGGGTCGCGCGGACCATCGCGCAGGATGTGATGGACACGGATCCAGGGATAGCGCGCCGCCGCCTCATCCATGATGCGTCCGGTCGCGTCCTTCGATCCGTCGTCGATGAGGATCCAGAGCAGCGGCGGACGGGTCTGCGCCGCCATGCTCTCGATCAGGCCCGGCAGGAAGCTCTCTTCGTCCCGGGCAGGCGTAATTGCGAGGTAGGTCGTTTCCTTCATACGAGATACCGATAAAGAACCGAACCGAGCAGTTGCGTCAGCGGGAGCGGAAGCCTCCGCCATACGCGCGAAATCCATTGACGCGAATCGTCCAGCACCTCCGCGCTCACCTGCGCGGGAATCCGGGGCAGAAACGAGTAGGGAAGGGGATAGGACTTCGCTCCCATCTCCTTCTTGAAGCGGTTGAGCCCCACGTTGCGCACGTCGGTGCGACCCAGTCCCATGTAGCGATACTGCTGCGCGTAGCGTTCGAGCACCGCCGCCACCAACCGATGGCTCGCGCCGGTGGGAGTGGGTTCTGAGCGCGCCGACCACTTGTAGTGAAGCGCGTCTCCGTCCTTCAGCAGCACCATCGCCGACACCGTGCGGCCGCCCTGCGAGATCATCCAGACCTCGAGGTCGCCGCTCGCTCCCATCGCATCGAAGAGCGTTCTGAAGAAGCGCCAGGGCTGCGCGGGGACCCCGAGCCGCCTGCGCGTCTCCAGCATCAGCCGATAAAACCGCCTAAGCCCGTCAAGGGTGCGATCCGCCTCGATCACGAACTGGCGCTCGTGACCGCGGTTGAGCTGGCGGCGGAAGTTCTGCGCCATCGAACGCTGGATCGCGCTCAGCGGCCGATCCAGATCGAGGCGCCAATCCGCGAAGCAGTTTGCGGTCTTCCAGGGTTCCGGTGCTGCGTAACCCCTCACCTCGAGGAGACCGCGGGCAAACTCGGAGCCCGCGATCGACAGCAGAAGCCGGTTGCGCGCTTCTTCATCGACCGCCAGCGGCGGCGCGGCGTCGGCGCATGGAAGACTGGTCCATCGCCTGCCGAAAGGGTTTCGGCTGCGGGCGAACAGGCAGGCTGCGGCCAGTTCGCCGGCGCGGTCGCGAAGAGTGGCGGCCCTAAAGTCGAGACCGTAGACGCTCGCGATCGTGGAAAGCCACGGCTCGCGCTGGTAGAAGACCGCCTCCGGATCCTGCGCCGCAAGTCTCTCCCATTCCGCCCGTATCTCCGCAAACGGTTCAATCGCCATCCGCATCGGAGAGGGCGCAAAGACCTGACTCCCGTCCTGTCGAAGCGGAGTCTTCACTGTACTGCCTCCGGAGCGAAAGCTCCCACGATTAGATCGCGCGCGGTGTTCATCCCGAACCACGCGAAGCACAGCACGCACGGCACCGCGATCATCGCCAGCGCGGCAACTCCTTCGGCCCGCGCGAGGGTCGCCCCCGCGATTCCCGCGAGCGCGGCCGCGCCGCACAGCGCCGCCAGACGGAGTCCTCCGGCGCACGCCTTGAACCAGTCGACCAGCTTCATCTGGATCAGCCATCCGACCAGGAGCTGTCCGGCGATGCTTATGACGGATTCGACCGCGCTCATCGCCAGACTCACGCCGAACAATCCGAATCGCACCGTCATTGTCACCGCAAAGACGATCAAAATGAGGCGCGCGCCATGAAGAAAGATGTCGAATGACGGATGGTCCTTGGTGTAGTAGATGGAACCGATGGCAAGGCGCAGGCCCGCAAGCGCAAGCCCGATCGACAGGATTCGCAACGGCATCGCCGCCTTAAGCCACTGGCTCCCGTACAGCCCGACCACCACGTAGGGCGCCGCAATCGCCGCGCACGCCATCATCGGAAGAATCAGTTTTGCAAGGTAACCGGTGAAGTCCCGGTACACTTGCGCGAGCGCGGCGTTGTCATTCTGCAGGCGGCAGAACGCCGGCAGGGTCACTCTGCCCGCCACATAGTAGAGGCGGTCGGGGATGAAGCGCAGCAGATCCCAGGCGACCACGTAGTAGCCGAGTACCTGGCTGCCCAGCATCCGCCCCACCAGCACATAGTCGGCGTTCGCGGAGAGCGCCCCGAGTAGCCGTCCGCCCCATACGCTCGTCGAGAAGCGAAACAGATCGCGCGCCGCGCTCATCCGGGGAAGTCTGCGCGGCAGATAGGGCTCGCTCATCCACACGATGAGACCGTGACAGGTCAGGCGCGCGGCCAAAGCCGCCACCAGGCTCCATCGCGGCAGCCCAAGGCGGATTAGAAGGAGGGCGGCGCCGAGGAACGCAACTTCGCCCGAGAAGTCCGCCTTCGCCAGAGCGCTGAAGCGAAGCTTGCGGCGCAAACGAGCGTTCGCTATCGACGAGCTTCCATCAATCAACAGCGGCAGCGACATCACCGCGAGCGCAGAAGTCAGCGCCGGCATCGCCATCGCCGATGCGATCATCCCGGAAACAAGAAAGAGCACCAGGGCGGAGAGGATCGACAAGCCCAGGTTAAGCCACCACGCCGTCGCCTCGTGATCCGCGGTGACTTCCTCGCGCTGGATGATTGCGTCGGGGATGCCGGCGCTCGCGACCATCCCGATCAGAAGGGTCGCGGTGATCATGATTCGAAGGATGCCGAAGTCGGCGGGCCGCAGGCTGCGCGCGAGGAACACGAACCCTCCGACCCGGACTCCCTGCGAAAAGAGCTCCGCGAACACATTGACCCGGACGCTGCGCGCGAACGCGCTCCACAGTCCCGCGTAAGATGATTCAGCGGTCCCCGCGTTGCCCTCGTTCAATGTCCCCCTCCGTTGAAGAGCGCCGGGATCGTGCGCATCATGATGCGCAGATCCTCCAGCAGCGACCAGTTTTCGATGTATCGGATGTCGAGACGCACCATCTCCTCGAAGGAGAGCGAATTGCGCCCGCTCACCTGCCACAGCCCCGTGATCCCCGGGAGCGCCGCAAGCCTTGAGCGGTGCCAGTCCTGGTAGAGTTCCAATTCGTATGCGAGCGCCGGCCGCGGCCCGATCAGGCTCATCTCCCCGCGCAGCACGTTGATGAGCTGCGGGAGTTCGTCGATGCTGAAGCGGCGCAGGATGCGGCCGACGCGGGTGATTCGCGGATCGGCCGTGAGCTTGTACACCTTCTTCTGCCCGTTGCTTGCCGCCGCCGGCGTGTTGCTCTGGATCCATTGGCGGACGTAGGCCTGATGGGCCGCGTCCGATCCGTCCGCGCGCATCGTCCTGAACTTGAGGAGCTTGAAGGGCTTTCCGTAAAGCCCGATGCGGGTCTGGCGAAAGAGAACCGGACGGCCGTCCAACAACAGGATCGTCCCGGCCGCCAGCAGCATCACCGGGGCAGCCACGATCAGCGCGATAACGGTGATCGCGATGTCGCAGGTTCGCTTGATGATGAAGTTGAGTCCCTGGAGATTCGAGCTTCGAGGACCGATCAGCGGGATGACGCCGACGTTGTCCACCCTGAGCCCCGACGGCAGCGAGCGCACCAGCGCAGGCATCAACCGCCATCGCAGCCGGTTGTGCTCGCACATCTCCACGATCCGCTCCGTCAACTCCGACGGACTGTCCGGAAGAACGATCGCGACCTCGAGGTTGCTGTGCGCGCGCGCAAGCACGGGTATTTCGTCGAGCCCGCCAAGGATCCTGCGGCCGTTGTGTTCGCCTTCGGTGGATTCGAGATCGAGGAACCCGATTACCTCGTACTGCTTGAAGGACGAGTCGATCTGATCGCACAGGTAGCGTCCGAACGAGTTGAACCCGAGAACCACGATCGGCGTCGCGAAACTCGGATGCATACGGAACCATCCAAGCAGCCCGTTGAGCGAGCCGCGCGCCGCCAAAACAAGCCCCGTGCTGAACAGCGCGACCATCCCGGCGAGCACGCGTGGCGGCACCCCGTGCAGGATGAATCCCGCCGAGAGCGCCGCCACCGTCGCGACGATTGAAGTCTTGATGACGCAGGCGAAGTGCTGCCAGCTCCCGGGGCGCAGTTCATACAGCCCCAGGGCGCGGCCGCACACGAACCACAGTCCCGCCAGCGACACGACCACCAGCATCAGGGCAAGCCGGTTCTGCGGGCACAGGACGCATGGGGGAGTTCCCCGAAGATCGTGCAGGAATCCCGCCAGCAGCGTGCCCGCCAGAATCGCGGTCGCGTCGGCGGCGGCAAACAGCGCCTTCTCTCTGCGTAGTTCGACTTCGAACACGTTTCACTCTGCCGCCAGGGTCTTTCGCACCACGCTCGCGACGTGACGGATTTCCTCGGGCCGCAGATGCGGATGCATCGGCAGCGACAGAACCGTGTCCGCCACGCCTTCGCTCACCGGAAAATCGCCGGCCTGATATCCCAGTTCCCGCGCCGCGGGCTGGAGATGAACCGGCACGGGGTAGTGGATGCCGCACTGAATCTGCTCCGCCATCAGCGCCGTCCGCAGCGCGTCGCGCTTGGGAGTGCGGATGACGAACAGATGGTAGGCGGACTCGAAACCCTCGGGTTCGTACGGCAGGACCGCGCCGCTTCGAGCGAGCAGCTCGCGGTACTGGGCCGCAACCTGGCGGCGGCGCCGGTTCCAATCGTCCAGCTTCTCCAGCTTCGAGCGCAGCACCGCCGCCTGCAGCGTGTCGAGCCGCGAATTGGAGCCGAAGGCGCTGTGCGCGTAATGGGAGATTCGGCCGTGATCGCACAGATTGGCCACGGTGCGCGCCAGCGTCTCGTCGTTGGTCGCCACGGCCCCGCCGTCGCCCCATGCGCCGAGGTTCTTGCCCGGATAAAAGCTGAAGCAGGCCGCGTCGCCCATCGAGCCCGCGCGCACCCAGTTCCCGTTGACGTTGATCCGCGCGCCGTGCGCCTGGCAGGCATCCTCGACCAGCTTCACGTCGTAGCGTTCCGCGATCTCCCTGAGCTCCACCATCGGAGCCGGGAGCCCGTACAGATGGACCGGCAGGATTGCGCGGACCCGCCGGCCGGTGCTGCGCGCCGCGTTCAGGCACTTGATCAGGGCCGGGATGCTGATGGTGCAGGTGTCGGGATCGATATCGACGAACAGCGGCCTTGCCCCGGTCTGCACGATCGCGGCCACGGTCGCGATAAAGGTCATCGGCACCGTGATCACTTCATCACCCGGTCCGACGCCCATCGCGAGCAGGGTGAGGCGGAGTGCGTCCGTGCCGTTTCCGACGCCGACAACGTGACGCACTCCCAGGTATTCCGCGAACTCCTTTTCGAAGGCGGCAACCGACGGTCCGCCGACGTAGGCGGTTTTTTCTCGAATCGACGCGAATTCGGCGGCGAGGCGCCCCTCAATCTCGCGATCCTGCGCGGCCAGGTCCAGGAATTTGATCGTCATTTGAGCCCTACCTCGTTGCGTGATTGTTGGTGTGAAACGGTCGGGCGGGGTGGCCGGCCACAAGGGTACGCGCGGGGACGTTCCTCGTGACCAGCGCACCCGCGCCGATCATTGCGCCTTCGCC
>Ga0070741_10006228_pt1 | contig 25808 bp, 27 predicted proteins | sample Coa_R1_4_FD_66440 | JGI IMG/M metagenome (GOLD analysis project Ga0070741, IMG submission 66440) | Surface soil microbial communities from Centralia Pennsylvania, which are recovering from an underground coalmine fire - Coalmine... | ecosystem: Environmental > Terrestrial > Soil > Unclassified ... | reverse complement strand
GGGCCGTTCACCATGACCGTCACCGGCGAGAATACGGTCGAGATCAAGAATCTGCTGGTCGGCGAGGTCTGGGTCTGCAGCGGGCAGTCGAACATGGAGTGGCCGATGAGCCTGACCTACCAGGCCGAGCAGGCCGTGGCCGCCGCCAACGACCCGATGCTGCGCCTGTTCGCCGTGCGGCACACCATCGCCGACACGCCGCAGACCGAAGTGAGCGGGCAGTGGCAGGAGTGTACGCCGCAGACGGTGGCCGGGTTTTCCGCCGTCGCCTACTTCTTCGGACGCGACCTGCGCAGAGCTTTGAACGTGCCGGTCGGACTGATAAAAACCGCCTGGGGCGGCACGCCTGCGGAAGCCTGGACGAGCCATGCTACCCTGGAAAACAGCCCCATGCTGCGCGCCATCCTGGAGAACTACGACAAGGCGAAGGCGGACTATGCGCTCGCGGCCAGAGCGTACCAGGAGAAATTAGAGCAGCACAAGGCGGCGGTCGAGCAGGCCAAGCAGGAGGGCAAAGAGCCGCCGAAAGCGCCCGAACCGCCCTACAACCCGGAGAACCAGAACCGTCCGTCCGGTCTCTACAACGCGATGATCGCGCCCCTGATTCCCTATGCGATTCGCGGCGCGATCTGGTATCAGGGCGAGTCGAACGCGGGCCGCGCCTACGAGTATCAGGCTCTCTTCCCGGCGATGATCCGCAACTGGCGGCAGGACTGGAAACAGGGCGATTTTCCGTTCCTGTTCGTCCAGCTTGCGCCCTTCATGCAGATAAAGAACGAGCCGACGGAGAGCGCCTGGGCCGAACTGCGGGAGGCGCAGCGGCTCACCACGCTGACCGTGCCGCGTACTGCCATGGCGGTCATCACCGATGTCGGCGAAGAAAACGACATCCATCCGCGCAAGAAAGAGCCGGTCGGCGCGCGGCTGGCCCTGGCCGCCCGCGCCCTGGCCTATCACGAATCGCTCGTCTCTTCCGGCCCGACCTTCGACTCCCTGCAAATCGAGGGCAACCGCGCGATCCTCCGCTTCAAGAACGTGGGTGGGGGGCTGGTCGCGCGCGGCGGGAACTTGACGGGCTTTACCATCGCTGGGGAAGATAGGAAGTTCGTCAATGCGGAGGCGGAGATACGGGGCGATACCGTCGTCGTGCATAGCCCGCAGGTTCCCCATCCCGTCGCCGTGCGCTATGGGTGGGCCGACTACCCGGTCGTCAACCTGTGGAACCAGGAAGGGCTGCCCGCCTCGCCGTTCCGCACGGACACCTTTCCGATGATCACCGGGCCGAAGTAGAAGCCCGGCCCCCTTCTCCCGCAGCGTGGGAGAAGGGGGCCGGGGGGATGAGGACAGAAGGAGCCTCCAGGCGGCGATGAAATACCTGATGATCAGCCTCGGCGGGATACTGGGAGCCAATGCCCGCTTCCTGCTCGGAGGATGGGTGCAGCAGCGCACCGCCGACTGGACGGCCTTCCCCTGGGGAACCTTTGTCATCAACGTCAGCGGGTCGTTCCTCCTGGGCCTGTTCATGGCGCTGTTCCGCCACTTCACCTGGAACGACAACTGGCGGCTGCTCCTCGCCATCGGCTTCCTGGGGGCCTATACCACCTTCTCGACCTTCGAGTTCGAGAGCATCCAACTGCTGATGGACGGCAGTATCGGGCTGGCGCTGCGGAACCTGGTCGGCAGCGTCGTGGGCGGGTTGGCGGCGGTCTGGCTCGGCATCGTGGTGGCGCGTCTGCTGCACGCCTGAGAGAGGGAGGCGATACGATGAAGATACAGGGGCCAGCCAAACTGATTCGCATCTACATCGGCGAGACCGACCAGTGGCACGGGCAGCCGCTCTACAACGCCATCGTCCAGCGCGCGAAAAGAGAGGGGCTGGCCGGAGCGACCGTGACGCGGGGCATCGAGGGCTTCGGCGCGAACAGCCGCATCCACACCGCCAACATCCTCCGCCTCTCGGAAGACCTGCCGGTGAAGATCGAGATCGTAGACATCGCGGAGCGCATCGAGCGGTTCCTGCCTCTGCTCGAGGAGATGGTGACGGAGGGAATGATCACCATCCAGGAGTGCGAGATCATCAAGTACGTCCATACGCCCCGCTCCTGACACCCGCCGTTTCCGGGGAGGCTGCGCCCCGCTCTTCCACCGCCGAGCCGGACATAGAGGGCGGCGCAGCGCGCGGAACGAGAACGCGGAGGGCGGCGGGAACGATCTCCAGGCGGGTGGGCGTGTAGCCTGCGATATGGTCGTCGGCATGAACGGGCAGAGGATGATGCGCGCGAAACCGCCGCCGTATCTCGACCGTTCTGGCATGGACGCGGCGCACCTTCGGCAAGTCCAGATGCCTGCCGCGCAGCAGGGCCGTTCCGAACCGCAGGAGTTCCCACCAGGTCAGCGCGCCAACGATCACCACGTCCAGCAGGCCGTCGTCGAGGACGGCTCCCGGAGCCAGTTCAAAATTCGGGCCGAGGAAGGGAATGTTGGCCGCCGTCACCATCAGCGCCTCCTCTTCCTGCGCGACTCCATCCAGAGTCAGCAGCAGGCGGCGCGCGCGCGGCGTCAGGCAGAGCGGACACATCACCTTCAGAACGCGGAATATCTCGTGTTTGCGCGGTTCGGCAGGGCCGAAGGCGCAGATCGCATCCGCGAACAGCCCGACTCCTGCCCCTTCCAGAAAGTACTCCCCGCCGATGCGCCCGACCTCGATGCAGCGTTCCTCGCCCTCCGCGATCACGCGCAGCGCCGCGTCCAGGTCGAACGGCAGCCCCAGCGCGCAGGCGATGTTGTTATCCGTCCCCATCGGCAGCACGCCCAGCCGCAGCGATGTGCCGACCAGCCCCTGCGCGACCGCGCTGATGGTGCTGTCTCCACCGACCGCGACAATCGTATCGTACCCTTCCCATCGGGCGGCGGCCACCAGATCGGGCAGCCTATCGCGCGGCGGAATGATGCGGACAGAGGCGTTCAGTCCGGCGCGTTCGGCGGCCTCGTGCAGGAAACGCAGGCTGTCCGGGGCAGATAGGGCGTCCGTCGGCTTGCCTGCTATTCTTGAGAGTCGTGCCAGCGCGGCGCGCAGGCGGCCCGCTTTCGGATTGGCAAGGATCAGGCAGCGGCTCACGGTCTCCTCCGCTCCCGCTCGCTGCGCGCCTTGAGGAGCCGCCGCCACGCCAGGCTCAACGGTCGCCGACCGCGCACCAGCCAGGCACCGACGGGACTGCGCCGCTTCCCGACGATCTGCGCCTCCGCCAGACACGCCAGCAGTGCGGCGGGCGTCAGAGGCTCGCCCTCCGGCAGATCGAACTCCGTGTAGACCGTGCCGATGGCGTTCAGCGCGTGCGCATCGCTGCCGCCGCCGCACAGCTTGCCGTGCCTGCGCGCAAACTCCTCCGCCAGCGCGTTATACCGATCCTGCCCCACTTTGCCGTTGAAAGCCTCCACAATATCTACCTGATCCAGGATGGCAAGCAGCGAGCCGCCGCCGGTGCGCCGCGCCCGGCGCTTGTCGAACGGATGCGGCAGATAGACGAGTCCGCCCTGCGCGTGTATCGCCTCCATCGTCTCGGCAGCGGAGAGTCGCGGCGGGATACGCTCCTCCAGAAACAGGCCGATGACATCGCCCTCGCGCGCGGTCACCTCCTCGCCGACCAGGACATCCAGCTTCCGCGCGCGGTCACGCAGGCGCAATGCTCCCTCGATGCTATCGTGATCGGTCACGGCGATACCCGTCAGGCCGCGCCGCAGGCAGTGCGCCTCGATAGCGTCCAGAGGCGTGTCGCAGTCCGGCGAGAATTCGGTATGCAGATGCAGATCGTAGCGCACGGTTCCCATGAGCGTTCGTCCGTCAGTCGAGCGTTTACGTCTGAAGGTTCCCGGAAACGTTTGTGGCCCCTGCCCCTATTTACTATCCTAGAACGCAGAGCCGAAACCCTGCCCTCAGAAAAGATATTGACAGAAACGGAATCTTGCCCTATACTGATGTCCATATCAGCAATAGGGGCAACTACCCACAAAAACGTTTCCTGGCCGCAACTTCACTCTGCGCGTCGGGCCTTGCTTTTGTCACCTTTCTGCGATTTCCTCGCTTTTCATTCGGTCTCGACGAGGAGGTGATGCAATGGAGGACAAGAAAGGCTTCGATCCGGTAGAGGCGATAGTCATCCTGATCGGTGTACTCATAGTAGGCGGAAGCATACTGCTCGGTGTGCTGCTGAGTATGCGCCCTGGCGGCGGATTGTAGGGACGCGGCAATGGAACGAAAGCCCCCAATTGCATGGATGGTGGCGTGCAGCGCGCTGCCTATCCTCTGGAGCGTTTGCAGTCCGTCCGTTCAGCGCATGATCTGCGAGGTCCATCGGTATTGCCAGACCCTTCGCACTCTTTTGCGCCGACGACGGCCCTGGACAGTTCGCGGCAGTTGGAAGGCGTGAACGTCCAGCTTTTCGATCCTTCCACACAGGAGCGCACGGGCCTGCGCATCCTGCTCGCACCGCTCTCTGCGCGCCCCCAGAACGACCAGACTGTACGTGAGTAAGGACTCGATGACACTCGACACAACAAGCGACCCGAACCAACCGGCCGAAGGCCGCCCCTGAGAACCAGGCGCGGCCTTCGGCATTTTTCCAGGTTGTGAAGGAAACGGCCCGTGCCTGTTGCCGCTCAGAATTTGGAGCGCGTGGTGAGGTAGCGTTCGAGGGCGCGGTCGTAGGGGGTGGCGGTGGTCATGCGCAGATAGTGGATGCGGCGGGCTTTGGCGTGGGTCTCTACGGTATCGAGGAAAGCGTGCAGTTCGGACTGGTAAGCAAGGCGGAGAGCGGCAGGATCGGCGTCGGCCTGGCCCGGCCCTTCAGCATCCAGGAAGCGGAGCGTGCCTTTCTCGTCGGGCAACTGCATCTCGATTTCGGTCAGGACGTGCAGCAGCAAGACCTGCCAGCCGCGATGCGTGTACATCGAGAGCGCGCCGAACAGCACATCCGGCCCTTCCAGGAAGTCGGAGACAACGACCAGCAGCCCTTTGCGCCGGGCCAGCGCGAACAGCGAGCGCAGCGCGTGGGAGAGCCGGGTCGGGCCGTCCGGCTGCGTCTGTTCCAGAGTATAGAGCAGGTTGTGGAGATGCGTCATCGTGCCGCCGGGCGGCACGAACGCCTGCAACTCCTCCGCGCCCAGCGCCAGGCTCGCTTTATCCCCCTGCTGTATCATCAGGTAGCAGAGCGCCGCTGTCAGGTAGGCTCCGTACTCGAATTTCGAGAGCGGCGCATCGGCGACATCCCTGCGCCCGTTTCCGGCTTCCGGGCCGTCCAGAAGACGCTGCCACCAGGCCCGACGAGGCGATACGGCGGCTTCTGGCTCCGCCTCCGGCTCTCCGCGGAAGGCCATCGAGCGGCTCGTATCGAGCAGCACGTGGCAGCGCATGTCCGTCTCTTTGCGGAACAGCTTGATGTAGTCGCGGTCGGTGCGGGCGTAAGCGCGCCAGTCGAGCGCGCGCAGTTCGTCGCCGGGGACATAGGGGCGATAGTCGGAGAACTCGGCGGAGGCGTCGTGGTAGGGCGAGCGATGCCGACCGGCGTAGAAGCTCTCGACGACCAGCTTCGCCGCGAACTGGAAGCTGTGGAAACGGCGCAAGTCCTGCGGGCGCAGGAAGCGGGAAGGAGGACCCGGCGGGGACGGCTCGCTCATGCTTTCATTCGGGGCAGAAACTCGCCGATCTTGCGCTTGACCCGCTGGAGCGCGTTGTCCACCGTTTTCGGCGGGCAGCACAGTTCCAGGGACATCTCGCGGTAAGACTTGCCCTGGAGGTAGCAGTCTAGCACGCGCATCTCCAGATCGGAGAGAGTGTGCCGCACCGCGTCCAGCCGCCCGGACGTTTCGTGCTGATGGAAGAGCGAATATTGCGGGTCATCGGCGCGCATGTCCGGCAGGCAGTCGAGCAGCATCCCCTCGCTGTCGTCGGCTTCGGCGGTAGGCGCATGATAGAGCGAGACGTAGGCGTTCAGCGGGACATGCTTCTGCCGGGTCGCGGTCTTGACTGCCGTGATGATCTGCCGGGTCACGCACAGGTCGGCAAAGGCGCGGAACCGGGCGAAGCGATCATCGCGAAAGTCGCGGATGGCCTTGTACAGCCCGATCATGCCCTCCTGCACCACATCATCGTGGTCTGCGCCCAGCAGAAAATAGGAGCGCGCTTTGCTTTCCACCAGGGGCCGGTATTTGGAAAGCAGTTGCTCCGTAGCGCGCACGCTGCCGGTACGGGCCATCCGCACCAGGTCCTCATCGCGCGCCTGCAAATCCAGGGACGACTCACGGCTCATCATGACCATCGGCCATCCTCCTCCTGCGCGCCTGTGCCGGGGTAAATCGGTTCTCCCCTGAGACCGGACGCGCGCGGCAGCGACTTCCCTTGCTGGCCCCTTCCTCGCCCGACCCGAAGACCGGGCGCAACGGCCCAACAATGTCAATATAAAGCAACCTTGCGGGATTGTCAAGGGTACGGGCCGATAATTTTCGGAGGGAAATTGCCTGCGCGCTTTTGCCGTCCGGAAAGCCGGAAAAGAGGCGACTTATTCCCAGCGATCCAGTCCGAGGAGTTTGCGGCCCAACGGCGTCAGTTCGGCGACAGAGCAGAACTCCGGCTCGCGCGGGTCGCCATAGAAATAGGGCGCTTGGGGCGGGCGGCGTTCCCGCCAGCAGGCGATGCGCTCCTGTCGCGCCTCCTCGTCCTCTTCCCGCGCCGGGGACATGGCGATATACTGGGCGAAGCGCGGCTTGTTCGAGACGTTATGGCCGTTGCCGTGCGCCAGCAGCCGATCCCAGATGACCAGATCGCCCGCCTTGCCGGGAATGGGGGTCAGTTTCATGCCCGGCGGCAGGCTGTTCAGGTCCGGCACGCGCGGATTGCGGTCGGCGGGCTGCGTCTTGATCCACTCCGCCAGGCAGCGATGAAAGCCGGGGATGCACTGAAAACCGCCCATGTCGGCGTCGGTATCGGCCAGATAGAGGACGCCCTGCACCCAGAACCGCTTGATCTGGCTCAGATCGGAAGTATCTACATCCCAGTGGATAAAGCCTTTGTGGTCGTATTCCGGGTGGGCCGGATGGCGCGGCGGTTTCATGTTGACGCGATCCATCGTCACCCAGAGTTTTGCCGTACCGATCAACTCGGCGAACACCTGATAGAGCTTCGGATGCTGGCGATTGTTCCACATCGCCTGATGCTGGTAGATCTCGATCATGCCGCCTTTGGGCAGTGGGTCGCGATACCAGTCCTCCGGATTATCGCGATCCAGGCCCAGGAAGTCCCAGATCATATCAATGACGGCGTCGCAGTTCTCTTTCGGCACGACATTGCGGACGAGCAGATAGCCGTTTTCTTGAAAGAAAGCATGATCTTCCGGAGTCAAAATAGGCATAGCCGTCTCCTTTCTCCCGATCTGTTTCTCTCTATCCCATTCGTCTTCCTGCTTGTTTGAACCACCTCCCCTCGGCCCTCTTCTCCCGGCAGAAAAAGGAGGAAGGATGAATCAGAGCCAAATTCATCCTTCCTCCTTCCGCCTTCATCCTTATTGAGGTGAGGGCCGGGGCCGAGTCCCCTCTACGTCTCCCCGACATCTTCCGAGTCGTCGCCGGGAACCGCGCGGGCGCCCCGGCGATTGGCGAAGAGGCGGTCGGCCTCCTCGGTCTCATCGCCGAGAGGGGCCTTGCGGTTCGCGCGATGACCGCGCTGCGCGACCGGGCCGCCGTAAGGCCCCATGCTGGCGGGGCGTGCGCCGCCATAGCGTTCCTCTTGCGGATGGGCCGCCGTGCCGCCAAAAGGACTCTCCGTCCGCGCGCCGACTTCGGTGATGGTTCCTGCCTCCATCTCCTGTGCGCCCGCGTCCGGCGGCGCGCTCTCCGGGCGCTCGTGATCGTAGTCGTCGAGTTCCCGGCCCAGATCAATTCCGCTCAGGTCAGGAACGCCCCATGCGGAATCCTCGGCGTTGTCTTCCGCCTGCTGCTGTAGCAGTTCGTCCACTCGTTCCAGCAGCCGCTCGGTCTCGGCGTTGGGCTGCTCTTCTTCCCCGACCAGCAGCGCCGTCGGGCGCAGCGCACGCGGAGTAACTCTCTCTTGTCTAAGCATGGGTTTCCCTCTCCTGATTCGTCGTGAAATCCGGCGGCACGGCGCGGGCGTCTGCGGCGGGAAAACAGGTGTCCGTGCGCTGTTCCACAGACGTTGAGAGAGATAGGGATGTTCCACAGAGTCGAAGGGCGCGAGAAGGCGGGGCGGCGCGCAGAGCAGGCGGAGGCCGGTCAGCGCAGGGAGTCGCGGACGGCGCGGGCCTGTTCGGGAGCCAGGTGGCCGATGTAGGTGATGTCCAGCGGGCCAGACGGAGAGTCGGCCTGCCAGCGTTGGATGCTGCGGCCCTCGCCGCGATTGCCGAAGGCTCTGCCGTTGGCGCGGGCCGGTCGCTCATAGAGGACGAAGCTGGTCACGCCTTCGGAGTAGCGCAGCAGCACGGAGGAGGCTTCGGGCCGGGACTGCGGCGGGCCGGGAAAGACCCACACGGCGGCGAGGCGGAAGCCGGGCGGCAGCGTCGCTGGCTCCAGCGGCGTAAAGGGCAGCAGAGGACGGGCTTCGGCCACCGTGCGCAACTGCTTGGCCTGCGGCGGGAAGAGCGGGTTGGTCTGCGCGCCCTGCAAAAACGCGGGCGAGAAGTCCTTCGGGCTGACTCTGGCTGCCGGGCCGATGGTGATGCGGGTGAAATAGGAGCGCGAGACGAGGCCGCGCGGCCCGGACAACTCCATGCCCAGCTTGACGCCCGTCTCCTTATCTATCCAGAACTTGCTCTGGAACCGCCGCCCTGCGCCGAACCGCCCGCCGCCCTGCAACTGCACAATGGCGGCATTGCGTCCCGCGACGATCTCCTCCCCGACCTTCTGCACGGCGATGCGCTTCTGGCGGATGGCGTCGGCGATGCGCTTCTCCTGCCCGCCCATGTTGAGATGCGTCGGCCAGAGCGCGATGTCGAGGACGTTCGTGTTCTTGTGATAGTAGCGGTACTGGCTGTGCGTGATGAGCATCACGTCGCCTGCCAGGTCGGGCGGCTCGATGAAATCCATGCGGAGACGGCCCTTCAGCCCGCGCACCTCCTGCCGGGAGAGCCGTCCGCCGCGTTCCGTCACCTGCTCCCCGGCATACGCGGCCTGCTGCGAGAGCATCAGCTTGATCAGCGCGACGGCTGCCGGGTCTTGCGGCTCGTTTTCGGCGCGGCTGTCCGGCGGCTGCGGGCGCAGGGCGCGATGGAAGCGAGCCTGTCCGAAGGCGAAGGAGGGCAGCGTCAGGCACAGGGCGAGCAGAGCCAATCGCCACAGCAGAAGACGGCCTGCTTCTATAGCGAAGGGCGGGCGAACGCGCCCGCCCTCATTTTCCGAGAACTTTCTCCGTTTCATCTCAGTTCGGGGCGGCGTCCGTGTTGACGGCGGCGGCGTCTTCGAGGGCGGCATGGGCTTCCAGATTGGCGGCTGCCGGGTCATCCAACGGGTTGGCTGCCGCCAGCGCGACACTGCGGCGCAGCGACTCCGCCGCGATAGGAACGGGCGCAGACGTCGGACGCGACGGCGGCAGGGGCAGGTCGGACGGCTTGACGGCCCCGCCGTGCGGCAGCAGCAGCAGCGCGACCAGCGCCGTGAGCGCGAAGCCGAGGCTCAACGCCGGAGCGGGGCGCTGGCGCAGGGTCTCGACCAGCGCGGCCCAACCGTCGCGCAGGGCCGTCAGGCGGGAGCGGGAGAGCGGCCTTTCCGGTTCCACGCTGTCCAGGCGGGCGTGCAGCTTCGCCATGAAGTTGTCGGACGTATCGAAGCGCGGCGCGGCCTGCAACAGCCGCACGGTCGCCTGCATCCGGCGGCAGAGCGCGGCGCATTCGGCGCACGCCGCCAGATGCTTCTCCACATTCCAGACCTGACGCGCCGAAAGCGTGTCGTCCAGATAGTCGGAGAGCAGGAGCCGCATCTGCGCGCACTCGCGATTGTCGTTGGTATCGGTGTGGTACATCGTTCTCTCTTCTCAAGGCAGGGGTTTAGAGGCGCGACTTGCCGCGCCCCTCCGTTGGCCTCTTCACGCCAGACCGCCTAGATAGGGCGTCAATCTCTTTTGCAGGGCCAGCCGCGCGTTGAACAGCCGGGACTTGATCGTGCCGAGCGGACAGCCGACAATCGCGGCGATCTCGTCGTAGGGCAGCCCTTCGATGTCGTGCAGCAGCACGACGGTGCGCAGTTTCTCCGGCAGGGCGCGCAGGGCTTCGTCCAGCCGCGCGCCGAGTTCCTTGTTGAGCAGGAGACGCTGCGGATCGAAAGCCACATCGGGTATCTCGCGCTCTAGCTCTTCCTCATCCGCGCCCGTCTCCGGCGTCCACGCAGTCATCAGGTCGCCGATGCGCCTGTTCTTACGGCTGTAGTCAATGCACAGGTTCGTCGCGATACGGAACAGCCAGGTGTTGAGACTGGCGCGGCTCTGAAACGAGTGGATACTCATATAGGCGCGCACGAACGTCTCCTGCGTCAGGTCTTCGGCGTCCAGCGCGGAGGGAACCATGCGATGAATGTAGTTGTAGACCTTACTCTTGTAGCGCAGCACGATCTCGTTGAAGGCGGCGCGGTCGTTCGCCTGAGCGCGTCGCACCAGCGCAATGTCGGCGTGCATGGCAGCCGTCTCCGCAAAAAGCATAGGTCGCTCCGATTTCCCGCTCTTATTGTTGGCGGATAGGTCACTGCTCCTTTCTTGTGTAGACGCGGGCGGGGCGAAAATGTTCAATGGAGGGTGTTCAGGTGTTCGGTGTTCAGGCATCTAACGCCCAAACACCTAACACCTGAACACCCTCTCAAGGTAGGTGAGGAGGAGGCGAACGAGTTCGGCGGGCGCGTCGCGGTGCATAATCTCGTAGCCGTGCGAATTCTCGACGGGCAGGCCAAGCGTGACCGGGCGGGCGGTGAAGCCTTTGGCTGCCGCGCAGGAGGCGTCGCTGCCGCCGCGCGTGAGGTACTGCCAGTGCGGGTTCTGACCGAGTTCGGCGCAGCAGTCGGCCAGCAGGTCGCCGTCTACGGACTCCATCGCGGCGTAGCCGTCGCGTACCCACAGCGTCGGTTGGGCGTCAATGGGAAAGTCGGCGTCGGGCGTCTTCGGGCCGATCTCTAAGGCGACGCAGATGTCGGCGGGCTGCGTGCGGAGAACGTACTGCGCGCCCTCCGCGCCGGTCTCTTCGGAGGCGGTGGCGGCGAAGGTGACGCTGCCGAGGCCGTCCGCGCCGCTCTGCTTGAGTTTCTCCAATGCCAGCAGCCAGACGGCAAGGTCGGCGCGGTCATCGAGGAAGTAGGAGGCGACGAACGGGCCGAACTCGGTGACGACGCGGCGGGAGGCTGCCAGCACGACGCGCAGGCCGGGGCGCACTCCCGCCGCTTCCAGTTCCTCCGCGCTCTGCCCGGTGAAGAGATAGGCGTCGGGCCACTTGAGCGGGTTGGTGCGGGCGTGAACGGCGACGGCGTCCGGGTGTTCGGTGTGCATACTGCCGAAGGAGAGAATGGCGGGAACGGAGCCGCAGCGGGTGAGAATATCCATCGGGCCTTCGCCCCATTTCCAGGGATGCGAACCGCCGTAGGCGGCGACCCGTATCCTGCCGTCGCTTTCTATCTGCGTGATCATCAGGGCGATCTCGTCTAAATGCGCCGTGACGAGAACGGAAGGGCCGGACTTCGTGCCGGGCAGGTGAACGAGCAGGTTGCCTTTCGGGTCGGTTGTCGGCGTGTAGTCCAGGGCGTGCAGGCGGGCGATAAGCCCGTCGCGCACGGCGCTCTCCTGACCGGGCGGGCCGGGCAGCGCAATCAACTGGCGGACAAGTTCGATAGCGTCGGACATGCGGCATGTTCCTGAGTGGGAAGTTTAGCCGCAGATTAGCCGGAGGGCGCGGCGTTTCCTGCCTCTGTTTTTATGTGCAGGGTGTGGCCGGTCTGCGTGAGGCGGGCGGAGAAGAGGGAGAGAAGCGGGGCGAGGGGGGCCATCCAGTTGCCTTCTACGACGGTCGGTTCGCTGGTCAGGGAAATCGGTTCGGCGTCCTGCTGCGCAGTCTTCTGCCCGGCAGTGAGCGTGAGGGTACGGGCGGAGGCGGTGATCGTCAGCGTGTCTTTTTCGCCGGGTGTCGCTTTGCCGCCCAACGCCTCCACCATCGCGCCGACAGGAACGATCCAGTGATCGGCGCGCAGCACGGGCGCAAGGGGAAGAGGCACGCGCTGCCCGTTGACGACGACGACGACGTTCTCCCCGGCGATGCGATGCGGATAGCCGGTCTGCGCTTTTTCGATAGCCCGGATTTTGTCAGGGTCTACGAGCGGAAGCAGGCCGGTTCGCGCCAACTGCTTCGTGATGCGCGCCAGCGAGACAAGCCCTTTGTGATAGATGTTCGGGAAGACCGCGAGATAGAACTGCCCGTCGCGCTCTCCGAGGCTGATCGGCTCGTAGACGGAGTAGATGGTCATGCCCTTCTCGACTTGATCGAACATCTTGTGCGCGGCGTCGGGATAGAGGCGCACGCAGCCGTGCGAGACGGCCCCGCCGATGGAACGGGGCGCGTTCGTGCTGTGGAAGCCGAAGCCGGGCTTACTCCACCCCATCCACCGGTCTCCAAGCGGGTTTTCCGGGCCGGGCGGAACCGGATCGTCTTTGATACCCTCACGCTGCACGATGCTATTGGGAGGTGTCCAGCGCGGGTTCGTCTGCTTCTCGACCAGGCGGAACGTGCCGATTGCCGTCGGCCAGTCCGGTTTGCCGATAGCGACGGGGTAGTGTCCGACGAGACGGCCCGCTTTGAACACGTAGACGCGGCGTTCGGGCAGGTTCAGCACGATCCCGTCTTTCGGGTTGCGCGGGAGGATATGCAGCGTCGGGAGGGTCAGCGCTCTGCCGGGGCGGGGGCGTGAACGGGTCAGGTGATTAAGCCGTGCCAGCGTGAAGCGGTTGACGTTCTCGCGGCGGGCGATCTTAGTCAGCGTGTCGCCGCGCCGCACGGTGTAGGTTCGGGCCTGCCCGACGACGGGCTGGATTTTGGCGGGCGGTTGGCCGCAGACGGGAAGGCCCAGAAAAAGGGCGGCGAGCGCCAGAGCGAGTGTTCTGCTGTGCATTCTGCGTTGTCCTGTCAAAAAAACCGGCGGGACGAACCGCTGTTTCTGTGGAAAGGACGTGGTATGCGGACAGCGAGTTCCGCAGAAAACGGCGGTGTTGTCCGTTCGCGAAAAAGCCGACAAATTTATGCCGTCAGGTCTTGATCTTTTTGGGCGGATCGTGTACGATCCAGATCACTTTGCCGGAAGCCTGCTTGCCGACATGAGAGGGAGCCGCCACGCCGCCCGATGGACATACCCGATATTTTCGAGGAAATCGCTGCTGAGGAGACGCCTGCGCCTGCCCGCATAGAGACGGTTGCGGAGGGCCGGACGGGATATGCCACGCCTCCCACGCCGTTCTTCTCCGACGCCTGCCGGGGGTTCCGGCTCTATCAGGGCGACGCGCTGGAACTGCTGCGCCGCGCCCGCTCCGAGATGTTCGATCTCATCTTCGCCGACCCGCCCTACTTCCTCAGCAACGATGGTATCACGTGCCAGTCGGGACGGATGGTCAGCGTGAACAAGGGCAAGTGGGACAGGTCGGAGGGCTTTGAGGCCGATCACGAGTTCAACCGGGCCTGGCTGCGGGAGTGCCAACGCCTGCTCAAGCCCAACGGCACGCTCTGGGTGAGCGGCACAAGCCACAACATCTACTCCGTCGGTTATGCGCTGCAAACTCTCGGCTATAAAATCCTCAACGACATCGCCTGGTACAAGGTCAATCCGCCTCCCAATCTCGCCTGCCGCTACTTCACGCACGCGACGGAAACGGTGCTGTGGGCGGCGAAAAACCGCAAGAGCAGGCACACGTTCCACTACGCTCTGATGAAGCAGCAGAACGGCGGCAAGCAGATGCAGTCGCTCTGGCAGATTAAGCCGCCCGCGCGTAGCGAGAAACGCTATGGCAAGCATCCGACGCAGAAGCCGGAAGCGTTGCTAGAGCGTATCGTACTTGCGGCTTCCAACCCCAGTGACCTCGTTCTTGACCCGTTCTGCGGTTCCGGCACAACGGGCGTCATCTGTGCGCGTCACCATCGCCGCTTCGTCGGCTTTGAAGTCGAGCCGGATTTCCTGGATATTACCGTTCGGCGGCTTCTGGATGAGTTCAAGCAGGAGGATATACAGCCTTCGCTTGCAATAGATGTAGACATAAATCAACTAAACGGGGGGGGGGTAGAAGATGGCCTGTTGCGATTTCTACCGCTCCCGCTATGGCATTAACACTCCTGATGCCGCCTTTGAAAAGTTCGTCGGCACGCTCCAAACCTACTACGACCGCGACTACTACGTAGATTGGAGTACGGTCTATGCCAACGCCGGACGCTATCACAGAGAACTGCTGCTACTGAGTTCGCTCTGCAAGGCGGCGGACAAAGAAAAGGCGGCAAGAGAACTGCTGCGAGATTATCCACAGGTCATTCCCGCTCTGCCGATTTTGATAGGCAATCGGGGCAGCGTTCTGATTATGGAAGACCCTGCGGAGGCGCGGGTTACAACCTACGAGTTCACAAAGCCGAATACTCAAAATCTCGACGCGGAGGTAGAACGCTACGCGCAATTCCTGCTGACCTCCGGGCTGATAGAACTGCTTGATCACATCGGTTCGGTTCCTGACTACGTGACGGGCGTTGAAGTTGGTATCGGCACAAACGGCAGAAAAAACCGGGGCGGCGACTGCGGCATTCGCGCCATTAACCCGTTCGTCATCAAAGCTGAGACCGCGCTGCCAGGAATGTTAAGCAAATATCAAGCCTCGTATGAATATTTAAGGCAGATAGGTTGCCCCATGCCGGGGCAGTTTGCGGGGTTTATCTGGGATTGGGCGTTCTGGACAGAGCAGAAACCGCGTCGTTTTGTTGTTGTAGAGGTCAACCACTACGGAGGCTCGGGTTCTAAACCTGCGGAAGTCGCCAGAGAATATACCGCCCGCCAGCCCGTCCTGGATAGCGCCAACATCGGCTTTATCTGGATTACGGACGGATTAGGTTGGCGGCAAATGCGCGCTCCCCTCCGAATGGCGTTCGACAACATCCATCATCTTATCAACGTGCGTCTAGCTGCGGATGGAATGTTGGAATGGGTGCTGCGCCGCTCGCTCTTCCCTGAAACGTATCGTGAAGAGGAAGGATAATCTCGCAACAGTCGCGAAATGCTCTCCGTCGAGTCGTACCGAGCGGCCAACGGAAGCCTCTACATGACCTGGAAAGAGTTCACCTACAACCTCGTCCTCGAATACTGCCATAATCTCGGCGCGCGCACTTTCACCCTGCGCGACTTCTACGCCCGGCACGCCGAAGATTTCGCCCGATTCGCCCCTGCCAACCGCCATCCCTTCGATAAGGTACGCCAGCAACTGCAATTCCTACGCAAAGACGGCCTGCTTACGTTTGTGAATAATCACGGCACATACACCCTGCGCGGTATTGATCTCCTGCGTGATGAGGTGGAGGAACCGCGCATAGCCCAGGCGCTGCCGGACGATGCGCGGGAGCGGGAGTATCTGATAGAAGTCCATGCCCGCGACCGGGGATGGGTACGCATGGCCCGCCTGACCTATGGTGACTACTGTCTCATTCCCCGCTGCAACAACACCTTCCTCAAGCCGAACGGACAACGCTATATCGAGGTACATCACATTGATCCTCTATATGAAGGCGGCGAGGAAGCGATCTGGAACCTGTCGGTAGTCTGCGCGCATCATCATCGCATGGCGCATTTCGCAATCGCAGAAGAGAGAAAGCGGCTTCGCGATATTCTCATCGAACGCACGCAGTCGTTCCTTACGCGCCCCTCTTAGCCACCGGACAAGGAATCGGCCCCACTTTGTCGGCTCGCTGTATGTAACCTCTTCGCTCAGGCCCACGCCTAATCTGCATCCAACCTGCGGACTTTAGAAAGGGAAAAAAGATGCGACGAACGTCTCTGCAGGCGCTGCTGGCGGCGGCCCTGCTGACCGCGCTGCTGCCGCAAGCCTACGCCCTCTGGTCGGAAGTCCAGTTGACGCCGAAGCACCTGGCGTTCGACAACCTCACGTTCACGATCAAGACGAAAGAGGTGGAGAAACTCACGGGGTTTGAAGTGACCGTCACGCCGAAAGCGGGCAAGAAGCTGTCGCCGTTTCTCGCGGCGCGTCTTTCGATTGCCAGTGCCGATACCTTCGTCGGCACGGTTCCTGTCGAGGAGAAGCGGGCGGAGGACGGCAGCGTGCGCTACTGGTTCCGCGTCTCCCCGAAGTTCCTGTCGAACTCCCGGTTCGATTTCGACGCGGGGAACTATGTCGAGGTCAAGGGCAAGCCGCCCCACCCGAAATTCGAGCAGATCATGGGCGGCAGCAGCTACTGGTTCTTCCTGCGCGACTTCGCCGCCCTCGCCAGGCCGTGACCCTTCTCGCCCGCCGCCGCCCCTGCGAAAAACCGTATCGCGGCGGCGTGTCGCCCGTGCAGCGTCGTGTTGCAGAATGATGTCATCTGTGCTATAATCAAGGAGGGTTCCGCCCGAAGAGTTTCCCCTCTCCGAGCGGAACGGGCCTACCTTACTCGCGCTGTTTCGGCTTCCGCACGAGTAGGATCAGCGCCGTCACGTAATACGCTGCGCCCGCAGCGTAAAACACAACGGCCAGAACATGTGCTAAAGTCTCCATGTTCTGCGGCCCTCCTTTCTTGGAGGCGGCGTTTGTGTGTCCGCGTGATATGACCGCGCGGGCGATCTGCACAGGCGCTGCCTCCAGTTTCTAGGCGTGCAGACCGACGCCACACGCCCACCAGTTACCCTGAAAAGCCCGCTTCCAGGCAGTCTGCCTGGAAGCGGTTTTGTTAGCACACGCGGGGGCTTGCAAGGGACGAGGAGTCTTCTACTTGAGCGTTCACCACGAGCAAGATACACAACATCCCGCCGAAACCGCCAATGCGGAGCAGCCACTTACTCTGGAAGAGCGCCGTGCTTTTCTTCGTCTTCCACTGGCGGAACGCCGCCGTATTCTGGCGGAGCAGGCGAAGCGTTTAGAGGCGCATTACGAAGAAGACACAGAATGGAGAGAGTTCCAGAGAGGCGACATCATCGAGTATCCGTAGTCGGAGGGACGGCGCAGGCTATGGCCGCCATTCCAGGCCGAGGGAGATCGTGAAGTCCGGGCCGATGCTGCTGAGGAGCGGCAGCGAATAGTCGTGAAAGTCGCCGTTTTCCGAGAAGGAGGCAAATAGGACGTGACGGCTGTCGAGGACGCGCCGGTAGCCGAACGTCGCCGTCACCTGCGCGCGGTCGGCAAAGCCGTTGCCGGTACGCACGGCCAGGCTGTTGCCGTCTATCTGAAACACGAAGCTATCGCGGCGGTTGGGATGATACTCCACGCCGATAAGCCCCTGGAACATGGCGCTTTGCGCGTTCGGCACGCGGTTCGCATGGCCCAGGAGCAACCCGCCGACGTTGGCGAAAAAGAGAATATCGCGCCCCACGTTGTAGCGCCCGTCCAGCGAAAGGCCCGCGTCCACGTTTCCGCTGCCCAATAACCGGTTCGGATTGCCGGTCGGCAGCTTAAGTCCCAAGCGCAGCGTCAACGCAGAACGGGGCGTCGTCGGCAGCAGTTCCCGCTTGAGCGTCACCGATACGTCGCCAGGCCCGAAAGCGTTCCCCTCGTTGACCTGCGTGACGCCGTTCGCATCCACCAGCCGCAGGATACTCCGATATTTCGGCTGCGCCCCCCGCCCTGCCGGATCGTCCTGCGCGTTGCCGGACAGCCCGAAGAAGCTGTGCCAGGCGCTCAAGAACGGATCGAGAAAGCCGCCGTTCCGCCACAGCGCCGGCACGAAGACGCCGAGTTCCGTCCTCCGACCGAGACCCTGCCGCCAGGAGAACAGGAGTCGCTGCGTCTCGTTGTCTTCCTGCACCGTCGCGCCGCCCTGCGGCAGCGGAGCCAGCAGATTGTTGAACACGTCCAGATGCAGGCCGAAGCGCGTCCCGCCCGCAGGCAGCGTATCCGGCAGTTCCGGCGTGAACTGTAGGAAGAGCAGGTTGTACGGTCTGCCGTTGCGCACCGGCATCGGCCCGCGCGCCCCCGTTAAGGCCGGGTTTTCGACAGCAGACTGCCCGCGCGCCGGTGTCCCCCAGCCTGCCGCCAGCAGCACGGTCCATGCTACGATCTGGCCTATTCGCTCTTTTCCCTTTCGCCCCGGCTTCTCCACGACGCCTCCTCTCCGCCGGAACGGTTCTCTCTGCCCGCCCGTCATTCCTGCCTGAAGCGAAAACGGCGGAGGAGATCCCGGCCCGCCTGTCGCAATAGAGCCTACCACTTTCCGGAGGAGGAAGCCGTACTGATGACCCTGACCGCGCCGCTTCTCGACAGACTGGAAGCGCAAATCGCCCGCAAGCATGTACTCGATCACCCGTTCTATCGCGCCTGGACACAGGGAACCCTGAGCCGCGAAGCCCTGCAAGACTACGCCGCGCAGTACTATCATCATGTCGCCGCGTTCCCGACCTATCTCTCCGCCGTCCACAGCCGCACGCCCGACCCGGCAGCCCGCCGCGTCCTGCTGCAAAACCTGATGGACGAAGAGGCCGGTGCGCCCAACCATCCCGAACTCTGGCTGCAGTTCGCCGCAGGAATGGGCGTGTCGCGGGAGACGGTGCTGAACACGCCCGCACGCCCGGAGACCGCCGCCCTCGTCGAGACGTTCCGCTCCGTGTGCGGCAGCGGCTCCTTCACGGAGGGTATTGCCGCCCTCTACGCCTACGAGAGCCAGATACCGGAAGTCGCGCAGTCGAAGATCGTCGGCCTGCGGCAGCGTTATGGCGTGGAGAACCCCGACACGCTTGCCTACTTCGCCGTCCACGTCGAAGCGGACGAAGTCCACCGTGCCGAGGAGCGCGCCCTGCTCTCCCGCCATATCGCCACCGATGCCGAAGCGGACGCCGCCCTTGACGCCGCCGAACGCGCCCTCGACGCCGTCTGGAACCTCCTCTCCGGCCTCTGCCATCGGCATAACATCGTCTGCGATTGACGGATGGCCCTCCCCGTGTCCCTCCCTCAGCTTTGGGGGAGGGAACCATCACAAAGCCCGCGCCTCTGTTGGCGGCCACACGAACTCTCGACACGGCGGTAAGGGGCGGCGATAGGAAATCTGGGGCAGGACTCAGGAGGCGACCGATGGAAGCCAGAACACTACGCATCGAAGAGAAACTCCGGCCACACTGGGGCAGCGGCGTCAAGCCCTCCGATTTCAAGGTGCGAGACGAGGGCGCGATAGATCCTCGCATTGTGCTTCTGGAACCAAACCTCTCCCTCTACTGCCTCGACTTCGAGAAGCGTCAGGCTCTCTTTGTAGAAACGCCGCCGGAGTGCGACCTCTCCCGCGCGCCCTTCCTGTTTCAGGCGCAATACGAGGCGGCGACGCGCCTTGTCCGGGTTCCCTACGAGACGCTGCATCGCCTGGCCGCCGAAGTCGCGTTGGATCCCTCCCGCCTCATCCTGATCTACTCGGTCGGGCGGTGCGGTTCCACGCTGGTAAGCCGCGCCTTCAACGCGGTCGAGGGCGTGGAGAGTATCTCGGAGCCGGATGTCTTTACGCAGATGCTGGGAACCTGGGGAGCGAACGGCCTGGACGGTGAGGAGCAGGCCGCGCTGCTGCGAAGCTGCACGCTCTTGCAGTGCGTGCCGGGTCAGATCAAGGGCGCGACGGCCTGGGCGCTCAAGTTTCGGAGTATGGTGACAGAGTTGGGGCCTCTGTTCTATGCGCTCTTCCCCACAGCCAGAGTCGTGTTCCTCTACCGCAATGCCGAACCCTGGGCGCGCTCCTTTCTGCGCATGATCGGAGTCACCGAACCGACGACACGGGCCTCTCTTGCTCCGCTGCGTTTCCTCTTCGGCCATACTCATCCCCGCGTAGATGCTCTGGATACCGCCTCCCCTCTCGAAACGGCGGCATTGATGTGGCTCTCCGTCATGGAAAAGTGCCTGGAGATGCAGCGACAGGGGATTCCGATGTTCGTGACTCGCTACGAGGAGTTGAACCGCGCCCCGCGCGAGGCGCTGGCGCAGATGTTTGCTTTCTGCGGCTTCCCTGCCAGCGCGGTCGGCGACCTGGAGGCCGTGTTGACGCAGGACTCCCAGGAGGGAACGGCTATCTCCAGAACGAGCTTAGGAGAGACAGCAACCGCACTGACGCAAGCGCACACAGACGAACTGCGCCGGATCATTCGGGAAGCGTCGCCGGAGGTGACCGCAGACACGATCCTTCCCGGAACCTACTTCCCGGCAGGCAGTCCAGGCTAGTTCCCGTTCGGAAGCGCAACGATGCCCGGAACAGGTACGGCCCTCGCCCGCAGGATGAGGGCGCTTTTTGTCTCCCCCGCGCGTATTATAAAGAGTGAAGACAGCCCGCGACAACGGAACGGAGGAGACGGCTCATGCGTTCCTATGGATATGAGGAAGACGAAGAGTTTGTGGATGAGGAGCAGGTCATTGACGAGTTTCTGGGGGAGAACCCCCGCGCCCGCGAACTGCGCCTGATGCGCTCTGCTCTGGAACAGCGCCGGGACGCCTTCCGCCGTGACCGCGACCGCACGCAGGACGAGAACGAGCGCGCCCGCCTGGACGCCAAGATCGCTGAACTGGAGACGCAGATCGCCGTCCTGCGCGATGAAGAGGCCATCACGACGTTCGTGGAGGACTCGGTGCGCGTCACGCTGCATAAGCCCTCCTCGGAAGACCTGATATGAAAGCCTCGCCAGGCTCGTGGGGAGAAATGGAAAACGTCAGGAACGCAGACTGGCTCGATTTCGCTGTTCTACACAGCAAAGGAGGGAAAACATGAGCCAGCAGACTGAGAACTGCCCTCTCTGCGGACACCCGCTGACCCCTGACAGCGGCCAGTGTCCCAACTGCGGCTGGACTCAGACCTCCCGGCAGCAGAGCGAGGAGAAACGCGCCTACCTGATCTTCGTCATCCTCATGCTCGTCCTCGGCGTCGTCACGATCCTGGTCGCCATGCGTCTGACCGGCGAAAGCCCCTGGCATCCTAACTGAGCGCCCGGCTGCCGTCCGCCTCCTTCGGTCTCTCCGCTCCGTCTCCTCTGCCCCTCGCCTTCTCGAAAACACCAAAAATCTTGCAAAGAATGACCAAAGTCAGTTGACAGTCCGCTTTCTCTTCGCTATAATCAGGCAGGCACACCGTCCATGCTGTCGCAACATGTCGCATTATCGCACTGTGTCCTCACCCGCTCCGCCGGTTTCGCCAACCGCGCTTTGCGCTGTGAGTCTGGCTTTGCCCACGCCTCTCTGCCCGAAACCTCGCGCGGCCCCCCGTTGAGGAACGGCGGCGACACGGCGCAGGTATCGTGCCAGACCGGGCCGCTTGACAGCCTGGAAGAGAGGAGCTGCCCGCCCGGTGGAACCATAAAGCCCATTGTAGAGGAGACCAGATGAACTCACAGTGCATGTCACCCCTGAAGGCGCTGATGCCCGCCCTGCTGCTGGCCGTATTCTGCGCTCCCCGGACAGCACGGGCCGATCTGCTGTTCGATCTCTCGCCGCTGAACCTCACGCTCAGCGCAGGCGCTTCCTACACCAGGAGCTATTCTGCAACCCTGACCAACACGTTCGATTTCCCTCTCTATCTCAACGGCGACTTCTTCTCCCTCGATCCGCCGCTCTCCCTCGATGACAGTGCGTTCCAGAATGCCTTCGTCACGCCGACGGACATGGATGGCAACCCGCTCGACCCGCCCACGCTCGCCGCCAACGGCGGCACGCTGACCGTGCCGATCTTTACCGTCTCCATCCCTGACACGGCTCCCGCCGGGCAGTATGGCGGCGGCTTTCTGATTCAGGGCGGCGCGGCGCCGGACGCCTTTGATGCGCTGGCTTCGGCGGAGTTCACCATCAATCTGGTGACGCCTTCGGGAGTGCCGGAACCGGGCGCGCTGGCGTTGGGCAGCGGTCTGGCCGCCTGCGGTCTGTCCCTGCTGCGGATGCGCCGCAGAGGGCGTTGAGCCTCCCCGTTGCGCGCTGCTACACATTCGATACATTCCGATTTCCATCCAGAGGGAAGGGCAATCACCATGCAACTGCGATGTACAGCCCGTTGGCTGGCGGTCGCGGCGCTGGCGCTGGTCTGGCTTACGCCCGCGTCCGCCCAGCAGAACGCCTTCAACATTCCACAGAACGGGTTCAACAACTACCATAGCCAGATCGTGCTGTCCGGCGTCGCCCTTTACGAACCAGTCTACGGCAACGACGCCCAGTTGGTCGGCGAGAAACTGAGGGTAACGACCGATACCCAGTCTTCGACCCGGTTTTTCGGCTCCGCCTACTGGAACACGCCCATTGACATCAGCCAGGGCTTCGATACGACGTTTGTGATGCAGGGGACTTCTCAGAACGGGTTCGCCTTCGTGCTGCGCAGCCTGTCGGAAGGCCGCACCATCACCACGAACCTGGGCGACCTGGGCTACAACGACTTCAAGAACAGCGTGGCCGTCGTCTTCGATGGCCCCAACAATCTGCTCTATGTAGACCAGCCCTACACCAGCGGCCCCTTTGCCGGGAAGGTCTACCAGGCGGGCAACCGCATCGGCCAGACGGCGTTCACGCTCGGCAACTTCAACGGCAGCATCCGCATCCGCTACCAGCCGCTGAGCCAGCGCCTCGATGTCTTCATCAACGGCGCGATTTCGCCACTGCTGACCGCGACGATTGATCTCGGCGGCATCGTGGGCAACTCCGCCTATATGGGCTTCCACAGCGCCACCTTCGATCCGCCCAATCCCGAACAGGGCAACCAGATCAGCAACCCGACACAGGTGATAGCCTGGCTGCTCAACTACCAGACCTCGCCGCCTGTTCCCAGCGGCCCGAACTACTACCAGGAGCCGATGACGTTCCTCACAAAGCAACAGAACGTCTGGAACACAACCTATCCCTCCTGGACGTATCCGCTCATCGCCACGCTGGACGCCAAAAGCTACGATTCCGGCGACTCCGGCTACGACTCCACCGGCGGCTTCGGCGGGCGGCTCTATGGCTCCATCACCGGGCATAACGGCAGCGGCCCCGCGCGCTTCGGTATCCGTCTCGACGCCTATGCCAACGGCGGCACGGCGGACATCACCTATCCGACCCTCTTCCAGATGACCCTGCCGCAGCACTACACGGTCGACTCCGGCGCAACTCTGCCTGCCATTCCCGTCACGCTCTCGCCGACCGGTGCGGGCGGCATTACGACCACCTCCCCTACTGCCGACTTCACTGCCACGCTCATCCTGGATTTCCAGGTCAAGGCGGGCCTGAACGTCCGGCTCTTCGGGGACGACATCATCGGCGGCTACGGCAGCAGCTTCAGCCAGACCAACGTCTCCACCAACAACTTCAAGGCCAACGTGGATACCGAGTTCTTCAGCCTGAAAGCCATCCTGGAAAGCGGCTTCTTCCCCTTCATCAGCGGCGGACAGAGTACCTATGGCAACGCCCAAGCTGTCTACGAGGGCGGCAAGCTGACCTACCAGAAGGCGACCGGCGCCTCCAAAGGCTCGACCAGCGGCGCAGGCAAGGGCGTCAACCCGCTCGATTTCCTCTCCTTCAACGTCACTATTCCCGACCTCAGCACCAACGGCGGTGTCGGCGGCGACTATCAGCATCCGTTCCGCATCAAGAGCGCCGCCAGCAGCCCCCTGTTCACCATCACCGCCGACTTCACCAGTGCGCTGCTGTCGCTGGCAGGAATGGGCGCGTTCGCCGGTCTGCTCAACAACGATCTCAGCTTCAATCTGGGGGCGGGAGGCAAATACTCCGTCGGTTGGCACTTCGCCGACCTCTACGGCCAGGTCGGGCTTGGCTCCCAGGTCAGCTTTCAGTTCGACCCGACGTTTCAACTGACGCTGCACCTGAAAGACACGAACGGCAACAGCTACGGAGATAAAGGCCCGTACACGCTCACCCCGTCCGGCTACAATGCGCAGACCAGCATCACCGGCATCACCATGCCTGCCAACGGCCTGCCACTGGTCATTACGCCAGAAGTCCATATCTTCAACACCTTCCAGCCGACGGCCACGCTGACCGTGCCTGCCGGACTCTACTTCAATCCGTTCCAGATCTACTTCAACGCGGACTGGGGAACGGACAGCATCAGCCTGGACACCGGCCCCGTCCTGACCGACCCGCCCTTCCCGCTGACGATTGCGGCGGGCAACATCTACTCGAAGGATTTCCCCATCTCGCCGTTCCAGATAGGAACCCAGTCCGGCAACGGAGCCGTTCCCTTCAACGTGGTGACCGGGCGGCCCTTCATCCTGATGCCCGCCGCCTCGACCAATCCGCTCATCGTCTCTTCCAGCCTCACCGATGTCCTGATGGGAACCGGCAGCACGTCCCTGTCCCTCAGCACCTATAAGGCGAGCCTGGGCTGCGTTGTCGTCTGGGACTACGGCCTGCCGACCGCGACCAACCTGGACACCAGGTTCATTGACGCTTCCCATGTCAACGCGACGATCCCGGCCAGCCTGCTGTCGCAGCAGGGACAGCATACGCTGACTCTGGTCAACATCGGCCAGAGCAGCCAGCAGTTCCCCTCGAATGCGGTCGCCTTCAACGTCAGCGCGCCTGTGCCGGACATCAGCGCGGTGTCGCCGAACCTCGTCATGACCGGCGCGGCGCCGACCGATGGCAGCGGCAATCCGATCCTGCTGCCCAATCCGAACGATCCGAACAACCCGCAGCCGCAGTACTTCCTGCTGACGGTCAACGGGAACGGTTTCGTCCCCGCCGTGCAGGACGCCAACGGCACGCTCAAGTATGCCGGTTCGGTCGTGCAGTGGCAGCCCGCCAATGGGACGAAGATGCCTCTGCCGACCCAGTACGTCAGCGCCAATCAACTGGTCGCGAAAGTCCCCGCCGGATATATCGCGAACGCAGGATACGCCAGCGTCTCAGTGGACACGGGCGGGCCGGGAGGCGGCTCCAGCCCACTCAAGCCGATTACTATCAACAGTCCGCATCCCGTCCTGACTGCCCTAAACCAGAACGCCGCGTCGCCGAACACACCGGGATTTGCCCTGCAAGTCTACGGCTCCGGCTTCGTTCCCGGTTCGGTGGCGCTCTGGAACGGCAGCCCGCGCGAGACCCGCTTCATCTCCGACACGACCATCGAGATGCTGCTGACGAGCGATGACCTGAAAGTGACCGGCACGACGGCGACGGTCAACAACAGTATCCAGGTCAGCAATCCCGAACCAGGCGGCGGCCTCTCCAACAGCCTGACATTCACCATCGGCGTCAAGAGTTCGCGCCCGTTCCTGAGCATCGTGCCGACGCTGCGCCGCGACCCGCAGACCAATGAGATCATCGTCTCGTTGCGGATCAGCAATCTGGGCAGCGTCGAAGCGCCGCAGGTGGCGTTTGGCAGAGCCTCGCTGGGGGTGACGACGACCTCGGCGCAGACGCAGACGACGACTCCGCTGCCCGTCCTCGTCGGCACGATCCCTGGCGGCAGCAGTCTGTCCGGCACGGTCGAGTTCCGCTTCCCGGCCCCGGTCGGCGCGGCGGGCTTCCTTCCGCCGCGCCTGCCCACTCCTCGCCTGGGCCGCGCCTCGGTGACAGGAGGCACAGCAGGAGAGTACCGGATCCTGAGTCTGGCCGGTTCGATGGGCAGCGTTCCCTTCAATACCAACCTGCGCGTCCGGCTGCCCTAGCCCGTTGC